>Ga0116148_1000845_pt1 | contig 36373 bp, 36 predicted proteins | sample AD_UKC055_MetaG_FD_89786 | JGI IMG/M metagenome (GOLD analysis project Ga0116148, IMG submission 89786) | Active sludge microbial communities of municipal wastewater-treating anaerobic digesters from USA - AD_UKC055_MetaG | ecosystem: Engineered > Bioreactor > Anaerobic > Digestate | place: USA...
ATGTATGGCCCCTGCAGGCTGTTCATCACAGTATCCATTTCAGCTATACGGATATCCGGTTCCTCATCCAAAAGGCCCATAAGGTCTTTGTAAAGCCTCCCTTCATAAACCGGCTTGTTCTTCCTCGGCTTGCATATGCATTTGTATCTCTTGCGGCTGACCTGCTCTTTTAACGAGAAATTGTCTACGCCGAAATCCTTGAACACTCCGCTTTCGATGTACCCGTATACTGCCCTTATGCTCTTATCTATCTCCCCATGCGCTGAAAGTATCTGGTATACTGATTGTCCCTGCTTAAGAAGAGGGGCTATTGTCTGCCCGATTTCATTTCTTTTCTCTTCCGTGAGGTTTATCCCGATGCGGGATTTGACAAGGGTTGCCCTGTACGCTTCATGCGCCGCATCCGCTTTGTAGAAGTACTTGTCCAAGTGGCATTTCGGAAGGTCCGTGCATTTGTTGCATGCTCCGGGGGATATGTCCCTCCTCCTGCATGAAGGTTCCTTGTATCTTGGACACATTGGAACGCAGTGCTTACCGCATTCTTTCTTGTATATGCATATGTTTTGCCGGCCATAGGCGTTTCTCGGCTTCAGTATCCTGTTCTTCCTGATCTCCTTGGCTATCGTGGTCGGGTCCTTGCTCAACACCCTCGCTATGTCGGACTTGGAAGAGCCGTTCCCTATGCCGGTCTGGATGATCTTCCTCTCGTCAAGGGTAAGGTGCTTGTTGTCATGTGTGCTTTTCTCATATATCCGCTCCTTTCACGGCAGAACATTCCCGGAAAAGAAAAATATACACAAACAAGGCATATGAAACAATATGGAATCTTGTGCAGGACTAAAATCCGCTTCAACATATTAATACTGGAATTTAACTTTTCACTTTACTCGGGTTTATCTTTTACCCTCTTCCACTTGAATATATAATCTATCGGTACTATAATGTATTAGTTAAATACTTAACGTGAGGTGGATATATGACATTTTTAGAAAGAACAATACAAAGAGCCAAAAGCAGCATAAAAACTATAGTACTGCCAGAATCAGAAGATATCAGGACACTAAAGGCAGCATCAACTGTACTGAAAGAAGGCATTGCAGATATAATTCTTATAGGTGATAAAGAACAGATAAAGAAAAAAGCTGAAGGGTTATATATCCCTGAAAATAAAATTTTGGAAATAAATAAATTTGCAAAAATGGATGAATATGCAAATGCTTTATACCAGCTTAGAAAAGAAAAAGGCGTTACACTTGAAGCAGCATACAAACTTTTACAGAATCCTTTATACTTTGCAGTTATGATGGTAAAGATGGCTGATGCAGACGGAATGGTTGCAGGTGCTGTAAATGCTACAAGCGATACTTTAAGGCCTGCTCTTCAGATACTAAAAACAGCAAAAGGAACAAAGATAGTCAGCGCTTTTTTCATAATGTGCGTACCAGACTGTGAATATGGAGCAAAAGGAGTGTTTGCATATGGTGATTCAGGGCTTGTGGAAAATCCTGATGCAGACCAGCTTTCTGAAATAGCTATTTCCACAGCAAAATCCTTTAAACTGCTTGTTGAAGAGGAACCGGTTGTGGCAATGCTCAGCTACTCAACATATGGTAGCGCAAAATCCGAACTGACTGATAAAGTTATTCAGGCTACCAAGTTAGCAAAAGAAAAAGCTCCGGATTTAATGCTGGATGGTGAGCTTCAGGTAGATGCAGCTATAGTTAAGGAAATAGGGCAGAAGAAAGCACCTGGAAGCAAGGTTGCCGGCAAAGCTAATGTAATGATTTTCCCAAACCTTGATTCAGGGAATATCTCATATAAAATTACACAAAGATTAGCTAAAGCAGAAGCATACGGACCGCTGCTACAGGGAATAGCAAAGCCTGTAAATGATTTATCAAGAGGCTGCTCAGCAGAAGATATAGTGGGGGTAATTGCCATAACAGCTGTACAGGCACAAAGTGTCTAGTGAAATATGTTAAGGCTAGGGGGAATATGAAAGTTCTAGTAGTTAATACAGGTAGTTCTTCATTAAAGTATCAGTTAATTGATAGTGAAAATGAGAAAGTAATGGCAAAAGGATTATGTGAAAGAATAGGGCTTGTAAATGGCATTCATACATATACATGTACAGATGGCTCATCTTTTACACAAGAATGTGTTATGCGTGACCATTCGTATGCTTTTAAAATAATGCTGGATGCTTTGATATCCTCCGAACATGGCGTCTTGAAAAGCGTATCAGATATAGATGCTGTAGGTCATAGAATTGTACATGGAGGAGAAAGATTCAGTAAACCTGTTATTATTGATGAGTCTGTTTTAAAGACTATTGAAGAATGTGTGGATCTTGCACCGCTGCATAATCCTGCAGGCATTTTAGGAATTAGGGTATGCCAGGATGTATTGAGGGATATCCCGATGGTTGCGGTATTTGATACAGCATTTCATCAGACCATACCGGATTATGCGTATATGTATGCAATTCCTTATGAAATGTATGAAAAATATGGAGTGCGAAAGTATGGATTTCATGGCACTAACCATAAGTATGTATCCCAAAGAGCTTCTGAAATTATAAATAAACCGCTGGATAAAATAAAGATAATTTCCTGCCATTTAGGAAGCGGCGCATCTATATGCGCAATCGACAGAGGCAAGTCCATTGATACATCAATGGGATTCACTCCTCTTGCAGGACTGGCTATGGGTACTAGAAGCGGGACTATTGATCCTTCTATCATCTCATATATCATGGAAAAGAAGAATATGACAGTTGAAGAAGTCAATGATTATTTAAATAAACAATCCGGATTATTAGGTGTTTCAGGAATAAGCAGCGATTTCCGTGATCTTATAAAGGCTAAAAGTGAAGGAAATAAGAGAGCTTCTTTAGCACTAAGCATATTTGCATACAGGGTAAAGAAGTATATATGTGAGTATGTAGGTATAATGGGCGGGATTGATGCGCTAATATTTACAGCCGGAGTAGGAGAGAACAATGCTTTCATAAGGGAGCATATAACTACTAATCTAGATATTTTTGGAATTAAACTGGACAAAAAGAAAAATAATACGTTAAAAGGTGAAGCAGATATAAGCAGAGACAAATCTAATGTCAGGATTTTGATAATTCCTGCCAATGAAGAGTTAGAGATAGCAAGACAGTGTAAAAGCTTACTTGAAGTCAAAAACTAATAGAAAATTGTCTTGACAAGGTATAATTGCCACCATATAATAGCATTTGTCGGTTTTTTGAAAGGTATAAAATGAAGATTGACATAACCGATATAATAGAAAGAGATGGCGTTGTAAAACGTTTTAAAATGGATGCGGATAGCCACAAAACTGGCGGTGGTAACGCTCTTGTGAATTTTTTAGGAGATATTCACATAGAAGGTGAAATTTCTAACAATGAGGGCATCCTTACCGTAACAGCAGATATCTTAGGGCAGCTGGATGCGAAATGCTATAGATGCTTGAACGAGATTGTAAAGCCATTCTCAATACCTATGGAAGAGACTTTTGAACATGCGAACAGTTCAAAAAGCCTGGACAGTTACGAATATTCAGGACATATATTGGATATATCCCAGGCAGTAATCGATTCCATATATTTAAACATCCCTGACAGGATATTATGCAAGTCTGAATGTAAGGGATTGTGCCCTGAATGCGGATGTAATCTTAATGATAAAGATTGCAAATGCAGAAAAGAAAGCAAGGAAAACAAAGGATTTTCTGCTTTGAGGGATTTATTTAAAGAATAATGCTAATAATACAGGAGGTGTAAAATGGCTGTACCAAAGCGTAAAGTATCAAAACAAAGACAACGCAAAAGAAGGACTTTCTATAAACTGGAAACGCCTAATCTTGTAAGATGTTCCCAATGTCATACTCTCAAGCGTCAGCACAGGGTATGTGAGGAATGCGGATATTATGATGGAAAAGAAGTTATAAAAATAGAAGAGGAAAAGTAATGTTATAAGGCGATGAACATATCGCCTTTTTGCTATATGGAAAATAAGGCAATTGCTATAAAACAAGTATTAAATAGAAGTTTAGCGAAAAAAGCCGGAATAAAATCCGGCGATTTTTTACTTTCAGTAAACGGATTCTATATCAAGGATATATTTGATTACCAGTACCAGATATCTAATGAGAACATAACTTTAGAGATTATTAACAATAAAACCGGAAAACTTGCCAGACTGGAGATTGAAAAAGATATAGATGAGGATATTGGTCTTATTTTCGAAAAAGATTTGATAGATGATGAGAAATCCTGTCAAAACAAATGCATATTCTGCTTTATAGATCAGCTTCCCAAGGGTATGAGAGATACTTTATACTTTAAGGATGATGATGCAAGATTATCATTTTTAACAGGTAATTATGTAACACTGACTAACATGTCTTATGATGATATCAACAGAATTGCCTCGATGCATTTTTCTCCTGTAAATGTCTCAGTGCATACAACAGAACCTGAATTAAGATGCTCAATGCTTAACAACAGGCATGCAGGGGATGTGTTAGATAAAATGAAGGTATTTGCTGATGCTGGCATACAGCTGAACTGTCAGATAGTATTGTGCAAAGGTATCAATGACAAAGAAAAGCTCGAAAAAACGATAAAAGATCTGGTCTCTATGCATCCTGCTGTAAAAAGCATTTCCGTCGTACCTGTTGGGATTACAAGATATAGAGAAGGACTTTATCCTCTAGAACCTTTCACACCTGAAGAGAGTCTGCAGGTGGTAAATCAGATAACTAGATATCAACAGGAATTCAAAAAAAATTATGGGTACAATATAGTATATATAGCAGATGAATTTTATATAAAAGCCGGACTGTTTCTTCCTTCAGTTGATGAATATGATGGTTTCTATCAAATAGAGAACGGAGTAGGTTTAATGGCAGAATTCATGTATGATGCTCAAAATTATCTGCTTGACATATCAGAAGACAAGAAACTTAGAAAAAAAGCAGAAAAGATTAAAAAACATAAAAGCATAGCTACAGGAGTGCTTGCCTATCCATATATCAAAGAACTGACAGATAAAGCATGCCAATTCGCTAACAATATAAAAATTGATGTTTATGAGATAAAAAATGGATTCTTCGGTGAAAATGTAACTGTAACAGGTCTTCTGACAGGTCAGGATTTGGAAAATGGATTAAGTTCAAAAAATTTAGGAGAAGAGCTCCTTATTTCGAGAACGATGCTAAAAGCAAGTGAGGATGTTTTTTTAGATAATATCTCATATAAACAGCTTAGCAGGAAATTGAAAACAAATATTACCGTAGTGGATAATAACGGTATAGAATTTATTAAAGCACTTATAAAATAAATATTTATATAAAACCATAATTCTGCTGTTCTTGTGTAAATTGCGGTCATATGGTATTATTTATCCAACTTATTTGAAAGGCAGAGAGTAAATTGACACAGCCGATAGTAGCCATAGTAGGCAGACCTAATGTAGGGAAATCAGCATTTTTTAACTATCTTGCAGGCAGACGGATATCCATAGTGGAAGATACTCCTGGTGTAACACGCGACAGGATATATGCCAAATGCGACTGGAGAAACAGGGAGTTTATGCTTATTGATACTGGAGGTATAGAAACCAGCATATCAGATGAAATATATAAACACATGCAAAGGCAAGCAGAGGTAGCTATTGATACCGCTGATGTAATAATATTCATGACAGATGTTAAATCCGGTCTTACAGCTGGTGACAGGGAAGTAGCTGCTCTGCTCCATAAATCAGGGAAACCTGTTGTAATTGCAGTGAACAAGGTAGATACTCCTGGTGATCCTCCTGCTGAAATATACGAGTTTTATAATCTCGGTCTGGCAGAAATTTTTCCTGTATCAGCTTTACACGGTTTAGGGATTGGTGAGCTTTTGGATTATGTGTTCGAGCATCTACCAGATGAAAATGCTGTTATAGAAGAACATGACAGTATCCATGTAGCAATAATAGGTAAACCTAATTCTGGCAAATCTTCACTCTTAAACAGGATTGTAGGGGAGGAAAGAGCTATAGTAAGTCCAATAGCCGGAACAACAAGGGATGCTTTGGACTCGCTGGTAATAAAGGAAGAAAAGAAATACACATTCATTGATACTGCCGGTATAAGAAAAAGCAGTAAGATTTTTTCTGATATAGAGAAATATAGCATAATAAGAGCATGGTCTGCAGTTGAAAGAGCAGATGTATGCATCCTTATGATAGACTCTATCGAAGGTATTACAGAACAGGATTCCAAGATAGCGGGATATGCGCACGAACAAGGTAAAGCTGTTATTGTAGCTTTAAATAAGTGGGATCTTGTGGAAAAAGACAATAAGACATTTCCAACATATGTAAATTCAATAAGATCCGAGCTTCCTTTCATGCAGTATGCACCGGTAATAGCTATATCCTCTTTGACAGGTAAAAGAGTGGAGAATCTTTTTCCGCTTATAGACAGGGTATACGAAAATACTAACAGAAGAATACCTACAGGTGTTTTAAATGATGTATTGAATGAGGCGGTTGCTATGGTACAGCCTCCATCAGACAAAGGACGTCTTTTAAGGATATACTATATGACCCAAGCATCATCACAGCCTCCGACTTTTGTCATGTTTGTAAATGATAAGGAACTTATGCACTTTTCATATGAAAGATATATCACCAATACGCTAAGAGAAACATTTGATTTTGAAGGTACTCCCATAAGGTTCATAGTACGTGAAAGAGGTAAGGAAAATTGACAACATTTCTTCATGTAATACTTGTTGTGATAGGATACCTAATAGGCTCTCTTAATTCAGCAATATTAGTATCAGGTTTATATAAAAAGGATATAAGAGAAGAGGGCAGTAAAAATGCTGGTCTTACAAATGTATTAAGGGTTCTCGGAAAGAAAGCAGCTATACTTGTTCTTGTATCGGATATGTTAAAAGGAGTCATAACTACTGGATTAGGGTATTTATTAATAAAGGATAGCTTGTCTGGTGCGCTAGTTGCAGGGATATTTACTATAATTGGCCATATATTTCCTATATTTTTCAGCTTTAAAGGCGGAAAAGGAATATTGTTATCTCTTGCAGTTATTCTAATGACAGACTGGAAAATTGCACTGATTGGGTTAGCAATATTTATAATAATTGTATCGTTAACAAGATATGTGTCTTTAGGTTCCATAATCGCGATATTCTGTGCTCCATTACTAGCATGGCTGTTCAATCATACCGCTTTTTTTATAATCTCAATGGGATTTTTAGCTGCTCTTACAATATTTATGCACAGAGGTAATATTAAAAGACTTATAAATGGTACAGAAAATAAACTGTCATTTAAGAAAACCGGAAACGGGGAAAGTAAATGAATAACCTTATATTAATCAATACTTCATTTAATCCATGGTACAATCTTTCATTGGAAGAGTATCTTTTAGAGCAAGCAGTAAATTATGATAACATACTTTTTTTATGGCAGAATGCAAACACTGTAGTTATAGGCAAGAATCAGAATCCATGGAGAGAATGCAGGACGGAACTTTTAGAATCAGAAGGTGGAAAGCTTGCCAGGCGCTCGACTGGCGGAGGCGCAGTATATCATGACCTTGGCAATCTTAATTTTTCTTTCATACTTGCACGCAGCATCCAAAATTTCAATCAACAGGCTAGGATTATAACTTCTGCAGTGAAGAAATTCGGTATAGAAGCATATGTAAATGGGAGAAATGATATTGTTACGAATGAAGGCAAGTTTTCAGGTAATGCTTTTACTTTCAAAAAAGACCGAGCCTTGCATCATGGCACTATTTTGGTGGATGTGAATCGTGAGAAGCTTGGCAGGTATCTTCAAGTAAGTAAAGAGAAAATTGAAGCAAAAGGTATAAAAAGCGTTCAAAGCAGGATTGTAAATCTTATAGAATATAATAGTTCCTTAACAATAGATAATATACGAACTGGCATAATGGATGAATTTATTAAGGAATTCGGTGAATGTGAAGTTATTAATCAGTTCAAGGATGAAAGTGTTATATATGAAAAATTTGATAAATCAAAAATAGAAGATATATATACAATATATTCATCATGGGAACACATATACGGAGAAGCGCCAAAATTTGACATCGAGTGGATTAATAGATTTTCATGGGGTGGTATAGAAATACATCTTTCCTTGAAAAACGGTATAATTGTTAAAAGTAAAATATACTCTGATGCACTGGATGAAGCATTTATTACGGATATTCAGGAATGTTTTAATAATGTGAAATTCAAAAAAGAGGATATGACGAATGCAATACTTAGTAAAACGCGTAACACGCAAATGTCAAAAGATATTGCACAATATATCCTAAGTAAGGAGATGTGATGTTTTTTAAGGATCTTAATGTCAAAGATATAGCAGATATGCCAGTATTAAGTCTGGCATATATTGGTGATGCTGTGTATGATCTTTATGTACGTGAGCATCTTCTTGTCAAAGGATGTTTTAAACCTTTAGACCTTCATAAAATGACAGTCGCTATTGTTAATGCAAAAAGCCAGAAACATAGCTTAATGGATATAATGGAATTATTAGATGAAAAGGAACTGAATCTTGTTCAAAGAGGCCGTAATGCGAAATCCAAAAGCAAACCCAAAAATGCAGATGCTGCTGATTACTCATACGCAACCGCTCTTGAGGTACTAGTAGGGTATCTTTATATCAATAAAGAATATGAAAGGCTTGATTACCTTTTAGGTATCATGTTGGGATTTTAATGGAAGAGAATACTACTGTAATAGCGGGCAGAAATCCTGTTATGGAAGCTATAAAAAATGACTTCCTCATAAGCAGGATACTGGTAAGCATAGGTGAAAAAGAAGGATCCATACTTAAAATACTTTCCGAAGCACGGAAAAAGAATATACCAGTAAAACAGGTATCCGTTTCAAAACTTGATTCTATATCATCATCTCATCAGGGTGTAATTGCATATATATCACCAATAGAGTTTTATGAAGTATCTGATATTCTAGATGTAGCAAAGAAAAGAAATGAACCTCCATTCATTGTAATACTGGATCAGATAGAAGATGTTCATAATCTTGGAGCGATAGCTAGAAGTGCGGAAGCTGCAGGATGTCATGGGGTAATTATACCGTTGCATAGGTCTGCACCGATTAATGCTGCAGCTATGAAAGCAAGTGCAGGAGCTCTGCTTCACATAAAGGTTGCAAGAGTAACAAATCTCAATACTGCAATCGAACAGTTAAAAAAGGAAGGTTTATGGATATGCGGAACGCATCAGGATGCGGACCAAGAATATTTTAATGCAGACCTGAAAGGACCGCTGGCAATAGTTATAGGATCCGAAGGTACAGGCATGTCAAGGTTAGTCGCTGAGAACTGTGATTTTAATGTAAACATCCCTCTACAGGGCAATATAACAAGCCTTAATGCATCTTGTGCTGCTGCTATAGTGATTTTTGAAGCCGCTAAGCAAAGAAAAATGGTTAAATAGGAAAAGATGGAGTATTTGCTTGTTGATGGTTATAATATAATAAACGCATGGCAAAGCATATTTGACAAAAGCAGTCCTTTAGAAGATAACAGAAAAGCTTTATGCGATCTTTTATCAGACTATCAGGGTTATACGGATTTTAAAATTGTAGTGATATTTGATGCCCATCTCGTTCCTGAAGGTAAAGGCTCTTTGATAAATCATGATAAGATTAAAGTAATATTTACAAAGAATAATCAGACCGCTGATAATTTCATAGAAAGATTTGTTGTAGAAGCACATTACAGAGAAAAAATTACAGTTGTAACTAATGATTATTTGGAACAAAAGACAGTTCTGCAAAAAGGCGCACTCAGAATGACAGCATCAGAACTTCAGCATGAGATATTCACAAAAAGAAAAAATGCTTCAGTAAATAAAAAAGAAACAAACTATATAATAGATACTTTGGATAATGAGCAGAAAAAAAAGTTATTAAGGATAAAACATGATAAAGGATTCATTGAATAATATCATTGATAGAGCAAAAAACGGAGATAATGCTTCTATGGATTACCTTTTAAAAGAGTATTCAACTCTTGTACGGAAAAAAGCAAATGGTTTATTCCTAATAGGCGCTGACAAAGATGATTTGTTACAAGAAGGGATGATAGGTTTATTTAAAGCAATACTAAGTTATGATTCAGAAAAAGAAACATCTTTTGATACTTTTGCTGCTTTATGCATAAACAGACGCATGATTTCTGCAATAAAAGGAGCAAATAGATACAAACATAAACTGCTTAATGAATATGTATCCATATACCAAGATGAGGAGGGTGCCGGCGAAAAAGATCATAAATCCATGTCGATACCGGATGACAAATTCAATCCTGAGATCATAGTCACTGAAGCTGAAAAGCTTGAGAATCTTGAAAAGAGGATGCATGACAGGTTAAGCAGCATGGAGAATAAAGTCTTAAATATGCTTATTGAAGGACATACTGGTGCATATATGTGCGAAATGCTGGATAAAGATGCAAAAGCAATTGATAATGCTATTCAAAGGATTAAAACCAAAGTGCGTAATATTTTAAAAGAAGAGCATTGAAGTATTGGTTATATATGTTATAATAACTTAGTCGCTGACATAACTCAGTCGGTAGAGCACCTCATTGGTAATGAGGAGGTCGGCAGTTCGATTCTGCTTGTCAGCTCCATAAACGGTTTAGATTAAACCGTTTTTTTTAATTATGTAATTTTATAATAATTCTTTGAATGCTTTTCCGAATCTGAAGGCAGGAGTTTTACTGGTTTTGATCTGTATCTTTGCTCCGGTCTTAGGATTCACACCTGTTCTAGCAGCTCTTTTCTTTACCTCAAAAGTTCCAAATCCGGCAAGTTGTATCTTGTCATTTTTTTTCAGTGTTTTTGACACAACATCCAAAAAAGCATCATAAGCTTTATTGGTTTCTTTTAAAGTTAAACCTGATTCGAGCGACATAGCCTTAATAAATTCACGCTTATTCATTTTTCCCTCCTTGAGTATATGCAAATTATATATTAACATCCATGTATTGTAAATAATTAATTATGGATATGATGTTATTCCAATCAAAATAGTTGTTTTTTGATGTGTCTTTCTGTAAAATATATTAATGGTTATGAAGAGTTACAGAAAAGAGCTATATTTCAATATAAATACAAGAAGAGGATTTGTGAACATCACGCCTCAACTCGAACAGTGTCTTAAAGAAAGCGGTATTAAAGAAGGTTTGCTTTTATGCAATGCTATGCATATAACTGCTTCTGTATTCATTAATGATGATGAACAGGGTTTACATAATGATATGGAAAAATGGCTAGAAAAGCTGGCTCCGGAAAAACCATATTCACAATATGCCCATAATGGATTTGAGGATAATGCTGATGCTCATCTAAAAAGGACAATCATGGGTAGAGAAACAGTAATTGCAGTGACAGACGGGAAACTCGACTTCGGGCCATGGGAGCAGGTATTTTATGGTGAATTTGATGGAAAAAGAGCTAAGAGAGTTCTTGTTAAGATAATAGGAGAGTAATGTGAAAAAATTTATAATATTTATTTTAATCATAGCTATAACATTTTCCATACTGGCAGGGTGTGATAATAAGCCAGTAAATATTATTAAACCTGATGATGTGTCTAGAGGAGAGATATCTGAAGGGTATTATATCAATAAAGATATGGGATTTAAAATCCAAGTACCTATAGATTATCATGTTGCAACAGATGAGGAACTGGATACGAAATTTAATATAACACAGTATGTAGAAGATGAAGAAGTGGAAAGCTTTATTACTTATCTTGCTTTCTTTTCAAAAAAATCCACAGAAGAAACAGAAGATAATTCGCATATAATGATTTCTATAGAAGATGCGAGCAAATATGGTTATACAGATAAAGATACTTATATTGAATATATGGCATATGATAAATCCAATATATATAAAAATATAGAAGGAGCACAAGTTACATTGTCAAATCAAACAAATGTATGGCTAGGCAACCGTAAATTTGCACATAGGACAGTAACTTTGGACATGGAAGGCTTGTATGTTATTTTCGATATGTATGCGGTTATAAAAAATGGATATTTCCTTTCAATAATGATCGGAGCATATAGTGATGAGGATCTGGAGTACTTAAGAGGTTATCTGGACACTTTTGTTTTCGAATAAAACATCTTATAGATTATATAGTATAATAATGAGAAAGTAATTTTTAAAGCAGAACAATGAAATTTGATATTCAGTTAAATGATATAGTTGAACTTAAGAAAGAACATCCCTGTGGCTCTGATAAATGGCGTGTACTAAGAATTGGAGCAGACTTTCGTTTAGAATGCTTAGGTTGCGGCCATAAAATCATGCTGGATAGGAATGTTCTTTTTAAAAAAATTAAAAATGTGCTAAAAGAAAATAGTGATTAATCAAAAAGCAGCTTGTCTATATCATCACAAGCTGCTTTTTTTGTATCCTTTTTTATGTAGGAATGAATTTGATTAACAATTTCAAAGGTAGTATTTATCTGCGTATCATCGAAATCATTAATCATTAAAACAAGTTTGTCCTTATTGTTCGAGGGCTTATGCTTTATCGAATCTAATGTAAGCGAATTAGGTGTAACATTTAAAGCATTTGCAATTTTAAGTACAATTTCTAATGAAGGTTTCCGTTCACCTCTTTCAACAAGTCCGATGTATGATGTTGATACATCGCATTTTTCTGCCAGTGTTTCTTGAGACATATCAACCATGACTCTTTTCTCTCGGACTCTGTTTCCGAATTTTCTATACAGTAAGCTCATACTATATATCCCCTTTCAAATTTGATTATATGTTAAATTATAACATTAATAAAAAATTTATCAATAATAACATAATAAAAATATAAACAATATAAGATAAAATAATACAATATTAATTACAATTTATTGCAAATAAATACTATATATAATATTACTATCACAAATCTGTTAATATCTGATTAAAAAATGTATAATATGCATATCATGAATACGAGGTGTTTAATGAAAAAACTATATTCTCTTGTAATACCGCTATATAACGAGGAACAGGTAATACATGAATGTATAAAAAGAGTCACTCATGTAATGACAGATAAGGATTTCGATTATGAAGTTATTTTTATTAATGACGGAAGCAAGGATATGACAGAATCTATTGTAAAGGAATATTGTCTGAATGATGCTCATTTAAAATTAATTTCGTTTTCACGCAATTTTGGGCATCAGACTGCTATAACAGCTGGAATGGACAATGCTAAAGGCGATGCCGTTATCGTAATGGATGCTGATTTACAGGATCCTCCTGAAGTGGTACTACAACTCATTTCTAAATATGAAGAAGGATATGATGTAGTGTATGCCATACGTTCAAAGAGAAAAGGCGAAACTTTTTTCAAAAAATTAACAGCAAAAATATTTTACAGATTTTTAAGAAACATGTGCGAAGTAGATATACCAATAGATACTGGTGATTTTCGTCTAATAAGCAGGCAGGTCTGTGATGTGCTTAAAGGACTTACAGAGAGGAACAGATATGTCAGAGGGTTGGTATCATGGGTCGGATTCAAACAGACTGGCATATACTATGAAAGAGAAGAGAGATTTGCCGGTGAGACTAAATACCCTCTTAAAAAGATGCTTAAACTCTCCATGGACGGTATCACATCCTTTTCCACTAAACCTCTAAAAATGACAAAATGGATAGGGCTTGTTATGGCAGCACTTGGTTTTATTTATGCATTAGTTATAATTATTCAAAAACTTGCTGGAATACAGATGCAGACCGGATGGGCATCAACAATAGTCATAATACTTCTCATAGGCGGTATCCAACTAATCATGCTTGGAATAACTGGGGAATATATTGCTAGAATTTTTGATGAAAGTAAGAACAGGCCACTGTATATTATAAAAGAGAAAGTGAATATGGATGAATAAACTTAATACTATACATCTTCACACACGCTATTCAGATGGTTTGAATGATGCATATGAATACATAGAAGAAGCAATAAAGCAAGGATTATCAAGTATAGGGATTTCTGATCATTCCCCAGTACCCCTTAAAAGCTCATGGGCTATGAAAAAAGAAGATTTGCCAAGATATATTGAAGAGCTAAATTATCTTAAGAAGATATACGGGAAAAATATAAACATATATACCGGAATGGAACTGGACTATATCCAGGGGTTGGATGTAAAAGGATATATTGATTTTGATGAGCTTGATTTGGACTATTATATAGGGTCAGTACACTACATATATTCCGAACTGATTGATGGTTACGGAACTGCAGACAATACTCAGGACATGGTGGAAAAACTGCTTAATGAGGGGTTTAATGGTGATAGTTTAGCTTTTTACACAAGATATTACCAGACCGTAAGGGAAATGATAAAAGAATATAATCCCATACTGATAGCTCATTTTGATGTGTTGGAGAAAAGAAATATTAAAAAAATATTATTCGATCCTGAATCAGAAGGCTACAAAGTACAGGTCGAAATGAGTCTTGATCTTATAAAAGAGTCCTGTGTAGAAGTAAATACCGGAGCAATGGCGAAAGATATAGATGTTCTTTATCCTTCTGAATATATTTTAAAAAGATGTATTGAAAAGAATATTTCCGTATCAATAAATTCTGACTGTCATTTCATATCCGGCTTGTCATTTGCTTACGAAAAGGCAATCCACCTTCTTAAGAAAACAGGTTTTAATTATGTTCATGTGTTTGATGGAGTTATGAAGAAGGTTAAGATCTAGTGTGTATGCTTGAATGGGATAAAAGAAATAAGCACAGAAGAAATGATACCTATTAGCAAACCTGAAGATAAATCAAGGATATATGCTGTTTTGGAAAACATAGCGCAAGCAACCCATAATAAAAGAATAGACCCTAAAATCACAGCAATAGTTGTGATTTTAGAATGATCATGCTTCTTTTTATTAAACAAAATAAAGAAAAAACTGTTAAACAAAATACATGCAGGCAGATTAGGAAAGGATGCGATGCCTGCATTGCATAAGATCCTATTAAAAAGAACTGAATTTCCAAAATCCGGTATATCCATTTTAACAGGGAAATTTATGTAAATGATAATACATATAATAACAGAAAGTGATAATGAAGTTATCAGTCGGTAGTAACCATCACCAAGAGAAGAAAAAAGATAAAGAAGAGAAAGCGCAAATAGAATTATCCACAAAATGTATCCATATACAGTAAAATCAAGAAACGGCATATTACTGTCAAGCAAGGTTTTTGTTGAAAAGAAGGATGTATCAGCTGGAATGGAATTTACTGCTGTTGAGTAAAGTATATATATGAAAAAGAGTACTATAAGCAGTAAAAGTCTTCGGTATTTAACAAAAAATGCTTTCATATCAATCCTCTCTGTTATTATAGGCTCCGTATTTTTTAATGCAGTGAAGCATATGCGCATAGTTTTCAGGATTTACACTTTTATGTATGCTGTTACTAGACGAGATAATGAAACTGCCTTCAGGCATGCCTTCATTAAGACATTTTATTATATCTTTTTCAACTTGTTCTTTTGTGCCAGAGACAAGCTTCCATACACAATCAATATTACCCTTAAGCACTAAATTGTTCCCATATTTATGTTTTATGCTTTTAATATCCATCATACCCATTGGGTCAATAGGATCAAGTCCATCTATACCACTGTTAATCAAGTCATCAAGAATAGGATTCAAATTTCCATCTGAGTGCTTTATAACTTTAAGCCCTAGTAAGTGGCAGCCCGTAATAAATTTTTTAAAATATGGAAGTACCTGCTTTTTGTAAAGTTCAGGTCCCATAAAGAGCCCTTTAGAATCTGCAATATCATCAAGACATCCTATTATTCCAATACCCATGCTTTTCATATTTTTAGCGACTTTTAAGCTATATTCTATGGACATTTCCATTATCTCGCTGACAAGGTCTGGCTCGATTATGAAATCCATAAGACAATTTTCAAAACCTAAAAGGTCTCTTGGTAGCGAAAAAACATCTCTTACACGACCAATTACTGCTTTTTCTTTGCCAAGTATGTCAATAGCATGCTGTAAAGTAGCATATATCGCTTGATCATCCGCATCAGGCATCTTGTAGGATGCAAGATCAGATGCGCTGTTAACAGGATAAGCAAGAGCCGATGGATACTCATCAGAATATGCCCTTATAACCCGAAATTCATCTATAAAGCTGCGGTCATCTATCCTTTTTATCCTTCTATCCTGCCAGATAGCTATACCGTCAATATCATTTATCAACACAAATTCGCATGCATCAGTCGTATCGCTTATGCTTTTCATTACGCCCTTGTAAATATCCCATTCGAATGTTGGAACATGATCGGGTATTTTTCTATCAAATACTGCCTGTATTCTTTCTTTACCTGTCATAAAATCCTCATGCCCAAATTATATTATCGTATCAGACAACTTACAAGCAGTGAAGTTAATATAAGTTAGTGAATTTATGATAAAATATATATATTATGATTGCAGGGTAAAAAGAAATGAATATACAGATTTTCGGTAAGAGCAAGTGCTTTGATACAAAAAAAGCGGAACGGTTTTTTAAAGAGAGGAAGATATCTTTCCAGTATATCGATATGCTTAATAAAGGGATGAGCAAAGGCGAGCTTGAAAAAGTCATAAAAGGTGCAGGTGGAATAGAAAAACTTCTGGACTTAAAAGCAAAGGATCAGGATAAGCTTATGCAGATAAAATATGCAAAAGAGCAGGATAAATTCGATATGCTTCTTCTTAATCAGCACCTTGTTATAACGCCTGTTGTCAGAAACGGAAATAAGGTAACAGTTGGATATGAAATTGATATATGGAAAAGCTGGGAGGATGGGAAATGATTAATATTGCTGTAATTGGTTTGGGAAACAGAGGCAGCGGATATATGAGATGGACAAGGCTGTTAAACAGCAGAAAAGCAAAAATAACAGCATTATGTGATTCAGACGAATACAGACTGAATTCATATGGGAACAAATACAAAGTTGAAAAAAATAACAGATTTCAGAATGAGAAGGATTTTTTTAATGCAGGCAAATTAGCTGATGCTATTTATATCTGTACTATGGATAATGATCATTACCGTCATGCGATGGCAGCGATTAAATGCGGATACCATATTATGCTGGAAAAACCGGTTTCCACAGATATTGCCGAATGCGAGGAAATACGAGACAAAGCAAAAGAGAGAGGACTTCATGTTGTAGTCTGCCATGTTATGAGATATTCCCCATTTTTTAAGAAAATGAACCAGCTGGTTAAAAGCGGAAAATACGGGAAGGTCATATCCATTGAACACACTGAGAATATAGGCTATTTCCATTTTGCTCACAGTTATGTCAGGGGTAACTGGAGGGATTCAGAGAAAACAACTCCGATGCTTATGGCAAAATGCTGTCATGATTTTGACCTTATACACTGGCTGATGGGAGACGGATGCAAATCAATATCCTCATATGGAAACCTTTCATATTTTAAAAAAGAAAATGCTCCGAAAGACAGCGCAGACATATGTCTTGACTGTCCTGAACATGTCAAAAAGAATTGTCCTTATGATGCAGAAGAACTGTACATTACTGCGCCTATATGGAGATTTACCTTTCTTAAATGTTTAGGAAGCGTTATAACAGGTAAGCCTAAGTACAATAGAAAAGACAAATACGATTCATTACGGCATGGACCGTTCGGAAGATGCGTATACAAATGCGATAATAATGCGTGTGACCACCAGGTTGTGACAATGGATTATGGCAATGACAGATATGTTAATTTGAATGTTACCGCATTTTCCCGACTCAATTATCGACGTACCAGTATACATATGGAAAAAGCAGATATACTATGTGATGAATCAAAGGGAAGGTTCATAGTAAACAGATTTGGCAAAGGCAGAAAAATAATTCATGCAGGCGTAATTCACTTTGTCCATATATCCGGTGATATTGCGATAGTGAGAAATTTTATTAAACTGCTCTCTAACGAAAATATTAAAAAAGATGACCTGACATTCATAGACACGACTATTGTCAGTCATAGAAATGTAATGCTTGCAGAACAATCACGAAAAGAAGACGGAAAACAGATTTATCTGTAATTAGTAAAATATATATGGCAAATTACTCTCCGGTTATATAGAATATTACCGGTTGGAGGTGTTTTATGGCAATTGGTATAGGTATAGATACAGGTGGCACATACACAGATGCCGTTGTATATGATTTTAATTCAAACAAGGTGTTATGCTCATCAAAAGCACTTACTACACATGAAAAATTAGAAAAAGGAATTATAAACGCTTTGTCTCTTCTGGAGGATAAGTATTTTCCAGAAGTAGAAATTGTCGCACTGTCAACAACACTAGCGACTAATGCATGCGTGGAAAATAAAGGCGGTAGAGCTAAGTTACTGTTTTTTGGTGTAGATAAAAAAGTTTTTGACATGGTAGGTATAAATTACGGCCTTACAAACAAGAATGATGTGCACCTATGTCACAATAGCAGTGATTTTAATGGAAACAAAGCACAGGAACCCGATTGGGACAAGCTTTTTCTAGAACTTGATGAGTGGCTGCAAGATGCCCAAGGGCTTGGAATTGTGGAAGTATTCGCAATGAATAATGGAGCAATGCTGGAAAAAGCAGCAAAATTGCAGGTTCAGGAAAGATATGATATTCCTGTGGTATGCGGGCATGAGCTTTTTTATGAGCTGAATTCTATACAAAGAGGTTCCAGCACACTGCTTAATGCTAAACTGATACCGACAATACAGCAGTTTCTAGAGAGTATCAAAACTGCTCTTTTCAAAATGAATATTAATGCGCCTATAGCAGTAGTAAGAAGCGATAGTACTAAAATGTCAGAACAATATTCAAAGATGAAACCAGTGGAGACGATTTTATCCGGACCTGCATCTTCTGTGACTGGCGGGATAAATATAACTAATGAAAAGAACTGTCTCATAATAGATATGGGAGGTACCACTACAGATATATCAATAGTAAAGAATGGCATTCCTCTAAAAGCGGACAGCGGTGTTAAGATAGGCTCCTGGAAGACTTTCGTACATGGGGTCTATATAGATACCTTTGGTCTTGGAGGAGACAGCGCTATAAGAGTGGAGCATGGGAAGATAATACAGCTTCCACAAAGGATGATTCCTTTATGTGTTGCAGCCAGCAGATGGCAGCAAATTAATCAGGAGCTTGAAAAGTTAGCAGATTCAAAAAAGTATCATAGCCATCCATTATACGAATTTCTGTATCTTCAAAAAAAGATAACTAACAGAAGTTCCTATTCGAAGGAAGAACTGGAGCTTTGTGATCTTGTGGAAAACGAGCCTGTACTACTGGAAAAAGCAGCTACAGCGATTAACAGGGATATATACACAATAAATACAAAAAGACTTGAAGCTGAAGGCATTATAATCAGAATCGGACTGACTCCTACAGATATAATGCATGTAAAGAAGGATTTCTGTGCCTTTGATGAGTTAGCTCCCACAATTGCAGTCAGATATCTGCTGTCATGTATACTTGAAGAAACAGGTATCGAATATTCCGAAGAGGAATTCTGCGATATGGTATATGATACGATAAAACTGAAATTGTATGAGAATATAGTAAGAATCCTGTTAACTGATAAATATCCTGATAATTTTAAGAACGGCATGGATGAACAGCTTATAAATCTAATAAGGGCGTCATATAATGATAATACAGATAAAGACCTGCCAATACGGTTTAGAACGGAAATGTCACTAGTTGGAATCGGTGCCCCTACCCACATTTTCCTTCCTGATGTAGCCAAAGCTCTAGGTACCAGGTGTGTAATACCTCAAGATGCAAAAGTAGCGAATGCCATAGGAGCTGTAGTGAGCAATGTCCGTTCTACATACCAGGTAGAAATCAGGTCCGAGTATGACGGTTCATTTATAGTATTTACCCCTTCTGGGAGGCATGCTCTGACTGATTTTGACAAAGCAGTGGAATTTGCTAAGCAGGAAGCATCTAATGAAGCTTTAAAAGATGCAAGAGCAAAGGGATTAGCTGAATCTTTTAAAATTGATACACAGGTAGTGACAAAGACAGCAACAGCGAAAAAAGGCAGGCAGATTGATCTGGGGACTGTTATTATTGCGACAGTCAGCGGGAATATAGAGTATAATTAACATTATGATGTTAGGTAATATAGATATGACAGATAAAATAAGAGAAGAATGCGCAGTTATCGGAACCAGTCTTAAATGCGAAGAAGCTGCAGGAGTCGTATACAATGGGCTATTAGCTTTACAGCATAGAGGGCAGGAAGGTGCAGGGATAGCGCTGTCATATAACCAATCTATAATCGTAGAAAAAGATATTGGGCTTGTAAATGAGGTCCTGACAGAAAAGGTGCTTGCAACCCTTCCAAAAGCAAAAACTGCTATAGGCCATGCAAGATACTCAACAACAGGGTCAAATACTATAAAAAATGTACAGCCTTTTCTTACAGAATACCTTACAGGAAGAATAGCTACTGCTCACAACGGGAATATTACGAATGCCAAACAGATACGTTCCATGTTGGAAAAAGAAGGTTTGGATTTTTCAGCTACTTCGGATTCCGAAGTAGTTTCTTCCTTGATTGCGTATAACGTAATAATTCAAAAAGATCTTATCAAGGGTGTTGTCGAAGGTGCGAAAATCTTATGCGGAGCATTTTCGCTTGTGCTCATGACAGGAGATAAGAAATTAGTAGCAGTACGTGACCCACACGGATTCCGGCCTTTATGCATAGGTAAAAATGAATACGGAATAGCGGTAGCTTCCGAATCCTGCGCTTTGGACAGTTGCGGATTTGATTTTGTAAGAGATGTAAAACCAGGTGAAGTAATAATTGTTGAAAATGGAGATATAACTTACAGTAATGTGGAACTGACTGCTAACAAACAAGGATTGTGTATATTTGAATATGTATATTTTGCTAGACCTGACTCTATAATAGATAAATTAAGCGTATATGAAGCAAGATTTAATATGGGACGTATGTTGGCAATAGAGCATCCGGTGGAAGCGGATGTGGTATGTGGAGTGCCAGACAGCGGATTGGAAGCCGCTATGGGGTATGCATATCAAAGCGGGATTCCTTTAGTATCAGGATTTGTTAAAAACAGGTATATTGGCAGATCCTTCATTTATCCATCACAACTGCAAAGAGAACATGCGGTAAAGATAAAACTTAATCCGCTAAGAGCGACAATAGAAGGAAAGAGGATAGTTCTTGTAGATGATTCTATAGTGCGTGGAACAACAAGCGCTAAGATTATATCCTCATTGAGAAGCACAAATGTGAAACAGGTACATATGAGGATTTCCTCACCGCCATTCAGGCATACCTGCCATTTCGGTACAGACATAGACAACGAGAAGAACCTCATTGCCAATCAGCTCTCCATCGATGAGATATGTCAGAGAATAGGAGCAGATTCTTTAGGCTTCATTAGTGTGGAAGGATTGAAAAAGGCTTGCTCTAAAAGTTCTTTACCATTCTGTACAGGATGTTTTAATAATGATTACGGAACAAACAGTGTAAAGATGTCAAAATACATGCTAGAAGAATAGTTATATGAAAGAAGGATTATTGTGAAAAAAGCAAAGGCATATTATGAGGGGATTAAGCCTTATACAAACTTGGATGATAAAGACCTTATTTATCTTGATATACGTAAAGAACCGTTTGATTTATATGGGTTGTATGACCCGGTTAATCAGCCTGTTTTTAAAAGACTTCCCGATGAACTGGCAAATAAGTGTAATTTCGGAGTTAAAAATTATTATCTTAACACTGCAGGCGGAAGGATACGTTTCTGTACTGATTCCGATTATCTTTGCATACAGGTTTTTACTCCTCAGATTAATAAGATGAATCATATGACTCTGCTTGGTTCCAGCGGATTTGACATATATGAGGATTTTGAAGCAAGAAGCGTCTTCTTTAACAGATTCACAGCTGAAGTGGACACAAAAGATTGGTACGAGATGAGGATAAGATTTGATTATCATAAATTAAGATATTTTACCTTGAACTTTCCTTTATATAACAAAGTTGACAAGGTATATATAGGTGTGCAGGAAGATTCTTCGTTAGATCATGGAATGCAATATAGACATAAGTTACCAGTTGTATATTATGGTTCATCTATTACACAGGGAGGTTGTGCAACAAGACCTGGTAATGCATATGAAGCTATAATATCCAGAATGTGTGATACTGATTATATCAATCTGGGATTTTCCGGTTCAGCTTTGGGGGAAAAAGAAATGGCTGAATATATAGCTGGAATAGACATGAGCATATTTGTTCTGGATTATGATCACAATGCTCCGACAATCGAGCATTTGAGGAATACTCATGAAAGTTTTTTTAATATAATACGAAACAAAAAGCCATCTCTACCAATCATACTTTTATCTAAACCAGACTTCTCTGATTACTCATTTGACAAGTTACATAGAAGGAATATAATTTATACGACCTATATGAACGCAGTAGAAAAAGGAGATAAGAACGTTTATTTCATTGACGGAAGAAGCCTTTTTGGAGACGAATACAGGGACTGCTGCACAGTAGATGGATGTCATCCGAATGATTTAGGATTCTTACGGATGGCTCAGGTTATAGGCAGAATGGTTAAGGAGCTTATATAACACAATGGAACAAAAGAAAATAACAAGGATAAGCACAATGCAGATTATCGCAGCAGGTTTCGTAATTATTATACTGCTTGGCGCATTACTTCTTTGTTTACCTGCAGCTTCAAAGGATAATATACCTATACCGTTTATTGACTCGGTTTTTACTGCTACTTCAGCATTATGCGTTACTGGTCTTGTAATATATGATACATACTCTCAGTTCACTTTGTTCGGACAGCTAGTAATTCTGTTTCTTATACAAATAGGTGGGTTAGGATTTATGAGTATGGCAGGCATGATCTTTTTAATGATTGGTAAAAAAATCGGGCTTAGAGAAAGGGGACTTTTGATGGAGACCATGAGCACTATCCACATTGGAGGTGTTGTAAAACTTCTCAAAAAAATTATTACAATAACTTTCTTGGTGGAAATCTTTGCAGCCGGTCTGTTGTCCATCCGATTTATTCCCCTGCTTGGCGTTTCAGAAGGCATATATTACGGAATATTCCATGCTGTATCGGCATTCTGCAATGCAGGGTTTGACCTTATGGGTGTGTTTAATCCCAAAAGTTCTTTGGTAGGCTTTGACACGGATGTTTTAGTAAATGTGGTTATTATGTCCTTAATTATAATCGGTGGTCTAGGTTTTATTGTGTGGGATGACCTCTTAACCAACAAACTTAAGTTTTCCAAATACAGGCTTCATACAAAAATTGTTCTTGTTGGCACTGCAGTATTAATTACTATTCCTGCAGTAATATTCTTTTTCCTTGAAAACAATAATACTTTGGAAGGTATGACTATAGGCCAGAAGATATTGGCATCAATATTCCAGGTTGTCACTCCAAGGACAGCAGGATTCAATACAGTGGATACAGGTTCTTTAACAGAAGGCGCTTCATTTCTAACGATTATACTTATGGTAATAGGCGCTAACCCCGGTTCGACAGGCGGTGGTATAAAAATCACAACTATGTTCGTAATTATTTTAGCTATAAGAGCATACATAACACATACACAGGATTTGAACGTAGGTGGTAAAAGACTGGAGGATTATGTTCCTAGAAAAGCATTCAGCATAACTGCTATCTACCTCATACTGGTATCTTTAGCATCTTTTCTTTTAATTTCCACACAACCTTTCGAGCTTTTGGATGCAATGTTTGAAACTGTTTCAGCTATAAGCACAGTCGGACTTACAACAGGGATAACATCATATTTGAACACAGGGTCAAAAATTGTGATAATATTATTGATGTATTGCGGAAGGGTTGGAAGCCTTACAGTATTAAGTGCTTTTGCCGGTGAAAAGATAAAGGCAAATATAAGGAATGTAGAAGAGAAGATAGTCATAGGTTAGGAGAGAAAAATGAAATCAGTTTTAATAATAGGAACAGGCAAATTTGGAAAAAGCCTTGCTTTGAAGATGGCTGAGCTTGGAAACGAAGTAATGGTAGTGGACAAGGAAGAGAATGAGCTGAGGGATATATCTGACTATGTGACTTCTGCTCAAGTTGCTGATTGTATGGATGAGTCTGTGTTAAAAGCCCTAGGTATAAACAATTTTGATATATGTTTCGTATGTATAGGGGATAATTTCCAATCTTCTTTGGAAATAACCTCTCTTCTTAAAGATAACGGCGCTAAACACGTAGTATCCAAAGCTGACAGGGATATTCATGCAAAGTTTCTGCTAAGAAATGGTGCAGATGAGGTTATCTTCCCAGAAAAGGATATGGCAATAAGAGCTGCTTACAGATTTAGCGCCCATCATATGTTCGACTATATCCAATTATCTCAGGATTATTCCATATGCGAAATAGATACGCCTGAAAACTGGATAGGAAAGACGATATCCCAGGTAAATGTAAGATCCAGATACAATATCAATATTCTTGCTTACAAAGAATATGGAAAAATATACCCTCTGTCAGATCCCAATTATGTTTTTAAAGAGAATACTCATTTGGTGGTATCCGGAGCTTGGAAAGATGTAGAAAAACTGAATAAATAAAAAGACAATAAAAACCAGCTATCCGTGAAAAAATATGTTGACACATATTATCATTAGTGATACCATATGACAAAATAAAGGCAATGACGAGAAGAGTAATCCAGGTATTTTTTAAAGAGAGTCCGAAATGGTGAGATCCGGATAAAGAAGACCTAAGATGAAGAACATCTTCGAGCCGCTGACCGAAAGCTTTTCGCAAGTAGGCTCAGACGAACTACGGTACGTTATAACCGTTAGGCATGTATGTGCTGAATGAGTGGATCAGTATTGATCAAAATGGGTGGCACCGCGGAATGTTAACTAAACCTTTCGTCCCTGAATAATAGTATTTGGGTGGCTAAAGGTTTTTTTGTTGCCAGGAAAGGTGCTAAATATGAAAAGAACGGAATATTGCGGGTTATTTACTGAAAGCCATGTGGGCAGTTATGTCACGGCATGCGGTTGGATCTTGACTAAAAGAGACATGGGGGGAGTCATATTCATTGATATTAAAGACAGGGAAGGTATTCTTCAAACTGTCTTTGATGCAAATGACCTTGAAGCAAAGATTTTTCAGTTTGCAGAACAGGTAAAAATACAGTCTGTAGTGGAAGTTTCGGGATGTATCAAAATAAGAGGAGAAGAGACATATAATCCAAAAATAAGGACAGGTACCATTGAATTGAAAGCAGCATATATAAATATTCTGTCTGAATGTACAAGCCTGCCTTTTTCTTTGGATGATGATATAGTCGCTAAAGAAGAGCTCAGGCTAAAGTACCGATATCTCGATATAAGAAGAAAAGTAATAGGAGAAAATCTGCGCTTTCGGCATAAAGCGGTAATCGCTATAAGAAGATATCTGGATAATTTGGGATTTATAGAAGTGGAAACCCCTATACTGACGAAGTCTACACCTGAAGGAGCTCGTGATTATCTTGTGCCAAGCAGAATTCATCCTGGTACATTCTATGCTCTTCCGCAATCTCCTCAGATATTCAAGCAGCTTCTAATGGTCGGAGGTATGGACAGATATTACCAGATAGCCAGATGTTTTCGAGATGAGGATTTAAGAGCGGACAGACAACCAGAATTCACGCAGGTAGATATGGAGATGAGTTTCGTTACTCAGGAAGATATCCTTGTACATCTGGAAAATATGTTCAAATATATAATGAAGGAATGCATTGGTCATATAATCAGCGAACCGTTTATCCGTATGACATATAAAGAAGCAATGGACAGATATGGCACGGATAAACCAGATTTACGGTTTGATTTATCTATAAAGGATATTACGGATATAGCAAGAGATACAGATTTTGAGATATTCAAAAAAACGGAAACTGTACGCGCTATAAACTATAAAAATGGGGCATCTATGACAAGAAGCGAGATAGAGGAACTTACAGAAGAAGCAGAAAGTTGTGGCGCAAAAGGCATGGCATGGATTGCTATACAGCCGGACGGCTCACTGTATTCCATACTTACAAAATATATTTCTAAAGAGGATATAGATGAGATTATAAAAATAACAGATGCAAGAGCAGGCGATTTCATACTATTCTGTGCAGACACTATTAAGAATGCAAGAAGGATTCTCGGACAGTTAAGAATATTTATAGCAAAGAAGCTGGGTATTATTGATGCGAATATGTTCTGCTTTGCCATAATCACGGATTTTCCTTTGTTTGAATATTCAGAGGAAGATAAGAGATATGTCGCAGCACATCATCCTTTTACCAGCCCAAATCCGGAAGATATAATGCATATGCTTACTGATAAAGAATGTGTCAGAGCACTTTCATATGATATAGTATTAAATGGGACTGAACTTGGAAGTGGTTCTATAAGGATACATGATAGCAAGACGCAAAATCTTATGTTTGAAGCACTTGGCCTATCAAACGAACAGATACAGGAAAAATTCGGCTTCTTTATAAAAGCATTCAGTTATGGGACTCCTCCCCATGGAGGATTTGCTTTCGGGCTGGACAGGCTTATCATGATATTACTAAAAGCTTCCTCTCTTAGGGATGTAATTGCATTTCCTAAAACAAAAGATGGATCCTGCCTTATGTCGGATACTCCTGACATAGTAGATGAAAATCAGCTGAGGACACTACATATCGCATATGAAAGTTATAAAGAAATGAACAATAAAACACATAACATACCCAAAATACCGATAGAGAAACTTACCAGCCTTGCCAGGCTATCTCTTTGTGAGAAGGAAAAGATAAGCCTTGAGAAGGATATGATGGAAATAATCAATTTTGCAGGGAACATTATGGATATAGACACTTCAATGATAGATGAAATAGAAAAATCAGATAATGTGGATGATTTATTCAATATATTCAAGGAAGATTACATTGAAACATCTTTTAAAAGAGAAGACATATTAAAAAATTCGAGTACAGTAGAAAACGGTTATATAAAAGTTCCCAAAGTCGTAAGGAAGGGGGTGTAGTATGAAAGATATATTAATGATGGATATACTGTCGTTGCATAACAAAATAGCAAAAAAAGAGATTTCCTGCATAGAAATAACCAAAGCATATCTTGAAAACATAAAAGTAAAGGACAAAGATGTCCAGGCATATATAACAGTAACTGAAGAAGAAGCGTTTAAAAGGGCTTCTAAGCTTGATGATGAATTATTCGATGAAAAAGACCTTCCTTTACTTTATGGCATTCCAGGAGGAATTAAAGATAACATATGCACAAAAGACATACGCACGACTTGCGCTTCAAAGATGCTTAGTAATTTCGTTCCTTCATATAGTGCGACAGCTTATAAAAAACTGTATGAATCCGGCATGGTTCTGCTCGGAAAGCTTAACATGGATGAGTTCGCAATGGGTTCCACCACCACTACATCATACTTCCATAATACACATAACCCATATAATTTAAAAAAAACCTGCGGAGGAAGCTCAGGAGGATCTGCTGCAGCTGTCGCATCTTGTCAAGCTTTATTTGCTTTAGGCTCTGACACAGGAGGCTCGATAAGGCAGCCTGCATCTTTTTGCAATATTGTGGGAATGAAACCGACATATGGTACCGTTTCCAGATATGGGTTAGTTGCTTTCGCATCTTCTTTGGATCAGATAGGACCTATGACGAGGACCATATATGATAATGCTTTAGTACTTGACTGTATATCAGGATATGATAAGTTAGATTCTACTTCGGTCATGACCTTATCACACTCATATACTGAAGATATAGGAAAAGATATATGCAAGATGAGGATGGGTATAATAAAACAATTTTCATCAAAAAAGATTGATAAACAGGTATCAAAAGCAATAAATGATGCTGTAAGCTGGTATGAAAAACAAGGTATTGAAATAATAGAATTAGATATTCCATCTTTAGACTGGGCTATATATGCATACTACATCATATCCAGTGCTGAAGCTTCATCCAATCTAGCACGGTTTGACGGTATCAGATATGGCTACCGGCCAGATGAATATGCTGATATTGATCAGTTATATCAATATAGCAGAAGCCAGGGATTTGGAATAGAAGTAAAACGAAGGATAATGCTAGGTACATTCGTGTTAAGCCAGGGATACTATGACCAGTACTATAACAAGGCTCAGAAAGTGCGTAAGCTTGTTAAAGCAGAGTTTGAGAAAGCTTTTGGTATGTGTGATTTCATATTGTCGCCAGTAACTGCATCAACGGCGTATGATCTTGATAACACAAAAAAAGATGCAGTGACTATGTATATGGAAGATATATTTACTGTTCCGGTAAACATTGCATCACTTCCTGCACTTGTTTTACCCTGCGGGATGTCAAAGGAGAATCTTCCGATAGGAATGCAGCTTATAGGTCCGAAATTTTCTGAAAAGACGCTATATAGAGCTGGATATGCATTTGAGAAAAGATGTCAGGAGGCTGCAAATGGCTGATACATATAAAGGATATAGTATGAACATAGGGTTGGAAGTCCATGTGGAGCTTAAAACTCAGAGTAAGATATTCTGCAATTGCTCAACCACATATGGAGCTGAGCCAAACACACAGGTATGCCCAGTTTGTCTTGGAATGCCAGGAACGCTACCTGTACTAAATAAAAAAGCAGTGGAATATTCATTAATGGCAGGACTTGCTTTGGACTGTGAAATAAATATGAATTGCAAGATGGACAGGAAGAACTATTTTTATCCTGATCTACCCAAGGCATACCAGATATCACAGTATGATATTCCATTATGTAAAGGAGGGTATCTGGATATTGAAACTGACAATGGAAGCAAAAGGGTAAGGATAACCAGAATACACCTTGAGGAAGATGCAGGGAAACTGATTCATAATGAAGAAGATGAGACATTAATTGACTGCAACAGGTGCGGGGTCCCGCTTATTGAAATAGTAACTGAACCGGATTTAGAATCAGCTAATGAAACGGATGTGTTCCTTAACAAGCTTAGAACGATACTTCTTAATCTTGGTATATCCGACTGCAGGATGAATGAAGGTTCTTTCAGGGCTGATGTGAACCTGTCTGTCAGAAAGACCGAAGATACAGAATTAGGGATACGTACGGAAATGAAAAATCTGAATTCCTTTGCATTTATAAAAAAAGCTATTAATTTTGAGTTTAAACGTCAGGTTGACAATGTTCTAGAACATAAAACGATTGAGCAAGAGACAAGAAGATATGACGAGAAGAGTAAAAAAACATACTCAATGAGGAAAAAAGAAGATGCTGATGATTACAGATATTTTCCAGATCCCGACCTGCCCAGGATAAAATTACAAACTGATTATGTGGAAAACATCAAAAAAAACCTTCCTAAATTAGCAACAATAAGAAAATCGCAGATTATGGAAAAGTATGATTTGTCTTCATATGACTGTGAGATGCTGTTATCTAAACCGGAACTTTATGATTTATTCGAAAAATCAGCTTTATACACAACTGCATATAAGACGCTTTCAAACCTAATTATCTCAAAAAAAGATTGTATTTTAAGCATATCAGCTGAAAAAATAGCAAGAATCGCTGATATATCTTGTCAAGAGCTTATAAACATATCAACTGCAAAGAAGCTCATTGATATGCTGATAAAAGAAGATTTTGATGTTGATGAGACTATCAAGAAGGAAAAGATGTATCAAATTAATGATATGGATATTCTTACCTGTTATACCAGACAAGCTTTACTGATTAACAAAAAAGCTGTTGAGTCATATAAAAAGGGGAACCTTCTTGCTGTAGGACCTATTATCGGCCATGTCATGAAGCTCACCAATGGGTATGGCAATCCTGAAACAGTAAAAAATATTGTTACGAAGATGCTTAGTGATATTAATTAGCAAATAAAAATGTGTAAATTTATATTGCATAAATAACATATTCATGTTAGAATCTAACAGTGTACAATTCTTTGTACACAATACGAATGGAGGAACATATATGGCAACAGCAGTAATTATGCCAAGGCAAGGAAATACCGTAGAATCATGCGTTGTTTCTAAATGGCACAAGAAAAAAGGCGATAAGGTAAACATAGGAGACATACTGTTTACATACGAAACGGATAAAGCTACTTTTGATGAGGAAGCAAAAATTGAGGGTATCCTTCTGGAGACCTTTTTTGAAGAAGGCGATGATGTACCATGTCTTCTTAATATGTGCGTAATAGGCGAGTTAGGAGAGGATATATCCTCATTTTCACCTGAAGGCGCGACTGTAAAAGAAGCAGAAAAACCTATAGAAGACAAAAAAGAAGAAGTTAAGAAAGAAGCAGAGTCTTTAACAGTACAGAAATCAGAAAATGAAGACTTAAAGATATCACCAAGAGCAAAAAATTTGGCAGATAAAACCAATGTGGATGTAACATATGCGAATGCGACAGGCCCTAATGGCAGAATTATTGAAAGAGACATACAAGCTCTTGCAAAAGATGGTTTAAAAGTCACTTCTGCAGCAAAACCTGCATATGACCAGACTGCTTCATATAATGCGACAGGTATAGGCGGAAGGATTACTGTTGAAGATATTCGCAAAGGTGTTGTCACGCCAGTTGAGACAGTTACCGTAAGCGTAGCAGATACTCAGGATTATACAGAAGAGAAACTGAGCAATATAAGAAAGGTTATAGCTAAGACTATGCATGCATCTATTTCCCAGATGGCTCAGCTAACTATGAATGCTGCTTTTGATGCAACAAGCATAATGAATTACAGGGCTATGGTGAAGAATAATACTGAAAGACTCGGTCTTGCCAATATTACAATAAATGATATAGTCGTATATGCAGTTGCTAAAACTCTATTAGCTCATAAAGATCTGAATGCTCATTTTAATGGCGAATCCATTAAAAGATTCAATAAAGTACATATGGGTGTCGCTATTGACACACCAAGAGGACTGATGGTGCCAACAGTATTCAATTGTGATATGAAATCATTAAATGATATATCTTTGGAAGTAAAAGACCTTGCAGGTAAATGCAAGACAGGTAATATAAATCCGGACCTTCTTACCGGTGGAACATTTACAATAACCAATCTTGGCAATCTTGGAGTAGAATCTTTTACACCTGTTATCAATCCTCCTCAGACTGCAATATTGGGTGTCTGTGGTCTTGTTACACGTATAAAGGAAGAAAACGGACAGATTAAACCATATCAGGCTATGGGTTTGTCCTTAACAATAGATCACAGGATAGTTGACGGAGCTCCTGCAGCCAGATTCTTAAAGGATTTGTGCACTAATCTCGAAAACTTTGAAATGATGCTTGCGAAGTAGAAAGGGGATTTTTAATGAAATACGATTTAATAGTCATAGGCGGAGGGCCTGCAGGATATCTTGCAGCGGAAAGAGCAGGAGCAAAGGGATTAAATGTTCTGTTATTTGAAAAACGCAACCTTGGCGGTGTCTGTCTGAATGAAGGATGTGTTCCTTCGAAAGCCTTGCTTTATAGCGCTAAGATATATGATTACACAAAACATTCTGAACAGTATGGAGTAAAAGTTACAGGCTCGTCACTGGATCAGGAAGTAGTAATAAAGAGAAAAAACAAAGTTGTAAAAACACTTGTAACAGGCGTTAAAGGCGCGTTAAAAAAGAATAATGTCACTGTAGTTGAAAAAACAGCCAAAATAGAAAAGAAATCGAGTGAAGGCTTTGTAGTTAGTGCAGACAGCGAACTTTATACAGGGGATAGGCTTTTGATATGTTCAGGTTCAGAACCTATTATGCCTCCCATACCTGGACTTCTGGAAGGATACCAGAAAGGTTTTATCCTGACTAACAGAGAAATACTGGATCTTACTAATATCCCAAAAACTTTGGTAATTGTCGGAGGCGGGGTAATAGGGCTGGAGATGGCCTCGTATTTTAACTCTGCAGGAAGCAAGGTTACAGTTGTAGAGATGCTAGACAGGATAGGCGGGCCGATAGATGAGGAGATAGCTGACCTTTTACGTAAGGAATATGAGAAAAAGGGCATAACCTTTAATCTTGGCAGTAAAGTAACATCATTTACAGAGAAATCTGTAGTATTTGAAAAAGATGGAAAAACCTTGGAAGCAGATGCTGAAAAAGTGCTTGTCAGTATTGGCAGAAAACCATCAACAAAAAATCTCGGATTGGAAAATATTGGAGTGGAAACCGATAAAAGAGGCGCGATTGTAACTGATTCGATGGGCCGCACTAATGTTGCTGAAGTATATGCAGCAGGTGATGTAAACGGTGTATCAATGCTTGCTCATACGGCATATAGGGAAGCTGAAGTATGCATAAATAATATTTTGGGCAAGAAGGATGTAATGAGATACTCAGCAATCCCTTCAGTCATTTACACAAATCCTGAAGTCGCTTCAGTAGGAGAGACAGTCGCTACTGCAAAACAGAAGAATATGGATTTTGAATCAGTTACATTATCCATGAAATTTTCCGGAAGATATGTTGCAGAGAATGAAGGTGGAAATGGGATATGCAAAGTGCTTAGAGAAAAAAACACAAACAGACTTATAGGCGTTAGCCTGATAGGCAACTATGCTTCAGAAATTATTTATGGGGCAGCCATGATGATAGAGACTCAGATGACAGTGGATGATCTTAAGGAATTAGTATTTCCGCATCCGACAGTCTGCGAGATTATCAGAGAAGCACTTTTTAGTTTTAATGAATAAATGAAAATTACAGACGGTAATTAATATAAGAGGAGATAAAAAATGACAAAAGAACTGGTACTGAATCCATCGGAATTAAGAAAAAAAAGTAAGATTAAATTCAAAGACATAGACGTCTGCGCGTATAACAAGACGATTGAAGAAGAAAAAAAGATATTTACAAAAAGTGATTTTATTCGTATCTACAGAGATATGGCTATCATACGTGAATTTGAGAGCATGCTGAATGCTGTAAAGACTACCGGGCAATATAATTCGGTAGAGCATGCATATCCCGGTCCGGCACATCTTTCAATGGGACAAGAAGCTTCTGTAGTAGGCGAGGCATTTACTTTAGGAATTGATGATTTTATTTTCGGATCACATAGAAGCCATGGTGAAATACTTGCAAAAGGATTATCAGCAATTGAAAAACTCACTGATAAGGAACTTATGGAAATAATGGAGAATTATCTAGAAGGCAAGATACTCAAGATAGTTCAGAAGGATCAAAAGAGTGTAAAGGAGTTGGCAATTGATTTCCTTCTTTATGGAACACTTGCAGAAATATTCTCAAGAGAGACAGGATTCCACAGAGGATTAGGAGGATCTATGCATGCTTTCTTTATCCCTTTTGGAATATATCCTAACAATGCAATAGTCGGTGGAAGTGCGGATATAGCTACAGGAGCTGCATTATTTAAAAAAGTAAATCAAAAAAAAGGCCTTGTAATTGCAAATTTAGGTGATGCATCATTGGGGTGCGGACCTGTATGGGAAGGAATCTGCTTTGCAACAATGGATCAATACAAGACCCTATGGGAAGGCGAACATAAAGGCGGATTACCTTTAATTTTCAATTTCTTCAATAACTGCTATGGAATGGGTGGACAGACAAAAGGCGAGACAATGGGCTTCGACCTTCTTGCACGTTTCGGAGCTGGTGTAAATCCTGAACAAATGCATGCAGAAAGAATTGACGGATACAATCCGCTTGCAGTAATTGATGCATATAAGAGGAAGAGAGAAATAATTGAAAAGAAAGAAGGACCTGTCCTCCTTGACGTTCTAACATACAGATTTGCTGGACACTCACCATCTGATGCTTCAGCATACAGGACAAAAGAAGAGATAGATATGTGGATGGAGCAGGATTCCTTAATTGAATATAGGAATAAGCTTGTTAAGGGCAATATCGCAAAAGACGAGGAATTTGAAACAATACTTTCTGATACGTCCTCTCTAATATTTAAGATATACAAGATGGCTATTGATGAAACAATAACACCTAAGATGGATCTTGTTGCTAATCCAAGAGCTATAGAAAGTCTTATGTTTTCTAATCAAAGAATCGAAAAGATGGAAGACAGACCATGTGATGCATATATCCCACTAGAAGAGAATCTCCGTTACCAACAGGTACAGAAAAAAGAAAGAATGGGCATTGTTAATGGTGTTGCGGTATCAAAAAATAAGGTTTATCAGATAAGAGACGCTATATTTGAAGCAATGATAGAGAAGTTTTACACTGATCCGACTCTCGTAGCATATGGAGAGGAAAACAGAGAATGGGGTGGAGCTTTTGCGGCATACAGAGGATTGTCCGATTCTATGCCTTATCACAGGCTCTTTAACTCCTCCATAAGCGAAGCTGCTATAGTAGGTTCAGCAGTCGGATATGCAATGGCAGGTGGAAGAGCGGTAGTAGAACTTATGTATTGTGACTTTTTGGGAAGAGCAGGAGATGAGGTATTCAACCAGCTTCCTAAATGGCAGTCAATGAGCGCTGGTATATTAAAAATGCCAGTAGTCGTAAGGGTAAGCGTTGGGGCTAAGTATGGAGCTCAACACTCTCAGGACTGGACTAGTTTGTGCGCACATATACCCGGACTAAAAGTGGTATTTCCAGTTACTCCATATGATACTAAAGGATTATTAAATTCTGCTTTATCGGGAACAGATCCTGTAATATTCTTTGAAAGCCAGAAACTATATGATAAAGGCGAAATGTTCCATGAAGGTGGAGTTCCTACAGAATATTATGAAATTCCTATAGGAGAACCGGATATAAAGAGAACAGGAAAAGATATAACCATACTGACTGTAGGCGCGACTCTTTATACAGCACTGGAAGCTGCTGATATATTAAAAGAGAAATATGGTATGGAAGCAGAGGTAATAGATGCAAGGACTGTATCTCCATTCAATTACAGCCTGGTAGCAGAGTCAGTAAAGAAGACAGGTAGAATCTTACTTGCATCAGATGCATGCGAAAGAGGATCACACCTTAAGGATATGGCAACAACGATTTCCGATTTATGCTTTGATTATCTTGATGCGCCTGCTGTTGTTGTCGGAGCAAGAAACTGGATTACTCCTGCTGCAGATTATGAAAAATCCTTCTTCCCACAACCTGACTGGATACTAGATGCTATACATCAGAAGATAGTTCCTTTAAAAGGTCATGTAGCAAAAATGAGCTTCACAGATAGTGAAACAATAAGATTAAATAAATTAGGGGTGTGAATTGAATCAAAGGCAATTACAAATTAAGCAGATGCTGGATGTTGCTCAGGAGGTTTTTCTTAAGCAGCTGAGGACAGTGTTCCCGGATGTTTCGGAGATGACTATACGTCGTGATCTTATACTTCTGGAAGATATGGGATATGCGGTAAGAACCCATGGAGGCGCTGTAAGCATAAACCGGTTCAAGAAGGCTGGAGAGGATGAGATAGAATATATGGTAAGGCAAGCTGAGAATGTTGACAGGAAAGCTATCATCGCACAGAAAGCAAGTCACTTTATTGAAAAGGGCAGATCAGTATATCTTGATGCGGGAAGCACAGTCATGTGTTTGGCAAAGCTTTTGACAGAAATGAAAGGATGCACATTTATAACATCAGCCGTCAATACCGCTTTGAAACTGGCTTCAACAGATAACTCTGTCATTTTGCTTGGAGGCACTGTAAATCCTAATACAGTAGCTTGTTCAGGACCTGAAGCTATGCAGATGCTTGAAACCATGAATATAGATATGGCCGTTATGGGAGCTTCAGGCTTTTCTGTAGAAAAGGGATTCTCGGTTTCCAGCATGTATGATGCCAAGCTTAAGACTAGAATTGTCGAAAAAGCAAGAAAGACTATAATACTTGTGGATTCATCAAAAATAGAAAGAGATAAAGCATATACTTTCTGCGAACTCAAAGATGTTGATATTTGGGTCTGTGATTCAATGCCAGAGGAATCTGTATTGGAGAAATGCAGGCAATACAACGTACTGGTTATTTGATTAACTGTGATGTAAAACACATTAAAAGACAAGGCTTATACCTTGTCTTTTTTTAGTTCGCGCGCCATGGGCGCGCTCTAACGGGTGTAAGTCCCGAACACACCCGGATAGTGGGAAGTGTATAGCCGAACAGCAAGGGTGTCCATCGCGAGATGGAATCTGAAGGA
>Ga0116148_1000852_pt1 | contig 36183 bp, 32 predicted proteins | sample AD_UKC055_MetaG_FD_89786 | JGI IMG/M metagenome (GOLD analysis project Ga0116148, IMG submission 89786) | Active sludge microbial communities of municipal wastewater-treating anaerobic digesters from USA - AD_UKC055_MetaG | ecosystem: Engineered > Bioreactor > Anaerobic > Digestate | place: USA...
GCTTTACGGTCGTGACGATTCTCATCCTGCTGCGCTGGCTCCTGAGCTGAGGGCTGTATGCCATTAAAGGTGATGCTCATTGCAGGAGAGGCTTCCGGGGATCTTCATGGCGGCAAGCTGGTCGAGGCCCTGCGCGAACTCGAACCTGAGCTGGAGTTATTCGGGGTCGGCGGCGACCGGATGGCGGCGGCCGGCATGGAGCTCTACTACCATGTCAATGATCTCGCCTATATCGGATTCATCGAGGTTGCGCGGCACTATGTCTATTTTCGCCGCGTTTTTAACCGGTTGATCAAAGTGGTCAAAAGCCGCCGGCCGCAAGTGGTGGTCCTCATTGATTACCCCGGCTTTAATCTCCGTTTCGCCAGGGCGGTTAAAAAGCTGGGAATCTCCACCTTTTACTACATCGCTCCCCAGGTCTGGGCCTGGGGTCAGGGGCGCGCCGCCAAAATGACCGGGTTCATCGATCAGATGGCTGTCCTTTTCGCCTTTGAAGCCGATTTTTTCGCCCGCTATAATATCAAGACCACGTTTGTCGGCCATCCCCTGCTCGAGGGAATGGAAGTCGGCCTCTCGGGTCAGGAGTTTATGGAGAAGCACGGACTGACCTCAAGTCAGCCGCTGCTGGCCCTGATCCCCGGGTCGCGCAACCAGGAGGTGCGCAATCTTCTGCTGCCGATGCTGCAGACGGCGGAGCGTCTGCGCCGGCTCCACCCCGATCTGCAGGTCGCCGTGAGTCAGGCGGCCACAGTTGAGCCGCAGCAGCTTGAATCCCTCGTCGCCGACTGTCCCTGGGCGAGGGTGGTCAAGGCGGATTACTATCCGCTGATGCGCTATGCCACGGCCGGGATGGTTGCTTCAGGAACGGCCACTCTCGAGGCGGCCTGCGCCGATCTTCCGTTTGCCCTCCTCTACCGGGTCTCCCCTCTCTCTTTCGCGATCGGAAAACAGGTTGTTAAAATTCCGAATATCGGTCTGGTCAACATTGTGGCCGGTGAAAGGGTCGTTCCTGAATTCCTGCAGGATGAGGTGGCCCCCGCAAAGCTGGCGCCGGTCATGGAGAGGCTTCTGTATGACGCGGCAACGCGCGAAGCCATGCAACAAAAGCTCGCCGGGGTGCGGCAAAAACTTGGCAAGGCGGGCGCTTCAGAAAAGACCGCCCGCCTGGTGCTCGAGCAGCTCTATTTGCATCAGACTGAGACAATTTAACGTTGTGTGATACCTCGCACAGGCGCTGGCGCGAAAAATCAGTATACTCTTATGGATAAAAAAAACAAGGAAAAAGTGCTCTTTTTTCTTGCAACCAGGTTCGCCTGGCTGCTCATTCTCTGCTTTGGTGCAAGTGCGCGGATCAGCGTCAGCAACCGCAAATACTGGAAGCAGCTGGTCGCCGGGGGCAAAGGATTCATCGCCGTGCCCTGGCACGGCAAAATGATCATCCCTCTCTACCTGCATCGCAATCAGGGCGTGGTGGCGATGGTCAGCGAACATCGCGACGGGGAAATGATCGCCCAGACTGTGCATCGGCTCGGCTATCTCACGGTGCGCGGTTCGAGTACGCGCGGCGGCCGGCGGGCTTTCCGCGACATGCTCACGGCGCTGCGCGGCAACAAGATCTGCTGCATCCTGCCGGATGGCCCGACGGGCCCGCGCCATCACTTCAAGAGCGGGGCGCTGGTGCTGGCGATGCGGGCGGGTGTTCCCCTCCTGCCGATGACTTTCGCCGCTTCAAGGCCCATCACGCTGGGCAGCTGGGACCGCATGACGCTCTGGTGGCCTTTTTCCCGCATTCATTTCATCTATGGAGAGCCCATCCACGTTCCGCCGGGGCTGGACAGCGACGAGTTGGAGCTCTTTCGCCAGGAGGTGGAGCGCAGGTTGGCCAGACTGGAAGAGGAGGCGGATGGGCTATTTCGACACTAAATGGCCCGCCCTGCTCATGCGGCCTCTCGCCGGGCTTTACGGCCTGGCCATTGAACGGCGCAACCGCCGCTATGAAACAGGCGTTTCTCCGGTTTACCGGCTCGACTGCCCGGTCATCAGCGTCGGCAATATCGTGGTCGGCGGCACAGGCAAGACCCCGACGGTTCTGTTCATGGTGCGCTGGCTGCAGCTCCAGGGCAAAAAGGTATGTGTGCTCAGCCGCGGCTACCGCCGCCGGAGTAAAGGGATGGTGGTGGTGGCGGATGGAGAAAAGATCCGCACCGGGGTGGAGGAGGCGGGTGATGAGCCCATGCTGCTGGCGCAGCAGCTGCCCGGCGCCATCGTGGTCGTCGACAGCGACCGCGTCCGCGGCGGGCGATGGGCCCTGCAAAACTTCAAGCCGGATATCTTTCTCCTCGATGACGGCTTCCAGCACCGCCGGCTGCACCGGGATCTGGACATCGTCACTTTCAAGGAGGAGAACGATCTCGGCAATGGCTGGCTGCTGCCGGCGGGGCCGCTGCGGGAGCCGCTGAAGGCTTTGGCGCGCGCCGGCCTGCTCTGGTTCAACGGCGCGGCCCGCATTCCCCGGCAAGCGTTCCCGGCCGGGCAGCCGGATCCGCCGCAGATCCGGGCTCAGTTCCGGGTCATGTCATGCCGCAACAGCGCCGGTGACCAGCTTGACCTGACACCCGGGGTGCGCGCCGTTCTCTTTTGCGGCCTGGCCAAACCGCAGGGGGTCTTGACGACCGCGCTTGGTATGGGGCTGGATGTCGTCCGCTTTTTCCGGTACAGGGATCATCATAATTACCGTCAGCGGGATATACATGAGCTGGAACAGGCAAGGGAGCATTTCCGGGCGGATGTGATCATCACCACGGACAAGGATTGGGTCAAGATCCATCCCGCCTTCAACCTGTACCCGTACTGGTTCCATTTTTCCGTCGCTGTGCAGCCGGAGGATGCCTCCCACGCCGAAGGGCTGCTGCTGTCGCTCTGCCGCAGCAACAGGATCCTGTAACTGTATCAAAGTAAGACAAAAATATCTTGCAAATTAGGTAAAATTTTGGTATGCTTACTTTAAGCAGCGCAAGATAAAGCATCGATACCTCTCAGCCAATTTTGGAGAGTGGCATGGTGGATGACACAACGAGCAAGGCAAATATTCTGATTGTCGATGATGACAAGAATATCTGCAAGATGATAGAGGCAAGCCTTCGCAAAGAGAAGCGGTATGAAATAGAGACGGCACTGAGCGGCGAAGCCTGTCTGCGCCTGATCAAGGAAAATCCCCCCGATCTGGTTCTTCTGGATATACAGATGCCCGGCATTGACGGCATCGAGACCCTGCACAGAATCCGTGAAGAGAATCCCTATATTCCGGTGATCATGATGACCGCACACGGCACCATTGAGCGAGCGGTTTCAAGCATGAAGGCGGGGGCCTATGATTTTTTGACCAAGCCCTTCGCCCGTGACCGGCTTTTGGTGACGGTGAACAATGCTCTGATGAACAGCTCCCTGCGCCGCGAGGTGGATGAGCTGCGTTCTGAGCTGAAGAGCAAATATGCCTTTGCCAATATCATCGGTCAGAGCGGAGTGATGCAGGATGTTTTCCGTTCAGTTGAAAAGGTGTTCAACAGCAATGTGACGGTGCTGATCCAGGGCGAAAGCGGCACCGGCAAAGAGCTGATCGCCCGGGCAATCCACTATCACTCCACCGCGCGCACGGGCAAGCCTTTTGTTGCTGTCAACTGCTCCGCCCTGCCCGAGTCTCTTCTTGAGAGCGAACTGTTTGGCCATGAAAAGGGCTCCTTCACCGGCGCGGTCGGACGGCGCATCGGCAAATTCGAGCAGGCTAACGGCGGCACGATTTTTCTGGATGAAATCGGCCTCATGACGCCGGCGACCCAGTCCAAGCTTTTGCGCGTCCTGCAGGAGCGGGAATTCGAACGGGTCGGCGGCAACGAGCTGGTCAAGGTCGATGTCCGGGTTATCTCCGCTACCAACAAGGATCTGGAAGAGGAGATGAAGAAAGGCGAGTTCCGCGAGGACCTCTACTACCGTATTTCGGTTTTTCCGATCAAGCTGCCGCCGCTGCGCGATCGCCGGGAGGACATCCCCCTGCTGGCCGGCCACTTTTTGCAAAAGTACGCCAAGCAGGAGGGCAAGAGCGTTGAAGGCATTACATCGGACGCCCTCGATCTGATGATGGCTTACCACTGGCCGGGCAATGTACGCGAGCTGGAAAATGCGATGGAGAGGGCGATGGTGCTGGCGAGTGGGCCGGAGATCGGCGCCAAGGATCTGCCGGCGGCTGTCCGCTCGCTGGGTGAAAAGCGCATCTATGAATCGGACAATACACTCGCGAGCTGGATTGAAAAGCTCGAGGAAGAGGCTTTGCGCCAGGCCCTGCTGGAGTGTGAGGGGAACATCTCCCAAACTGCCAAGAAGCTCGGCATCGGTCGGGCAACCATCTATCGCAAGGCTAAAAAATACGGGCTGCCAATGGTAAAGAGCTGACTCAAATTCTGATTTTGTGACCGGGCGCACAGCAAAATTGCTTTGCGCCTTTTTTTATGTTTCATCTCGGCACATTGTATCAGGCTGTCACATCCCCATGTCCAAAAACCCCTCATGGTCTCCTCTTGAGAACAATAAATTCAATAATTTATAAAAGCGCCTCACATCACAATTCTTGGTACATGATTTGCGCTGGGTGTGTGAACCCCGGAGTGTGCGCAAGCGCGGGGTCGCTTTTTGTCAGCAGCCGCCGGGGAGGACCAGAGAGCATCTGTAACAGCGCAGGTTGTGTGATCCCGGGTGGCGATGATCGAGGCGGGGATGTGCGGGTGGAGGGGGGTGGCCATTGATGAACAAGGAAGTGCGACGCGATACTATGAAAAATGCAAATCTAACGCAGCTTGTGTACAGCATCTGCGACGGGAGCTACACCCAGTCCGGGTTGATTCAATACATCAATCTGGCGCAGAAGATTTCCCTCAGTTATCTCAAATACCAGGAGATGCTGGGCAAGCGCATCAGCGGAGATGCCTGGGAGGCGGATCTTGAGTTGGCCGATCTGGCGATCGATTGCATCGCCGAGCTCTTTGGCCGGGACGAGTCGGGCCGTTTTCCGCAGCTGAAGAAGTATTACGAAGGCAAATTTGCGGAGATGCCTTTTATCAACGACGCCGAGGTCTTGATCCTGACCCGGCGGTTGATCGTGCGCAAGACCAAGCAGGAGCTTTCGAGGATTTTCCGCGAGCGTGATCCTGAGGGGGCCAAGATCGTGCGCAACATCAAGGTGGCCGTTCGCACGGCAGCCGACCTGCATCTTTTCCGCGAGTTGGGCAAGGAGTTCGTATTTCACGGCCCGGTGCCGAAGAATGAACAGGGTGGCGTGCCGAGCAGCCGTCTGGCTCTCTATCTGCGCCGCACCCTTCCGCCGATCCCCGAGGAGATGCTGCACAAGCTTTTCCTGGACAATTATCGTTCCGGGGATTCGGTCTCCGTCTCCATCCGCCGTCTGCTCGAATCCATCCATGCCCTGGCCGACTATCAGAATTTTTGTGCTCTCGACGCCGTGGTCAAGCTTGTCCGTTATGTCAAGTTTGATGTCTGCCGCGAACGGCTGGCGGCGGGGGAATCGGTTTCGACACCCTCCGATGAACTGGAGAGCAAGGAGATGGAGGAGTACATCACCCTGGTGATGGAGAGTATCTGGTCGCGGCTGGATTCCCAGTATTTGCGCACCCAGAAGCTGCCCGAGGATAAGGCGGCGATCTATCACCGCGCACTCCGTGATGTGCTTTATGATCTCATCCAGAAGCGGGACACCTCCTCCTACTACCGCAATCTCAAATTTTACATGCCTGAACTGACCCAGAAGGAGTACCGGCAGCAGGAGCGTTCAGTTTTTGAATATCTGGCCAAACTGGCTAAAAAAGAATTTCGAAAATATTTATGCGAAATGCTTTAATTTTTCCGTAGTTGCTCGCCTTTGTCTGTATGTTACATATTAGTAATAGGAGGGTGTAACAAACAGGGAGCCAGGCCATAGCCTGGATGAATACAGACCATGAGCGAGCGCCATCGTAAAGTCGGCTGCCCCGGAACCAGAGAGCTCGAGTTATATTCTCTTGACGAACTGACCGCGGCAGGGACAAGAGAGCAAGTCAAGGCCCACGTCAAGAGCTGCCCGCGCTGCGCCAGGAAATTGAAAAATTTGTACGCCTTTTATGCCATCCTTTCCGATGAGCTCGAGAGGCCGGTGCGGCCCGGATTGCTGGATTTCTGCAAAAAGCGCGCCCACAACAAGGTGAAATACGGACTGCTGATCTGCCGTCCGATTCCGGAGAAAGACCATCAGCGGGGCAAGGCCTACCTGGCCACGCTGGCCTTTTCGGCAAACGGCGATGGCAGCAAAACCAGCCTGACTGATTTTGATCTGACCCGTGATCAGATCGGGATGATGCTTTACAGCGATCCCCTGCAAAACGAGATATCGCTCTTTCTCTGGAGCAAAACAGAAGGCGGCTGCGGTCCCTGTCGGCTCGAGGCTCCCGGGTTGTTCGAGAAAACCGATTTTAATCCAGCCGGGGCGGCCAAGATTCCTCTCACCAATTTTGAATATCTCAATAACCGCCTCTTTTACTTCTCGATGAAGAAGAAACCTGGAGGCCGCCCCAAACTCCTGGCGCAGGTTCAGGAGCTGCTCCTCTGAGCAGCCGCCGGAGCAGAAACGACAACGCCGATGATAGATATGGAGCCGGGATTTTTCCCGGCTTTCTTTTTGTAGAAAAACCTTGACATAGGGCATATTTTTAGATAAATTTTTACCGGTTAGAAATACATTCATTGTAACGGCAACCCGGAACTGCACCCCATGAATCCGCTCAGCATTCTGCTCATAGATCCCGACCCTAAAAATGTCCGCATTTTGCGCAATAATTTCCTCGATCTCCATTATGAAGTCGATGCCGCAGCTAATGATGCCGAAGCCCTTGAGAAGATAGGCGCTCAATCCTTTGACGCCATATTGTCTGAAATCTCCGCTTCCGGAATTGACGGATATACCCTTCTGGAACAGGCCCAACAGTCCACCCTGAATCGCAACTGCGCGGTTATTTTTCTCACCCAGAAGAGCGATGTCTGGAACAGGGTTAAAAGTTTCAAACTCGGCGCCAAGGATTACATCATCAAACCAATCCACGTCCGCGAGATCGTCATGCGCGTGCAGATGGTGCTCAAGCGCCAGGCGCGCTACCAGCGGATGTTGAAGAAGAGCCGCAGCCAGTTCAGCGGCCGGCTGGCCGATCTCGGCGCGGTCGAGTTGATCGAAGTCTTCGGCGCAGAACGCAAGAGCGGCGTTCTCACCCTGAATAATGAAAACGGCGTTTCCGGGCGTATCGTCTTCAGGGAGGGGGCGGTCAGCCGGGCTTCAGTCGGATTACAGCGCAGCGAAGAGGCGGTCTTCAAAATGCTTTCATGGAGGAAGGGCCGCTTCACCATGGTTTTTGCTCCTGTTGATGGGACAGATGAGATCGGTGTCAGCAATATGGGGTTGTTACTGCAAGGAGCCAAGAGAATGGAACAACGCGAAGAGCTGTTGCGCAAGTTGCCTGCGCTCGAAACGGTATTGGTGACAACGCAAAATTTCAAAAAGATCATCGCGAAAAAGGAACTGGCCTCCGATCTTGAATATTTTGTCCGTCTTTTTGATGGTGCCCGTTCTCTCGGCAGAATCATCGATGAGAGCAAATATGACGAGATTACCACGCTGAACCGGATTTTAAAGCTCTACGAGCTTGGGTTCCTCCATTCTTTGAGAGACTATGAGCAGCAGGGAGCGCCCGGAGAGCTCACCGGTGCAGCTGAGCGAGCGACCGATGAGGCTGGCCTGGCCGGAACCTTCCCACCTGCCGGTCTGGAGCATGTAGAAAAGGCGATCGGATCGGAAATTGCGGAGGAGCTGCTGCATGAGCAGATCGACGGAACCGGATCTGAAGCGGAGCGCTTTCCAGCGGAAGCCGAGTTCCCCCTCCTCCAGGAGGAGACTGCCGCCGGCCCCCGGGAGGAAACCGGGGTACATCCTCTCGCTCCTGATTCCTCCGGCTGGAATTCCGACAGCAGCTACGACAAGGACCTCTTTTATGACCTTCGCCGTGCTGAAGAGGAGGGGCAGGATCTTTTCGCCGGCAGCAAGGGGCTTGACGGGGGGTCCGTATTTTCCGATCTCGACCGGGTCATTCCGCATCATCCGGCCGACGCCCTGCTCGAAATTGAGGCGGAAGAAGAACTCGCTGACTCGCCGGCCTCCGCGCCCGCGGCCGAAACCGATGCCGCCGGGGATGAGGTCCATGAGCTGGAGCACCATGTCCGAATGCAGGAGAAATTCCGCAGCGCCCATGGCAGCATCCTGATCCTGGGCAATAACCGTGAACTCTGCCGTCAGATGATCGCCAATCTTTCCATTGATCAGCTGCAGGAAAAGAGCGCTCTGCAGCCCACCGATTCGGACCTGATCATTGGCACCGCCGAGTTCAAGGGGGGCCATCTGCTCAATCTCATCGCCCTCTCGATGGAACGCGAGTTCGCTCCTGTCATCGACTTTTTTGCCGACGCGCTGCTCGGATTCATTTTTCTCGTCGACGGCCGGAATGTGGATTGGGGCTATCAGCGTTACCTGCGGCAGGTTTTGCGTGAAAAGACCAGCCTGCCGGCCATCATTGTCTTCAGCTATAATGAATATCTGAAAAAGCCGCTGGAGGTGCAGACCATCCGCCAGAGGCTGGGATTGAGGGAGCGGGACGGCTTGCAGCTGGTGAGCGATTTTTCGGTTGTCAACTCCCGGCGGATTATCTTCCGCCTCTTTGAGACTTTTTACAGGCCTCAGGCCCGGCGGAATCCGCGGACCCAGACCATGCAGCCCACCTCCTGATGCTTGGAAACGAACATGTCAGGCCATAACAGTCCTAAACAAAACATACTGATTGTCGATACGGCATCGGCAGCGACCACACAGCTGGTCAGCGCTCTGCATGACCATCACCTGGAGAGCGTGGTCGTTGAGGAGAGCACCGCCGCCATCGAACGCGCGCTCGCTGAACCCCCGCTGCTGATCCTGAGCGAAGTGGAGCTCCCGGGGATTGATGGCACTGAACTGCTCAAGCGGGTTCGCGCGCATGCGGATACCCAGGATACTCCTTTCGTCTTCATCACCAGGCAGACGGAGCTGGAAGCCCGCCTCAGACTTCTCGCCCTGGAGATCGATGACTTTATCGCCAAACCCTATTATCCCGAAGAGGTGGTGGCCAGGGTGGAATCGATCCTGCGTGAGAGTGCCGTCACACCCGGCGGGGATGTCCCTGTTAACCAGGGATTCACGGGCAGTCTTGATGAGATGACCGTCATGGATCTGATCCAGACCCTCGAACTCGGCAAAAAATCCGCGATGATTCATCTGGTGCAGGTGCCCGAAGAGGGATATCTCTTTGTGGACAAGGGAGAGGTGGTTGATGCGGTACTGCGCGATTACACCGCGGAGGAGGCGCTCGATAATTTGATGCTGTGGCTGCACGGTTATTTTGAATTGACGATGCAGCCGGTGCAGCGTGAGCGGAGAATCCTCAGATCGAACCGGGAATTGCTGCTCGCCGGGGCGCAACGCCTCCACGATTACCGGACGCGGAGCGCGCAGCTGCCCGCCATGGACAGCTACGTTGCGCGTGCGGCGGAGGTCATCAATCCGGATCTGTCGGAGCGGGAGGCGCGCCTGTGGGCGATCCTCGAACGGCCACAGCCCGTCCGTCTGCTGATCGCATCCCTTGGCGAGGATGAACTGCGCACTATTGAGGTGATCCAGGCGCTCTGGGAACGCAAACAGATCGTGATCTCGCCGGGAAAGGCCACCGATGCGGATCTCATCGCCAGCAACATGATGAGGCAGGTTTCGGAGTCGCACCACAAGTCGGCTGAACCCTACTCCCGCATGGCCTCTTTTTTCACCCGCGACGGCCATCAAAAAAAAAACCTCTCCTGATTGCTGATGGTCCTGATGCGCCCGGCGCCGCTTCCCTGACCCATACCATTTATCTGCACCGGGCGGATTTGCTGCTCATCCGCCAGAAACTTCTTGCCCATCGACCCTGATCATTCGCCGGCATTCCATCCCTGCCGCCGCGGCGGGAGGTGTTTCCGGCCCGTTCAACAAGGGCTCATCCCTATGCAGCGACAATCCAAAGAAAGCGGCATCCAGCGCATGGCTGAGATTGTCGTCGTCGGACCGGATGGTGCCGGCAAACGTGCATTCCTGCAGGCCTTTTGTCCCACCATCCATGAGACTGATACCGGTATCCTGCTCGGCGCCATGCCGATCAACAGCGAACTGGTTCTCTATTGCTACGGCATTGGCTATGATCGCAGCTTCGCCTGGGATCTCGTCGGCCGCAAGATGCTGGGTTATGTGGTCTGTTTCAACTGGTTCGACGACCAGGCCTATGCCGCCTGCCGGGAGATGGTCACGTTCACGTCCTCCGCATTTTCTGCCCCCTTTGTGGTAGCGGCCGATCTCGGCCTCCAGCCGCTGCCGGTGCCGGAGAGTGCAGTGCGGCCCAATGTTCCGCTCTCATCTTCGGCCAGATTTCTCTTTTATCAGAGTCATAAAGCGGCGAGCGTCCGCAAGGTGGCTGCAACCCTTCTCGATCTGCTTCTCGACAAGCTGTAATTAGGGAGATGACGCATGAGCTCGATGATTCCAGGCTTGCGGCGGGGTAAGCATGTCGCTTCCTTATAGCACAAAGCTCGATCTGCTGCGCGCGCTCTTTTCCGGAAAAGGGCTGCAGGAGCCTCTGGCACTGCTCTCGCCCTCGGGGCTGCTTGAAGCCCACCGCTTCGTCTGGGAAAAGACCGTGGAATTCGGGATCAAGATGCGCGGCAGAAAATTTCCCCAGGAGGAGCTGCAGGCGGAGCTGCGCACCCGTGCCGACCTCCGGGCAGCGGAGACCTGCCCGGCCCAGCTGAAGCAGTGCCGCCTGCAGGAATGCGCTGAGCGTCATCCGGCGTGCATGCGCGAGGTCGCCATCGACCAGATCCTCACCATGAGCGCTGCTGTCGGCGACTATCTGCAAATTCCGGTCAAACCATGAAAAGACGCGCTCTGCTTCTTCTTGTGCTTCTCCTCAGCCTCTTCCGGCTGACCACAGCCGCGGAAGTGGGTGAGATCTACCTCCGGCACTGCTCCGGGACCCTGTGCATCTATTACACGGCGGAGGACAGCCGGCTGCTGGAGGAAACCCGTTCCGTCCTGCAGCGTGCATGCGAGGAGATTGAACGCGATCTGCACCTCTCCCCTGCTGATACCCTCCGCATCATCATCGCTCCATCCCGGGAAAGTTTCAGGACCTACATCCACGGCAACATGCCGGAGTGGACGCAGGCTTTCGCGGTTCCGGCCACCTCGACGATGGTGGTCCGCTCTCCACGCTGGGACCGCCCCGAATCGTCCTACAGCCAGAGTCTGGTGCATGAGCTGTTTCATCTGCTTCTCCATCAGCGGCTCGGAATCCGGGAACTGCCGCGCTGGCTTGATGAGGGCATGGCCGTCTTTTATTCAGAGCATGCGCAGTATGAGAAGAGGAGTTTGATCTCCCGCGCCCTTGCCACGGGATCGCTGATTCCGCTGCAGGAGATCGATGATGTGCTCAGTTTCCACCGGGAGCGCGCCAACCTCGCCTATGAGCAGAGCTATTCGGCGGTGCGCTACCTGCTGGCGACCTATGATATCGAGGCTTTGCGCACTATTCTGGAGGGGTATGCGGCGGGTGAAAGCAGTGACATGATTTTTATGCGCGCAACCGGGAGCACGGTGAGCGGATTTGAGGCGGAGTGGCGCGCTCATCTTGAAAAGACGGAAAAATGGCTCTGGCTCAGTGAAGCGGACGATCTGATCTGGCTCTCTCTTCCGCTGCTTTTTCTGATCGCGGTTTATTTTGTCCGGCGGCGCAACCGGCGTCGGCTGCGCGAATGGGAGGGTGCCCGGCCGGTTGCGGAGGGCGCTGAGCCTGACCGGCCACTGGAGGAGGGGGGAGGATACGAGCCACCCTGGATGGCCCCCCATCTCATGCCGCGCCGGGATGATGAGGACGAGGAAGAGGAGAAGCCGCAGGGAGAGACGGCTGAAGAGGATAACGGAATCAAATCTTGAATATTTCTCAGAACTTGTGTACATTTAAAGATGAAACAGATCCAGAATGTTATCGAATATCTGCTTGTTCAGCTGGCAGCTTTTCCGATCCGTCTGCTGCCGCACCGGCTCGCCTTGCGTCTTGGCGTCGGATTGGGCAGCTTTGTCTATCATGTCATCCCAATCCGCCGGGGAGTGGCGCTGCAGAATATCTCCCGCTCCTTTCCGGAGAAGAACACCGCTGAAATCCGCGCCATCTGCAAAAAAGTTTATCATAATTTCGGCCAGAATATTATCGAATTTATGCGCATGCCGAAAATGGATGACCGGTTTTTCCGTGAGTACATCAGCGTTGTCGGCGGTGAGCTTCTGGAGCGCGCCGGCCGTGAAGGACGCGGCGCGGTGTGCCTGTCCGGCCACTTTGGCAACTGGGAGTTTTTCCCCGCCGTGATCCACCGGCTGGGATTTCCGATGGTGGGTCTGGCGCGCGATCAGCGCAATCCCCTGGTCAACAAGCTCATCAATCAGACCCGGACCGGCCGCGGAGTGGAACTCACCCAGCTGGGCATGGGGGTCCGCACGGTCTTTCGCGCTCTTGCTGCCAACAAGTTCGTGACCATCCTCGCGGATCAGGATGCGCACAAAGAGGGCATCTTTGTCGATTTTTTGAATCGTCCTTCGTCGACGGCGTCGGGACCGGCTCTTTTCGCTCTCAAGACCGCAGCGCCCCTCATCTTTGGTGTGGTTATTCGCGGCGAAAAAGGCCGGCATACCCTGCTCCTGGAGGAGGTCGATCATCGGGATCTGCAGGGGGTAACGCCCGAGAATATTCAAGAGCTGACACAGCGGCATGCCAGATTGCTCGAGAAGTACATCCGTCTTCATCCGGATCACTGGCTGTGGATGCACAAGCGATGGAAGACATCACCCCCGGCGGGTCCGGCAGAGGATGGGAATCAGGTTGCGCAAGATTGAAAAGATACTGATCATTCAAACCGCCTTTATAGGCGATGTCGTACTGATGTCACCCTTGATCCGGGCCAGCCGCGATCTTTTTCCGCAGGCGTTGATTGACACTCTGGTTATCCCCGCCGCGGCGAACATTCTGGAAAACAATCCGGCCCTGCACCGCGTCATCATCTATGACAAACGCGGGCGCGATGCGGGTGTGCGCCCCCTGCTGGCTCTGGCCGGAAAGCTGCGCCGGGAGGGTTATGATCTAGTTCTGGTGCCGCATCGCTCCCTGCGCAGCGCCCTGCTGGCCTGGCGGACGCGGGCGGCGCTTCGTGTCGGTTTTACCAACAGCAGTGCTTCTTTTCTGTTCACGCACCGGGTGTTCTATGACCGGAATCGTCATGAAGTCGAGAGAAATCTGGCGCTGCTCGCGGCGCTGGGGAGAGAACCCGGCCAGGTGCGTCCGGAGATTGTTCCGGACGAAACGGACCGCCGGATCGTCGATCAGATGCTTTCCGGATTGGGGGAGGAAGACAAACCGCTTATGGCCATCGCTCCGGGATCGATTTGGGCGACCAAACGCTGGCCCGCTGGATCGTATCGCCGGCTGGCGGAACTGGCCATGGAAGCCGGATGGAATCTGGTCTGGATCGGCAGCGAGCGAGACCGGACACTGTGCGCGGAGATCAGCGAAGGATTGCCCGGAGCCTGGATTAACAGCGCCGGACAGCTCAGCCTTCGTCAATCTGCCGAGCTGATACGGCGTGCAAAGGTGCTGGTGAGCAATGACAGCGCCCCGCTGCATCTCGCCTCCGCCATGGGCACAGCCGCGGTGGCCCTGTTCGGCCCCACCGTCCCGGAATTCGGCTTTGCACCCCTCAGCGAGGGCTCTGTGATCGTTCAAATTGAATTGCCTTGCCGGCCTTGCTCGATTCACGGCGGCAAGAGTTGTCCCATTGGTACCCATGAATGCATGACCGGAATTTCGCCTGATAAAGTATTTGCGGAGATGAGGCGTCTGGTTATGCGGAAGAGCAAGGATGAGCGAAACCATTAAAATCAATCCCAAGCAGCCCGAGGATGAGCTGATCGGCCGGGCTGTGCGTGTGCTGCGCAAGGGCGGTGTCATCGGCTATCCCACCGAGACTGTCTATGGCATTGGCTCGAATATTTTTTCCGAGGCTGCGATTGACCGGATCTACAATCTGAAAAACCGTGATCGCAGCAAAGCCCTGATCGTCATCGCGGCTGATATCATCCAGATCGGCGATCTCGTGGAGGATATACCGGAAGCGGCGGAACGCCTCATGGAAAATTTTTGGCCGGGTCCGTTAACCCTGGTCTTCCGTGCGGCCAGCGAGCTGCTGGGATCGCCTTTTCACCGTTCCAGCACCATCGCCATCCGGATTCCCGATAGTCCCATTTGCCTGGCGCTGCTGAAGAGCAGCGGCTTTCCGATTATTTCCACCAGCGCCAACCGGAGCAATGAACCCCCGGCGGTGACGGCGCAACAGGTGAATGAAATATTCGGCGATCAGCTCGATTTGATCATCGATGGCTCCGAGACCCTCTCGACGACGCCATCAACGGTCGTCGATGTGACCCGGCTGCCCGTGCGGGTGCTGCGCGAGGGCGCCATCTCCAAACTGGAGATTGATACCGTGCTGGAAAGTGTCTGATCTTGACCGGCAAGATAACTCCTGAGGTGATGCCGGAGCGGATTCTGGTGATCCGGACAGACCGGATCGGTGATGTCGTGCTCTCCACTCCAGTCCTCACGGCGCTGCGCCGCTCTTTCCCCTCCGCTTTCATCGCCATGATGGTGCGCCCCTATACCCGCGACGTCGTGAGCGGCCATCCCCATGCCGATGAAATAGTGCTGGATGACCGGCCTGGCCTAAATTCCGGCATTGCCGGTTTTGTGCGTCTGCTGCGAATGGTGCGCCGCCATCGTTTTGATATGGCCCTCCTCCTTCACCCATCGTTCAGGCTGGCTCTGCTCTGTTTCCTGGCCGGCATCCGGTTCCGGGTTGGCACCGGTTACAGAGCCTACTCCTTTCTCTTCAGCCGTCGCGTCTATCATCATCGAAAAAAATCGGACCGCCACGAGCTGGATCTCAATCTTGATCTGGCCCGTGCTGTCGGTGCACGGCTTGACCAGGTTGCTTTCTTCCTGCACATTCCGGATCCGGATCGCATCTCGACAGAGTCCCGGCTGAGAAGCCATGGCCTCTCTTCCGGCAGCGCCTTCATGGTGATCCATCCGGGCAGCGGCGGATCGGCGATGGATTGGCCCCTCTCCGGATTCGCCGCTCTGGGCGATCGCATCCTGGGAGAGATGGGCCTTCCAGTAGTGATAACCGGGAACAAAGCGGAGTCCCCGCTCGTTGACCGGTTATGCAGCATGATGTACAGAGAACCCCTGCGGCTGGATGGTGCGCTCTCCATCAAGGAGCTCCTGGCTCTTTTAAGCCGGGCGCGTCTGCTGGTGGCGAACAGCACCGGGCCGCTTCACATGGCGGTTGCCGTGGGTTGCCCGGTTGTCGGCCTCTACTGCCCGCTGGCCGCCTGTGCGCCGGTGCGTTGGGGTCCCTACGGATATCCCGCCTCTGTGCTCACACCGCCGCTGCCACCCTGCCGGAAATGCACCCAAGCCCGCTGCCCCTCCTTCAACTGCATGGAATTAATAACCGGTGACCAGGTGTTTGCAAAAGTAAAGGATCAACTCCTAAACAGGGCGGTTTGACCGCCGGAGATGGCATGAAGAATTTATTCAGGTTTATCGGGTTGCTGGGGATGGTTTTCTGCGCCTTTGCCCCTCTTTATGGTCAAGATGATGCTCAGATGGAACTCCCCAAAGAGCTGCGCCGCTTGACGCATCCGGAATTTCAATCGGGTGAGTATCTTGCCTACCGGGTTCATTTCGGCAAGATGAGCGCAGGGCGGGGATCGCTCTGGCTGAAGGAGGGGGAGGAATATAACGGCCGCAGTTCTTATCTGCTCACCATGCGCCTCTGGACCAATGACTTTTTCTCCAGTTTTTATCGGGTGGATGATGTCATGACGAGCATTCTTGACCGGGAGGGGCTCTTCCCGTGGGGGTATGAGCGGATCCTGCGCGAGGGAAAATTCAAAGCCTTCCGCAAGGCGCGCTTCGATCCCCTCAATGCCCGCGCATTCGAAGGCAAGGATACACTCGCTGTTCCGGCCTTCAGCCAGGATGTCCTTTCGATCATCTATTATGTGCGCACCCTTGATCTGGAGGTCGGGCAAAAGATCAACCTGGACAGCTATATCGATAAACACGTCTATCCTCTGCAGATGACGGTTGAGAAACGGGAAAAAATCGAGGTGCCCGCCGGCAAATTCGATTGTCTGCTCCTGGTTCCGGGCAAGCGCCCCGGTTCGGACAAGGAACTCAAGGGGGAGATGTGGATCTGGCTCTCTACAGACGACCGCCGTTTGCCGGTTCGGATCAAGAGCCGTGCGCCGCTGGGATCGGTCAGGATGGAGCTCGATGAAATAAAGATTCAACACTAGTCCCCCGGCCGTCCACTATGAAAGCGCCCCTCGCCCGCTACCCCCGTTTCCTTCTGGTGCTATTGTTTCTCTTTCCGGTGCCGGGTGCAGAGGCGGGCGGCGATGAAAAAACAGGATCCATCAGCGGTTTTGTCCGCGATGTCACCAACGGCGAACCCCTTCCTTACGCCAACGTCTATCTGGAGGGGACCCGGTACGGAAGCCTCACCAGCCTGCGCGGTTATTTCGTCATCCCCCGTCTTGAAGAAGGTCGCTATCGTTTCACGGTTTCCCTGCTTGGCTACGCGCGCTGGCAGCAGGAACTCCATCTGCAGGCGGGGCGGGATACCGTGCTGGCGATCAGCCTGACCCCCGGCGCGATCCAGATGGGGGAGATCACCCGGACGGCACAGCGGGAGCGCTTTGAGCGCGAGGTGCAGATCTCCACGACGGCACTCTCCATGCGGCAGCTTCAACAGGTGCCGATGCTGGCCGAGGCGGATGTCTTCCGAACCCTCCAACTTTTACCCGGAGTGGTCAGCCGCAGCGACTTTTCCAGCCAGCTCTATGTCCGGGGCGGCAGTCCGGATCAAAACCTCGTCCTTCTGGATGGCGTCAGTGTCTACAATCCCTTCCATCTCGGCGGCGTTTTCAGCACCTTCAATGTGGATGCAATCAAGGAGCTGGAGTTTCTCAGCGGGGGCTTTCCCGTCGAGTATGGCGGCCGGCTCTCTTCAGTACTCGCCATCACCAACCGCGAGGGGGACACCCGATCGTACGGCGGTGTCGGCAGCATCAGCCTCCTCTCCGCCCGGGCGATGGTCGAGGGCCCGATACCTGCCGGTTCCTTTCTGTTGGCGGGACGGCGGACCTACTTTGATCAGATCTTTAAAAAAACGGATTACGCTTTTCCCTACTATTTCTATGACCTCCAGGGCAAGATCAATCTGGATCTTTCGCACCGTCATCGGCTGACCCTGAGCGGGTTCTACGGCGATGATGTTCTTGATTTCTCATCAGAAGCCGAAAATGAGGATGAGGTGGAGGTGGATCTGGACTGGGTATGGGGAAACCGCACCACCAGTCTTACCTGGCGCTACATCATGCGTCCCGACCTTTTTGCGGAGACGCTCATTTCCCAAAGCCGGTTCAAGAACAAGCTCAGTGCGGTCGCCGAGAGCAGCGGGTCGGCCAATCTGGCCCTCAACAACGAGATCGTCGATTACAGCGCACGCATCGATCTCAACTATTTCGGCGTCAGCGGCCACAGCATCAAGCTGGGCAGCTCCTACTCCGATCTTGATTTCGCCTACGGCATCTCGATCAATGACTACCAGCTCTTCTCCTACCGCGCCCGGCCGGCGCTGTTTGCTTTCTATGCCCAGGACCACTGGCAGCTTTATCCCCGGCTGATGCTCAAAGCCGGGGCCCGTGCTGAACACTACAGCCTCGGCAACCGCTGGTCTCTCTCACCCCGGCTGGGACTGCAGTATCAGCTGACCTCCAACCTCGCCCTTAAAGCGAGTTTGGGCCACTACACCCAGTATCTCACCACTGTGGCCAGCGACGAACAGAACTTTGCGCTCATGGATCTCTGGCTGCCCATCAACGCTTCTTACGAGCCCCAGACTGCACGGCACTACGTTGCCGGCTTTGAATGGTGGCTGCCGCACGAGATGATCTTTACGCTCGAGGGCTATTACAAGACCTTTGCCGGCTTGCTGGACCTTAACGAACGGGGTGTCGCATCTGATCCGGCGGATGATTATTTTTGTGCGGATGGTACGGCGCGCGGAATCGAACTGATGTTGAAACGGCAGACGGGCGCCCTGCAGGGCTGGCTGGGCTATACCTGGAGCCTGACCCGCCGCCGGATCGACGGGATGACCTACTATCCCAAGTACGATCAGCGGCATGCTCTCCATCTGGTGATGCATTATGCACTCGGCAGGAGGTGGACCATCGGCGCTGTCTTCTCACTGGGTTCGGGCATGCCCTACACACCAGTACCGGGCAAGTATATGCGCTACGAATGGCGGCTCAATGAAAACGAACTCAAAGGGGAGCTGACCGACCGCCCGGGGTCCCGTAACAGCGCGCGTTATCCGGTCTATCATCGCATGGATCTGAGCCTGCGCAAGGAGGGGAGCCTGTTCGGTATCTCCGCTTCACCCTATCTGCAGATCATCAATCTCTACAATCACAAGAACGTCTTTTTTTACTTTTGGGACCATGATGTCAATCCGTCCCGCCTGACGACGATCACCATGTTCCCGCTTTTGCCGACGGTGGGGGTGGACTTTGCCTTCTAGAGTCATAAAAATGTTACTTTTGACGCCCCTTTTATTTCTGGCGTGCGATCAAGGGCCGGACGTCAACGAGTTCAATTATGAACCGGAGGTCAATCTGTTCGCCCTTTTACTGCTGAATTCGCAGCAGACGATCATCCGTCTGGAAGAGAGCTGCCGCAGTATGGATCCGCTGCCTGAAGATCGCGGCATAGCGGGGGCGGAGGTCGTAATCCGGGGGGATGATCAGCGGGTGTTCTTCAGAGACCAGGGTGGCGGACGCTACGCCGAGGAGGGAGAGAAGCTGCGGCTTGTGGCCGGCGTAACCTATGAACTGTCGGTGCTTTTGGCCGACGGCCGCCGGGTTGAAGCGGAGTGTACCATGCCGGCTCCGCCCGGCATCGTCTCACCGGCCGACCAGGAGCGGGTGGCGGCGTACGCGTCACTGCCGATCTCGTGGCGCGGGGATGACGGGACACCCGGCTATATCGTGAGCATGCGCGGCAGTACCAGCAGCCATAGTGCCGAGGTGCGGACCGATTCGACAGCGGTCGATTTTTACCCCTTTTATCTGGCGCAGCCGGATCGCTATACTCTTAAGGTGGCGGCCGTGGACAACAACTATCATGAATACCTGCGCACGCAGGAGGATGAGATCCCTCTTTGGACTATTCAGGGCGGGATCGGAGTTTTTGGCGCCATGGCCTGGGATGAACGGGTGATCATCGCTCAATGAGGTGGTTATGAACAAGATTCTGCCGGCAGATACCAGCACGGTTTTACTGCTGCTGCTCCTGGTCTCCATGGCCGCGGCCTATCTGATGCTGGGGTTCGGTGGTTTTGCCGGGGGCAGAAAAAAGGCGCCCGCGCGGAAAAAGTCAAAATCTTCCGGGAGGAGTGTCCTGCTGATGCTGCTCCTGGCAGTGTCGGCCCTGGTTCTGCTCTTCTTTGCCGTCTATCTTCACTATTTTATCCCGTTAAATGGCGAAACCCGGGTTGCCCGCGTCGAATTTGAAAAGGATGGTGGCCGGAAGGGCGATTTCAGGATGATCCTGATCCCTTATGAGAACGGCCAGCCCGGCAAGGCCCAATCCTACCCCATCAAGGGAGCCGCCTGGTCTCTCAAGGGAGAGGTTTTGCATTGGCAACCTGGACTTGGAAAGGTCGGCCTGCGGACGATGTTCCGGCTGACCGGGATTGACGGTTATTACGGGCAGGGAAGCAGTGCGCGCAAGGGGAGCGAGGTCAAGCTGGCCGGTACAGCCGGGCAGGGGATCTGGAAAGCGGTGCAGGGCACCAACCGGATCTTCAAGGCGGCTCGCATCACCACGCACCGCAGCGGCAAGGAGAATCCACTCTGGTCAAGCGGGTATGATATCTATGCGGATGAAGACGGTCTGAGGGTTGAGAGCGCAAGCCGAACTCCGGCTGCTCTGAAGAGAGAGAGAGAAGAAGCGCCGCCGCAGGAGCGGCGTTATCCCCGCCGCCCGGAGGATGTGCGGCACTAGAGTCCCCAGCCCCCGCTGACGGGAATATGGGCGCCGGTGACATAGGCGGCCGCCTTGCTGCAAAGATATAATAGTGCGCCGGTCAGGTCATCAGCTGAACCGGGCCGTCCGGCGGGCACGCTTGCGGCGGCGTTGTGGCGTCCAACAGCGTCAAGAGTGCCGTTATCCATGAGGCCGGGAGCCAGGACATTGACGGTGATATGGTGGCGGGCCCCCTCGACGGCGAGAGATTTCGTCAGAATAAGGACGCCGGTTTTGGCGATTGCGTAGGGGAGGACTCGATGATAGGCCTGGATCCGGTCGCTGTTGGCCAGGCCGATATTGATGATACGGCCCCACTTTTGCGCCACCAGCACCGGCCAGAAGGCGCGGCAGAGGTAATAGACACTGTTGAGATTGCCCGTCACCATCTCTTCCCATTCCGCCGGCGTCAGTTCATCCCACTGTTTTTCAATAAACGGCCCCACATTATTGACGAGGATGTCGAGACGGCCGAAGCGAGCCGTGATCTCCTCCTGCAGCCGGCTGACCTCCTCCCACCGGCGCACATCCGCCTGAAACCGTTCAGCCTCTCCCCCCTTTTTGCGAAGTTCCTCCACCAGCTGGTCCGCCTCTGTGGCGCTGTGGCGGTAGTGAATGGCCAGGGCGGCGCCGCGCGCAGCGAGGGCGCGGGCCATGCTTTTGCCCAATCCCCTGGCGCTGCCGGTCACCAGGGCTACTCTTCCATTCAGCTCATTTTCTCCGCCGCTCATATGACGATCCGCATGGTTGTGCCCTTGCCGATATGAGTCTCTTTGATGAAGAGACGGCCGTGGTGGTACTCCTCGATGATCCGCTTGGCAAAATTAAGCCCCAGACCCCATCCCCTTTGCTTCGTGCTGTAGCCCGGCTTGAAGACGTCGTTGCGCCGCTTTGCGGTGATGCCGGCGCCGTTGTCACGGATGTCGATGGCGACATGCTTTTTCCCTGCGAGGGGGATGACGTTGATTTCAATCCTGCCTCTCTTGCCCTTAACCGCGTCGATGGCGTTTTTGACCAGATTCTCGATGGCCCATTCGAAGAGCTCACGATTGAGGAGCACGGGTTTGACATCGCCATAATTTTCGATCAATTCGATCGGATTGCCTGTTTTGGGCAGGCGCTTGCGCAGGTATGCGCAGACATCTTGCAGAACCGGCTGCACATGTTGGGAATCGAGCAGGGTCTCGGAGCCGATGTGTGAAAAACGGGCGGCGATCTTTTCAAGCCGCTTGACATCGGCTTCCATATCAACGAGGGTCAGCTCCCGGTTGGCGGCCTCCAGACTTGAGGATTTAAGCAGTTCAAGCCAGCCCAGAAGGGAGGAGATGGGGGTACCGAGCTGATGAGCGGTCTCTTTGGCCATACCCACCCAGATGAAGCGCTGCTCACTGCTTTTGATGCTGCGGAAGCTGAGAAAGGCCACAAGCACCAGCAGCCCGAGTCCGCTGATGGTGACCCAGGGCAGATACTGCAGCCGGGTGATCAGTGTCGAGTCGCCGAAATAGAGATAGCTGAGTACATACTCCTCGTAGGTTATGGGGATGGGTTCGTTTTCCTGGCGCATCTTCTCGATGACCTTGCGCACCTGCTTGATGGCTTCAGGCGACCGGGCGGTATCCGGAACGGCCAGCCCCTGCCAGGAGCTGGGATTGCCATCGCGGTCGGTCAGGACGAGGGGAAAGGTGGCTCTGCTGATGATATTGACAAAGAGCCAGTCGAGGACCTCGGGCTGGTCCGCGGCCACCGCCAGCCTCTGGTAGGTGAGGGCGTAAAATTCAGCGATATCCCGGGACTGCTTGCGCAGGTCCCGGACCAGCCCCTGGACGTAGAAATTGACGGCAATGATGCTGAGGATGACCACAAGTACGAAGAGGCTGCGCAGGGTTCCGGAGAACATGTAGAGCGTTTTGCGGAAGGACATGATCCCTCTCCTTGTCAAAAAAAGGGTGGGCGAAAGGCCCACCCTCGAGATCAAACGGTCACCGGCGGCTGCTTGCGGCGTTTCTGGTAGAGCAGCCAGAGCGCATACCCGAGCAGTCCGATCAGCAGGAACAGGGTCAGCGTGCTGATCCACTTTCCGGTCCGATAGGATACCGGATCGAATTTGAAAACAATCTGGTGATCGCCCGGCTGCAAAAAGATCCCGCGCAGCAGATAGTTGGTCTTGAATATCCTGGTCTCCGTGCCGTCCACATAGGCTTTCCAGCCCGAAGGATAATAGATTTCGCTGAGGACCAGAATGGTCGGTGATTTGACCTGAGCGGAAAGGTCGATCTGGTGGAGATCATGCCGGGTGATTTCGGCCTTGTTGGCGCTGGCCGCCGCCACCGGGAAGGGGGGCTTTTCCTCGATGATCGCCACCCGGCGCGGATCAAAACGGCCGCTCTTCATAAAATCAAAGACGTTCTTGCGGCCGGAGAGCAGACGGGTTGAATCGGCGAAAAAGGCGCGCGGCAGGACCGTGGTATTGCGGTAGAGCGGGATCTGCTCGGGATCGGCTACGGGCTGGTAGCGCGGATCGTTGAGAGGCAGATACTGCAGAACCAGATACTTGACGTTGAGCATGTCGAGCATGGCCGAGTCGAAGGCGCGCCTCTCCGGGGCGATCTGGTCGAGGGGCACTTCGACCGGCGTGACACGGTTGTCGCGCATGCCAACCCGCCAGTATTTGGACATGAAACTGTTGAGGCCGTAACGATCCTGTGAGCCGAAGCCGGTCTCATCGAGAAAGTCCTGATAGAGGCGGACTTTGGCGGCACTGTAGCCGGAGATGTTGGGGATGAGATGGTACATGTACCAGTTGCCGCTCTTGTCATCCAGGACCGGGAAAATACGGTAGAGTTCGGTCTCGTTTTTCAGATATTGAACAGCCGGGGTGGCGGCGAAAAAGGCTTTCTCGTCCGATTTGTTCTGGGGACGGATGATTTTGGCATCCACCATCAGGAGATCGAAAACCACCATGGCGGAGAGGGCAATAGTCAGCGTCAGCCGGGTGAGGCGGCTCTTGAGAAACCGGAAAACCAGCACGATCGTCAATGCAAGCAGACCGATGGATTGAAGGCTGTCGATCAGGGCCTTGTTGTAGGCCTGCAGGCGCTGGGCTTCGTTCAGGGTGTGGCCGCCGCTGCCGGCCATCCCCAGATAGAGAGACTTGCCGAGAAGGACCATGAGGGCCAGCAGGAGAACAACCCCGGCAAACGCATAGAGGTAGCGTTTCAGGCTTTTCATTTTGCGGTTGCGTTCCATGGGTTTGAGCTGCGGCAGCTGCGTGCGCAGCTCAAAGAGGGCCTGCAAGCCGATTCCGGCCAGGACGAGCAGGGCGATATCGAAGATGATGTGGATCATGCTGGGGACGCGGAATTTGTTGAAATAGGGCAAAATCTTGAACAGGGGTCCGTAGATCAGGGGCAGATGCTTGCCGAAAGAGACCAGCAGTGAGAAGAGTGCGACGATGGTCATGATCCAGGTTGTCCGGTCGCGGCGTAACACAATAGCCAGGCCTGCCAGAATAAACACAATCACGCTGAAATAGAGGGGATAATCGGTGAAGGGCATTTTTCCCCAGTAGGTGGCACCGCCGAATCCCATGAAGGAGGGGATGAAAAAGGTCACCATTTCGAGCGGATGAAAGGACCAGTTCGAAGCATAGTCAAAATCGAGTCCTCCTCCTTCGCCGCTGCCGCCGCGGATCGAGTAGCGCTGATAATCGAGGACCGAGGTATAGAGGGTCATGGAGAGGAGAACGCCGGCGGTGATGGCCCCGGCTAAAAGCCCGGCGGAAATCAAAAGAGGCTTGATCTGCTTTGTGCGGCGGAAATCGGCGATCTCCTTGTATAGAAGATAGATGCCGAGGAGAATGAAGGTGTAGTAGGAGACCTGTATATGGGCGCGGACCATCTGGTAGCCGATCGCCAGGGCGGTCAGGCTGAACCAGAGGGCGTTCTTTTCTTCCATCATCTTCTTGGCGAGGAGCAGAATGATCGGAATCAGTACGACGGCAAGAAATTTGGTATTGTGACCGTAGGCGGTGAAGGCGACAAATTGTGGTATAAAGATAACCGCCAGGCCGGAAAAGAGGGCCGGCAGCGGCTCAACAGCGAGCCCGCGCATGAGCAAAAACATAAAGAGCGCAAAGAGGAGATAGTTGAAAAAGATGAATGTGAACTCCGGCATCATGGCAGTGCGAAAGAGTCCGCTAAAAAATTCATCAAGGCGGTTGATATGTGGAGCACTTAAAAGTGATCCGAAAGAGGGCATGCCGCTGAAGATATAGGGGCACCAGAGGGGGGTGATGCCGCGGGCAAGGGCCTCCTTGACAAAAGGTGCGGTCGCGCGCGAACTCTGTTGATCCGGCATCTGAAAGGTTTTTCCGGCCAGCATAACCTGGCTGTAAAAAATCAGCAGCAGCAGGAACGCGATCACCATCAGCGCGGCGAGCGGATGACGGCTGATCAGGGTCTCTTTCTCCGTGGCCAGGAGGGTCTCAATTTTCTCTTGTTCTGCCTTTTTTTTCTTTTTCACGGCAACCTCGTGGCATGACTGGTACGGAAGCATGGTATGGTCTATTATAAGACAATTTTTTCAGAAAGTCCAGCGATTCTTGCCAAGCGCACGCTCAAAGGGTGCGGGAAGAGGGTCCGTCAAGGATCTCGTGCAGGGCGGCAGTTCTTTTTTCGTTGGAAAAGAGGGCGATCACCCGTTCCCGGGCTCGCCGGCGCAGCTCAGGGCCGGCCGCAAGGGCTTGCCGGAGGGCCGCCTCCACCGCACCTGCGCTGCGGTCGTGCGCGATAAAGCCCGCATCCCCGATCGCTTCGGGAATACCGCCCGCATGAACCCCGACCGGGATGCATTCACACAGCATCCCTTCGAGGATGGCGTTCGGGAGGCCTTCGCGAATCGAGAGCTGGGCGTAGACCGCCGCCCGCTGAAAATGGAGAAGAAGCTGTCCGGCCGGCAATGGTGGCAGCAAACGGAGATTGGGCACAGCCAGATCCTGCAAATGACGGAGCATCTTGCCCTGCGGCCCGATGATGATAAATTCACAATCGGTCATCCGGGCGGCCGTCTCCGCGAAAAGATCCAGTCCTTTGATGCGCATGCGGCGCAGATCCTCGCCGACCGAGACGGTGAGGATGGTTTTTGACTCCTTTTCTCCCTCTGGATACCAGCGCTGCGATGAGAAGCCGAATGGAATAACCCGAATAGTGCCCTTCACCGCACCGACGCAGGTCTGGATATCAGCGGTCAGCGAGGCCGCAACCGGACAGAGATAGTCGGCGTTGCGCAGGGCCATGCGCGCACACCAGCTGCGAAAGGGGCGGACAAAAACGCCGTAATTGAATTCCGGCAGGCGGGCGACATCATAACCGGCCACCATGACCAGGGATTGCTTTTTAAACTTTCTTGCCAGCAGGACAGGGATCCAGCTGTGATAATCCGCGAACCAGACGATCACGGCATCAGCAGACGCGAAATGGCGCAGCAGCCAGAACAGTAGCTGAACGGTGCTGCAAAGATGCTGCAGGCCATTTCCATAGCGATAGAGATGGCTGAGAAGCCGGTATCCGTCTTGCAGAGCGTACTCATCCTTGACTATGAATGTGCTGTTGGATGGTTTGATGAAGAGAATGGTTTTCTGCATGGCCTAATGTAAATCAATCAGGATAGAGAATCAAGGAGATTCTCCCGGGCAAACAAGCGCTGCCGGTTGGCAGACCGCCAGCACAGCGCTGCGCGGGCAGCCGCCACGGCCCCGGCCGGGCAAGCACTCCTCACCGCGACCCAACCGTGGAAAATATCTGCTTGTTTAATATTGGGGAGTTGCTTATTTTTATTTGCGTTTGCTGCGAACCTGGCTTACCCATCAACCCCGAAAGGTCCTTATGGCCAAAAAACTGAATTTAAAAGTAGATTCGAGCGATGTGCGCGATTTCCAGGGTAAGGTGCGCTTTAAATTTACCCGCAAATTTCTGGAGCAGGGGATCACGCGGAGCGGAGAGGTGCTCTCCATCGGCTCGGAAAACCGGTTCGACAGCCTCATGGCCGAACATTTCAAGCTGCCGATCTCGTTCACTTCAGGGGATTTTGACCGTGAGTGGAGCGCTCAGGAACGCGATTATGCCTATGTCTTTTGCTTTGAGGTGATCGAGCACTTGATGAATCCCCTCCATTTTCTTGACGGTCTGCATCGCTATGTGAACCCCGAGACCCGCGTTTTTCTCACCACTCCGTACCGGCCGCATCTTTTCTGGAACAACCAGCATTTTCATGAATTTGATCAGCTGCGGTTCAATCATCTGCTCAATGCCGCCGGCTTTGCGGTGGTGCGGCACCAAACCCGCATCGCCTGGTATCATCCACTCTTTTATTTGAGTGGCATTCGGCCTTTCCTGCGCCTCACCATCGGCCGCAGCAGAACCCACCTCTACGAATTGAAACCCGCTGTCAAATAATTTCCAGCCGTTCCCCGAGGAGCGGACCTTCCTGCCGTAGCGGATTACAGACAAAATGGATATAAGGGGCACCCGGTGTGCCCCACTGCAGCGCTCTTTCAGGCCGGTGGCGGGCTATCGGCCGCTGGGCATGAGTTGGTTGAAGAGGGCGGCGAGCTGCCGGGTCTGTTCCCGGCGTTCAAAGAGTGGCCAAGCCTGCTCACTGCGGTGTGCGTTTTCCGGCGGATTTCCCGCCAGCATCTGCCGCAAGGCTTGTGCAATCCCTGCGATATCGGTGGGCGGCACACACCAGCCCAGGCCGTGGCTGCGAATGAGATCGGCGGCATCTCCTTCGGGTGCGAGGGCGAGGATGCGCAGCCGTGCGCCGATATATTCATAGATCTTGCCGGTGACGATCCCCTTGTTGGCGGGGGCGTCGTCGATGATGAGCAGGGCGCCATCAGCGGCGAGGAGGTACTGCAGGCTTGCTGTGTGTGTGACATAAGGGATGTGCTCAAAAAGATGGCCCACCGGGGAGGCGGCGATCTCCTGCAGGATCGGCTCGCCGACGCGGCCCACCAGACGGATGCGCAGCATCTGCAGCCCCGGACAGCGCTCCTCCGCCAGCTTTTCGAGGGCGCGCAGCAGCGCGCGGGGATTGCGATTGCCATACATTGAACCGGTGTAGATCAGGGTAAAGCCGGGCTCCTTCGGCCGGGCGGCGACTCCCGCCAGATCGGCCGCGTCAAATCCGTTGGGCAGATGGTGCCAGCGTACATCCCGCAGTCCGGGATGGCGGCTGAGCAGATCTTCCTGGACGCCGGAGGAGACTGTGAGGATGCGGTCCGCTTCCGTCAGGACTCTGTGCTCCATGCGCCGTTCCAGTGCACGCGCGGGGGCGGGCCTCCACTGCGGTGTCGAGAGCCATCCGATCCAGGAGTCCCGGAAATCGGCCACCCAGGGCAGCCCCGAGGACTGTTTCAGCTTGCGGCCGATGAGGTGGGTGGTGTAGGGCGGCGCGGAGGAGAAGAGCAGATCGATCTTCTCCTCCCGGATGATTTTACGGCCGAGATTGCAGGCGGGATAGAGCCAGGTCATGCGGGCATCCGGCACAAAGAGAGCGGAACGGATCCATTCGGAGATCCGTTCGCTCATTTTTTGCCGGCTCTGCTCGTCCCGGGTGAGAACGGCGATGTCCGTGGCGGCGCCGGCGGCTTTGCCGGTGAACCTGCGGTAGAGGCGGTAGGGTTCGAAGAGGGGCGCACGATAGATTTTTATATCGGCGGGGAGCTCATCCTGCAGGGTATTATCGAACGCCGGATAGTCGGCGTCCCGCGCAGTCAGCACCAGAGGTTCCCAGCCAAACTCGCGCAGATATTTGACGAATTTGAGAGTGCGCTGGACGCCGGCGCCCCCCGCGGGGGGAAAGTAGTATGTGGTGATCAAGACGCGGGGCATTTTTTTCTCATCATCATGACCGCACCGGTGATGAATAGTTCGCGCAGCACCGGGATGCGGCCGATCGTCTGCGCCTTGATGACGGGCCAGCCGAATCGCAGTTTGTAGCTGGGGCGGCTGAAATAGTACCTCTGGCCCGCTATCTCCAGATTGTGCTGCCGGGCCAGCCGCTTGCAGAGCGAGATGCTCATCCTGTGACGGCGCAGTTTTTCCATCTCGAGGAGAAAGAGGGGGTTGGGGTCGCGTTTCCTGATATGGCCGGCGAAGAGCCACCAAAGCGGAGCGGGCAGAATATGAAACCAGGGCACACGGCGAAGAATACCGCCGAGCATCTGCTGGTGGCCCCCGAAGGGAGAATAGAAAGGCGGAAAGGTCAGGATGAGCCGGGTTTCAGGCTGCATAAGGCGGACCAGCGCGGAGAAGGCCTCCGCCTTGTCGGGCAGATGTTCAAAGACATCGCGGAGCAGGATCAGGCTAAAGTCGCGGCCCGCGGGTCTCAGCGGCATATGGAAAAAATCGGCTGCGATGAGTTCCATCCGGGAGAGATGGCCGGAGGAGGCGAATTGCCTCGCCAGCAGGAGGCGGCTGGGACTCAGTTCCACGCCGATGCTGTCACCGCCCGCATCGGCCAGAGCGCACAGTATGCCTGCCTCGGCGCAGCCGATATCGAGCATGCGGCTGCCCTCGAGTTCGACACCCCACTCCGCCAGCAGGGGCAGAAGGTATTCGCGACCGAGACGGTACTGGTAGCGCCAGTATTTCTCTTTCCGGTCAAACGCCTCGCTCATAGGGCCCGGGATTTCTCATTGTTCGACCCGCTTCCGTCGGATTGGCCGGGAGCGGAGGCGATGGTCACGGTTGGCATCGGGTCACTCGGTTTTACCCTTGATTTTATCGAGCAGGCCCGATTTTCTGGTGGGTAGTTCGACAATGATGCTGGAGTCGCTGAAGAAAAAGAGATCGCCGACTTTCAGGCCGATCTCTTCACGCAGCGGTTTCCAGTGGTCACGATAGGCGTGGTTGTCGATGCGGGTGCCGTTCTTGTCCTTGACCACCAGGATGACGCGCTCGGGAAACTGGCGGTCGATCATGAAGGGCGAATGGGTGCTGAAAACCACCTGGTTTTTCAAGGCCAGCTCCTCGAGGACCTTCATCAGGTCTTTTTGTCCGGCCGGGTGAAGATGAATACCCGGTTCGTCAAAGAGGAAGAGGTATTCGTTGGCCTGGGCTTCGAAGGTCTGGGCGAGAAAGTTGACGTAAAAGGAGAGATACCAGCGGAAACCGAGGCTGCGTGATTCCGGAGTGTCGAAGACGGTGGTGCTGTCGCTGAAATCGATGTAAAGGGAGCGGCCGTTGACATTCAGTTTGACCTCAATCGAGGGCTCCTGCGACCAGACGCGGCGCAGTTGTTCTGTGATAATGCGACTGGCCTCCTCGAGCGCGCGCCGGCCGCGGGCGTTATCCTCGAAGATCAGCTCATAGTTGTCGACGCCGCCGATTTTCAACAGGTTGCGTTCGGTTGCGCAGTCGGGCAGACCGGCGAGGAGGTCGTCATAGTCGACCCGGTTTTTGAGCAGCCGGATATCGGGGAAATAGAGAATTTTGGGCAGCACGCGCAGGAGTTTGGCGATATCGACCGATTCCACCTCGTGGCCATCGATTTGGAGGTGGTAGTCACTGAGGGTGGGGCCATCCTTGCGGATGGTGAACTGATCGATCTCCTTGAAGGCTTCAGAAAGCAGCTGGAGCAGGCGCCGGTTTTCCTTGGTGAAGCTGGAAAACTCCAGCGCGAGTTCCGGGGCTTTGGCCAGGTAGTAGTGGTTGGAATATTGACAGGTGAAGGAGGCGTCCAGAGCCACCTTGTCCCGAAAAGCCTCGATGGCCTTGAGGATGTTCGACTTTCCACTCTCATTGGCGCCGATGAGGACATTGATGTGGGGGTCCAGCGGCAGGGTCAGTTCATAGATCGACTTGAAGGCGCGAATTTCAATCTTCGAAATGATCATCGGCGCACTCCGGCAAGTGGGTTGGGGTTTGGCTAGACACCCGAGCGATCGATAAGGGTGTCATGCAGAAAGGCGTCATCATCCCTTTTCGGGTAATCGGTAGTATAATGCAGTCCTCGGCTCTCCTTGCGCAGCATCGCTGACTGAATGATCAGCTGGGCGACTGTGGCCAGGTTGCGCAATTCGAGAAGGCTTTCGCTGACCCGTGTGCGTTTGTAATAATTTTCAATCTCCTGACGGATCAGGCGGATGCGGGTGAGCGCGCGCTCCAGGCGAGCGTTGGAGCGGACGATGCCGACATAATCCCACATGATATTCTGGATCTCCAGGCGGTCATGGGAGATGAGGACCCACTCCTCCTGGTTGAAGGTGCCGCTGTCATCCCATTGGGGAATGGGGTAGGGGATTTTGTCCCGTCTGGCGGCGAACTGGATGGCGGCCTGGCTGGCCTCGTGGGCGAAAACAACGGCTTCGAGCAGGGAATTGGAGGCAAGACGGTTGGCGCCGTGCACCCCGGTGCAGGTCACCTCCCCACAGGCGAAGAGGCCGGCGATGCTGGAACGGCCCTTGAGATCGGTTTTAACCCCGCCGCAGGCATAATGGGCGGCGGGAACCACCGGTATGGGTTCCTTGGTGATGTCTATCTTGTAGCGCAGGCAGTTTTCGTAGATGTTGGGGAAGCGGTTGCGGACCGCGTCCGCATCCAGATGGCTGACATCGAGAAAGACGCATGCGACGCCCCGTTTTTTAAGCTCGGTATCGATGGCGCGGGCGACGATATCGCGCGGGGCGAGGGCGGCCATGGGATGATATTTTTCCATGAAGGATTCGCCATCCTTGTGGATCAGCCGTCCGCCAAATCCGCGCACCGCTTCGGAAATCAGGAAAGAGTTGGCCTCCGGGTGATAGAGGGAGGTGGGGTGGAACTGCATGAACTCCATGTTGGCGATGGTGGCTCCGGCGCGGAAAGCGAGAGCCATCCCGTCTCCGGTGGCGATGGAAGGGTTGGTGGTGTGCAGGTAGACCTGGCCGCAGCCTCCGGTGGCGAGCACGGTCGCCTTGGCGATGTATTGCTCGATCCGGTTGTCATTGATGTCCAGAACGTAGGCGCCCCAGCAGTTGATCGAGAGATCGGTGACCGGCCGCGCTGCGAAGACATGGTGCTCGGTGATAAGCTCGACGGCCATGTGGTGTTCATAGATGGTGATTTTGGGATTCTGGCGCACGGCTTCGAGCAGGGCGGTCTCGACATCGCGGCCGGTATGGTCCTTGACGTGAACGATGCGGTTGTGGTGGTGTCCGCCCTCCCGGCCGAGGTCGAACTGACCCGAGGCATTTTGGGTGAAGGGGACGCCGATCCTGAAGAGCTCTTTGACCCGTTTCGGTCCCTGCTCGACGATCAGCCGGACGGCCTCTTCATGGCAGAGACCGGCGCCGGCGGTAAGGGTGTCCTGGATATGGAGCTCGTAGGAGTCTCCCTTGTCAAAAACCGAGGCAATGCCGCCCTGGGCGTAGTTGGTATTCGAATCCGATTGGTGTTTCTTGGTGATGACAGCGACGGTGCCTTTTTTGGCCAGTTTGAGGGCGGTTGAAAGGCCACCGATGCCGCTGCCAATGACGAGGAAATCGGTTTCTATGCTCATATCCACTCTTGTCTTTTTGATAAAGTACAGTTTATGCGGATTATTTGCAACAGGTTTATCAATAAAAAAGCCGGCAATGAAAACACCGGCTTCACAGGCGAAAGAATCCGCCGCAATTGATTTTTTCTCAACCGAACCTATTTTTCGATCAGCCCCAGAAGCTCCCGGTTTTTGATCGGCCGGGCAATCAGCTCCACAATTCCGTTCGCCCGGGCTTTTTTCACCAGGTTCTGATCTCCCTGATCGTAGACACCGACGAGTTTGATCTGGGGGTGCCGGGTCTGGATCTTGTGGGCGATGTCCAGGCCGTCCACCGGCTGATCAGGGGAATCCGGCGGGACGAGATCGAGGATGGTCAGGTCGGCTGCCGCCTGATCCAGCATGGCGAAAAGATCATCCACATCCTGGGCGACGCGTACATCATGACGGTTGCTCAAGGCCAGATACATCTGCATCCCGGAGCGCAATTCGTCGTTATAAATAACTATCTTCATACCATTCCGCAGTCATTTGGCGGGCCTGAATTGTACTAATCTGTTATAAGATAGCGACAGAAGGCCGGGTCTGCGGAAAGGTTTTTAATAGAGTTTTGCCAGCCGGCTGTTTTTGTAATAATGGGTCAGGATGGCCTGATGGTCATAGCCCTGCTGGGCCATAACAGTTGCGCCAACCTGGCAGAGGCCGACGCCATGCCCCCAGCCGGCCCCGATAAAGTGAAAGTCGGTTACCCGCCCCGCCTGGTCGCGGTCGCGTTCTATGTAGAAGCAGGCGCTGTAGAGATGGCTCTCGGAGAGGGCGCGGCGGATAACCAGCTCCTTGCCGATGCGCACCGTGCGCTCGCTGCCGACCACATCCAGGTGGATGAGCCGTCCGCCGGGAGCGCGGTCGCCGGGGATCAAATCGACCAGATCCCCGAAAGTGATGCCAAGCCGGCGGCTGATCAATTCACCCAGCTCGAGACGAGGATAGGAGACCCGCCAGCGGAAGAGGTCCCGTGTATTGTAGGGAAGTGAGGAGGGAATCTCATGCCTTTGAGTGTTGCACCAGACATCCGGGGAGCTGTTGATATAGGCAATGACCTGCTCTTCGCCGCTGAGAGGATAATCCAGCTTCTCCCGGCCGTCGACTCCGGTGACGAGATAGGGGACCTCGCGGTTATCCCAGATATGCGCATAGTCCTCCATAATACCGCCGCAGATCTTGGCATAACGCGCATCGCAAACTTTGCCGGCGTGAATCAGGTTGACGCCCTCGGTGTCGTGCGCGGCGGAGCGGGAGTGCTCCGAAATGTTGGCCACACCGTGATAACACTGGCAGTGGTCATCGGAGCAGAGATGGAATTTCTCATCATAGTGGTGTTTGCCCATAGTGGCCAGGATGGTGCTGCGGGCGGCGATCGTCTGGGCCTTGAGCAGTTCGATCGGATTTTCTTTGGTCATCTCCGAGGAGTTGACGCTGATCAGGTAGGTCTCGACATCCAGCTCGTTGATGGCCTGGAGCCGGCCGGCATTGTTGAAGCAGATTTCGAGAATTCCGGGCAGGAGTTGGGTGCGGGTGTGCTGCCAGTGGAATTCGATACCCACGGTGACATCGAGCAGGTGGATATGCGCCTCGGGGTCCTCGGGGACGACGCGACAGGCGTCGGTGAAGGAGTGGTCCATCAGCTTCAATGTGCCGGCAGCCTTGCGGACAATCTCTTTCACCACCACGGCTTCGCCGACGGGCTCATATCCTCCTGCAAAGGATTTGGCGGCCGCTTCATCCGCAAAGGGCTCGGTGACGATCCAGTATTCCCGGTTGTCCATAATGAAATCGGCGAGCTCGAGCACGATCCCTGGATGCCAGAGCGAGGTGGGAATAGCCCGGGCGGCCAGTTTCTCCTGCTGCAGTCGCGCCTCCTCTTCAGTCAGGGCGATGGCGAGGCGGACACGGAAGCGGAGGCTGGCGCTCTCGGCCCGGACGATCACCGCTTCATAAGCAGTGCCGGCTTTTCCCCCGGTAATCCGGCGGCCCTGCAGATCGAGCAGGGAAAAAGCGGCGGCGCACTGGAAGCGGATCGTCTCGGCGGACTGGATCATGCCGATGCGGACCTGTGGTATGCTTTTATTCATGTTCATCTCCTACAGTTCGGTCGTTGACAGCCGGTATGCGGCGTGCATTGCAGGCCTTTTGAAAGCCGACAAAGGCCGGGATCAGGAGCAGCAGGGCAGCGGCGAGCCATATCCAGCGGACATGCTCTCCGGAGGTATACCAGGTCAACTGTTCCTCGGCAGCATTGGCCGCAAGAATCGAGAGCAGGTTGTTGACCCCGTGGATGAGGATGGCGGGCCAGATGCTGTCGCTGTGCCAGGTCAGATACCCCAGCACAAGTCCGAGCATGGTGATTTGAATCATCCACCAGATATTGAAATGGAACATGGCAAAGATGATGGCTGAAAGGACGATGGCGGTGGCGATGTCGTGTGTCCGTTCGAGTGAGCGCTGGATCAGTCCGCGGAAGAGCATCTCCTCGGCGATAGCAGCCACAATCACCCCGTTGCCGATAATGAGAAGCCCGTCAAGGAAAGAGTGGATTGACATCAGGTCCCCGACGTCAAACCAGGCGGGCAGCGGAAAAACCGTGGCGATGAGTCGATCCAGTTCATCGCCCAGGATCATGACCGGCAGCGCGATCAGCAGGGTATAAAAGAGGATCTGCGGGGAAACAGGATTGAACCGGAAGGTGCGCCTGAAGGGCATTTTCCGCTTGAAAACAAAGAGGAGGGCCGGGATGATGAAAAGGGTTTCGGCGAGCAGGCCCATCTTGGGGCCGGCCCAAAAGACCATCAGGGCGCCGAAAAAGATGCTGAAGAAAAACATGGCGAGCGTCCAGAGCAGTATCCTGGACAGGGTCCTGGCATCGAGGTAACTGTTGTCGTCTTCAGGGTTCATCGCATTCCATTGCCGTTATTGGGGCGCGGTTAATTGGTAGAGCAGGATGCCAGCAGCGATAGCGGCGTTGAGAGATTCCACGCCGCTGCTCCCCGGGATGGTTATACGCAGATCGATAAGGGGATCCAGGCCGCTTTTCAGGCCATGCGCTTCGCTGCCGATGAAGAGCAGATCGCGCCCGCTGCCGGTTAGCTGGCGCGCCGACCGGCCGGCGGCCGCCTCGGCGGCAAGCAGGCGCCATCCGGCCGCTTTGGCCTCCGCAGCCGCGTGCACCAGATCGACGTTTTCATGAACGCGCAGTCGGAAGAGCGCACCCATACTGCTGCGGACCACTTTCGGGTTGTGGAGCTCCACGGAGTCGCGGCTTAAAAGAAGGGTCCTCACTCCGAACCACTGCGCCGTACGCATGAGAGTCCCGAGATTGCCCGGGTCAGCCAGTCTGTCGATCGCCAACACCAGGGGTTCCCGGTTTGCCGCAGGTGAGAACGGTCCGGCGCCGCTTGTGCGGACAAGTGCCGTTATGCCCTGCGGGCTCTGCGTTTCCGTCAATGCGGCAAGGGTAGCGGCATCAACGGGCTGGAGTGGAACACCCGCGTCGCTGAAAGCCTGAAGCAGGTCCCGGCTGCGTGGATTCCCCATCTCCTGCGGAGTGAAAAAGGCACACTCAAGGGGGGCTCCCGCCGTCAGCGCCTCCTCGCAGAGCCGCACACCCTCGATGAGAAAGGCCTGTTCCTGTTCGCGGAATTTTTTCTGCTGCAGACGGCGCAGATCCCTGATCTGCTGTTTGGAAATGGGCATGGTCGGCGTTCCCGGTTCAGCGCAAGCCCTTGGCCTTGATATGTTCGATCAACTCTGCGGCGGGGATCTCCGCCTGGGAGCCATCGCGCAGATCCTTGATCGTGAGGGTCTGCGCCTCCAGTTCGTGCTCGGCGATGATGATGACCACACCGGCGTTAAGCCGGTTGGCTTCGCGCATCTGGGATTTAAGGCTGCGCTCGCCAAAGGCCATGAGCGCGCCGATCCGGTGATCGCGCAGCCGGAAAACCACCTCCACGGCGGCCGCTTTGGCGGCGGCGCCCGCATGGGCGACCAGAATCTGCGGTGCAGGTAGGGGATCCGGTGCGAGGCCCTGCTCTTTCATACTGAGAATGATGCGCTCGATGCCCGAGCCGAAGCCGATGCCGGGAGTGGGGTCGCCTCCAAGCTGTTCGATCAGGCCGTCATAGCGGCCTCCGCCGCACATCGCATTCTGGGCGCCGATGCCCTTGGCCCAAACCTCGAAGACGGTCTTGGTATAATAGTCGAGCCCGCGCAC
>Ga0116148_1000859_pt1 | contig 35983 bp, 23 predicted proteins | sample AD_UKC055_MetaG_FD_89786 | JGI IMG/M metagenome (GOLD analysis project Ga0116148, IMG submission 89786) | Active sludge microbial communities of municipal wastewater-treating anaerobic digesters from USA - AD_UKC055_MetaG | ecosystem: Engineered > Bioreactor > Anaerobic > Digestate | place: USA...
ATAATTACAGTAGTTAAAATTTATTTAAATTATTCCTTAAGTTGACGGCTATGGGGTTCAGGGTGGTCGATAAGGGTGATCATAAGATCCATGACGTTGGTAAGCGTCGGGCCGGTAAGGATGAGGCCCCCTGCTGTTTTAAAGAAATTATATGAATCGAAATTCTTCAGGTATGTTTCAGGATCTGTATTATTTTCCCGGGCTTTCCTGATAGTATCCGAATCAACCACAGCTCCGGCTGAATCTGTATTCCCGTCATTCCCGTCGGTTCCGGCTGAAAGAAATGTCGTTCCCGGAATATCCTTAATATGAAAAGCTATATAAAGCGCAAGATGCTGGTTTCTTCCGCCGGCGCCCTCTCCGGTAACTTTGACCGTTGTCTCTCCTCCAAAGAGCAGGCACACAGGTTTTTGAAGATCATTTTCAGCCCTGCGGTTTTTTATCTCATTTATAATATAAGTGCAGGCAGTCTCCGTATCACCCCTCAGAGAATCAGTGATAATAAATGTCTCAAACCCCCTTATTTCAGCTTCCGTTCGCGCACACTGAAGGGCTGTTTTATTGCTCCCTGCAAAGAAAAGTGCTGATTTTTTGAACACATCAGCTCCTGGTTTCGGCGTTTCAGGATGCAATCCGTTAACACCCTCTCTTAAGTAGCTGACCAGCGTATTGGGCAGTACTTCAGCCAGATTGTACTTTTCAATGATAGCAATGGCATCAGAAAATGTCGAATTATCAGGTACAGCAGGCCCTGATGCAATTATATCCGGAGGATCACCGATAACATCCGAAAGCAGAATGTTTACAAAAGATGCCGGTGCAATGTGTGTTGCCAGCATTCCTCCCTTGACTTTCGAAAGATGTTTTCTTACTGCATTAATTTCGGCAATATCTGCTCCGCATCTGACGAGTATATCATTGAGATTCGCCATTTCCTCCTGTGACGAATTTTCAGGGTGATCAGCAAGAAGCGAAGATCCTCCACCGGACCAGAGACATATAACCAGGTCATTTTCACCGGCTGCTCCCGTAATTTTCAGGATTTCCTCAGCAGCTTTATAGCTGTTTGCATCCGGAACAGGATGACCCGCTTCGGATACAGTTATATATCTGAGACTGCAGGCATGTCCGTATTTTGTGACAACATAACCCTTTGTGATTCTTCCTTTCAGTACAGATTCAAGATAATGGGCCATGGCAGCGCTTGCTTTCCCTGCTCCGATTACGTAAACATTTTGTATCTGTGTAAGATCATAACTCCTGTAACCAATTTTCAGGATGGATCCTTTTAAAGAAATGAGATCGTTTATCAGCTTCCCGGGAAGTACTCCTTTTACACCTGCCAGAAATATCTGCCTGGCATTATTCTGGTTATTCATTCCTTATTCTTTTTTAATAATTTACATCAGAAATAATGATGAGATCCAGACAAATGCAAAAACAACTGTTCCCATTACCATGGTAGAGGTTGAGTAAACCTTCAGATTGGTATTAATATCCAGTCCTGCAAAATTTGAGACAACCCAGAAATAAGAGTCGTTTGCATGGCTGACTATCATCGATCCGGCTCCCATAGACAACATAGTCAGCATACGTCCCCATTCCGAATCCAGTCCCAGTAAATCAAGCATAGGAAGTACAAAGGAGGCTGTTGTGATAATTGCGACTGTCGATGAACCCTGTGCAGTCTTCATGACCAAAGCAATAAGAAAGGGAACAAACAGACCAATGTTGGTGTCCGCCAGAAGCTTCCCCATAGCTTCTCCCACTCCCGTTGATTTAATGACCATTCCGAACATCCCGCCTGCAGCGGTTACAATAAGAATGGGTCCTGCTTTAACTATAGCCTCAGTGAATAACGAGTTAAAGGAATCGATACTCTTCTTCCTGATCAGGAATAAACCAATCAATACTCCGGTTGCCAGCGCGAAGACAGGTTCTCCCGGGAAATAAAATATCTTTGCAATCAGGCTTTCCCCGGTTGTGTCGAACAGATTGATTAATGATTTTATAGTGATAAGCAGCAACGGAACAACTATCGGCAGGAATGAAAGAAAGACCGGAGGCAGTTCCTTTTTATCCTGTGAAATATCTGTTCCCGTATCTTCAGCAGGTGGATAGTCCCTTCCCTTAACAATCCATTTTGACCACAGATAGGCTGCAAGTGCACCGGGTACGGCAAAAAGTATCCCCAGAAGTATCAGGTTGCCGACATTTACTTCCATAATACCTGCGGCAGCCAGTGCTCCGGGATGCGGGGGGATAAGGCAATGAACCGAATATAATGATGTTGCCAGAACAGTAGCCATAAAAGCAACAGGTAAACGTGATTTTGAACTGAAGGATTTTGCCAGTCCGCTGAGGATTATAAATCCTGAATCGCAAAAGATGGGAAGCCCGGTAATGAAACCGGTTATAGCCAGAGCCCTCGAACTTTTCTTTTCACCTGTTTTGGACAGGATGTAGTTTGCTATACTGATTGTCCCTCCGGTACGGTCAAGTATGATCCCAATCATCGCTCCGAATATTATTAGGAAACCGATCGACCCCATAGTATTACCAAATCCCTGTTTGATTGATGTAACAATTGTATCAGCCGGCAGAGTTACAAATGCCAGGAACACAGAAACAAGGAAAAGTGCGACAAAAGCATTCAGTTTAAGTGATGAGGTCAGAAGGATTATAGCAATAATGCTTACCAGTACCAGGATTGAGATAACTGTAATACTCATATAATTAATGTAATATCAATGAAACTATTTAAAAGCTAAGATGTATCTCGCTAAGTGATTTGACAGCTCTGTCGGAAAAGAAATCACAGGCAGCAAACATCCTCCATTCGCCTCCGTCTTGATTTTTATTCATATTTACAAGAAGGAACTCCTGCTGATCATTCCTGTTGAACAATTCCGAAAAAGAAACTGCACACCGATATCCGTCAAGCCCAGCGAAACACAGCATACCTGTCCGAATTTTCTCCGGATTAACCGGGAAGAAATTTCCCAGTACTTCTTTTACAAGCAGGCCTGTAAAGGGAGTCGTTGAGTGAATGCCCCTGCCCCTGCCATAAAAGATCACCTCAAATCTCTCCTTCCTTAAATGTCCTGGGATCCTGTCTATTTCCCCTGTTTTGCGACTATTTTCCAGGATCTTTATCACCGGACTGTACATCGGCGACATTCCCCTGTTCATTTTCATAGATAAGGGATATGATCTTACAGTGATTTTCACCGGGCCGGAAATATTTCTGACTGTTATCAGATCATTGGCTGCCACAATCTTACTGTCGACAGGAAGTTCCCACAGTTCTTTGGTTTTTGAGGGTACTATCCTGGATACATCTGAAGCAATTATAACTTTGTGAAGATTACCGGGATAATAAATATCCCCCCAGCTGAACACTGTTTTTTCGCCTTTATCATTCTCTATTACAAGGAAAAGGTCGATAACGGAATTATATTCAGCTGCGTTTACTTTCTTAATAATCCTTCTGTCAAGTATATCGAAAAGAGAATATCCATCATACCGGAATGCTCCTGTAAATCTGTTACTGCCATTATTTTCCGGAAGCGCTTCCTTTACTATAACTGATCTTTTATGCAGACTGGTAAAATCTACAGGGCCGGGATTGGCTATCTCGCCATCCACCACCAGCTCTTTCAACGGTAAAGAATAAGTCTCAGATTTATCGTAAAAATTATTCGTCATTTAATAAATCTTAAAACCACAAACATAATTCTCTTCTCCCTCTCTCCTTTTCTCCCTCTCTCCCCCTCGCACCTATGCCTATTTGAAAAATAAATACGACACCAGAATTGCCGAAACAGCCCCTGTAAAATCGGCTATCAGTGCACAGACGACTGAGTGACGGGTATTTTTGATACCTACCGATCCGAAATAAACTGCAAGTATATAAAAAGTAGTATCTGTTGAACCCTGCAATGCACACGACATTTTGCCGATAAATGAATCGGCACCGAATGTTTTCATTGCGTCTATCATCAATCCCCTCGAGCCGCTGCCGCTCAGTGGTTTCATCATTGCTACCGGCAGGGCCCCGGTGAATTCCGTATCAAATCCAAGCCATGCAAAGAATTTTGCCAGACCATCCACAAGCAGATCCATAGCGCCTGATGCCCTGAATATCCCGATACCCACAAGGATAGCCACCAGGAAGGGTATGATCTTTACCGCAATACCGAATCCTTCCTTAGCCCCTTCAATAAATGCATCATATACATTTACTTTCTTTATCACTGCAAGCACAATGAACAATACAATAATTATTATAAGCATAAAATTTGCGGCAAATGTCGAAACGGCAGTGATCTGTTCCTTCGGCAGATTAGTAAAATAAAATACTATACCGGCAACTATTGCAGTAAGGCCGCCCAGATAAGCTATTATAACCTTATTGAAAAGATTTATTCTCTGTACAATGGCAACACTTATCAGTCCGGCCATTGTTGCCGCAAACGTCGCTATCATAATCGGAATGAAAATATCCGCCGGATTTGCGGCTCCAAGCTGGGTACGGTAAACAATTATTGTAACAGGTATTATTGTAAGTCCTGAGGCATTCAGCACCAGGAACATTATCTGTGCATTTGATGCGCTTTCCTTATCGGGATTTACCTCCTGCATTTCCTTCATGGCCTTAAGTCCCATGGGTGTCGCAGCATTATCCAGACCAAGCATATTGGCCGAGAAATTAAGCATTATTGATCCGTAAGCCGGATGTCCCTTGGGCAATCCGGGGAACAATCTCTGGAATAAGGGACCAAACATCCTCCCAAGTATAGTTACGACTCCGCCCTTCTCTCCCACCTTCATCAGACCCATCCACAGAGCCAGCACTCCGGTAAGACCCAGTGATATTTCAAAACCGGTTTTGGCGCTGTTGAATATTGAGTTAACGAGTTCATTGAATATCTGCGTATTTCCGGCAAAGATCAATTGTCCCAGGGCAACAAGGAACCCGATGAGGAAAAAGGCAATCCAGATATAATTCAATGCCATATTCAGAGTATGTGGTGCTAAGATAAGGATTCTCCACAACTGCACGACTTGTCAGACTAACATTTTATCTATACATTTGCAGGAAACGAAAGAAAAATACTATGGCAAGATTCACACGTACCGACGTAATAGTCAGGATGAGAGAAACAGGGATAATCCCTATATTTTATCATAAGGATATCGAAACATGCAGGAATGTAATCAAGGCAAGCTTTGCAGGCGGACTTAAAGTTTTTGAATTTACGAACAGGGGCGATTTTGCCCATGAGGTTTTCAGTGAGCTTAATAAATGGGCTGAAAAAGAAGTCCCGGAGCTGATAATGGGTGTAGGCTCGGTGGTTGATGCCGGCACAACTTCGTTATATATTCAGCTTGGAGCAAATTTCATAGTTTCTCCCCTGCTTAATGCAGATATGGCAAGGGTCTGTAACCGAAGAAAAATTTTATGGACTCCGGGTTGCGGATCGGTTTCAGAAATAAGTTATGCCGAAGAGCTTGGAGCTGATATAATAAAGATCTTCCCCGGGTCATCGGTAGGTGGTCCCGATTTTATCAAATCAGTGAAAGGTCCATGCCCATGGACAAGCCTCATGCCAACCGGAGGTGTAGAACCTACAATTGAGAACCTTAAATCATGGTATGATGCAGGTGCAGTATGTGTAGGAATGGGATCAAATCTCATTACGAAAGATATCATTGCGAAAAAGGACTGGGACGGACTTTCCGAAAAGATCGCAGCGACCTTAAAGATAGCTCAGACGCTGAGGAAGAAATAACATGCCCGAAACATTGATCGGACTTGACATCGGAGGCACAAAATGTGCCGTCATATATGGACGGGCAGAAGGAGACAAGCTTGAAATAGCCGATAAAGCCGGATTCCCGACTGAAACAAATCTCGGGCTTGATCATACTCTGAATGCAATTTACAGGCAAATCGACATGATCATTGAAAGAAATGGTCTGAATTCTGACAAGGTTAGAGCTATCGGGATCAGTTGCGGAGGCCCGCTTGACAGCAAGACCGGGGTTATAATGTCTCCACCGAACCTGCCGGGCTGGGATAATGTTCCGCTGGTTAAGCTATTATCAGACAGATACGGTATTAAAGCCGGAGTACAGAATGATGCAAATGCCTGTGCACTTGCGGAATGGAAATTCGGCGCCGGAAAGGGAACAGAGAACATGATATTCATGACTTTCGGGACAGGGCTCGGTGCGGGATTGATAATTAACGGGAGTTTATATGCCGGCACAAATGATATGGCCGGAGAAGTCGGGCATATAAGGCTCAGCGGATTCGGACCAGTGGGTTATGGCAAGGCTGGAAGCTGGGAAGGCTTCTGCAGTGGCGGCGGGATAGCACAGTTAGCAAGGACCATGGTCATGGAGAAATTTCAGATGGGTGAGAGTGTAAGTTTTTGTAAATCGGCTGACGACCTGAATAATATAAATGCACAGGTTGTTGCCGAAGCTGCAATGAAAGGTGATAAACTTGCAATTGAGATATACCGGATATCGGGTGAATACCTCGGCAGAGGGCTCTCCGTACTTATCGATATACTGAACCCCGAGATGATCGTTATCGGAAGTATATTCGCCAGATCAAGGAAGCTGCTGGAAGCTTATGCTATGGAAGTGATCAGAAAAGAAGCTCTGTTCCATTCAGCAGATGTCTGCCGGATAGTTCCTGCCCAACTCGGCGAGGATCTTGGCGACTATGCAGCACTCTCCGTCGCCTCCAACCTGTTACAAAAGTAACGTCGAAGCTACGGTCATTGCGAGGCTCCCGTTTTGCCCCACAAAACGGGAGACGAAGCAATCCTTTACTGTAATTGAGGACCACACCGAAGCCGGCACAAAGCAATCCGATCCGGTTATTGCCCCGCTTCTTGCCCTGAGCCCTGCGCTCTGAGCCCTGCGCCAACTACTCACCCGCTGCCCTGTACAACTCAATATTCGAAATAACCGGACAGGCTTTGGACTCACTTATTGTCAATCTGATCTTTGATGCCCTGACAGCAGGAAATTTCCTTATAACCTTATACCCTATTGTTGTTCCTTCAACGACCTGTTTCCATGCACCGTCAACCAATGCATCTACCTTGAATGCTTTGACACGCTGACCGAGCTTTATATATTCCTGGATGAGTATCCTGTTCACTTCAGTCTCCGGTCCCAGATCTATCGTGATCTCAGCCGTTGTCTGATCATCCGGGGTGGTCCAGAAAGTTTCGGGATTCCCGTCAATTGTATTACCCGGCCTGTACTCCTTACCCCTTGAAAAAGAGGCTTTGGCATTTTTGCCTTTGGCAAGTTCATTTGCAAACTCTTTTTCCCTGAGTTCCCTGAAAGCGATCAGTGATTTCACATCATTTTCATGCAGCAAGCCTCTTCTGTCGGGAGGTATATTCAGAAGAAGATTACTGTTCCTTCCGACAGAAGAGTAATATAGTTCCATAAGATTTTCGGGCGATCTCACAAGAGAATCCTGCGACTGATGATAAAACCAACCTCGGCGGATTGATACATCAACCTCGGCAGGTACCCAATAATTACCGTCTTCATGTCCTTCGCCCAGGATTGATGCAAAATTGCCTCCCGGCCACAGTTCATCTCTCCTGAGAAGACACCAGTTGGTTATACTGCCCATTCCGCTTTCATTACCAACCCACCTTACATCAGGTCCTGCATCACTGAACATGACTGCAGCCGGCTGCAATTCCCTGACGATTTTATGTGTATTAGGCCAGTCATAATAAGTCTTATTGTCAATCCTTCTTGTTTCCCGGGCGCCGCCATAATATCCATCACCACCATTTGCGCCGTCGAACCATACCTCAAATATATCGCCATAATTTGTCAGAAGCTCCCGAAGCTGATTCCGGTAATAAACAAGATACTCCGGAGTGCCGTATACAGCACTGTTCCTGTCCCATGGCGAAAGGTAAACACCCATTTTAAGTCCAAATTCATCACATGCTTTTCTCAGATCACGAAGAACATCACCCTGTCCGCTTTTCCATTGGGAATTCTTTACCGAATGATCAGTATATTCAGAAGGCCACAGACAAAAACCGTCGTGATGTTTTGCTGTAATAATTATTCCCTTCATACCTGCATCTTTTGCCACTTTTGCCCACTGGCGGCAATCAAGTTCCGAAGGGTTGAATACAGATTCCTTTTCATCACCGTAACCCCATTCCTTATCTGTAAATGTGTTTACCGTGAAATGAACAAACATGTAATATTCAAGCTGATGCCATGCCAGCTGCCTTTCAGAAGGTATTGGTCCGAACGGCTCGGGCGGCAGAATCTGTTTACAGGCTGAAAAACTGAGAATAAGTACCAGTAATATCAGATGTTGTCTCATTTATTAATAAATTTTATCATTAAAATATAGCTGTCCTGAAATTAATTTTAACCGCAGAGTGCTCAAAGGAGGCGCAAAGGACACAAAGTTTACCACTAGATTCTTTGTGGCCTTTGCGTAAATACTTTGCGCTCTTCGCGGTTAATTTATTTTATTCTCTAACAAAATCCGGAATTTTATTGTGAAAGGTCTTTAATTCGAATGTTACGGAAATTTACCACAGAACCGTGTCCGAGGAATCCTATATGGCCGGATTTATTCTTTAATCCCGGATGTTCATTGTGATCCATTGTCCCGTTATCTCTCGGTCCGGCAATATCCCCATCCACAATGGTTGTCCCGTTAAGGATCACTTTTATTTGTGTTCCCTGAACGATCACCTCCTCATAATTCCATTCGCCGACAGGATTCAGGAACCCTTTCTTTGCCGGAATCACACCATATACAGATCCATGGTACTGGTATGGCTGAAGGTTTGCATATACGGGGGCGGTATTATCAAGGATCTGCAGTTCCATTCCGACATAAGCGGCATCGCCGGTAAGTGGCGCCCTTATACCCAATCCGTTGTTTGCCCCGGGTGTAAGCTGAAATTCGAACCTGAATATAAAATCGCTGTATTCCTTTTCGGTATACAGATTCCCGCCGCTTCCTTTATCGGGCCTTATCACTATCATCCCGTCTTCTGCTACATATGATTCCTTGTTCCCTGTCCAGTTGTCAAGATTTCTCCCGTTGAACAATGCAACGAATCCTTCCGCTTTTTCTTCAGGTGTCAGATTATATTCCTTTTCACTGATCTCCCTTACATAGATGTCACGGAATGCAAGGTCGGTTCCATGTGCCTGCAGTTCTATCGGACCCTTCGGGAAGATCGGGATCTTCCGGTCCCAGTAATTCTCCATGGTAACGTTATCCACCACAAGCTCGCCGTTAAGCCATACCGATACTTTTTCCCCGATCATGATGATCCTGAATGTGTTCCATTCCCCGACAGGATTATCTGCAACCTTAAGAGGTTTTGAAGGATTTGTCTGGTTATTGTAAAGTCCGCCCGATCCGACCTGAGCTCCTACTGAAACACGTGATGTATCCCAAATCTGTACCTGTGGTGTTCCTCTCAGGTATATACCGCTGTCGCCTTCCTTCGTAATTTTCCAGTCGGCAAGCAACTCAAAATCGGCGTATTGCTTTATTGAACAGAGATTATCCCCGCGACCGTTGAACCAGATACATCCATCCTTCACACTCCAGTTCAGAGGGACTTTTTTATCAGCCTCAGCCTGTTTTTTTGCCAGCTCGGCAGGTTTCATCTTTTCACGTGTAAGCGGATTTTCAACTAAACCCTGCCAGCCGGTGAGATCCTTACCATTGAACATCGGAATAAATCCTTCGTCGGCCGACATTGACATAAGATATTTATTAATCATTTCCCTGTCATATTCGCTCTCCTGGCCTGCAATTTTCAGCAGCGCCTTATTTAATATTTCCCTGACTTTTACCCCATACATCCCTGCCGTTTCGGAAACAGAAGGCAGTGCAATATACATTGCTGATTTTGCAGCAGTAGCAGATGTGGCAGGATCATCAAGATATTCGCCAACAAGAAAGAGAGTCTGGTACGTTTTCAGTTTGCCCAGTTCTGCCAGGATCTGATTCTTACGTTCAGCCGACAGGGCATAAGGCATTATCTTCCTGTAAAGAAGAAGTTTCTGTTCATCGGGAATGCCGGCATTTTTTATTTGTGTGATATATCCTTCGAAAGCAGGTGCCTCATATGTTTTGTTTCCTGATGCGCATATTTCATACAATGCTGAAGATGCCGAATAATCATTCCATGATGTAAGAGCTTTGAAACACACTTCCCTCATTTCAGGATTACCATTTTCAAATTCGTTCAGCACTGCCGATAAGGCTTTTCTTCCACCTGTCTTTGCAAGAACCGGAATAAGAAGTTTCTTATCGATTGAACCATCCATAGCTTTGAGTATCTGTCCGGATCTTTTTTCTGTATCAGCGGATTTATTTGCAGAGACGGCAATCGCCTGCTGTATCTCAGAACTGAACTTAGAATTCCCCGGTGAACGAAGAAGGCCTATCAGCACTTCCTGGTCTCCTTCGCCTGCAAGCTCCTTCAGGGCTTTGAAGGCAGCAGCTTTTACCTTCTCATCCTGTGATGATGCCAGAGGAAGGATTTCGCTGAAATTATCATTATTTCTGTTCCAGGCCATCAATTCAATGGCACTTATTTTAGCTGCCGGAGATCCGTTCTTCAGTACATCTTTCAGTCCTGAAATCTCCTTGTCGCCGGCGATACTTTTCAGAGCTGATACTACGGCTTCCTGGTCACTATCAGAATCCTGTTTCATCATATAGCCTATCAGTTCGGGAACAGCATTTTTGCCGCTAAGCATGGCAATTGCTTCCGAGGCGGCTTTTCTGACAGCAGAGTCCGGATCATTCAGAGATGCACTTATAAGCCCGAGAGCTTTTTCATCACCCCTTTTCCCAAGCATCCTTATAATTTCCGGTTTAGCTTCCTGAATAGCTTTCGGAAAGTATTCAATCCAATTACCGGTAACATCGCTTCCTTTTAACATATCTGTCAGAGCAATGGCGGCATTACGGTATCTGGCATCGGGATGACCGGCCGCTTTCAGGATATCGGACATGGCATCGGTCCCGTGAAAACTGACATAGGTTTTCAGGGCTGCTGCTTTATTATGTAACGTAAGCTTGTCATTACATTTTTTGATCAGCATTTTACATATCTTATCCATGGTCTTTATATCACCATTCAGACCTGCTGTATTGGCAAAATTTATCAGTGAAGCTGTTGCTCCGGTTCTTTCCCAGCGATAACCATAGCTTCTGGCTGCTTTAAGAAGAACAGGCAGGGCTTCCGCTGCTCCACTCATGGCAAGGGCATTATATGCAGATGCTTTGGTATTGGGATTCTCCACGCCTGACCAATAGATGAATTCCTTGACTGCTTTTTTCGATCTCATTGAAGCAAGTGCATTCATAACTGCAGCTGCACAGGACAGATCCGTGTTCGTGAGCGACTCTGAAAAGATCTGTTCAGCTATGTCCCCCCCAATTGCCGTGATCGCTGATATAGCAGATGTACAATTTTCCTTGTCAGCAATAAATATCTTCAGAGCCATGGCTGCCTTTTCACTTCCTATCAGTTGCAATTGTTTAATAAAGAAATCTTTCACTCCGGGGTCTTTCTTCCCTGAAGCAAATGATATACATATCTCCTCCCATATTTTTCTTCCTGTTTCCCGTCCTTTACCTGAAATGAACCTCGAGAACGTCTCAATTGCAAACCGGGCTTTTGTATCATCCCCTGTTCCGGCCGGGATTATCTGATCGCAGATCTGCTTCAGACCGGCTTCACCAAGTCCTGCCATATCCTCCATAAGCTTATCTGTATAAGCAAGGCCGGTAGCAGGGAACTGAGCCAGCAGGTCAGCGACTTTGGTTTCGAGAGTTCGCTTATCCTGGGAAAACGATATGACCGAAATCATCAGGAAAGACAAACACGCGAAAAATAATTTCTTGATCTTCATAGTTTCAAATTTTCAAATTTTTAATTTCAGATTTTCCAGGGATCACGCATAGGTTGATCAATAAGCCTGTTGGCTCCATCATCATCAACAAACCTCTGGGCTGCAGGATCATATTTAAGGTTCCTTCCAAGCCGGAGGGCTGTAATGCCCAGGTTCACAACCGAACACGACCTGTGGCCATTAGCCTCATTAAGAGCAAACTTCTGTCTTGTCCTCACCGATTCCGAGAATGTGGTTATCTGTGGTTCCGGATCGGGAAGCGAGGCAAGAAGCTTATCAATATCCTTTATATCTGATTTGAATCCTTTGAACAGCTTACCATGCGGCCCCTCAATATATGCAGCATTTTTGTCCCTGTTCTCACCGTCAAGTATTATCTGGCATCCGTCGGCATATGTATAGGTTATCCTTCTCCATGAGCCTACTGCATCATAGTGCTGCTGGGGTGCATCGATCTCTACCGAAACCGGTCCCGTTTCATCTTTCCCCAGGAAGTACTGAACCGGATCGAGATAGTGCTGACCCATATCGCCTAATCCTCCGCCGTCATAATCCCAGTATCCCCTGAATTTCGAATGGACTCTTTCCACATTATAGGGTTTATACGGTGCCGGTCCGAGCCAGAAGTCATAATCAAGCTCAGCCGGAACCGTTTCAGGCTTCAGATTATGCAGACCGCTCCAGTAAAATTTCCAGTCATAACCGGTTATACCGCTGACGGTTACCTTGAGGGGCCATCCAAGAGCTCCGCTGTCCACCAGTTTCTTAATGGGTTTTACTTCAGTATTCATTCCATAGAACTGATCTTTAAACCTGAACCAGGTGTTGAGGCGGAACATCCTGCCATATTTCTGTACAGCCTCCACAACTTTGATTCCCTCGCCAATGGTTCTTGTCATCGGCTTTTCACACCAGATATCCTTCCCGGCTTCAGCGGCCATCTTTGCCATTATCCCATGCCAGTGAGGCGGGGTTGCAATATGTACAACATCAATATCATCTCTGGCAATGAGTTCCCGGAAATCGTGATAACCGGTAATATTTCCACCAGCTTCGGCGATTGCCTGGTCAAGATGATTCTTATCGACGTCACATACAGCCAGCAGACGTCCTTCGTACCCGATATGACCGCGACCCATTCCTCCAACTCCGATTATACCCTTGGTGAGCTGATCGCTTGGAGCTGTATAACCCTTGCCGCCAAGAACATATCTTGGAATTATCGAAAAAGCTACCGTGGCAGCAGTGCTCTTTTTAAGGAAATCACGTCTGCCGATTTTTATTTCTTTCATTGTTCAGTAATTATTTTGTTATTCTTTCTTGAGACAATACATAGCAACTGCCCACAGATATATCATACAGGCGACCAGAACGAGCATACCTATACTCAGATTGCTTATTTCTCCTATCCAGCCTACCAGAAGCGGAATGACTGCTCCGCCTGATATAGCCATCATCATCAGTCCTGAAATTTCATTGCTGCGCTCAGGATATTTCCCGACTGCTATTGAGAATACAAGGGGCCATATGTTGGCAACTGCCAGACCTATAAGGAAAATCAGCACCCATGCAAGGGCTGATGATTTTATAAGCAGAATGGCAACCAGGAAAAGTATGCCGAGAAGTGATGTCCACATGAAGAATTTCTGTGAAGATATCTTTGTAAGCATGATAGCCCCTGCAAAAGTACCGAGCATACGGCCGAGGAAATATATACTCCTTCCTTGTTCGGCTGCAACCTGTTCAATACCAAACCTCTTAATGAGGAACTGTCCTGAGTTTGAATTAAATCCGACATCCACTCCTACAACAAGGAAAATAGACAATACCATAAGCAGTATGAAGTTATTTCCAAGCAGTTTGAATGATGACGCGATAGAAACTTTAAGGCCTTCCTGCTTTGTTTCTTCAATTTTTACATTCCCGAGCCAAAGTACCGACAGTATCGATACAATGCCAAATACCAGGAATAGTATTTTCCAGTCTCCGAATTTCGCTGCAAAGAGTGCGGCCAGAGGTGCACCGAGCATCGAGCCGATGGCTTTGACAAACTGTGAGAAACTCAGGAAACTTGACCGTCTGTTCCCTGGGACCACATCTACAAGCAGCGGATTGGCCGATACCTGGACAATCGTATTTCCGATACCAAGCAATGCAGCTCCTGTCATTACCATCGGGAATGAATAGAAGAGCCATGGGGCAAGTAATCCCAGAGCAGTCACACCCATTCCAATATTAAGCATATTGCGTTTACCTATCCTGGCTTGGAGAACGCCAATAGGAACAGAAAGCAGAAAAAACCACAGGAAGATTGCTGAAGGAATAAGCTGTGCAACAGTCGCACTGAGGTTCATATCGCTGCTTACACGGTCGACGATTACCCCGACCAGGTCAACAAAACTCATGACAAAGAATGCCAGGAGTACCGGAGCTATTTTTGACAGATTGATTTTTTGTGTATTCATTGTTTCGAGTTTAGTGTTTCAAGATTCAAGGTTTAAAATTCAAGATTCAAGATTCAAAGTTCCGGGGCAGGAGTAATTGCCAACTGCCAACTGCCTACTGCCAACTTATAAATGCCTACTGCCAACTTTTCACATTAATGGCAATGCATGCTGGATATCCTGCCAGAATTTCTCATCCATAAGGAAGGCGGCGCCAAGGCGGGCGGCATCTTCTTTAAGTTCAGACAGAGCAACTCTGCAGTTGCAGTTTTCCTGTTTAAGCTTTTTCTCGAACATATCACCGAAGAGATTATAGGCATGAGATATATTTCCTCCGATTACAACTATCTCTGCCCTGAATTTTATGAGCCAGGGTGCAAGAAATACTGCCAGGTTATCGCCGAATTCACGGAAAAGGTTTATTGCGATCTGATCTGAAGCAGCTTTTTCGGCAAGTTCCTTAACCCCCTTCATTTCCACACCTGTAAGTGTGTTATAGCTTTTAATGAACCATCTGGTTGAAAAATAATCATCTGCAATATTATCTTTATAAGGAAGATGATAAACGCATCCGAGCCGGGGAACTTCAGGTCCGTCGACAACAGGGATCCTGTTACTGATGAATGCCGATCCGAATCCGGTTCCCAGCGTAATACACATTGACCGGTTATATGGTGCAGCCTTCCCCATCAGCGCTTCCCCGACCGCAAATGATGAAACATCATTCATGAACCTGACAGGAAAATCATCCGGGACCTTAAGAGCTTTTGCGATTTCTTCCTTAACATTGCAGCCGTACAGATTCTCATATTTGGCTACACCTTTAATATAACTGATCCCTTTGACATAATCGAAAGGACCCGGCATACCGAAGCCGATACCCTTAAGATTTTCGCGGGGAATTTTACTTATAGCTGCCGAAAGAGCATCAGCCCAGACAGAAATGATCTCTCCGGCCGGAGCTTTGTTGTTCACTTCCCTCTCAGTTATCGTCTCTTTAAGTATCCTGTATGATACAATATCAACTGCCGCGCAACTGATATGGCTTCCACCTATATCAGCACCGATTGCTAGTTTCTGATCCATAAATATCCGGAATAAAAAGGTTAATTATTATCTGGTAAAACCGGCTTTGAAAATATCTAAAATCGGCTTCACAACAAAATTTATTTTCAATTATTCCAAAACCTGATCTTTTTAATGTTTATTATGGTTTAAATATTATAATTTCGGACAACAAATACCTGATGAAGGTTTATCCGATATACATTCATAAGAAGATATATGGCAAAAATCACAAAGGAAGATGCGCTTCTCTATCACAGCAGGGGGCGCCACGGGAAGGTTGAAGTCATCCCGACTAAACCTTATTCAACACAATTCGATTTAAGTCTTGCTTATACTCCCGGAGTTGCTTTTCCATGCCTGGAGATACAGAAAAAACCTGAGGATGCTTATAATTATACAGCCAAAGGCAACCTTGTTGCAGTTATTTCTAACGGAACCGCCGTATTAGGTCTCGGTGATATAGGAACCCTTGCCGGAAAACCTGTCATGGAGGGTAAAGGATTATTATTCAAGGTCTTTGCAGATATTGATGTTTTCGATATTGAGGTTGATGAAAAAGATCCCGATAAGCTTGTTGAGGTTTGTGCAAAAATTGCCCCGACATTCGGAGGGATAAACCTGGAAGATATCAAGGCGCCTGAATGCTTTGAGGTCGAGTCAAAGCTGAAGGAGATGCTCGACATACCGGTATTTCACGACGATCAGCACGGCACGGCGATAATTTCTGGAGCCGGCCTTCTGAATTCTCTTGAGATAACAGGAAAGGAGATAGACAAACTGAAGATCGTCGTCTGCGGAGCCGGTGCGGCAGCAATATCTTGCTCCAGACTGTATATTTCTCTCGGAGTTAAAAGAGAGAACATAGTTATGGCCGACAGCAAAGGTGTCATAAACCGTAAAAGGACCGATCTCAATAAATATAAACAGGAATTTGCCACAGAAAGAAATATAGATACACTGGCTGAGGCTGTAAGGGGAGCGGATCTTTTCCTTGGCCTTTCTGTTGCAAAAATGCTTTCGAAAGAGATGCTTGCAACAATGGCTGATCATCCTGTTGTCTTTGCTATGGCCAATCCCGATCCTGAGATATCATATGAGGATGCGATGGCAACACGGGACGATCTTATCTTTGCCACCGGTCGTTCGGATTATCCCAACCAAATCAACAATGTTCTCGGATTTCCCTATATTTTCCGCGGAGCGCTAGATGTAAGAGCCTCGACTATTAATGAGGAGATGAAGCTTGCTGCTTCAAAAGCCCTTGCTGCACTTACCAAAGAACCTGTCCCGGACTGTGTGCTGAAAGCCTATAACCTCGATAAACTTTTATTCGGAAAGGAATATATAATTCCGAAACCTCTCGATCCCAGGCTTATTTCATGTGTTGCGCCGGCAGTAGCAAAAGCTGCAATTGAAAGCGGTGTGGCAAAATTCCCTGTTTCTGACTGGGAAGCCTATATAAAGAGCCTCGACCGGAGGACCAATGAGCATATAAAGAAGATAGGGGAAATAAGTTGCGTGTGAGGGCGAAGGGCGTAGGGCGAAGGGCGCAGGGCGGAGGGCGAGGGCGGAGATCGAAGAACTCAGAGCGAACAGGCACGTGGGCATAGCCATCAACCTGAGAAGTTCTGGGGATTAAAGTTTCCTCCCGCTTTGGCGGGAGGTGGCCAGAATACAACATTATCTAATTTGCAGAAATATGGATATTCTGGCCGGGGTGGTATATTTAATTTAGAGCAGTAAATTCACGTTTGATAAGCCCTTTTTAACCACCCCGGCCGGGAAAGTAAAATCGTAAACATTTCAAAATATTGTAATCCCGGCCACCCCGCCTTTAAAAGGCGGGGAAACTTATTTACATATAATCCAAATAATTACAATAGTCTTAGTTATTAAAATATTCCTTAAGTTGACGGCTATGACAACTGAATTGAGAGGGGTGGTGGCGACGTGTCAGTGTTTGTAGAAAATTTGATCAGAATATATTTGAGGTCTTTGAAGTTTCCGGTACTGTTTTTTTGCACTTTTTGTCATACATTTCGACAATGAGTCCGGCGGTTTCATCTATTCCGTAAGATTTCCTGTTAAGTGTGATATCGAAAAGGTAATCGATATTCACTGATTTCTTTTCGAGGAAAGTTGTTATAAGCTGATGTCTCTTCTCGTCGGTATCCACAATGAACTCTTCAGCTTTGCTCATATCCAGATGCTTCTTCTTCATTACATTTTCAACCCTCCAGTAAAAGGGAGCAATAAGTCTGACATGAAGTGCATTTTCAATGTTCTGTGCTATCGAAACCCCGCCTCTGCCCACAAGAACAATATTGCCTTCCTTACACATCGGAAGGACAACGTCCCTGATGGCCTTTTTTACCCTCAGATCGCTTACATACGCTCCAGAAAAAGCCATTATCATTTCTGACATATCTGATAGTTCATACCCTTTATAGAATGTCTCCACCCTTTCGGAATTGGTATTCAGCTCTCTGGCAATATCATAAATAATATCCTTATCTACCCATCTCCATTTTTTTGCATTCTCTCTCCGATTCAGGATATCCACAACCTGTCCGGCCACCTGTCGGGCGTCACATCCCGTCAGTCTTGATATTGTAATAACAGGACCATCAGTTCCGGCCGGTTTGTTCATTATGGTCTGGCGATGACGGGCATCGAAATAATCAAAGAATTTCTCCATTTTATTTCCCTCCTGAGTTTATGGAACAATTGCTACCTGATATACCTTATCTTTAAATAACTATAAATATGTTGTTTATCCTGAAAAAATGACTCCCGCGAGAAGCGTTGTACAATACTTTTCCCATCCTTTAAATACTGCTATAAGTTAAGAAAAAAAATTCAATTAGAGGAATATTTTTTTTCTCCCTGCGTTGAATTTTTGCTGATAAATTCTTTGAAACCTGCATTCAGTCAACCTTATAATGGAACGATTTTTGTAGGATTTCAGTGACTATGAAAGTACAGGTAAATAAGATACTGATCCTTTTGCTGGTTCTTGTCTCTCTGGCGGGATGCCGTAAGAATTTCACCCTGAGCGATGATCAGGAGGTGCTCTTTCAGTATGAATACAGAAATCATGCCTGGGGGAAGCAGCACTCGGGATATTTCATAGATAAGAAAGGTAATATTCTGATTTACAATAATCCCGAAGAATGGAACAACCCTGACAATGATCTGATGATCTATCAGGACAAGCTGCATGAGAACCTTGACAGGTGTACAATTTCTGACAAAATAATCCCTCTGTACGAGCTTGAGAAGTTCACCCGTCATATTCCAAATATCTCATCAAGCAAAGTGTCAGCAGTCCGTAATACCGGTGCCGACATGGGTTCGCATAAATTCATCTGTTATAAATTCGATGAGACCTTCCATGTATATAAAGGCTATCTTATTAAAATGGAGGGAGATAACACCTGTGAAAACCTTAATTTCTATTCGAAAAAGATAGTTTCATGGATGAAGGAGATCATTGATACAGGCTCACCGAAGTAAAAGGCACACCGGATCATTCTGAAAATTTTCTGCAATCCCAAAGGTATTTTGTCGCATTATTTGATTATTCGGGTGATTTGTTTAATTTTACTTCCGCCGAATTATATTCCTAAAATCAATAAAACATTAATCTATGAACGAATTTTTTACGACAAAACCGGAGCTTTTCTGGTTTATCCTTGGATTGGTCTTGCTCCTTATGGAACTGGTGCTCCCGGGATTTGTTATTTTCTTTTTTGGTGTGGGCGCATGGATAACAGCGCTTGTATGCCTTATCAGCAATCCCGGTATCAACCTCCAGGTGATCATCTTTACAATTACTTCCGTACTTGCACTGCTGGTTTTCCGAAATATGATTCAGAATAAATTCATTTATAACAAAGATGACCGTTCCGGAGAGGTTGAAGACGAATTTACGGGAAAAGAAGCTGTAGCGGTTGACGATTTCGGCGTTGACAGAACCGGGAAAGTGGAATTCAAGGGAACCTCATGGAAAGCCGAATCGAAATCGGAAATAACAGCCGGACAAAAGGTGATTATTCTGGAAAAAGATAGTTTTAAGTTAAAAGTTGAACCAAAAAAATAAGACAAAATGACACAATTGAACATTCATTTATTATTAATGGCAGAATCGAGCATAACAGTTATACTCATTGGTGTAATCATACTCGGTTTCATCCTGATTGCATCAATGATTAAGGTTGTTCCCCAGAGAACCGCGATCATTGTGGAAAGGCTTGGTAAGTTTAAGGCAGTATATACGGCTGGATTTCAAATCCTTATCCCTTTCATTGATAAGGTAAGGTACAGGCATACCCTGAAGGAACAGGCAATTGATGTCGCCCCCCAGGTTTGTATAACCCGCGATAACATTGCTGTTGAGGTCGATGGTATCCTTTATCTGCAGGTACTCGATCCCCAGAAGGCCTCGTATGGAATTGACAATTATCGTTTTGCATCAATCCAGATAGCACAGACCACAATGAGAAGCGTGATCGGCAAACTTGAGCTGGACCGTACGTTTGAAGAGCGTGAGTCAATAAATGCAACTATCGTGGATGCTGTTGATAAAGCCAGCGAACCATGGGGAGTAAAAGTAACCCGGTATGAAGTGAAGAATATCTCTCCGCCCCAGAGCATCAGAGATGCCATGGAAAAGCAGATGAGGGCTGAAAGGGAAAAGAGGGCAATCATCGCTGAGTCGGAAGGAACGCGGCAGGCAAAGATAAATGTTGCTGATGGCGATAAGCAGGAGTTCATCCTGAAATCGGAAGGTGAGAAACAAAGACGCATAAACGAAGCTGCAGGACGTGCATCTGAAATCGAACAGGTCGCAACTGCAACGGCGAACGGACTGAGAGCTATCGCTACAGCAATTTCGGAAGACAACGGCCTTAATGCAGTTAACCTGCGTATTGCTGAACAATATCTTAATGCATTCGGGAATCTGGCAAAAACAAATAATACCCTTATCCTTCCTTCAAATCTGTCAGATATTGCCGGCATTGTGGCTACCGCAACATCGGTATTCAACGAAACCAGGGATAAGAAGAAATAATCCACCCGGCTTACCTCCGGAAGAGTGATCAGCTCATCCCGGATAAATTAAAAAACGTATTAAAAAACGTAGTTAACTACGTTTTTTAATACGTTTTTTAATACGTTGATGTCACACTTTTTCATGCTCGGTTCTCCTGATTATCTCATCCTGAAGCTCCCCGCCCAGGTCAGTGAAATAATCGCTGTAACCGGCCACTCTCACAATCAGGTCCCTGTATAATTCCGGATGTTTCTGTGCCTCCCTGAGGGTGGCAGCATTAACTACATTGAACTGGATATGGTGCCCGTCGAGCGCAAAATAGCTTCTTATCAAAGCTGTCAGACAATTATAGCTTTCCTCGTCTTCAAAGATTTGAGGAGAGAATTTCTGGTTAAGTAGAGTTCCGCCGGTACGCAGGTGATCTATCTTTGATGCAGATTTAATAACTGCTGTGGGCCCTTCCTTATCGGCGCCCTGAGCCGGAGAGATGCCTTCCGACAATGGTTTGTGAGCATTTCGTCCATCAGGAGTGGCGCCTGTTACACTTCCGAAATAAATATGTGATGTAGTGGGCAGCATATTAATACGGTGAACTCCTCCCCGCGAATCCGGCCTGCCATTGACTGCATCATAATATATCTCAAAAACCGATACAGCCTGCTGATCAGCATAATCATCATCATTGCCGTATTTGGGAGTTTCAAAGATTAGGTCATGCTGTATTTCTTCATTCCCTTCAAAATCAGCATCAAGAGCAGCCTTAAGCTGAGACCAGGTATATTTCTTCCTGTCATAAATATTATATCTTATGGAAGTCAGAATATCTGCTATGCTTCCCAGCCCTACTCCCTGTATGTAAGTCGTATTATATCGTGCCCCGCCATTGTTATAATCCTTCCCGTTCGAAATACAATCTTCGACAAGGAGGGAAAGGAAGGGAACCGGCAACCAGTCGGCAAAGATCCGCTGGATAATATTATTTCCCCTGATCTTTATTCCGGTAAAATAATTTACCTGTGCCCTGAAAGCAGACATAAGTGCATCAAAGGTTTGATAATCGGCTGCATATCCTGTCCGTAGACCAATTTGTGTTTTTGTCCTTTCATCAAAACCATCATTCAGGGTGATCTCCAGAATTTTTGGCAGGTTGAAATAACCTGTCAGCCAGTAGGCTTCGGTCCCGAAGGCGCCTGTCTCCACACATCCTGAAGCGCCGCCGTTGCGTGCATCGACAATATTTTTCCCCTGCCGCAGAAGTTCCTGAATTATCGCTTCGGTATTAAAGCATGACGGTTGTCCGAAGCCAGTCCGGATAATATCCAGCGCTTTGTGAACAAACCTGTCGGGATTTTTCCTGCTTATCTGGACCATTGAACTGGGCTGGAGTATCCTCATCTCTTTTATTACATCGAGAAGGATATATGTCATCTCATTAACAGCATCGGTGCCATCGGATTTCACACCTCCCAGGTTGATAAGGCAGAAGTCGGTATATGTACTGCTTTCGGAGGCTGTAACACCCATTTTAGGAGGGGCGGGATGATTATTGAATTTCACCCAGAAACAGCCGAGCAGATCATAAAGGAATGAATCAGTGAGAGATCCCGATTCCTTTTCTTGTTTATAAACCCTCCACAGATGCTGATCGAGGCGGCCGGGATTGAAAGAATCCCATGGATTCAGTTCGGTTATTACTCCGAGATGTATGAACCAGTAATGCTGGAGCATCTCATGAACGGTTTCCGGAGCATTTGCAGGGACCTTCCGGCATACTGCAGCCATCTTCTCAAGTTCGCCCTTCCGTAAAGGATCTGTTTCAATATCAGCAAGCCTCAGCAGTTCATCCGCATAACGGTTCGCATACATTATTATGGCATCACAGGCGATTTCCATCGCCTTGAGCTCTTCGGACTTTTCATAAGCCCCGGGATCATTGAAATAATCAAGCCGGGAAATGGCTTCCTGTATTTCTGCTTTCAGATCCAGGAACCCTGTTCTGAACATTTTGTAACCCAGAACAGTATGTCCGGGTGCCCTTTGCTCCTGGAACTCGGTAAATATTCCGGCATTATATGCATTGTGCCATTCCGGGGTCATCAGTCCCATTATCCGGTCGCGGTTGCTTTTACCTTTCCAGAAAGGAATTATCTCTTCCGCATAGATCCTTTTTGCTTCATCGTCAATCCTGAATGACACTTTCGGCCTTGAATTGAGTACCTCAAGGTCTTCAAGCGAATGAAGACTTATCTCCGGGTATGTGGGGGTTTCTTTGGGTGCCGGACCTCTCTCCCCCACTATCAGTTCGCCATCTCCAATATACAGTTTCTTATTCCTTAGAATGTATTCAAGGGTCTTTGCTCTTTTAACCGGGACCGACAGTTCCCGGGCTTCATCACTTTTATAGAACTGCGTAACGAGAAGCGCTCTTTCTGCCGAAAGCTTTTCGACTGCATTCAGACTTTGTTCCCTTAGTCTACGGACTCTTTCAGAAAGTATCATTTTTCATCACTTATATTATTACTAACCAGTAGTATTTTAAATATTATCAATCCTACAGCTTCTTTTACCCCTAAATCCCCCAAAAGGGGACTTAATGTTCCGGTTACTTAAGGCCTCCCTTGGGGGTATGGGGGGTAAAATCCTCCGAGGGGTTTGGGGGTAAATAACATAAGTTGCCAGAGTATCTTACGAGTTTTTAAATCCATGTTTAATTGTGAATTTCTTATCCTATCATCCCCCTACCTTAACTTTAATTCCGGTTTCCGAAAAATACTCTTTTAAATAACTCATCCTCTCTTTTGATGGAGGTTTTATCGCGCTCAATTTATATGGAATGCCAAGCCTTTCATACTTTGATTGTCCTACCCTGTGGAAGGGAAGCAGATTAATCTTCTTAAGGTTTTCCGACCTGTTTTCGGTCAGGAAATTCCTGATCCTCTCAAGATGATCTTCATCATCATTATATCCCGGTATGACCGGGATCCTTACATACGTATCAGTCCCGCTGTCGAGGATCAGCCTGAAGTTATCCAGTATACGGGCATTTGAGACACCGGTACATTCAACATGTTTCAGGTCATCAAGATGTTTTATATCGAAAAGAAACAGCCGGGTATTGGGAATTATCATCAGATAGCTCTCAGGAGACGAATATCCTGAGGTATCCACAGCAGTATGATAGCCCTGAGACCTGCATTCTTTAAGGGTTTCGGAAAGGAACTCATACTGCAGGAGCGGTTCACCTCCTGAGAAAGTCACCCCTCCTTTCGATTCATTAATAAAGACCCTGTCCTTTTCGAGTATCCTCATTACCTCACTGACTGAATAATATCGTCCGGCTTCAGCTGGTTTATGGAATTCCCTGTCACCGATTTTGTGTATCTCACCGAATGGTTCGGGATCGGGAGAAATTCCTTCCGGGTTATGGCACCACCAACATGAAAGAGGGCATCCCTTCATGAAAAATGTAACCCTTATCCCCGGTCCGTCGTGGATAGAATATCTTTTAACGCTGAAAATGAGACCTTTCATTACCGGGGTGCAAGTTATCCAGATTAATTCATAAACTTTAACAAGAAACGAGTATTTATTTTGATAAATATATATTTCAACAGAAACCCGAAAATCATTTTTTTACCCAGTTATCAGGGGGATTTGGAGGTTGTTCTACATTTACATACCTATCGGTTTTCTTTCTCCTGCCTCCATCTCTGCAAACCGAAATCCACCCCTAAATCCCCCAGGGGGTTTGGGGGTAATCCCCGGGGCGGAGTAAGCGGAAAAAATAAACTCATGAATAATGCAAGTTATATATTTTTTACCTGTCAATTTAAAAATATTGTCATTCAATAATCGTTACTTTAAACGATATGGATTCCCGGACCTTGAAAATAAACATTCATGATATTATTGTTAATGCCTGATAATCTGATGCTTAACAAACTTTAACATTGATTAACATTACATTAACACAATCTTATGCAACAAAATTGGTTTCTTTGCGTCTATACATTGAAAATAGTCTACATAACGGCCGTTCGGCCAATTCTACGATCAGGTTTATAGTTAATCGCGGAAAGACACTGCCAGGTGTCTTTCCTCTTTTTTATACATCATGTATAATATATTTGACAGTTCAGTTTTTATCATGAAATCCTTTTTGTATTTTGCGACCGAAAAACTTAAATCCCAAGAAAATCATGAAGAAGTTATTTCTGGTCCTGGCAGCAGGGATCTTTTTAATCACAGGATGTAAAAAAGAAATGAAGAGTGACAATCCGTTTTTAAATGAATGGGATACTCCCTTTGAGGTACCTCCCTTCGATCAGATAAAAGCAGCTCATTTCATGCCGGCTTATCTAAAAGCTTTTGAAGAGCAGAAGAATGAGATCAGGGAAATAATAAACAACCCCAAAAAACCAACGTTTGATAATACAATAAAAGCGCTGGAGTATAGCGGGCAACTTCTTACGAAAGTCAGCAGGGTTTTCGGAAGCCTAAATTCAGCCAATACAAATGACTCACTTCAGGCAATTAATATGGAAGTTGCTCCCCTTTCCTCAAAGCACAGGGACGATATCAGTCTCAATGACAGTCTCTTTCAGCGGATCAAGTCGGTATATGAGAATATGGATAAATTGAATCTGACTGAGGAGGAGGAAAAAGTACTTGAGGATACGTATAAAAGTTTTGTCAGAAGCGGTGCTGCCTTATCTCCGGAAGATAAGGACAAGCTCAGGAAAATAAACGGGGAGCTATCGCTTCTTACAGTTAAATTCGGTCAGAATCTCCTGGCCGAAACCAATGATTTCAAACTCATTATTGATAAAAAAGAAGATCTCGACGGGCTTCCCGAAGGAGTAATAGCTCAGTCAGCAGCCATGGCGAAAGGAATGGGTCTCGACGGGAAATGGGTGTTTACGATCCAGTACCCCATAATGGAGCCTTTTCTGAAATATTCTACAAAACGTGATCTGAGAGAAAAGCTTTTCACAGCATATTTCATGAAAGGCGATAATGACAATTCCAGGGATAACAAGGAGATCTGCAGCAGGATAGTGAATCTGAGAGTAGAAAGATCAAAGCTTCTCGGGTATGACAGTTATGCTGATTTTGCTCTTGAAAGGAACATGGCCAAGACACCCGGAAGAGTTTTTGATTTTCTCGGAGAGATCTGGGATGCAGCGCTTCCTGTTGCAAAAGCAGAAGCTGCAGCACAGCAGGAGATAATAAACCGGGAAGGAGGCAAGTTCAAACTTGCTCCATGGGACTGGTGGTATTATACCGAAAAGATCAAAAAAGAAAAATATGACCTGGATGATGAATCGACCCGGCCTTATTTCAAGCTTGATAATGTTATTGAGGGAATGTTCTATGTCGCCAACAGGCTTTACAGGCTTGATTTCAGTGTAAGAAATGATATCCCGAAATATCATCCCGATGTAAAAACATTTGAAGTAAAGCGTGACGGGAAGCATGTGGGAATACTGATGATTGATAATTATCCCCGTCAGTCGAAACGGGGAGGTGCATGGTGTGGCGCTTACAGGGGGCAGAGCCGCGATATCAAAGGGAAAATGATCACCCCGGTCGTTACCATGGTCACCAACTCAACCCCTCCTACGGGAGACAAGCCCTCTCTTCTCACAGCATATGAGGCTGAAACATTGTTCCACGAATTCGGACATGCCCTGCACCAGCTTCTATCAAATTCAACATATCCCGGTGTATCAGGAACATCTGTTCCGCGCGATTTCGTTGAGCTCCCTTCACAGATAATGGAACACTGGGTATTCGAACCTGAAGTACTGAAAGTATATGCTAAACATTACCAGACCGGAGAAGTAATTCCGGCTGATCTTGTAGAAAAACTTGATAAAGCAGGTAAATTCAATACCGGCTTTGAGACAGTTGAATTTCTGGCAGCTGCCCTGCTGGATATGGAATATCACAGCCTCAAAGAACCAGCAACCCTTGATATCAGGGAATATGAGAAACAGGTACTTGACAAATACGGATTAATACCTGAAATAAAGCCAAGATACAGAACGACTTATTTCAACCATTCCATGTCGGGAGGTTATGCAGCAGGATATTACAGCTATTACTGGAGCGAAATGCTTGATGCTGATGCATTCCAGGCATTTAAGGAGACCGGAGACATATTCAACAGGGAAGTCGCTTCGAAATTTGAGAACGAAATACTCTCAAAGGGCGGCACAAGGGATCCTGTGAAGATGTATGTGGCCTTCAGAGGTAAAGAGCCCGGAATAGATGCCCTTCTGATCAACAGGGGACTGAAGACTGTACAATAAGTTTATAAGCCTTTTATTTTATAAGAATACTTAACTCCTTGTACTCCTTTATGTTCCTTTGTGATAACCTTTGTGATCCTACTATATAACTCACCCCTAAATCCCTGCCTGCGCTGTCGCTTCGGCAGGACTTTTGAGTCTGAGCGCCCCCCTGGGGGCAAGGGGTGGCAAGAAGGGCAGGAGCTATTATAGCTGATGTTCCTGAGTTCTCTAAGGTTGCACACTATGTGGTAAAATGAATAATTTATATTCCCGAAATGAGAAAAATTTCATCCTTTATTATTATAGCCGTACTTTATTCATGTACTGCTCAAACCTTTTCACAGGACAACGCTGAAACTAAACTTCTTGAACAGTTTCATCGGATAACCAGTGAAGAAATGATGAGCTGGGTTGAAAAGTTATGTTCTCCGGAATACAAAGGCAGGCTGACAGGTACTCCGGGATATATGGCATCAGCCGAATGGGTTGCCGGAATGTTCAGGGAATGGGGTATTAAACCGGCAGGTAACGATGGAAGCTTTTTCCAATGGTTCGACCATCCTTATACTGTTGTGAACGATATCGGAAGCCTGTCAATGAAGATCACTCTTGCTGACGGTTCTTCAATTATCAAGAATTACACCTATCCCGATGAATATTACCCGGGTATGAATTCGGGAAACGGTGAGATATCTGCGGAAGTTGTTTTCGCAGGTTTCGGTGTAACTGCTCCTGAACTGAACTATGACGATTATAAGGGGATTGATGTTAAGGGAAAGATAGTCCTCGTAAACCGTGATGTACCCCATACTGATCCCCGGAATCCCGAATACCAGAAATGGGTCAAATACTGCTATCACCAGTACAAGCTTGAAAATGCAGTAAAGCACGGAGCTTCGGGATTTTTATATATTGATGGAGCATCAGCCAATCCAAATATCTCATATGATCCTTCAATAATTGTAGCAGGTATCGGACCGGAACCTCTGTCGGATATTTTTGCCGGACTAAAGACCGATAACCAGACCCTGTTATCGCAGATGAGGAAGACCTTCAAACCAGCCTCTTTCAACACAAAGAAAGTGATGACAATAAAGGCAAATACAACCCGTGTACCTGATGGGAAAGCATGTAATGTTGTAGGGATCATTGAGGGAACAGATCCAGTTCTGAAAAACGAATCGATAATTATAGGTGCACATCTTGATGCTGTCGGCCAGGCCGGTAAAATTGTTAACGGAGCTCTCGATAATGCAAGCGGTGTTGTTAATATTATGGGAGCCGCAAAGGCCATGGCCAGGTCGGGGATACAGCTAAAAAGATCTGTGGTATTTGTTTTGTTCGGAGGTGAGGAAAATGGATTGATCGGCAGCAGGTTATATGCAAATAATCCGGTACTTCCAAAAGAAAAGACAGTTACATTTATCAATCTTGATATGGTGGGTAACGGTACAGGATTATCTGTCAACGCTTCTTCTCCATATAAAAACCTGCTGAAGTATTTTGAGGATGCTAATGCCTCGTATATCCATCGTCCGTTCCGTGGATCTGCACCTGAACCAATGCAGTATTACGGCCGCCCGAGAAGCGATTCTTTTAATTTCAGCTCCATTGGGTACCGGACAATGTCAATCGGTACTACAGGAGCTTATAAAAAAGTCTGGTATCACCTTCCCGGAGATGACCCTGATGCAGTGACAATAGATATTATGCAGGATGCTGCAAGGATGATTTATATTGCTCTTACGGCGATGGCAAACGATACATCCCTCGCCTTCTGAGATGAAAATGACAATTATCACTTTCGCAGGGAGTATAAACAGAATTTCATAAGATTGCGCACATGATAAGAGATATTTTAAAAATAAATGAAGAACTCTGTACTGGTTGCGGATTATGTGTTCCCAACTGTCATGAGGGAGCTCTTCAGGTTATTGACGGTAAAGTAAGGCTTGTAAGCGAACTGATGTGCGACGGACTGGGCGCCTGCATCGGATATTGTCCCGAGGGAGCCATTACTATCGAAAAAAGGGAAGCAGAACCATATGATGAGGTCAGGGTTATTGAACAGATGGTAAGTAAGGGAAGGAACACAATTGCCGCACATCTGAAACATCTTAAGGATCATGGCGAAACAGGTTATCTGAAGGAAGGGGTCGGATACCTGAAGCAAAACAGGACAGGGCTTGGCTTTGATATGGATGCGCTTCTTGAAGAGGTACATAACAGCGGCCGTAAAGAAGAGGAACCTGTGGTGCAACATCAACACTCACATTCACAAGCTCACAAAAGCAGCGGTTGTCCAGGATCAAAAGAGAGGGTTCTGGAAAAACCGACAGCTGCGACAACGGGTATCTACGGCGAAACCTCACAATCCGAGCTACGTCACTGGCCTGTTCAGATGCATCTGATCAATCCCAATGCTTCATATTTCCAGGGAGCAGACCTTCTTGCAGCTGCAGATTGTGTAGCTTATTCAACCGGGTCTTTCCACAGCAGGTTCCTGAAGGGTAAATCACTTGTGATCGCCTGCCCTAAACTTGACAGAAATACTGAAATCTATGTAGAAAAGCTGAAAGCCCTCATCGACATTGCCAGAGTCAACACGATAACTGTAATGATGATGGAGGTACCGTGCTGCGGGGGACTATTGCAGATGATAAAAGCAGCGTCAGCAGCAGCTGCAATAAAAGTCCCTGTAAAACAAATGATAGTTGGTATTTCGGGGGAGATTCTAAATGAAGAATGGATTTAGATTTTTATTCATGGGTGTGGTAAAAAATTTCTGTTAATCAGTCTAAATGCTTATACCAATGAAGGTATTTAATATGATAATGATCAGGAATTTGACGATGCCTCTGGATAAGAAAGAAAGAAAAGCATATATTTAAACCTTCATTTTTTTACAATTGTATTTTAGGTTATTCAGGGGTTAAACAATTAATAAAAAGCGGATTATGGCAAATAATTCTAAACATTTCAGTACGGATGGACGGAAAATAATGCTGGGGTTGGATATCGGATCTGTTTCGCTGAATACGGTACTGCTTGATGAAAAATACAATGTAGTTGAAAATTACTATGATTATGTTCATGGTAAACCCTTTCATGTTCTTAATGAACGGCTTAAATCACTTTCTGAAAAGTATCCTGCAGGATCGCTAAGCGGCATTGCAATAACCGGTACCGGAGGGAAGCTGGCAACAGAACTCATCGGAGGTGTTTTTGTAAATGAGATAATTGCACAGGCCACATCCTGCGGCAGGCTTTATCCCGAAGTAAAGACTGTTATCGAGATCGGAGGAGAAGATTCAAAGCTTATTATACTTGAGAAAGATCCTGCGGGTGGTCCGTCAAAACTTGTCGATTTCGAGATGAACAGCATCTGCGCAGCAGGTACCGGATCATTTCTTGATCAGCAGGCACGCAGGATAGGTGTACCCATTGAAAAAGAATTCGGGGAGATGGCTCTCAGATCTGAAAATCCTCCCAGAATCGCAGGCCGTTGCAGTGTTTTCGCCAAGAGCGATATGATACACCACCAGCAGATAGCCACTCCGCTTCACGATATTGTTGCAGGATTATGCTTCGCCCTTGCAAGGAATTTCCGAAGCAACGTGGGGAAAAGCAAGGAATTCAATAAACCGGTCATCTTTTCCGGTGGAGTTGCAGCAAATATAGGAATGATAAGAGCCTTCAGAGAAGTGCTGGAACTGAAAGAGGATGAACTTATCATCCCGCAATATCATGCATCTATGGGAGCTATCGGAGCCGTTATGTATGCTCATTCAAATAAACTTGAAATGAACAGCTTCCCCGGACTCGGTAATCTTGAGAAATACCTTTCAGATACCACCTCGGCCTTTGCCAGCCTTCCGAAATTAAAGGAATCCGAAGCAGTATATGATAAGGCAGTCAATTTTAAAAAGAACGGAAATGAGAGACTTCCGGTCTATCTGGGAATAGATGTGGGCTCACTGAGTACCAATGTTGTTCTTATCGATAAAGATCATAATGTAATATCCCGCAGATACCTTCCCACTGCCGGCAAACCCCTTGAAGCTATCCAGAAAGGTTTAACAGAGATCTATGATGAAGTGGGTGAAGCTGTTGATGTCATCGGCGCCGGAACCACAGGCTCGGGCCGCTATTTAACGGGGGATTTCATCGGAGCCGATACGATCCAGAATGAGATAACAGCACAGGCTACCGCAGCTATCGATTATGATCCTACCGTTGATACAATATTTGAAATCGGCGGACAGGATTCAAAATACATAAGCATAGAAAACGGCGTTGTTACCGATTTTGAAATGAACAAGGTTTGTGCTGCCGGTACCGGATCATTCCTTGAAGAACAGGCTGAAAAACTGAATATAAACATTGTCGGGGAATTCGGGAAAATGGCACTCGACTCGGAGAATCCGGTTAAGCTGGGCGACAGGTGTACGGTTTTCATGGAATCGGATCTGAATTCATTCATGCAAAAAGGCGCCAGAAATGATAATCTTGTCGGCGGACTTGCATATTCGATAGTTTACAATTACCTGCAGAAAGTTGTTGCAGACCGGAGGGTTGGAAATAAAATATTCTTCCAGGGAGGAGTCACGAATAACAAAGCCGTTGTTGCCGCTTTCGAATATGTAACCGGAAAGAAAATTACTATTCCTCCTCATTTCGATGTTACCGGAGCTATCGGCGCCGCTATTCTGGCACAGAGGGCGATGAAACCTGAACAAAAGACGACTTTCAAGGGCTTCGGGATAAGGAATGCCACATACGATAACAGCAGGTTTACTTGCCAGGCATGTACAAACCATTGCGAGATCAGACGGGTAAAGATCGCAGGTGAGCAGAAGTCCCTGTTCTACGGAGGAAGATGCGAGAAATATGAGACTGACGGACGGAAGAAAGTCGCCAATAATATCCCTAATCTCTTTACAATAAGGACCGAAATGCTGATGGAGGGATATAATGAGAATGAACCCAGAACAAAACCCACTATAGGAATACCCCGTGCCCTGATGGTATTCTACCAGCAGTTCCCCTTCTGGAGGCACTTCTTCGAGCAGATCGGATTTCAGGTGGTCATTTCCAGAGAATCAGATAAAGCGCTGATGACCCAGTCCATCGAAACAATCACCACCGAAACCTGCCTCCCGGTCGAACTTATGCACGGGCACGTAATTGACCTCATCGAAAAAAATGTCGATTATATCTTCCTGCCATTCATAGTTAACGCAAAATTCCGCGGCTATGAGAAAACATTCAACTGTAACTGTCCATGGGTACAGACCTACCCCTTCATGATTAAGGCAGCACTCAGGGGCAAGATCGACGAATCAAAGCTTCTGGTTCCCACTCTTCATTTCAGGTTCTTTGAAAGCGCCCTTGTGAAAGAGATGATGGCATATTTCAGCCAGAAATTCGGGATAAGCAGGAAACAGATCAGGGAAGCTGTTTATTATGCTGATAACATCCAGACAATGTTTGAAAAACGACTTGTCGATTACGGAAAGAATGTTTTCAATAATATCCCGAAGAACTGCCGTCCGGTCGTTCTTCTCGGAAAACCATATAACAGTACAGATCCGCATCTGAACCTGGGACTTGTCGAAAAGCTTATCGCACAGAATGTTATGCCTATCCCCGTGGATATGCTCGATCTTACACCATATAATATCTTTAAGAATTACAGGAATATGTACTGGCCCAATGGCCAGAAGATCATTGCTGCCGCCCAGCATGTGGCGCAGACAGATGGTCTTTATGCAGTTTATCTGAGCAATTTCAGGTGCGGACCCGATTCATTTATATGGCATTATGTTACCGAAGAACTGAAAGGCAAGCCTTTCCTTCATCTTGAAGTTGATGAACATTCCGCAGATGCGGGTATGGTCACACGTATCGAAGCATTCCTCGACAGCCTGAAAGGTTCCGAACAGAACGAAAAAAGAAATGTTGAAATATTCAGGCCCAGACCAAGTCCGCCTTCTCCTCCGAAAGACAGGGTGTTGTATTTCCCCTATATGAACGACGGAGCTTACCTTCTGGCTGCAGCTACACGGAGTATAGGTGTGCAATCTGAAGTACTTCCCAAGCAGACAGATGAAGATATTGCCATCGGACGTAAGTACACATCCTCCAAGGAGTGTTTCCCGATGATATGTGTAACCGGCAGTTTTGTAAAGAAACTTCAGGAACCGGGAGCAGATCCTTCTAAGATGAGCTTCTTTATGCCCGATCATAACGGCCCATGCAGATTCGGTCAGTATAACCATTTTCACAGGATACTTTTTGACAGGCTTGGGTATAAGGATGCTGAAATAATAACACCCTCCAATGATACATCATATGAGGATTTAGCGGGGGAACACGGGCAGAAATTCAGGATAAATGCATGGAAGGGATTTATTGTGGCGGATTTCCTGAGAAAGATCTACAGGGAAACCAGACCGTATGAGATAAATAAAGGAGATGCAGATCGTCTGTATGAGAAATCCCTTAAAAGGCTTGAAATATGTATTGAAAAGGGAACCAAAGGATTACACAAGCTGCTTTCAGAAATAACCCGTGAGTTCCTTGCAATACCTGTTGAGAAGAGTGTGCGTAAACCGGTTGTTGCTGTCATTGGTGAAATTTATATGCGCGATAATGCCGGTTGTAACGGGAACATTGCCAACCGTCTAGAGGATCTGGGTCTGGAGGTGGTTATTGGTCCGTTCTCGGAGTGGATCTATTATTCCACTCACCGTTTTACCCGTGATAGTAAATGGAAAAGAGATACCAAAGGGATCATCAAATCCAAAATACAGGGATTCGGACAGGATGTAATTGCCGGTTCCCTCCTGAAGAATATCAAGAAATTCACTGATCATCAGAAGGATGTATCGCTCCATGATATGCTTAATCTCTGCAATACATATGTCGACCAGTATTATGACGGTGATCCGCCAATAGCAATGGGGACATCCGTTGCGCTCACAAAGAGAGGTGTGTCAGGACTGGCTGCAATACTGCCATTTACCTGTATGCCTGGTACGCTGGTTTCAGCAGTAAGCGATTCATTCAGGAAGGATCATAATAATATCCCGTTCATAAATCTTGCATACGACGGGCAGGATACTGTTTCACTCGACACAAGGCTTCAGGCATTTGCGTTCCAGGTGAAGGAGTACGCGGCTTCGATGGCGGCGGTGGCGGTGGAAGTCGAGGCGTAAATCGTTTCCCCTCCTTTTGAAGGAGGGGAAACTTTTGTCTCCAAAACTCTTTTGGTAACAGTTATAAGGAAGAAATAGCAGGCTTCAGAGCGTATATATTACTTCTTCATGGTATTATACCATTCAGGATTATTCAGGAATTCAGTAACAAAGTAACCTTATTGAATAGTGTACGGACTTTCAGAGCCGGATCTCCTTCGCCGAGGGTTTCGATGGGCAGATATCCCTTATAACCACATTGTTTTACTATATCTCTTATTTTCGAATAATCAGTATCAACCTGTTCCTCATTAATGAAGACCTTTTCCTTGAGCTGCCAGGAGATTGCATATTTTGCATTATCAGCAATTTCAGAATATGGATCGGAAACATGATAGCTTCCTATATCCAGCATAAGGCCTACCCAGTCATGGCTGATCATTTTTAACAGTTTCTCTGTTTCCGGGGCATTCTTTATAAAATCGTTATGGTTCTGAAGTGCCATCATAACGCCATGGCTCTTACCGAATTCCGCACACTCCCTGATATCGTCAGCTATCCATTTTGCTTTCTCATCCCATGAAAAGTCTTCCTTCGACAGATTGCCGGCAAAGATCCTGAGTGACGGAGCTCCAAGCTTTTCAGCAACGATAACCCATTCCTTCACAAGCTTTTTTTCTTCCGCCCTTTTTGCCGGATCGGACCAGGTAAAATCATTCCTAACCCCTGTCCCGTTAATATAAAGGCCAAGATGAAAGGCTTTCTTTTTTACTGAATAAAGATATTCATCAGAGGGAACTGCAGGGTAGCCGGGGAAGTAATAACCCGTAAGATCCACCCCGTCGAAGCCCGTCTCTGCGCTGAAATCGAGCATATCGTGAACAGTCATTTTCCCATCCCTCAGAGGCTGGTTAAATGAATATGCATTCAGGCTGAGCTTATATTTTTTACCTGTTTCCTTTTCCGGGTCATTTACCGAAGTTTTCCCGGTGCATTTTACCAGGCTTAATCCTGCAGCTCCCATTCCCGCAAGAGCAATACTCCTGGTAAAAGATCTTCTGCTGTGCATGTCCGATTCCATAGAATGTTTGTAATTATTTGATTATTTGTTCTAACCACGGAGTTACACGGAGTTGTTCTCTCCTGTCCCTTCGTCTCTTTTTCTCCCTCTCTCCTCATCACCCTCTTTCCTCATCACCCACTCCTAATCACCAGATACCTATTTGGTGAGAAGGTTCAAGCCCTGGCGTCCTAAAGCCATAAAACCGTAACACCTTAATGCCGTAATGCCTCTGTTCCTCTGCGCCTCTGTGCCCCTGTGCCTTTGCGCCCCCTCAGCCAACCTTAAACCCCATCCCCTTCAGCATCATCCGGGTATTTCTGGTACCGCCTTTTACAATCACCGTAAAAGCCGGAAATTCCCTTCGTAAAGGATAATCGCCTCGTTGTTTTTCAAATTCCTTTGGTGTCATTTTCAGTCTGATACTGTCATCATCAATATTGTAAGTATGAAGAACAGCCTCTCTCATAACCTCTTCATCGGTTTTACCATTGCAATTGAGAAGGATTACAGGTGCAGGGGGATCAGGAACAGTTTCGGGATACCAGTTATTGAGCGGAAGATTGAAGAACTTACATAATGAATTGACTGTCATAGATGTTCCATTGGCTTTACCGTCGGTTGAATACCCGGCGATATGAGGAGTTGAAAGGAAGGCTTTTTCAAGGAGATCAGAATCAATATCCGGCTCGTTCTCCCACACATCCACAACCGTACCCATCAGTTTTCCGGAATCCAGGGCACTTTTCAGAGCTGTCGTATCCATCACCTCACCTCTGGAGGAGTTAATGAACCACGTACCCCGTCTCATCATACCAAAACTCTTTTCATCGAAAAGATGATGGGTTTTATCTTCCCCGGTCATATTCAGGGGAACATGAGCGGTGACAATA
>Ga0116148_1000864_pt1 | contig 35910 bp, 29 predicted proteins | sample AD_UKC055_MetaG_FD_89786 | JGI IMG/M metagenome (GOLD analysis project Ga0116148, IMG submission 89786) | Active sludge microbial communities of municipal wastewater-treating anaerobic digesters from USA - AD_UKC055_MetaG | ecosystem: Engineered > Bioreactor > Anaerobic > Digestate | place: USA...
AAACCCCATCCGGAGCAAGACCAAATAGGAGAACGTTTAAGGGCGGCCCGCCTGATGTTCTCGGGTAGTGTCGCTAGAGGCGTCTGGCAACCGACGTCCCAGATGAATGATCATCACCGCATCCATGGGTAACCGGCGTGCGGAACAGAACTCGGCTTATGATCTTCTCCGTTCCTGAAAAATGATTGACTTCAATATCTCATCATTAGTGAAAAATCGAAAAGATGGCAAATAAAAAGGCCGAATCGAAATTCGGCCTTTTGGTTTGGGATGAAGGTTAATTATTTGTCATCATCATCGTCATCATTGAGTTTTGCAAAATCGCCTTCCGATCCTTCGGGAACTTCCGCTGCTATGGAGCGGGATATGCCGCGAACCAGGAGCAGCATGATGAAGAAGAGAATGACCATGGCGATGATGAGAACCAGAATCACTGTCGCTGTCCAGGCTTTGGATTCCTTCTCAATATTTTTAGCCACCTTCAAGGCTGCCTCGTTATACTTTTCCACTTCAAGCCCAAGACCTATCCAACCAAATCCTGTTGGCTCCGGAAGATTGGATGCATAGAACTTGATGGGGGCGTAAGCCACGACTTTTGTAACTCCGCCATATTTATATGTTGCAATTCCTGTCTTGCCCGAAGCTGCTTCTTTCACGATTTGAGATAAATTGGGGTCCAGATAACCCAACTCAAACATATTTAAAGCTTCGGCTCCTTTTGCTGCCAGATCCTTTGCGTTTTGGGCTGACAATGTCGGAACAATCGTTCCTTCGGAATTAAGACCGACGATGTGGAAATCGGCGGGATGAGAAACGACAAACCCCCGATAGTCAACCATGTATGCGTAGTTTCCGGTTGTTGCGTCTGTTTCAAAAACTTTTTCAGCCTGCGTGGGAATCAGTTGATCCGTTAACTGTGCCAGATGGCGATAATCCAACGCCAGAGTCACGATGCCGGAAAATCCGTTCTGGTCGAATACCGGCGTAGCAAATCGAACGATTCCGGAAAAACGCTCTCCTTTATCAAAGGCGGTTTTGTTGACATACCAGCCTGTAACCGGAGAGACATAAATCTCGCCTTTGTTCAGATTTCTTGTTTTTGAAAAATACTCCTCTGTCTTATAGGTCGTGTTGGAGGGATTGCTGACATTCGTCAGTTTTCCCGTTGGCACAGTCTGACCGTCAACGATTTTGATTCTTTCGTCACCGTTTCTGTCGATCAGGGTAAATTCCTTATACAGAGGCGCCATGATTTGCTGTGCCTTGCCGTTTTGTTTAATCCAGAGCGGTTTTTTGTTCTCCAAAACGAATTTCTTGTATACGGTTTCTGAAGAGGGAATGATGGTTGCAATCTGTAAATCTTTTCTACATTCCATCAGGAAGCCGGCAACTTCATTTGCTGTATTTACGGTTCTTGCTTTGATATCTTCCTGAGATTTTGCGTCGAGAACGTTAACAGCCCTATCCTTTATTGTAACCCCCAATTTGAACATTCCGTTAGCGATTAAAAACGCCATCAGGGATAAGGGGATTACAATCAGCAGGAAGAATACACCTGCAACAGGTAATGATTTCTTATCCTTTTTAGTTTGTGACATTTGAGTTCCCCCTAACCTTTCTAAGTTTTAAAGTTAAGATACTTTCACATTAACCCAAAAAGAAAGTCTTGAAGGGGTTGGCATACAACAAGATTAAGGATATGACCAGAGCGTAAATAGCGATGGACTCGGCCATGGCCATACCAACGAGCATTACCATCATGATCTTTCCCTGGACGCCGGGGTTTCTGCCTACTGCTTGGCAAGCGCCGTTTGCTGCATTACCAATGCCGGCTCCCGCACCGATTGCACCCAGACCTATGGCCAGACCTGCACCGATCATGGCGCCGACAGCAAAGATAACCTTGATGTACGATTCACCACCCACCGGGATGGCATCTGCGGCAAATGCAAACTGGTTTGTCAACAGCAGACCTGCTACCGATGTTAAAACTGTTAAAGCCGTTTTTCCGAATTTGTGTGACATTAGTTTTTCTCCTTTCAAAAAAAAAGTATTTTTGCATTTCTTTTAGATTAACACAGTTTCTTTGCTAATCCAAGAACTACAGTTCTTATGTTGTCTTAACGTATTTGCATGGGTTATGCCAGGACAGGAAATTTTATAATATTTATCAGAGTTCACAAGGGAGGGAATATAATAAATCAATTAATACATGAAGATATGTTTATTGAAAAATATCCAGCACCTTGTGAGAAGAAAATACAAGAACAGATTATTTTTCCATGACGATAGAGATAAAATTCTCAAAGGCTTGTCGGTTGAATATTTTGTTCAACAGCCTGTCATGAAACATTCAACAAAAAGTTAAGATCAAGGGACAGTGATGTGATAGAAAGCAATCGTCTATATTTTTTATATCTATATTTTTTATTGAAATTTTAAGGCAATCTCGTTACGATAAAACAAGTACGATGAAAAAATCATTATGCAAAGGATTGTCATGCAGGAAATATTAACCGCTATAACTTATCCGGTTGTCTGGCTGATTTGTGCTTATGGATTGAATATTGAAAGTGGTCTGGCGAAACTGTTGATTTCACTGACAGCGGCGATTCTGGTTTATGTGTTGATCGGTATTTGGCGCTCGCAAAAAGAAAATCAGAAGGAAAATACGGATTAAGTGACTCTGTTCAGCAAAGCATACAGACGTCCGTGGAAAGCATGGAGCGTTCGTATTTGGTTGTCCAGTATTTTTGTTATTCTTTTGATTTGCATACTGGCCTTAACCGTGAAAAATGCCCGTGAAAAGGAGATGGTTGATTTATTTAGACGACAGCAGCTTGCGGCGGCGCAAAATGCGGCGGCGCGCATGACGGAGGTCATTTCCGGTGTTGAAAGAAATATCCTTCTATTGTCTCATTTTAAAACCAGCGGGAAGAAACTGATTCATCGAGACTATGCTCAACTGGATATCCTTTATCCTATATGGAAAAAGGAAGTCGCGGCCGTTTACGTTATCGATGCGCATGAACAAATTAAAAACCTGCTTCCGGAAAGTGGTATTTCTGAACTTGATCGCAATATCCATTTCAAGGCATTGAAACACTATAGGGGGCAATATCTAGATATGGCCATATCCGAAGAAGCGATAAAGGATGCCGCCGCCAGGAAAAAAAGCGGGTATCTCGTGTGGGGTTATCCTATCTGGGGACCGGGTAATAGCTTTGACGGGGCGTGGATGGTGTTTTTTTCACTGTCGTCTCTGATGGAATCCTGTAGCAAACAAATCAAAGACAATCAGCTGGGCGATCTTTGGCTGATCGGTGAACATGAAAAGATTTTGTGGCACCCTCGTGTTTCGTTTATCGGGAAGCCTCTTTCTGTCCTGGTGCGGGGCCGTCAGGGAAGAGCCATCCAGGTGCCGTTATCCACGGGCAGCCATCTGGATGTTCAGGTTTTGCAAAGTGACAAAGAAATGCAAAGAAGCATTATTGCCTTTGCTCCGTTGCAAATTGCAGGAAACACCTGGTACATGGTGGTAACCGCGCCTCATCGGCTTGTGATTGCTCCTATTCGAACCACATTTCTTTACACACTTTTCAGCGCTTTCGGACTGATTCTGGTTTTAGTGATTGTAGGAATTATTTTGGCATTCCGTGAAGGAAGACGATTAAGGATGCGGGAAGTGCATCATCGTCTCAAAGAACGTGAAGCCTGGCAGGAGAAACTTCTGCGAGAAAAGAAGACAATCGAAGGAATTATTGAAGGATCACCCATTCCCAGCTTTGTCATTGACAAGGAACATCGGGTGATTCTGTGGAATATGGCCTGTGTGGAGCTTACGGGCCGTTCTGCGGAAGAGACTCTTGGAACAAGCGAACATTATAAAGCCTTTTATCCTCTGAAAAGACCCATGGTGGCAGATTTAATCATTGACAGTGATATTGACGCTCTCAACAAATTTTATGGGACCAAGAAAGTCAAAAAGTCGGAAAAGGTTCCCGGAGCTTATGAAGCTTATGACTATTATGATCATCTTGGAGGCCGCAGCCGTTACATGTATTTTTTGGCAGCGCCGATCTATGACGAAGATGGGAATATTATTGCCGCAATCGAAACATTACAGGATGTGTCCCGTGAACAGGAACTAACGCGAAGCCTTCAGGAATATGCTGAAACACTGCAAAATGAGCTAGCTGAAAATATTGAACTTCGAAGAGAGATCGAAGGTTTTTACAATTATCTGCAGTCCATCGTGAAGAGTCTGCCTGACAAGATTTATGAAGTGGATAACGATGGTATTATTAACTTCATCAGTTGGGGAGTGAAAAAACCACAAGGTGAATTTAAGGGAAAGCATTTCTTGGAGTTTGTTGCTCCGGAAGACGAGGACTTTGTTGTTTCCAAGTGGCAGGCTGCCAAACAGGGTATTTATACTCCATACGAAATAGAAGCCACGGCGCAAGACGGACGTAAAGTAAGTTTGATGATTACCATGTCACCCGTTATCGGGACAGACCATTACATATTGGTGCAAAGAGACATTACAGAATTTAAAAATCTGGAAAAGAAACTTTATAACAGCCAGAAGCTCGCTGCGTTGGGGCAGCTTTCCGCTGGGATTGCACACGAGGTCCGCAATCCCTTGTCCTCTATTAAAATGAGTCTGCAAATTCTTGAAAAGAGAATGAATCCGGAAGGAAATGATCTTAAAAGATTTAAAATTGCACAAAAGGAAGTTGAGCATCTTGAAGAACTGGTCAATAATGTTCTTGTTTTTGCCAAACCGCTAGAACCTAGAATATTTCCGTTTGATCTGTCCAGAGTATTGGAACAGGTTATCGCATTAACAGAAAAGGCTATTTCAGACAAAAAAATCATTATTACCACAAGTATACAGGATATTCCTCAAATTGCCGGCGATATGGCGATGCTGACGGACGCTTTTTTAAATATCGTCCGTAACGCAGTGGAAGCAGTGGAAGAGCATGGTGCCATTCACATCTTTGCCCGCAGTATCGGAAGTCAGCCCCCGGCTGTTCTTATCGTTATCGAGGATGATGGTTGTGGAATTGATGATGCGGATATGCCTCATTTGTTCAATCCTTTCTTTACTAGGAAAAAATACGGCACGGGTCTCGGCCTATCCCAAGTATTGAAAATTGTGGAAGTGCATTCAGGAAAGCTGGAGATTATCAGCGAGAAAGACAAAGGCACCAAAGTTTGCATAACCTTGCCCTGTCACGAAAGGCACGGTGTCCAGGAAATCAAAACATTCAAAACAGACTCTGAAACGAAGAATACACCCCTCAGCAGTGAAGGTTAAAGATTATGGCGAGCATTCTGGTTATTGATGATGATGAATCAATTGTAGAAACACTGGATTTGTATTTGACAGAAGAAGGATACAGCGTTCGAACCGCGCTGACCGGTACAGACGGCCTGAATAAATATGTCGAGAAACCATCAGATGTGGTGATTCTGGATATTCGCTTGCCGGACGTGGATGGATTTGCCGTTTTGGAAGATCTCAAGGAAGAAAATGAAAATGTTAAAGTCATTATGATTACCGCATTTCACGATATGGAAACGACGATCCATGCCATGAAAAGCGGTGCTTTTGATTATATTCATAAACCGGTCAATGTTGATGAACTGGATCTTGCGATCAGGAAAGCTCTGAAGTCACTTGAAATGGAGAAAAAGATTGATGGTTTGTTGATGGAGCCATCACGGAAGTTTCGAGTGGGCGATATCATTGGCACCGGCAACGAAATGCGGGAAATATTTAAAACGATCGGGACGGTTTCGCAAAGCCGCACGACCGTTTTGATTCAGGGCGAGAGCGGTACAGGAAAGGAATTAATCGCCAAAGTCATTCATAATAACACATCCCCGGATGAACCGTTTATTGCGGTTAACTGCTCCGCTATAGTGGAAACGCTTTTGGAATCGGAATTGTTCGGTCATGAAAAGGGATCTTTCACCGGAGCGGTTACGAGAAAATTGGGAAAATTTGAATTGGCGCGTTTTGGCAGTGTTTTTTTGGATGAAATCAGCGAAATGTCTTTTAATTTGCAGGCCAAACTTTTGCGTGTCCTACAGGAAATGGAATTCGAGCGGGTTGGAGGCAAGGATCGTGTGAAAGTGAACGCCAGAATAATGGCCGCAACAAACAAAGATTTAAAACTGATGGTCAAGGAAGGTAAATTTCGCGATGATTTATATTACCGTTTAAACATTGTTTCCATTCAACTTCCGCCATTGCGGACCCGAAAACAGGATTTACCCCATCTGATTGATTATCTGCTTTCTAAAATCAACTTGGATTTGCACAAAAAAATTATTGGTGTTTCCGGCGAAGTGATGGAAAAATTTAATAATTATCCCTGGCCGGGAAATGTCCGGGAACTGGAAAATCTGTTGGTGAGAGCCTGTGTTGTAGCCAAGGGGCAGGTTCTGGGAGTTGGTGATTTTCCGGAATTGGGAAAAGATAGTTCCAATGCCACGAACCAGCAAGATGAAATTACCAATTTATTTACACAACCAGAGCCAGGTAAATTTTTAACACTGGATCAGGTTGAAGAACGCTATATTCGGAAAATCATCAAAGAGACCAATAAAAACAAAGGTGAAGTTTGTGAAATTCTGGGCGTGTCCCGGCCGACGCTGGAACGAAAACTAGAAAAGTACGGGATTGCCTTCGAAAGAGAGTGAAGGTGGATTGTGAAAATATCTCGCGCCGAATTTGTCAAAAGCGCCATGTGGCCGGATCAGTATCCTCCCGCGACGATGCCGGAGGTTGCTTTCGTAGGACGTTCCAATGTAGGCAAATCATCGCTGATGAATACGTTGGTCGGTCGAAAAAAACTGGCCAGGACCAGCAATACGCCGGGAAGGACGCAGTTGATCAACTTTTTTTCCGTGAATGACAATATCTTTTTCGTTGATCTACCTGGATACGGTTTTGCCAAAGTGCCTCAATCCGTAAAAAAGGATTGGGGGGCTATGATGGAGGCGTATCTGCGTGAACGGAAAAATCTCATAATGGTGGTTTTTATCCTGGACATTCGGCGGGAGCCAAACAATGATGATCTGAATCTGCGCAATTGGCTGGAGCATTATCGTATTCCCCATGTATTCATATTGACCAAATCGGACAAACTTTCTAACAATGCTGCGATCTGCCGCAGGAATATCATCGAAAAAGTTCTTGCAGTGAGTGCACAGGATCAAATCATTCTTTTTTCTGCGAAAACACAAAGAGGGAAAGAAGACATCTGGCATTATCTTGAAAAACATCTTTCTTTATAATAGAGAATTTTGGAGAGGCAAAGCTCAACGTGCCTGGTGATTGCATATGAACGGTGGTCAAAAAAATATATAAGTAATAACAGATATTTAGAAATTATAAATGAAATCAATCCATCTTATCCGCTTGACAGAGAACATAAAGTGTGTTAGCGGACGAACGCCGGTCAGACGATGTGTCCGACAGGATTTCACAAGCTTTTTTACATAACTTACGAGGTGTAATTCCGTGGTAAAAGATAACGAAAAAATTGGCGCAGTAATGGTGGTTGGCTCGGGAATCGCCGGTATTCAAGCTTCCCTCGATCTGGCAAATTCCGGCATGAAAGTTTATCTCGTTGAAAACGGGATCAGCATTGGCGGCGTTATGGCCCAGCTGGATAAAACATTTCCTACAAACGACTGTTCCGCCTGTATTCTTTCTCCCAAGCTGGTGGAGGTCGGACGTCATCCCAATGTGACAATTAAAACAAGGCGGACTGTGGAGTCGGTCGAAGGCGAACCGGGAAAATTCAAAGTCAAACTCACCTCCGCACCGCGTTATGTCAATCTGGATAAATGTACGGGCTGCGGCGATTGCGCCAAGGTTTGTCCCATCAACGTCAAAGCCGGATTCAACGGTAATTTGAGTGAAAGACAGGCTATTTACCGCCATTTCCCGCAGGCAATCCCCAGTGGTTTCGCCATTGACAAACTGGGAACTTCGCCCTGTAAAGCCCACTGCCCGACCCACATCAGTGTTCAGGGCTATGTGGCGCTGATTGCGCAGGGAAAATTCAAGGAAGCCCTCAAACTCATCAAACAGGACAACCCGTTCCCGATCGTATGCGGCCGCGTCTGCAATCATCCTTGCGAAACGGCCTGTATGCGCGGCAAAGTCGATGACCCGATCGACATCATGCACCTGAAACGCTTTGTCGCCGATTTGGACCTCAACAGCGACACGCGCTATCTGCCGGAAAAGAAAGAAAACAAGGGCAAAAAAGTGGCCGTGGTTGGCGCTGGTCCTTCCGGTTTAACTTGCGCTTACTACCTGGCGATTGAGGGATACGATGTAGACGTATTTGAAGCCTTGCCGGTGGCTGGTGGCTGGCTGGCTGTTGGCATTCCCGAGTATCGTCTTCCTAAAAATGTTCTCAACGCAGAAATTAAAGTTATTCAGGATCTGGGTGTCAAGATACATCTTAACACCCGGGTGGGCAAAGATATCTCTTTTGATCAATTGAAAAACGATTACAGTGCGTTGTTCATTGGCTGCGGTACGATGAAAAGCAGCAAACTCAATATTCCCGGTGAAGATATGCAGGGTGTTATCCATGGCGTGGATTACCTGATGCAGATCAATCTGGGCAAAAAAATTAATCTTGGCGATCGGGTTGCCGTTATCGGAGGCGGTAACGTGGCGATGGACGCAGTCCGAACGGCAGTGCGCACCGGCTCCAAAAACGTCTTTATTCTTTATCGCCGAACCCGTGCTGAAATGCCTGCTTCTCCGGAAGAAATCGAAGAAGCTATCGAAGAAGGAATTGAAATGAAATTCCTGGTTGCCCCCAAGCGTGTGGTGGGCAAAGATGGAAAAGTAACGGGTATTGAGTGTACAAAAATGGAACTGGGAGAGCCGGACAAGAGCGGTCGCCGCCGTCCTGTGGAAATCAAAGGTTCTGAATTCATCATTGAATGCGACGCCATTGTTCCGGCCATCGGTCAGGAAGCTGACCTCTCTTTCATTACAAAGGAAAGTGGTGTTTCAATCAACAAATGGAATAATGTGGATTTCGATTCTGTAACCTACGCAACGAATGTTCCCGGCATTTTCACCGGAGGCGATGTTTCTACCGGCCCGCAGACGGTGGTCAAAGCTGTTTTTGCTGGCAAAGAAGCCGCCAAGTCTATCAACCGCTATCTGATGGGCGAGGATATGAAAGCCGGTCGTGAGAAAGACTGGAACAAGGATTTGGCCGACAAGGCAGATCTTTCCGATGTTCCCAAAGTTCCCCGTGAAAAATATCCGCACATGAAACCGGAAGAACGTAAGACAAGCTTCCAGGAAGTCGGTATTGGTTTTTCGGAGGCTCAAGCGATCGCTGAAGCCAGCCGTTGTCTGGCCTGTGGTATTTGCTCCGAATGTTATCAGTGCGTCGATGCATGTATCGCCAAGGCTATTGATCACGATATGAAACCGGAAGAAGAAACGATAGAAGTCGGCGCGGTCATCGCGTCGCCCGGCTTTGAAATTTTCGACGCCAGCAAGCGCGGCGAATACGGCTACGGCATTTACAAAAACGTCGTAACCGCCCTGCAGTTTGAAAGAATTCTTTCGGCTTCCGGTCCGTTCTTCGGCCATGTCCAGAGAATTTCTGACGGAAAAGAACCGAAGAAGGTTGCTTTCATTCAGTGTGTCGGTTCCCGCGACGTATCGTGCGACAACAGCTGGTGTTCCTCGGTTTGCTGCATGTATGCGACCAAAGAAGCCATCATTGGCAAGGAGCACGCCAAGGGTTTGGAGCCTACCATTTTCTATATGGACATCCGAGCCCACGGCAAGGACTTCGACCGTTTCGTGACCCGCGCCAAGGAAGAATACGGTATCCGCTACATCCGCTCCATGCCGTCGTCCATCAAGGAATTGCAGCAGACCAACAATCTGCTCATTAAATATGTCAACCAGGACGGAAGCTTCACCGAAGAAGAGTTCGACATGGTCGTTCTTTCGGTCGGCCTGATGCCGCCCAAAGAAGCGAAGAAATTGTCCGCCAGCCTCGGTATTCAACTGGAAGAGCACGGTTTCTGCAAGACGGCTCTGGACAATCCCGTGCAGACGTCTCGTCCCGGCGTGTTTGTCTGCGGCGCTTTCGGCGGCCCCAAAGACATTCCCGAAACGGTTATGGAAGCATCAGCCGCGGCCGCCTGTGCCGAAGGGATGTTGGCCAGCAAGCGCGGCACGATGATTTCTCCCCCGGAACTGCCGGCGGAGAGAGACATGCGAGGACAGGGTGTGCGCACCGGCGTGTTCGTCTGCCACTGCGGCATCAACATCGGCGGTGTGGTCAATGTCCCTGAAGTTCGCGATTTTGCCGCCACGCTGCCCACCGTCGTTTATACGGCGGATAACCTCTTTACCTGCTCGCAGGATACGGCTGTGAAGATGGCTGAGGTTATTGAAGAGAAGAACCTTACCCGCGTGGTTGTCGCTTCCTGTTCGCCCCGTACACATGAAGGGCTGTTCCAGGAAAACTGCGAAAAGGCCGGTCTCAACCGTTATCTGTTCGAGATGGCCAACATCCGCGACCAGAACTCCTGGGTGCACATGCACGAGCCGGAAAAAGCCACGGAAAAAGCCAAAGATCTCTTGAGAATGGCCGTGGCCAAGGCTCAGTATCTTAAACCTTTGAAGCCTGGCCAGCTGTCTGTCAACCATCAGGCGTTAATTATTGGCGGCGGGCTGGCCGGTATGAGCGCGGCTTTGTCTTTGGCCGATCAGGGATTTGCCTCCACAATCGTGGAAAAGGAAGACAGGCTCGGCGGCAATTATAATCACCTGTATAAGACTCTCGAAGGTCTGGATACGCGGACTCACCTGAAGGCGCTCATGGACAGAGTATACAAGAATCCTTTAATCACCGTTGTTACCAGCGGTCATATTGAAAAGATTGAAGGGTTTATCGGCAATTACAAAACCACTGTGAAGGCGAAAGACGGCGAGAAAGTTTTCGAACACGGCGTAGTTCTGGTGGCTACCGGAGCTTATGAAAATAAGACACAGGAGTACCTATACGGCCAGAACGAGAAAGTCAAAACGCAGCGCGAGCTGGAAACGCTGATTTATGAGAAAGATCCGAAACTGGCTTCCGTGAAAAACATAGTCATGATTCAGTGCGTAGGCAGTCGCGATAAGGAAAGGCCTTTCTGCAGCCGTTACTGCTGTGGCGAGGCCATAAAGAATGCGCTGGAGCTCAAAGCGGCTGATCCGTCCCGCGACATCACGATACTTTACCGCGACATCCGTACCTTCGCGTTCAAGGAAGACTATTACAAAAAGGCGCGTGAAGCCAATATCAAGTTTATCTCCTACGAAGAAAACCGCAAGCCCGAAGTTGTAGCAGCGGGTGATCGTGTGGAAGTAAAGGTGCTGGATCCGATTCTCAATGAAAACGTGACCCTGCCCGCGGATGCCGTGGTTTTGAGCATCGGTGTGGTTCCGAATCCGGAAAACGCGGCCATCGGCCAGATGCTGAAAGTTCCAACCAATCAGGATGGCTTCTTCCTGGAAGCGCACGTGAAGCTGCGCCCGGTGGATTTCGCAACCGACGGCGTATTCATGTGCGGTATGTCGCATTCACCAAAGTATAGCGACGAGACGATCACCTCGGCCAATGCCGCTGTTTCGCGTGCCTGCCTGGTCTTAAGCCTTGATTTCATCGAGGCGGAAGGAAAGACGGCATACGTCAACAAAGAACGCTGCTCGGCCTGCGGCCTTTGCGAAATCAACTGTCCCTACAGCGCGATTCGCGTGAATGTTGCCGAAAGCGTGGCGGAAGTCAATGCGGTGCTCTGCAAGGGATGCGGTGTCTGCACGGCCTCCTGCCGCATGAACGCGGTTGATCTCAACGGTTTCAACAACGAAGAAGTTCTTGCACAGATATTTAATTTAAATTAAGGTAAACGGCTGATCAAGCCGCCTTGCCGCTGGAAGGAGAATATATGGCTGAAAGTTTAGCAAACAAGGAATGGGAACCGAAATTCGTTGCCATTGTCTGCAACTGGTGTACTTACGCGGGAGCCGATCTGGCGGGTATCAGCAGAATCCAGTATCCGACCAATGTGCGCATCATCCGCGTTCCCTGCACGGGAAGGATCAATCCGTTTTATATCGTGAAAGCCCTGCAGACCGGAGCCGACGGCGTTCTGGTTTCGGGCTGACACCCGGGTGAATGCCACTATATCTCAGGAAATCTGGTGGCGCGCCGCAAGTTTGCGACGTTAAAAAGTTTCCTGAACTACATCGGTGTGGAAGGCGACCGGACCATTTTTACCTGGGTTTCCGCATCCGAAGGTGACAGATGGGCACAGGTCATCAAAGGTGCCACGGAGAAAATAAAGGCACTGGGACCGGCCAATAAGATGATCAAGAAGATTGGCTAGTCTGATTCAAGATAATAATACATAAACGGGGAAATCATCACTGTGGAAAACATCGAAACAAAATTGCGGGAAGAAGCAAAAAGGCTGCTTTTGGAAAAGAAGGCCGAAGTGATTGTCGGTTATGAGAAAGGTACGCTTCCGTTGACGGCCACGCCTTGTTTCATCACTCAGCCGGAAGAAGCCGACCGGCTGGTCTGGAACAATCTTTGTACGCAGAATTTGGCCAAGTTTGTGCACGATTTGATCATGGCTCACAAGAATTCGCAGAAACGAGTGAAACCCGAAGACCGGAAGAAAAAAGTCATCGGTGTTGTCGCCCGCGGCTGTACGACCCGTTCCATGGTCATTCATCTTCAGGAAAGACAGTATGCTCGTGAAGATGTATGCATCATCGGCGTTCCCTGCGACGGTTATGTGGACGGGAAAGGCCTGAAAATCAAAATCGGCGGCGCGGATATTGTAGACGGGGCGATTGACGCCGGTCAGGTCAACATGAAGACATCCGACGGAGACAAGACCGTTGCGCTCAAGGACGTTCTGGCGGATTCCTGTGCGACCTGTCGTTTCAACAATCCGATTATTTCCGATGTGACGATCGGTTCTCCCGCTCCAGCCATGAATCCGGATGCGGAATATAATGAAGTCAAGGAATTCGAAGCCAAAGCTATTGAAGAACGCTGGGCCTATTTCACGAAGGAAATGGAAAAGTGCATGCGCTGCAACGCCTGCCGGCAGACCTGTCCGTCGTGCTACTGTCCGGTCTGCTTTGTCGAACAGAGCCAGCCGCAGTGGGTTGGCATCGGCGAAGACGCAACCGACACGCAGGTTTTCCAGTTCATGCGCCTGTACCACATGGTCGGTCGCTGCGTCGATTGCGGTTCCTGCGTTGCCGTCTGTCCGATGGGCGTGGATCTGCGCAAATTCCTCAAGAAAATCGACAAGGACTGCTTCGAATTCTTCGGCAATCGTGCCGGTTCCAGTATGGAAGATATGCCGCCTCTGGGGAAATTCGATGAACATCACGACAAGGGAGACTTTGTCTATAACCCGTAATTGAATGAGATGATGGAGCTTACATGGAAACTTTTCTGGAAGAAGTAAATAAAAAGATACACGGTGTGCCGTTGCAAGCCTGTTATCACTGCCGAAAATGTACGGCTGGCTGTCCCGCTGCATCCTACATGGAATATAACCCCAACAAGGTTATCAAAATGATCCAGAACGGGCAGAAGGACAAAGTGCTTTCCAGTTCAACGATTTGGCTTTGCCTGTCTTGTGAAACGTGCATTACACGATGCCCCAACCAGGTGGACATCGCACGGATGATGGATGTTTTAAGGCAGATGGCAATTGAAGAAGGCCGTGCGGCAAAAGAAGCGAATGTGCTGAAGTTCCATGAGGCGTTCCTGTCGAGCATTAAATTCGGCGGCCGCGTCCACGAAATGATGATGACCATTCATTATAAGCTGAAGTCTGGTGATTTCATGTCGGATGTAGATATCGCGCCGGCGATGTTTCTGAAAGGAAAACTGAAAATCCTGCCGCCCCGGACCAAGGATATGAGGTCGATAAAAAATATATTTGAGAAGACAAAAACAACATAAAAACAATAGCACATCAGACAAGCCCAAACGATGATGTGTCGAAGTAACAAGTATAAAAGGAGGTTACTCTCTTGAAAGTTTCTTATTATCCGGGCTGTTCGCTGCATGGAATGGGAAAAGAATATGATCAGTCCATGAAGGCCGTGAGCCGCGCCCTCAACATCGAACTCAAAGAAGTTGACGACTGGTCCTGTTGCGGAGCATCGGCCGCGCATAACACGAACTTTGATTTGTCCGTTGCGTTACCTGCCCGCAACCTGATTGCGGCAGAGAAAAACGCGATGGATGTGATGGTGCCCTGCGCCGCCTGCTTCAACCGCTTCAAAATGGCGGAGCATCATCTCAAAGCAGACAAAGACCTGAAGGCGAAAATTGAAGGTGTGCTGGGCGCAAAATACCAGGGCGGCATCGCCATTCGCAACCCGATTGACGTCATTTATAATGAAATCGGGATTGATGCCTTAAAGCAGAAAGTGGTCAAGCCGCTGGCCGGTTTAAAACCGGTTTCCTATTACGGATGTCTTCTGCTTCGTCCGCCGGAAGTCTGCCAATTTGAAAATTATGAAAATCCTTTCATGCTCGACAAGATGATGGGGGCAGTCGGCGCGGATGTGAAGAACTGGTCTTATAAAACGGATTGTTGCGGTGGTTCGATGTCTGTCAGCAAGACAGCCATTGTCGTGGATATGTGCGATAAGCTGATGAGCGCTGCCAAAGAAGCCGGCGCGAACTGTGTCGTAACGGCATGTCCGATGTGCATGGCCAATCTAGAAATGCGACCGAGTCCGCACATGAGAATGCCTGTGTTTTATTTCACGGAACTGATTTCCCTGGCTTTGGGGCTTCCCGGATCCACTGAAACCTTTAAATCGCATCTGACGGATGTGCAGCCGCTGTTGAGTCAGCTGCGCTTGGTTTAATCGCGGAGCGATGAATATCAACCGACACGGTCATCAATGTAATGTTGGATAAAATAATAGATTAGGGACAATTATGGAAAAACGTTTGATCAAAAAAGATGCACTGGCGGGAATTGCCAAGAAAATGGCCGGAGATTTGCTGGTTTGGGCGCCGGTAAAGAGAGAAGACAACGTTCTTTTTGACACCCTGGGAAAGACGGATGAGCCCTTCTTCGCTTATCTGAATTCCAAAAACGCGCCGAAAAATGTTTTCTTTCCACATACGGAAACCCTGATGAAATATACGCATACAGCCAAAGGCATGGTGTTTTCGTCGGAGGTCAACAAGGCCGATCAGTCGGTTTTATTTGGTGTACGTCCCTGCGACGCGCACAGTTTTGCTCTCCTGGATAAGCTTTTTGACCAGGAAAAGTATCAAGACGGTTATTACATCAGCAAGCGGCAAAACAACACGGTGATTGCTCTGGCCTGTGTGAAGCCGCCTTATGCCAGTTGTTTTTGCACCTCGGTAGACGGCGAGCCCGTCGGATCCGAAGGCGCCGATATCCTGCTGACCGACATCGGCGGAGATTATCTGGTGGAATTTGTCACGACGAAAGGCGAGAAACTGGCCCCGTATTTCGGCGACAGCAAAGTCGATGCGGCGGCGGATGCCAAGAAAAGCGAGATTGCCGTCAAAGCCAAAGAAGCCATCACCTCGAAGATTCCGGCTCATGAAGTGAAGCCCATCCTCGATAAGAATTTCGACAATCCTTTCTGGAATACCATTCACGGCAAATGCTTGGCTTGTGGAACCTGCACATATCTGTGCCCCACCTGCCATTGCTTCGACATCAGCGATGAAGTGAAAGGTTCGGACGGGATTCGTCTTCGGTCCTGGGACTCCTGCATGTTTCCCCTTTTCACGAAGGAAACATCGGGACACAATCCCCGGTCGTCACAAAAGGAAAGATGGCGTCAGCGCACCATGCACAAGTTTAAATACTATGTCGATATGTTCAATGCAATAGCCTGCGTGGGCTGCGGACGGTGCGTGATGTCTTGTCCGGTGAATCTGGATATCCGTAAAGTTGTTGAAGACATTTCAAAATTATAATCAGGGAGTTCGTAATGCAAAACCCGTATATTCCTTATCCCGTAGTGGTGGATAAAATCATTACTGAAGTCGACACCAAAGACATCAAGACGTTCCGATTCAAGTTTGTCAACCCGGAAGACGAACAGAAATACGCATACATTCCCGGTCAGTTCGGCGAGCTTTCCATCTTCGGAAAGGGCGAATCACCGATCGGTATTGCTTCGTCCCCGACGCAAAAGGGGTATGTCGAATTCACCGTTCAGAAGGCAGGCGTGGTGACGACGGCGCTTCATGAAATGGAAGAAGGCGAAGTGATGGGGATCCGCGGACCGCTGGGCAACAGCTGGCCGCTGGAATTTCTCGAAGGGAAGAACATTGTCATCGTCGGCGGCGGTTTTGCATTTACCACCCTGCGCTCGTTGATAAATTACGCGATTCATGAAGACAACCGCAAGCGATTTGGCAACATCACGGTCATTTACGGCGCCAGAAACCCCGGCCTGCTGCTTTATAAGGATGAATTAATTGAATGGGGGAAAAGAACTGATCTGAATCTGAACGTCACAGTGGACAAAGGTGATGCGACATGGAAAGGCAGAGAAGGTTTCGTTCCCACCGTCTGCAAAGAAGTGGCGCCTAGCAAGGAAAATGCCGTGGCCGTGATCTGCGGTCCCCCGATCATGATCCGTTTTACGCTGCCGGTGTTTTTTGAACTGGGATTTTCCAAGGAAAATATCATTACCTCACTGGAAATGCGCATGAAGTGCGGCATAGGCAAGTGTGGACGGTGCAATGTTGGAAGCAAGTATGTCTGCAAGGACGGGCCCGTTTTCTCTCTTGCAGAACTCGATAAACTGACACCGGAATATTAACTTCCTTTTTTACATGATTTCGATAAAGGGAGCCATTGTGCTCCCTTTTTTTATTGACAAAGGCCGAACAATTGGGTCGTATCAACCACAGGAAGTGTCATTAGGTTTTTTTTATTATTCGCTTTTAAAAATTGAGATTTTCAATCACATGTGTTAGAAGGCACTCCGCGATTGGGGAATAGAAGGTTCATTCTTAATGCATGTTAAAATATAGGAGATTTTGAATGTCACAAACGGTTACACCCTATCTGGAAATGTCTCAGGCGATTATGGAGGCCGGAGGTGAGGCACTGAAAAAATGTTACCAGTGTGGCACCTGCTCGGGAACTTGCCCCTGGACACCCATCACCCATTTTAATATTCGCAAACTTGTCCGTTATGGACAACTTGGCTTGGATGGCATTGAAGAGTTTATGTGGGGCTGTTCCACATGTAGATTCTGCGTGGAGCGTTGTCCCCGTGGAGTTGAACTCATCGACATTGTTACCGCCATCCGTAATGTTTATAGTGGTGGCGGTCTCTTACCGCAGAGTTTGCGTTCTTTTGTAGGATCTCTTTCCGCACGCGGTAATCCTTGGTCCGGTGATCAGGCCAAGCGCAACGACTGGGCAAAAGAACAATATCCCGTCTATTCGCCGGACAAAGACTACCTGTTCTGGACTTGCTGTACCATCTGCTATGATCCCCGAAACATCCGTCTGGCCAAAGCGACAGCGGCCGTGTTGAATCAATCAGGATTGCGCTGGGGAATGCCATCTCTAGAAGTGAATTGCTGCGGAGAGAGTGTAAAAAAAGTCGGCGATCTGGATCTGTTTGACAGACTCAAATCAAAAAATCTTCAGTATTTTCAATCACAGGGAGTGAATAAAATCATTACTGCATCACCACACTGCCTGGCGTCTTTTAATAAGGATTATGGAGAAAACTATGATGTGGTTCATACCAGCGAATTGATTTCAGATCTGGTAAAAAAAGGAAAGCTTATCCCCCAGAAAGATTTTGGCGGAATTCGGGTGACCTATCATGATCCCTGTTATCTTGGCAGACATAGCAAGGTTTACGATGCACCGAGAGAAGTTCTTAAGTCCATTCCGGGCTTGGATTTTGTCGAAATGGAACACAACAATGAAGAAAGCATGTGTTGTGGTGGAGGCGGTGGTGGACTATGGATGGAAAAACTCAAAGGTGAACGATTGAGCGACTTGAGAATTGAAGAAGCGTTGGCAACTGGGGCAACCATTCTGGCGACATCTTGTCCTTATTGTATTACCATGTTTGAAGACAGTATCCGGACCATGAATGTTGACGATCGTATTCAGATCAAGGATGTCACGGAGATTTTTTTGGAGAGTCTGGGCGTGAACATGGAAGAAATTCTGTCGGGTGCCGCCGATCTGAACTTCACATGCCAGATGTAAAGGGATGAATAGCGTACCAGATGGACACAACGACTTTGAAGTAAATCATATCGGGAGTATATATGAGTAGAATCGGTGTTTTTATTTGCCACTGCGGTTTGAACATAGCTAAAACGGTTCGGGTAAGCGAGCTGGCACAGTTTGCCTCCACGCTTCCGGACGTGGTTGTGGCAAAAGACTACAAATTTATGTGTTCCACCCCCGGACAGGAAATGATTGCCAATGATATCAGGGAATACAAGCTGGATCGTGTGATCGTGACGGCCTGTTCCCCTTTGATGCACGAGAAAACATTCCGCAAGGTGCTGGCCGCAACAGGATTGAATCAGTATCTTCTGTCCATTGTCAATATCCGTGAGCAGGTTTCCTGGGTGACACACGACATTGAAGAGGGCACATCCAAAGCGAAGGCGCTTCTGAACGGTGCGGTATATCGTGCGCGTTTGCTGGCGCCTCTTACATCGCGTGTGATCAATGTCTGTCCGGATGTTCTGGTTGTCGGCGGCGGCATTGCCGGCATTCAGGCGGCTTTGGAATTGGCCAACACGGGAAAGAAAGTTTATCTTGTGGAGAAAAATTCGACCATCGGCGGGCACATGGCGCAATTTGACAAAACGTTTCCCACATTGGACTGTTCCGCCTGCATTCTGACTCCCAAGATGGATGCTGTTTTACAGCACAAGAATATTACACTCCTGACCTCCTGCGAAATTAGCGAAGTGAAGGGATATGTCGGCAATTTTGACATTACAATCCGACAGAAGGCGCGTTATGTGGATCATGATAAATGTAATGCCTGCTTGGCCTGTACGGAAAAATGTCCCGGCAAAGGTGTTTCCGAATGGGACGAGGGCCTGGTAAAACGCAAGGCCATTTACATTCCTTTTCCCCAGGCGGTTCCGCAAAAGCCGGTCATCGACCGGGATACCTGTACATTCTTCAAAAAGGGCAAGTGTCGGCTGTGTGAAAAAATCTGCGAGCAGAAAGCCATTGATTTCGAACAGACTGATACTTTTCTTCCGATAAAGGTTGGTGCTGTGGTGATTGCCACCGGTTATGATTTGATGGATACGCGGGAGCTGATTCAATATGGTTATGGAAAATATCCCGGGGTGTATAACGCCCTTGAAGTGGAAAGGCTCTTTAACTCAGCCGGTCCCACAGGGGGAAAAGTGACGCTTCGGGATGGCAAAGAACCTCAAGCCATCGCCATTTTTCACTGTATCGGCAGCCGCGATAAAAATCACTATGAACATTGCAGCCGCGTTTGCTGTATGTATTCTCTCAAATTCGCGCATCTGTTTAAGGAAAAGACAGAAGCGGATGTTTATCAGTTTTACATTGATATGCGTGCGGCCGGCAAAGGCTATGAAGAATTTTACAACCGGCTCATTGAAGAAGATGTGAAGTTTATCCGTGGCAAGGGGGCGCGTGTCAAATCATGCACAGAAGAACCTGGACGACTGATGGTTGAAGCGGAAGATACGATAACCGGAAAATTTGTCCGTTTGCCGGTGGATATGGTTGTGCTTTCTCCGGCGATTGTGCCGCGGGCGGATGCCAGAGACGTTGCGCGCTTATTTAATCTGAGCACGGATAAACAGGGATTTTTCATGGAGCGACATCCTAAACTGGCTCCTCTTTCCACGATGTCCGAAGGGGTGTATATTGCCGGCGTCTGCCAGAGTCCCAAGGACATTCCTGATACGGTGGCACAGGCCAATGGCGCTGCTGCGGAAGCTCTGACCATTGTCGAGAAAGACACGATGGAACTGGAGGCGACCACCGCCATGGTGAATCCATCTTCTTGTTGCGGCTGTCAAAATTGTGTGCGCGTCTGTCCTTATAGCGCACCTTTCTTCAAGGCCGATAAGGGAGTGTCGGAAATCAACGAGGCGTTGTGCAAGGGTTGCGGTCTTTGTGCAGCAGTTTGTCCGGCATCGGCCATTATCGCAAGGCATTTTACGAATGATCAGATCCTGTCCGAAATGGAAGGATTAATGGAGTATTAAAAGGCAAGAAAGGAAATTTATGTCATTTGAACCGAAAATACTGGGTATTGCCTGTAACTGGTGTACCTATACGGGTGCGGATCTGGCTGGAACCACCAGATTACAATATCCGCAAAATCTGAGAGTGGTTCGGGTCATGTGTTCCAGCCGGATTAATCCCTCCTTTATATTTCGTGCTTTTCAGATGGGAGCGGATGGTGTTCTGATCGGAGGATGTCATCCGGGAGATTGCCACTATAATACAGGCAATCTCTATGCACGGAGGCGTTTGGCCGTGACAAAAAAGATACTGGATTTTTCCGGTATGGAACCGGAAAGGTTTCGTGTGGAATGGATTTCTGCATCCGAAGGCAATAAATTTGCGGAAGTCGTGACGGAATTCACGGAACAAATTCGAAAACTGGGACCCCAGACCAAATTCAAGATAGCACTATAGCTTTGGGAGAGGATATGGCCATCAGCTTTAAACAAATTGAAGAAAAATTAAAAGCCGAATCCAAAAGGCTTCTGGAGACCGGCCAGGTAAGTGTGGTTTTGGCTTACCAAAATGGCTACGACGAAAAACATCCCATGCCATACGCCGCCAAGTGTGTGTCTGACGTGGAAAATATTATTTTCAATGAATACTGTAATTTCAATATGGCCAGGTATCTGGTCCGATATTCTCGGGGAACGAAAATCGCCATTGCCGTTAAAGCGGCAGACAGTCGCGCGGTGATCCAGCTTCTTCATGAGGAAAAAGTTTGCCGCGAAGATGTGGTGGTGATGGGTATTCCCGTGTATGGAATGAAAAATTCCGAAACCGGCCAGGAAATCGATGGCCAGACCACCTGTGGATTATATAATCCTATTCTCTATGATATTCTTCTCGGTGAAGAAATACATGGAAAGCCTGTTGTATCACCTTTCGAAGTTCTTACACCGTATGAAGCCATGGATAGGGAAGATCGTTTTGTGTTTTGGAAAAAAGAATTTGATCGGTGTATCCGATGCTATGCCTGCCGCAAGGCCTGCCCGATGTGCTATTGCGATCCCTGCTTTATTGACCAGCAAAAGCCCAGGTGGGGTGAAAAATCCCCGCAGTCTTCAGGCAATTTCATGTATCATTTAACTAGGTTTCACCATTTGGCGGGCCGGTGTGTCGATTGCGGCGAATGTTCGCGGGCCTGTCCGGTGAACATTCCTTTGTATTTGTTCCATAAAAAAATGGCCAAGGAATGCAAGGAAATGTTTGGTCAGGGGGCCGGAATGAGTCTTAAAGACAAGCCCGTACTGATCAATTTCCGGGTGGACGATTCAGATAAAATTTTGGAGTAAGGAGTTCTCTTGTGTTGAAAAAAACAGCAATCGATAAAATATCCGAATTAGCATCACGGATGATGGAGCAAGGAACGCTGATCGCGCCGGTCAAAGAAGACGGATACTTTCATTTCCGTGATATTGCTGATGTGAAAGCCGTGGATTTAAATTATCACAATACAGTAACCAGTCCGAAATCGGTATTCTTTCCTCCTGTAGAAGACTTTATTCATTACGAAACGGGCAAATCCATTTTGGATGCCGTTACCGTAGAACTCAATGTCAAGCCGACGTTTCTCTTCGGTGTTCGTCCGTGTGATGTAAGAAGTTTTCAGATTATGGACATACATTTTTCCGGCACGGGATCGGTGGATCCCTACTGGCAAAAAAGAAGAGAAGCGACCGTAATTTTCGGTTATGCTTTTTATCTGGACGAGCCGGCGCAAGCGGAAGAATTCTATTCGACGCTGGGAATCGGTGCTGCTGATCCGGAGGGCAGCGATATTTTCATGATTCGAAAGGAAAACGATCTGCTTCTGAAAAGTATGACCTCCAAAGGCGAAAAAATTCTGGATAGGCTTTCCGTCCATGATGCAGCAACGCCGGAAGATGAAAAGTATTTTGAGGAATATATTCACCGCGGGCGACAAACGAGAACCCGTTTCACCTGTATAGAGAAAAGCAACATCGCTAAAAAATTGGAAGATCTTTTTCACAACAATGATTTTTGGATGAAGATTTCCAGCGCATGCCTGAGCTGCGGCGTTTGCACTTTTTTGTGTCCCAACTGCTATTGCTTTGACATTTGCGACGAAACCCTATTCGGCAAAGGAACCCGCCGTCGGGTCTGGGATGCCTGCATGTTTACCGATTTTACGCTGGAAGCCAGCGGTCACAATCCCCGGACGCAGGTTTATCAAAGACTTCGGCAGAAGATCAATCACAAGTATTCTTATCATGTCCGGAAATACGACACGATTTCCTGCGTCGGCTGTGGACGCTGTACGCGGCATTGTCCGGTGAATATTGACATCTTCTCCATTGTGGAAGATGCGATGAAAGCCTGATGTCGCAGAAGTGGAGAAAAAATATCGAAATGAACCCATTCTTTTTGCTTGAGGAAAAACCATGAGTGCAAACAGTAATCCATATATTCCTGTTCCAACGCAAATCTCTAGAATCATTAATGAAGTTGATACGAACGATATAAAAACCTTCCGCTTGACCTTTCTGAACAAAGAAGACGAGAAAAATTTTCAATATCTCCCAGGGCAATTTGCGGAACTGTCCATTTACGGAAAGGGAGAATCTCCGATAGGGATCGCTTCTTCGCCTACAGAACCAGGCTATGTGGAATTCACCGTTCAAAGGGCAGGAACGGTATTGCCTGGCTTGGTTACCGCAGCGCTGCATGATATGGATGAAGGCGGTAAAATCGGATTACGCGGGCCACTTGGGCATCCTTGGCCCATTGAATTTTTACAGAATAAAAATATTGTTGTTGTTGGGGGCGGGTTTGCTTTTACAACCTTGCGTTCGCTGATCAACTACATGTTGTATCCCGAAAACCGAGGCCGATTTGGCGAAATCACCGTCATTTATGGCGCCAGAACTCCCGGCCTGCTCTTATACAAGGACGAACTGGCCACCTGGGAAAAAAGGAACGATATAAAAACCGTGATTACCGTGGATAAAGGAGATGAAGACTGGAAAGGTCGTCAGGGATTTGTTCCTGCTGTCTGCAAGGAAGAGGCACCATCGCCGCATAACACCGTGGCGGTCATTTGCGGCCCACCCATCATGATCAAATTTACGCTGCCGGTGTTTTTCGAACTGGGATTTTCCAAAGAAAACATTTTAACCTCGCTGGAAATGCGCATGAAATGCGGAATAGGAAAATGCGGGCGTTGCAATGTGGGATATAAATATGTCTGTTCAGACGGCCCGGTGTTTTCACTGGCAGAATTGGACGAGTTGCCCAGAGATTTTTAAGGTAACGTGATAAATGAATAAGAATTTGATATTAATCATTATTATTTGCTTTTTCACGATATCTCCGGCTTTTGCGGCAGGGGGGTATTTAAACAAAATGGACCAAAATAAAGATGGCCGTGTCAGCCGGCAGGAAAGCCTTAACTGGGCTGGCGGGGTTTTTGATAAATTGGACAAAAATGGTGATGGATCTCTCAAGCCGGATGAGCTTGAACAATTGGATAAAAGCAAGCGCGAACAATTGCTCCAGGCCGCAGATTTGGACCAAGACGGAGTCATTCTCAAGGAAGAATTTGAAATGGCTGTCCGGAACAGATTTTCTTCCATGGACAAGAATGGAGACGGATACATCGATAAAAAGGAACGCCGTTCGTCTCTTTCTGAAAAAAACGCGAAAGGCTTTATTCTGTTCACGTTTTAACGAAGCCGAAGCGTAAAAAGCATAATTCCGGTATTCCTTCCATTGCTGTTGTTGTATAGATGGGTGGCAAGACGGTTACTTTCTTCCAAATATCCATAATATGCTCGGACATTGTCTGCGGGTAGGCTTTCCTTCCAAATTTCCTTGTATCGATGTATCTAAACATACTCTGCCGTCCCGCTTTTCAGGTAATTTCCGTCAATGAAATGATGTCGACCATTTTTGTGGGATTTTGCAATAATAATGACTGAGCAAAAAGGAGACCCCGTGTACACATGTAGTTTGGGTTTTTCGTCACGCCAGATAGGCGTCAGAAGGGAAAACCGCGAAGCGAAAGCAAGGTGATCCATCAAATCTTTTTCCAAAACCCGCCGTGCCTTAGCGTAAATTTTTCTGCCCGACCCGCCGGACACTGCTGCCGACAGGCCGGTGGCAGTTCATTAAATTAAAAACTGTAATTAAAGCTGATCCCACCGAACAGGTAAGTACTTTGCCGGTCAGCAGGAGTGTTTGCTGCCATCCCCATTCCCTTCATGTAATTTCTTGCATCTGCCGTTATGGGAACGGCATAAGAGACTTTGGGGGTGATGGTTACATTTTTTATCGGTGGTTTCAGAGGAATACTTACGGTTGCCACACCATCCAGAAGTCCATTGTAAGTTTCATTCATTTTGACTGCGTTGTCATCAAACTTGGACTCCGTCCAGAAGTCTTTGTCCTGACCAAGCAGATAGCCCACTGTTCCCTCCAGTTTCAGGCCGATATACTTGTTGAATTCAAATGAATGAGAAACGCCCATTTTGAAATACCAGCGGCGACCATCGTCAATATACTTGTAAATCGTTAATTTTGGCGCCAGGAGAGTATTCAATCCAACTGAAACATAGATTTCCTGCTGATCGGCAATACGCACATCGCCCACATAATAAGGAGAATACCCATAATAGGCATACGAACCAGAGAGATTGAAGAGTCCGATGGTTCTTGAGTAAGACAAGACGAAATCCGTTTCATTCCAGGCTGCGCGGCTGGTCTGGGCTGCAGGGGTTGAATAGGCTCCCGTGTCCAGATTTCCCCACATACTGACAGAAAAACCATAGTAGCCAACCGTGACAGAGGGCTGAATGACAACACTGTTTCTGGAACATTCTTGTCCATTATAATAATACATACTCAGGACATCAAGGGTAATATCACCTGTCGGCATTACCGCCGGTGTCTCTTCGGCAGCCCGTAGCGGACTCGATAATGTAACAATAAAACAGAAGCACAAAATAAATATATAAAATTTTTTCATTTTTATTCCTCCTGCTTATCGGCTAAATATTAAATATTTCTTACCCCTGTTACACCGCGCGGCCGTTCTGTACGAATTCACCACCTCCTTCTTACGGTACATATTAACTTGAAAAAAAGTTGTTACTGTATGGTTAGAATATAGAAAGTTCAATCTTGCATGTCAAGATATATTCAAAATACTGTATTCAAAATACTCCATAGATTTCCCTTTAGAAAAATGAGGTTTTTCTTGACAGTCTATTAAAGGATACTTTATATTTCAATCAAAGTTAAAATTTAATATTCCATACGAGAAGGAGGTATGACCCATGTTCGGAAAACAGTCTCTTTCGACAAAGATTACATTCATTATAGTAATTTTCCTTATTGCCATCACCGCTAGTTTTCAGGCGTATTCTTTCTTTTCAGAGAAATCAAGACAGAGGACAAGCATAGAAGGAGAACTCAGTCGTATCTCCGACAGGCTGTCCAGTAGTCTTGTTGACCCCATGTGGAACTGGGACAGCAATATCCTTAACAAGACGGTATCTTTGGAAATGGGGAATGAGGACATACTGGCAATCCTGATCTATGACGAAGGCGGCAACATCAAAGCCGGTCAAGTCAAAAATGATAACTGGCAAAGCATAGACATCACGACGGATAAAACCCTGGAAAGCAGGCTTGTTTCAAGCTTCCTATCCACCGAGAGGCCGATTCAGAAAGACGATAAAAATATTGGAACGGTGAAAATCTATTTTACCGACCACTTTTTCAATAAAAAAATTGTCCGGAGCTTGGTGATGGCGATTATCCAGACCTTACTTTTATGTGTAGTCATCGGAGGAGTCATCATCTGGACCATGCGGCGAATGGTCATTGTTCCTGTTCAGAATGTTATTTTGAATATGGAAGGCAGCGCCGGAATTGTTGCCCAATCGTCTCACATGGTGGTTTCCGCCAGTCAATCCGTGGCTGACGGTGCATCATCACAGGCCGCAGCGATTGAAGAGACTCATTCTTCTCTGGAACAAATGTCCTCGATGACTAGGGGCACTGCCGACAATTCCACCCAAGCCAAAGCCATGATGTTGGAAACGAAGAAAATGGTAGAAAAGGCGAATGCCCATTTGGATGACCTGGTGATCGCCGTGACAGAGATCACCAAGACCAGTGAAGAAACCGGAAAAATCGTTAAAACAATTGATGAAATCGCCTTCCAGACGAATCTTCTCGCTCTGAATGCCGCCGTTGAGGCAGCTAGGGCCGGGGAGGCGGGTGCTGGTTTTTCAGTCGTGGCCGGAGAGGTACGAAATTTAGCGACAAGGGCTGCCGACGCGGCAAAGACATCCAGTGAACTCATCGAAAAGACGATTAACGCCGTCAAACAAGGAAAAGCACTTGCCATATCCACCAAGGGCGTCTTCCAGCAAACGGTGGATTCTGCTGTGAAGGTCTCCGGCATGATTGATGAAATCGAGGTTGCTTCGCAGGAGCAGTCAAATGGCATTGGCGAGATCACCAAGGCTATTCTCGAAATCGACCAGGTTGTGCAGAATAGCGCGTCCTATACACAGGAATCAGCGGCGGCTTCCAAAGAGATGGAAGCTCAGGCTGAACAGATGCGCAGGTTTGTCGGCGATCTGGCGGTGATGATTGGAGCCGAAGAACCGGGTGAATATGATTACAGCAAGAAGTATAGCGCAATGCAACAACCCGACAGGAAAATGAAAACGCTGGCTGGGATCAAGAGCAAACAGACCGCTTCAACTGTTTCCACTACTCACCGGAAATCATTGGCGCTTCCCGCCAAAACGGGCCAATCTGGAAAAAGCCGGCCGGAAAAAACCATTCCTTTTGGTCGTGATGATTTTAAAGATTTTTAAAAGGATCGGCAGATGAGTGACCGCCGCCATCATAATACCATACTGATTGTTGACGATGCTCCGGAAAACATCATGATCTTAAGCGAGTTGCTATTGCCTGATTACGCGGTGCGGGCTGCCGTCAATGGCCCAAAAGCGCTGGCCATAGCCATGTCGGAAGATCCTCCCGATCTGATTCTTCTTGATGTTGTGATGCCCGGAATGGATGGTTACGAGGTCTGCAAAAGGTTCAAGAATTCCGAAAAGACAAAAGACATTCCTGTAATTTTTGTCACTTCTCTGGATGAGGCGAGTCAGGAGGCGAAAGGTCTGGAACTTGGCGCTGTCGATTACATCACAAAACCCTATAATGCGGACATTGTCAGGAAGCGAGTGCATAATCACCTGGAATTGAAGAAACATCGTGACCATCTTGAGGAATTGATTCAAGAGCGAACCGCCGAGCTTTTGGCCACTCGTTTGGAAATAATCCATAAATTGGGTCTCGCAGCTGAATACAGAGATAATGACACAGGAATGCATATTATGCGTCTCGGCCACTATTGCAGGATCATTGCGGTCGCCTATGGATTATCCAATGATGAATCTGAGCTTCTCTTCAATACAGCCCCCATGCATGACATCGGCAAAATCGGCATTCCCGACGAAATTCTTCTTCACCCGGGACCTTTAAGTGATAAAGAATGGAAACTCATGAAAACACACTGTGAAATCGGCGCAAGAATCATTGGCGACCATCCTTCAGAATTGTTGCAGACAGCTGGTATCATCGCCTTAACTCATCATGAAAAATGGAATGCCCAGGGCTATCCCCAAGGTCTTCGAGGCATGGATATTCCGCTATACGGAAGAATTGTTGCCATTGCCGATGTTTTTGATGCGTTAACGAGCAAACGTCCCTATAAAGGAGCCTGGCCTGTCGAAAAGGCGGTGGATTTGATCCAGAAAGAGCGTGGCCAGCATTTCGATGCCACGCTTGTTGATGTTTTTCTTGAAGCTTTTCCTGACATTATATCTGTGAAAGAGAAATTCTCCGACTGATATGGAAACAACCAGGCGCGTTTTTGGCAACCAACCTTTAATCATGAACATGCTTTTGAGTGAGTGCTCCGAATTGTCTCTCTGGGAAGCCTCCATCAATCGAGAGTGAACCGTTATCCAAGAAAGGTGTAATTTTTATGAAACCCGAAGACCGAAAGGATATACGCACTGCAGCCCGCCAGAAAATCAAAACAACGGTCGATTTCATTATTGACGGTGATGTCGAGCAAGCGACCTCATTTGACGTTTCGAAAACGGGAATTCGCTTTGAAACGTCAGAGCCGATCAAGGTCCGCATGCGCTTGACCTTCAGTGGTGAGTTGAAGGAATTTTATTCGCGATTGGTATGGGCGAAGAGGAATCCCGATGGAACAATGTCCTATGGATTTGAATTTATTCCTGACGACGATGAATGCGTGTTTTAAATGACTTACAGGGAAAAAAGCAGAATTCTAACCCCCCACATTTATTAAAAGGAGGAAACCATGAAAAATTGCAAATGGACAATCATGATAGCGGCAATCTTTTTTCTTATGGTGCAACCGGCCTTTGGTCAAACTAAAAAAATTACCTTAACTACTCTGGATTGGGAGCCCTATATCGGTGAAAAGCTTCCCGGTCGCGGTTACGTTTACGAAATCGTTTCGGAAGCCTTCAAAAGCGTGGGATATCAAGTCAATATCCAGTTTTATCCCTGGGCCAGGGCAGTTGAAACAGCAAGATCAGGCAAAGCGGACGGCCTTTTTCCTGAATACTACGATAACAGCAGAAAGTCAGATTTTGTTTTTTCCGACCCCTTTCCCGGTGGTCCGGTCGGTTTCCTGGCCCGCAAGGACAGCAAAATCACTTTTCCGGCGGATCCCCGCAAAGATCTGACAAAGGTTTTACAGGGAATGAAGCAGTATTCCTTTGGCGTTGTTCGGGATTATATCAACACCAAGGAATTTGACGCCGCAAATTTTCTAAAAAAGGATGTGGCCGACAGTGATGAACAGAATATCACAAAACTCTATGCTAAGCGTATCAATTTGATTTTCATTGATAAGTTTGTGGCCCAGTATCTCATCAAGACTAAATTTCCCAAGTATGCAAAGGATCTGGAATTTCTCGAACCCGCCCTCGAAGTGAAACCTCTGTATATTGTCTTTTCCAAAAAAGCACCTGGCTATGAGCAGAAAGTGAAAGATTTTAATGAAGGATTGCAAAATCTTACCAAAAAGGGAACCATCAAGGCCATCATGAAGAAATATGGCTTCTGATCCGGCGGGGTGGATGAACTGTGTAAATTGCGAGAACTCAAGACGATCACATCTATGAGAAAAGGAGACATCATTATGAAAAAGCTGTTTTACGCTATTGTTTTTCTTAGTTTTATTGTTTTGTTGCCGGGAAATGCCAAAGCTCAGAAGTTGACGCTGGTCTATGAATCTTACCCTCCCTACGTATATAGCGAGGGCGGCAAACTGATGGGAACGGATGTCGATATTATTCGGGAAGCATGCAAACGTATCGGTTGCAATCCTGAGTTTTTGGATAGACCATGGAAACGCGCGGTAGAAGAAGTCAAGGCGGGACAAGCGGATGGCATTTTTAGTCTTTTCAAAACGGATGAACGCACGGCGTTTCTTTATTTCCCATCCGAAAGCTTGAGCTTTGAAAAAAACATTATCATCGCTAAAAAGGGCAAAGGGATCAAGGCCGGCAAAATTGATGACTTGAAAGGCAAATCCATCGGAGTTGTTGTTGATTATTCCTATGGGGATGCTTTTGACGGTTACAAGAATATCAAGCGGGAGGTCTGCAAGAGCAATGAAGAACTCTTGAAGAAACTTGACGGCGAACGGATGGACGTCGCCATTATCAATGAACTTGTTTTCAACAATCTGGTAAAAAAAATGGGGATGAAAGGCAAGATGGAGATCATCTATCAGCAATCCGATGATCCTCTTTTCATTGCTTTTTCCATGGCCAAAGGGGAAAAAGCGAAAAAGCTGGCTGCTGATTTTAGCAGGGTTTTGGCGGAGATGCGCAAAAAGGGTGATCTTAAAAAAATTATAAGCAAATATTAACGGTTTCTTAGAATTACCTTTAAGCTTTCTTCCCTGCCAGAGGGGATCAGTATCGTGGGGAAAAAGGATTGACCGATGAGTAATCGCTTGCATCAATATACTGTTCTCATTGTCGATGACGCCCCGGAAAATATCATGATCCTCAGCCATTTACTGATGCCTGATTACACGGTACGGGCGGCTGTCAGCGGAGAAAAAGCATTGGAAATCATTTTCTCAGATGATCCTCCTGATCTGATTCTGCTCGATATCGTGATGCCCAAAATCAATGGTTATGAGGTTTGTAAACGTCTGAAAGCAGCCGGCGAGACGGTTAGCGAGATTCCCGTCATTTTCTTAAGCGGCATGACGGAAACTGATGATAAAGTCAAGGCTTTTGAAGCTGGCGGAGTAGATTATATCACAAAACCATTTGCGCTGAAGGAAGTGCAGGCCCGCATTGAAACTCATCTCAAAATAAGCAGTCAAAAACGGGAGCTGGAAAAACAAAAACAACAAATTGAGGATAGCTACAAACAGCTCAGAGAACTTGAGTTACTCAGGGATAACCTAACCCACATGATTGTCCATGACATGAGGACACCCCTCATGGGTATCAGTGGGAATCTGGAGTTGCTCAGTTTCCAGGAAGAATCAAATATTTCCGCCAGGGCGGCGAAACATATTAATCATGCCAGAGAGTCAACTCGCGAGTTAATTGAAATGATCAGCGCCCTGCTGGACGTTTCTCGGATGGAGGCGGGCGAAATGATTCTCAATATCAGCCGCTGCGATCTGATAGACATCATGAGGAGAATCGTGGACACTTTTGAGGGACTTTTAGGAAAACGGTATATTTCTTATGATATTCCTGTCGAGTCTGTTGAGGTAAATTGTGATCCTCATGTTATATCGAGGGTTATTCAGAATCTTCTTTACAACGCCATCAAGGTCACACCGGAAGCAAATTTTATTCGAATAGGTGTTTCCGCAACAGATGATGTTGTGCGTGTATCCGTCACCGATAACGGGCCAGGGATACCGGCTGAATACCATGAGAAGATCTTCGATAAGTTTTGTCAAATTGAATGTCGAGAACACAAGCAAAAGTATTCGACAGGTCTTGGATTAACTTTCTGCAAAATGGCGGTGGAGGCACACAGGGGGCATATCGGCATAGAAAGTGAGGTCGGTAAAGGCAGTATGTTTTGGTTTGAGCTTCCCAGCAGCTGAACCATGTTGCAGGAGGAGAATGATGTTGTCTCAACAGAAGATCAGTAGGAAATTCCTTTATCTATTTATTCCGACCATTATTATTATTTTTCTGCTCACCGTATCCATCATAACCGTCAAGGAGTATAGGGGACTCCAGGAGGCTTTGGAAAAAAAGGGAAACGATTTGGCCGTACTCTACACCATTGCCCTGGAAACACCGCTTTGGAACATTGATGAAGAGCAGATCAATCAACTACTGAACGCTTCATTAAAGGACAAAGAAATTGTCGCCGTTATCGTGAATGACGAGACATCGGGTGCACACAAAAAATACTCCAGAAATGAAAACCTCATTTCCGATCATCTGCTGGTTTTTCATCGAGATATTCTTCACCGGGGCAGAATAAAAATCGGCAGTGTCACTTTTTACCTTACCAGGGATGTTACTCTGCAAATCATCAAGAATTCAGCCGTCTCATTTGCCATAACGCTGATTATCCTTCTGACAACGGCAATTATTATCAGCATTGCCATCTTGCGAAAATTAATTTACCGGCCGATCATCAATCTTCTTGACGGCATCAATCTCAATGTTGCTCAAAAGACCTGTCATCCTGTTACTGTCAGTTCCAGGGATGAAATCGGTATTTTGACCGAATCTTTTAATAACATGATGAAAAGACTTAAAGAGGATGCTGGCAATCTGGAACAGATGGTAGCGGAACGGGAAATATTGCTGAAAGAACTGGGGGACAATAATCTTGCGCTGCAAGAAGAGATATCCAAAAGGAAAATCGCAGGCGAAGAGCTGAAAAAAGCGGAGATTAAATATCGCAGCATCTTTGATAATGCCGCCTATGGTATTTACCAGACGACCCTGGATGGAAAGCTGCTGACCGCCAACTCTGCCCTGGCCCGAATACTGGGATATGACTCACCGGAAGATATTATCAATAACATCAGTCACATTGTTACAAACCTGTTTGTTGACTCCACCCAAAAAACGGAATTTCTAAAGTTAATGAAGAAACGGGACCTTGTAAAGAATTTTGAATTTAAGGCTTTCCGCAAGGATGGAAGTGAGATTTTTGCTTCGATGAATTCCAGGGCTGTTCGGGATGAGAATAATCATGTGCTTTTCTTCGAAGGCATCCTTGAAGACGTAACCGAAAAAAAGCAGCTGGAATATCTGAAGATTGCCAAGGAGGCGGCGGAAGCATCCACCAGATCGAAGAGTGAATTTCTGGCGCATATGAGCCATGAAATCCGGACGCCGATGAATGCCATTATCGGTTTTGCCAATCTGGCATTGATGACTGAACTTTCCGCCAAGCAGATGGATTATATCAGCAAGATTGAGGCGGCGGCCAATTCCCTGCTCGAAGTCATTAATGACATCCTGGATTTTTCCAAGATCGAGGCGGGCAAACTAGAAATGAGTTCAGTCAATTTCCATTTACATGATGTCATAAGAAATATGGCAGATATTGTCTCTGTCCGGTCTGCCGAGAAAGGGATTGAATTAATCATCTCGATTGATGATAATGTACCTTATGCCTTAATTGGCGATCCGCTGCGCCTACGCCAGATTTTGATCAATCTGACCAACAATGCCGTCAAATTTACTGAATCAGGATATGTCCTGGTGGAGGTGACGGCGGCAGATGTAAGCGATTCAAGATGTCGGTTAAGGTTTACCATACAGGATACCGGCATTGGTATTCCAGAGGAGCAGCTGGCCAAACTGTTCGCGGCTTTTTCTCAAGGTGATGCGTCGTTGACTAGGAAATTCGGCGGTACGGGGCTGGGGTTAGTCATATCCAGGCAACTGGTGAACATGATGGGAGGTGATATATCGGTAGTCAGCACGCCCGGCAAGGGCAGCACGTTTTCCTTTACCGCCTTGTTTCAACTTCAAGTAGGTGAAAAACAGACGCACATGGTTGTTCCGGAAGACCTTCGTGGTCTTCATGTGCTGGTTGTTGATGATAATGCCATTGTACGCAGCATTTTGCAGCATCAGCTTCAATCTTTCCAGCTTAACGTGGAAACGGCCGATTCCGGCGAGGAGGCGATGGAGGTGCTGGCGCGGGCGGCTGAATCGAAACCTTACGATCTGATCCTTATGGACTGGTATATGCCCGGTATGGACGGGATAGAAACAACCCGCAAGATTAAAAAGGATTTGCGCTTGAACCATGTCCCTTTGATCATCATGTTGACGGCCTTCGGACGTGAGGAAGTCAAGAAAGAGGCAGAGGATGCAGAAATTAACGGTTTTCTGTTGAAACCGGCAAATCCATCCATGCTCTTCGATACCATCATGAATGTTTTGGGGAAACCGTCAAATGCGGCAACCAGGCCTCTGCCTTCCTATGGCAATTCAGCTTTGGATATGCAAAAAATTGCCGGGGCCAAAGTGCTTTTAGTTGAGGACAATATCATTAATCAACAAGTGGCACGCGAAGTTTTAGAGTCTGCCGGGTTAATTGTAGAAATAGCCAATAACGGCAGGGATGCTGTCAATGCTGCGAGGATGAACGAATATGATCTGGTGATGATGGACATCCAGATGCCGATTATGGGTGGATATGAAGCGACACAGTTGATCAGGATGGATAAAACGAATGCCTGTCTGCCGATTATCGCGATGACGGCTCATGCCATGCAGGGGATTAAAGACGAGTGCCTTGCTGCTGGTATGAATGACTATGTCAGTAAGCCGATCGATATTCAGGAGTTATTTGGTGTTCTTGGCAAATGGATAAAACGGCGGTCAGAAACTCCCGGAGAGTGTCTGCCGCAGACTACGGATATTACAATAACGGAATCCGAGCAAGTTCAGCTTCCCGATTTTCTACCCGGAATTGATCTGGACTCCGGTTTGCAACGATTGTGCGGGAACAAAAGTTTATACAAAAAACTGCTCCTCGACTTTATGCATAACTACCGGCAGATTATTCCCGAGATCCAGTCGGCGCTGAAAAGGGACGAAGACGTTGCCCATCGACTGACCCATACCATCAAGGGAATAGCCGGAAACCTTTCGGCAGGTGATGTGCAGAGAACGGCACATGAACTGGACATCGCCATCATTGGTAGAAAAAAGAATGATTATGACACATTGTTGGCAGATCTGGATCGGTCTCTTCAGATACTCCTGCATTCCATCTCGACGCTTCAAGAAGAGGAAAACCATCAGCAACCCGTCGAAGATCATGAAACCCCGGTAGATTATGAAAAGATTACTCCCATTTTGCAAGAAATGGCGCAGCTCTTGAAAAAGGACAACCTTACGGCAGTCAAATATGTGGAAATCATTAAAGAGAGTTTTGGCCCGTCATTATTCCGGGACGAAATCAACCAAATGGAAAAATATATCCGAAATATCGAATTTGCCGAAGCATTGAAACTATTGGAAAAAATTATTGATGAAATCGCACAGACCCTGAAGGAAAAATGTTAGGGCGCCGTATTCGGTGATTACAGACAGGCTGCCATGTTCCTAATTTCATATTGAAGATGTCGCGATCAGTAAATCATGGGGGTGGACGACGTCATTGTTCCATGACAGTTGAAGAAGAAAAGGAATTCCTGTAAAGATGGGAAAATATGGCAGCAGGCGGTGGCGTTCTGACCGTACCCAGTATTGCGGCATACTTTCGCACCTCTTGCAGCGCTTTTTTGACTGCACGATCCAAGTTACGCCATAGCGGATTGAATCACCAATAATGTGCCGGGAACGGTGTCTGTGCCATATTGAATAAGACCATCAATATCGTAATATTGCATCATATAGACAAAGAAGTTTTCCTGGCACCATCTCGAAAACATCCGGCCGGCAATCACGGGAGTGTCCAGGATTCTGGCGGTGCTGATCACGGCGGTCTGATGACCGGTTTTTGTGAGACGACGAACCTCCGTAACCGGCATACAGGCATCGCCTGAGGCGATGGTTTTTTGTTGCATGGCTAATTTCATCTGCGTGGAACCCCTGCCGGGAACTGGCACTTCGGTTTCGCTGAAAGTGTCTTCCAACCACAAATCATTAACGTTTTTACGGTAGGTGATGGCGCCAATGTGCTTTTCCCACAGCGCGGAAAGCAGGCTGTGCGTCGCGGATGATCACACGGTGACCCTCTATCATCTGCAAAAACAGGTGACGGTCCACTGCCGGTCATGGGAACGCAAACAGCGTATTGAGCTTCCCTCTCACCGGGAACAGGTGAAAAAAATCCAAAATAAATTAGCCTAAAAACGGCAGTTGAGCTTCTTGCTAAACGGATAGATATTTGAAATAATAACAGAAGTAACGAGAATATATCAGAGGAGGCATTCACCAAATGGGTGAGGTACAGAAAGGGCGTGAGATC
>Ga0116148_1000891_pt1 | contig 35213 bp, 24 predicted proteins | sample AD_UKC055_MetaG_FD_89786 | JGI IMG/M metagenome (GOLD analysis project Ga0116148, IMG submission 89786) | Active sludge microbial communities of municipal wastewater-treating anaerobic digesters from USA - AD_UKC055_MetaG | ecosystem: Engineered > Bioreactor > Anaerobic > Digestate | place: USA...
AAGGGACTTAAAATCCCTCGGTCCTTGAGGCTGTGCGGGTTCAATTCCCGCCCCAGGCACCAGATCACTTTTTAATACCCTTCTGCTTTTTGCGGATTAAAAAAAACATCCTTTAACAACGAATTAATCACGCAACATCGCATAACCATGTTTTGCAGATCATAAAATGGTAGAAAACTTTTTTGCCGGCGAGCCTTTTTTTCTTTCAGGAAAACAGGGAATAAATCCCGGAATCGTAGATAAACTCTATCGTTGAATTGAAACAAGAGTTCTAAACTCAAACTTCAGACCCGTTTTGATAATAGCAGAAGAATCAAAAACCAAACACCACACAGTGAAAGACCACACAATAAAGATGCGAATGCAATCACTGACAAAGCATCAAACATTTTTTCGATTTGTCTAGCGATACAATCAATAATGTATGAGAGGGAATGACGCTTGTTAATACTCAAACGGTGTTAGTGGTAGTCCCACGGGGACTTGAACCCCGGTTTCCGGCGTGAGAGGGCGACTAAGAGCGTATTCCACCTGATTTTACACGCTTTTAAGGCCGTTTAAATCCGTTTATGGGAACCAAAAGCCGTCTAAAAAGCCGTTCGTATTATGGCCATGTATTTTAAAAATTATTTGGTTTATATTTTTATTATACCAATATAAAAGCGAAATGGTGGCCAGACTTCGCACTCACCATTTTAAATAGATTATCACGGATTTGAGGATGTGGCAAGAATGGCAGCAATGCTTGAACTTGGCTATATAGCGTGAGACAAAGAACCCTGCCAACTGATTGTCAATCTCGACAAAAATACAATACTGCAATATGACAAACATATGTTCAACACTTTACATTTTATTATAATTTCATTGACATACCTGTGCATTCTTCTTATACTCCGTTCCACCACTAGTAAAATCTTGACCAATTTTTAATTATTATATCTGATGACTTTCATCTTGATGAAAGGAATTAAACTTAGGAAATCGCTTTTTTGAACAAAAGTCTATGCAATATTAAATAATGAGATTTTCCTGTTTTTATACAACTCAATTACGGCCTCATTGCAATAAAAGTTAATTTATTATTTAAATAATGAAATTATGAAGGTGTTTAGGGTATAATAATGCATCAAAAATGGAGGTGCAATAATGGCGAGTGCTGACCAGTTAAAGGCACTGCTTAAGTCACATATTGAAGGCGATGATCAAAGGTTCTTTTCAGTCGCAATGCAAGTTGCTGCTCAGGAAGCTAAATTGGGACATGGGAAACTGGCTGAAGAACTGAGATTTCTAGTCGATGATGCAAAACGACGTCAAGGGAGCGGACAACCAACCCCTATTAGTCGTCCTCGTGGCGAATTAGCTAATTTGCTGTCTGTTTCATATCCCAAAGCACGTTTAAACGATATGGTGTTGGATAAATCATTGGAGCAACAGATTCAACGTATTATCAGAGAGCAACGGCACGCTACCCGTATATTGGCACATGGCCTTTCGCCGCGTCGAAAACTTCTGCTTATGGGACCTCCCGGTACGGGGAAGACTCTCACAGCTTCAGTGCTTGCCAGCGAACTAGGTATCCCTTTATTTCAAGTGCGTTTAGATGGGTTAATTACTAAGTTCATGGGTGAAACCGCAGCAAAATTACGGCAGATTTTTGATGCAACAGGGCAAACACGTGGCATTTACTTTTTCGATGAATTTGATGCGATTGGTTCACAACGTGGCCTGACCAATGATGTAGGAGAGATTCGTCGTGTACTCAACAGCTTTTTACAAATGATTGAACAAGATCAATCACACAGCCTGATTATTGCCGCAACCAATCATGCTGACATTCTCGATCATGCTTTATTCCGTCGTTTCGACGACGTTCTCCATTATGCTTTACCGCATGATGTTCAAATCGCCGCACTATTGCGTGCTCGTTTACATCAATATTCAGCTAAAGGTATCTCTTGGAAGCGTTTATCTGAATCGGCAGCAGGTTTGAGCTACGCAGAAATAACGAGAGTTGCGGAGGAAGTACTTAAAGAAGTGCTTATACAGGATCGTCAGTCTGTCACGGAAATGGACATCCGCAAAGCACTTCTGGAGCGGCAGAAGATTGCAGGTAAACTGAAGAGTAAAATATAAAAAAGGAGTGCTGCCCTTTTAATGCCCGATCAACGCGATAATAAACGAAAACACTTTATCCTTGCAGGATTTACAAGCACTGAACGATTTGTTACACCACGACCATCAATTGCAAAACAAACAATACCTTCCCAAAATCGCGCAATTCATGGCACGGCTTTACTCGGACAGCTTGATTCATTAAAACCCCATTTTGAAAATGCCCGCAATATTCAGCAAGACGCCGGACTCGAAGATGGTTTTGGTATACAGGTCGAGTTTGAAAGTTTTCCAGATATTGAGATTGCCTTTGAAAGTCTCGCAAGAGAGCGTTCCGGTATAGAGTTGTTGAATGTGCGCTTTGAAGAACAGCGGACTTATGCAACCATTTTTGTACCCGATGGAAAACTGACGCTTTTTGAAAAATTAATTCGTGATTATATTGAGGAAAAAAAGAGCTCTAACGGTCGTGTTCTCGACCATGCTTCCCTTGTAAACACAATTCAACAGATTCGTACTGCAAGCCTGCGTGCTCTATGGACGGATGATCAACACGTTTTTCCCGTTACCGATGATGAAATATTTTGGTGGGAAGTATGGCTTCCGATACGTAATGACCGCTCTGCCACTGTAGAGTATTTTTGTCGATTGGCTGAAGCGCAAGGTGCCATTGTCGCACCAGGAAAACTTGAATTTCCAGAGCGCACAGTTCTGCTTGCTTACACATCTGCCGGTGCTATGAAACGTTCTATGATGGCAATTAACTGCATTGCTGAACTCAGACGGGCTAAAGAAACAGCAGATTTTTTTGATTCATTACCACCCGAAGAACAGTCTGCATGGCAAAATGATTTACTTGGCCGATGTCAATTTGCTGATACAGACGAGCAAACACCTTATATTTGCCTTCTAGACACTGGTGTCAATAATGGTCATCCGTTGATCGCACCATCTTTGACCGATTCTGATCTTCATACAATTGAGCCTGCCTGGGGTGTTGATGATAACGACGGGCATGGTACATCTATGGCAGGTCTCGCGCTTGTTGGAAATATGACAGATGCTCTGTCTTCGAATGACCCAATTAATATCAATCATCGATTGGAATCTGTTAAAATATTGTCGGAGGATGGTGGCAATGATGGAGATGCCAAGCATCATGGATATTTAACTGTCGAAGCGGTATCCCGTCCAGAAATAACCGAACCAAATAGGCATCGTGTGTTCGGCATGGCGGTGACTGCCAGAGATTATAGAGATCGGGGACGTCCTTCTGCGTGGTCAGCTGCACTGGATGGTCTAGCTGCCGATGTGGAAGATGTGGGTAGAAATCCTCGATTGCTGGTTGTATCTGCCGGAAATACTGATCCGAATGCGTGGATGGAATATCCGCACAGCAATACAACAGATGGAATACATGACCCAGCGCAATCTTGGAATGCTTTAACTGTTGGTGCTTATACGAATCTTACCAGAATTACTGAACCGGATACGAATGAATATGAAGCCATTGCGCCAGAAGGTTGTTTGAGCCCATTTAGTTCAACTTCGGCTATATGGCAGACAAATTGGCCATTGAAACCGGATGTGTTATTCGAAGGCGGCAATGCTGCAAAGGATACATTGAGTGCACTGACGTTACCTAGTTTAAGCCTTTTAACAACTTACCATATTCCGCATGAACGGTTATTTACGACAAGTAATGCGACCAGCGCAGCAATGGCTCTTGCTACAAGGATGGCGGCGCAATTGATGTCAACCTACCCGGCACTATGGCCGGAAACTATCCGCGGATTAATTGTTCACTCTGCGGAATGGACAGACGCCATGCGACGTATGTACTTACCCGCTCATGCGTCAAAGAGTAACTATGCAACTCTTGTACGGCACTGTGGTTATGGTGTGCCAGATTTGGACCGCGCTCTTTGGAGCGTATCAAATTCACTCACAATGGTTGTTGAATCTTCGTTGCATCCGTTTCAACGAGAAGAAGGCAAAGATCCAACGATGCGTGATATGAATCTGCATCAGCTTCCCTGGCCACTGGCAGAATTGGAAGCGCTTGGGGAAACGCAGGTCGAAATGCGTGTAACATTATCCTACTTCATAGAACCAAATCCTTCAGAACGCGGTTTTCGTTCAAGATACCGTTATGAGTCACATGGCTTACGCTTCGACGTCAAAAGACCGCAAGAGTCAATGGATGATTTTCGTGCTCGGATTAATGCGGCAGCGCGAAATGAGGAAGATGGAACTCGCATGAGCGGTGATGATTCAAATTGGTTGATTGGAAAGCAAAATCGTCACAAAGGATCAATTCACTCTGATATTTGGCGAGGAAGTGCAGCAGATCTTGCAAGTCGTGGCGTAATTGCAGTATATCCGGCACTGGGTTGGTGGAAAACGCGAAAACGGCTTGAAGGCTACAACAAGAGTGCCAGGTATTCTTTGATTGTCTCTATTCGTGCCCCGGAAGTTGATGTTGACCTCTATGCTTCGATAACGAACCAAATCCCTGTACCTATTATGGTGGAGGTGTAAGGGACTTTCGTATTACAGACAATTTATCTACACCTATTCCGTATCAAAACCCTGAGTCTTGAATTTTAACGTTCGGCAATTTTCTGTAACAGTTCTGACAACGTTTTCCGGTATACCATCGGCAACTTCGATATGAATTTCAAGCAACACCTCAGCCTTGCAGCCTGAAAGAGCTGTAAGATGTTGAATAACCTCTTCTGTTATTTTTCCTGCATCCCGACTTATACGTGTCGTATCAAGTTCGACAGCACCATAAAACCGAACAGGCTTTTTGGGTTTTTCTGGTTCTTTTTCTTCTTTACCATCTTTTTCTCTCTTTGTTCCCATATCGGGCATTCCCGGCACAGATCCTTCACTCGTTTTTTCTTCTTCTATTATCCGGTCGGAATCCATTTGTTTCAATGCCACATCCGGCTTTACCAGAATTCCATTATTGTCCAAACTAATACGGATATTACCATCAGCGCGAAGACCAAGATATTTTTTCTGATCTTCGTTCCATAAATCTGCATAGGCAAATGTCTCGGAACTCCATGTCAATAAAGATAAACCATCGATCATAGCGTCAATAGCAACTTCTGGACTTTTTAATCGCGGCAGATACGGATAGCGTGCAAAATCTTCAATAAGTTGTTTAATAGTCACATGATTGCCACGCCAGAGAGGTATCTTATCAAGTTCCATTCGCAGTCTCGTAGCAGAGAAAACGGCAATCAATAGTTCATCATTCCGCAACTTCTTACTCGCACGTACGGCAAGGGCATCCTGACCAGACAGACGAATCGCTTCCCATCTTATTGCATCTTGAGGAGAATTCTGAATGGGCACAAGAAGCCATTGGTACGTTTCCGGAAGACGAGCTATCACCGTGTTATTCGCGGTTGCCTTTTGAGTTTCAGCCTGTTTAACTTGCAATGGCGATAGATCAAGTTGATCTCGTTCGCTTAGAATGGAATCCCAAGCAAGATATTTACGTGTTGCTTCATCTAAATCTTGTAAGCGAGTTTTATCGGCAGCAAGGAAAACTAAAGTATTGCGGTATATGCGAGGTGTATTTCCGCGCGACTCGAGTATTTTTTGGGCAGCAATTTCAGCGGCATTATTCTTTTCTTTGCTATATGGTTGATCAACACGAAGCACAACCAATCTGGCATCCAAATCATCAGGAACATCTGAGCCAGACTGTGGCATGGCGTGAATTCGATTAAAGCTTCCCATGTTTCTAAGGTCTAAACGCAAACGGTTATCAAGCTCATGGTTAACCTTATCGGGATCGCGATTAAGTTGCTCAGCACGATCTTCCGCCAGTTTAATAACTGTTGGCTGAGTTGAGTACCAGTATCGCGGGCCGTCTTGATAAAGATAAGTAGCTGCTCCCGCCAAACGACGCAGAGCATCACCAAATACCTGCGGTGATTCTCCCGGCATCACACAGCCAAGTTTCACGCGTCGATCTTCCAGTCCCCTGTGAGCGGCCTTTGTTAGCGGCGCCGAACCCAAATAAATAGTACGGGCTACACGCCTACAAGCCGCAAACTTGCCAAGATTAGCAACTTCACCATCCAATCTCAGAGGCAAAGAGCTTGGACCATCAACATCTTTTTCAATTACAGGCACCCAGTTATCTGTAAGGTAGCGAGTCAGTTCTGATTGCACACGCCTATCATCAATCGCAATATTGGCCGGAAGAATCAGCGGATTGCGGTCGCCTTTTTCCCAAAGGCTATGAATGACTGCTGCCATAAGCCTTAAAACACCTCGAGTACGCTGAAACTTTACTAGAGTTGACCAGTCGTTATATAGCCGATCAAATATTTCGGGGTGGATTGGATATGCTGCTTTGATTCTCTTTTCATAATCGGCTTCACGACATTCCGGAGGAAACTCTGCCTGCTGTGCTTTGTAAAAATCTGCAAATGCTCGTGCGACCACATCACGGTCTTTGAACTGTGAAGAATCAGTCATTGGTTGGAAAAGCCTTCGCCGGACAATCTCAAAACCTTCCTCAGCGCTGGCTGGTCGCCAGGATGATTCTATTCGTCCCACAACATTGCGAAGTCTGTCCAGTGCTTCGCGTCCTCGCTGGCCACCCACTTCAACGTCATCAGCCTGAGTATGTGGAGAGCCACCTGTGTCCGAAGCTGGAAGACTGATAAGCAAAAGACAATTTTTGGTAAGTTTTGCCGATTCTGTAAGAACCTGTGCAAATGTAAATTGAGTTTCAAAGCTACCGGCTGGCAAATCACTTTGGTCGTGGAGTTGCCGTGCATAGGCCACCCATTCATCAATCAATATCAGACATGGCCCATATTCAATAAACAACTCTCGCAGAACATCACCAGGACTGGTAGCTTTTTCATCGTCAGCAGCCAAACGTTTAAAGGCCTTTTTGCCACCTAATTGCCAAGCTAGTTCCCCCCAGAGCGTTTTCACTATAGTTCCATCTGATTTGGTCACCGGATTGCCGGGAGATATTTTATTCCCAACCAGCACAACACGACGAACAGATGGAAGCTTTGGAGTATTTGCCGCTTGCATCACTGCATCAATACCAGCAAGATCTGTGGGGGCAATACCTGAAAATAAATGATAGAGCGCCATCATCGAATGTGTTTTTCCGCCGCCAAAGTTCGTTTGAAGTTGAACAACAGGGTCACCGCCTTTGCCAGAGAGACGCTGCACGGCATTAACCAACATCTCTTTGAGGCTTTCCGTAAGATAGGTCCTGCGGAAGAATTCAACTGGATCTCGATATTCATCGGTTCCTTCTCCCAGATGTACCTGCCAGAGATCGGCAGCAAATTCGGCCTGTTGATAACGACCGCTGGCTACATCCTTATGAGGTGTAACAACTTCCCTCCAGGGTTTTAGCCCTGTTACCATAGAACTTTCGATTGCCGTGCTCGCACTTTTTCTTTTTTCTGTACGTACCTGCTCATCATAAATCGTGCGCCTAAGTTCCATCTTCATTTTTCGGACTTCGTCAGCCTGCGTTGCGGATACTGCTGTGAGCAAACGTTCAGATGAATCAAGGGCCCTATCAGCGTCATCACCGGAAAAAGTATTCTGATGTGCCCATTTATTCCGCACATCCCGCAGTTCACTGACCAGACTACGCTCGGCACGGCCTAGTGTTTTGCGAAAGACTACATCCCATTGATTCCAAATTACAGATAAGATGGAGGCAACATCCCATTGGGGACTCTCTTTGTTGACAAAGAGCTTGGATTGAGTATCGCTGACTGATGCCTTTGCTTGTTCAATCCACTGTTGCGAATGTTGCGATTTTAGTTCTCGTTCAACAAACGGTATCAATCCCTCTTTAAGAATTTCCAGTGCCTTGCCTACTCGTTCATAGTTGGTAATTGCCATAGTCTATTCCTTTAGTCGTTTTCAAAAAGTTCTCCTTGCGGTTTTTGCGGTGCTGTTTTTTTGCGCTCGTCAGCCGCCAGTCGGCTAATTTCCGGCCAGCTCTGGACAAGGGCATTATAGGAAAGCGCCTCGGCCGCCCTCTTCTTTCGTTCGCACAGGGTATAAAGCCGGTAGCAAAGTTCACGGGCCGTTTCGGCTTTGGTGCCTAATTTAGCAACAAGTTTTGCCGCTTCCGGTTCGCCACCTGATTCGAGGACGCGGATCAAGTGATGTACAATTTCCCAGGTAGTCAAGCGCGTATCTGTTTCTGGGTCCCAGTCGTCAGGTAGTTCAGATGGTTTAAGGAGCCGCACTTTGCCACGGCTTGCTGTCAGAATACCTGCCTCAACTAAACCTGCCACACTTGTAACTTTCGCTTTTGAAAGCGTTTCAGCTATTCCGTATTCACCTTCAGCAAAACCAAACTGTTCAAACCACGCCAGAGCCCAACGACTGTCAGCATCAAAATCTCCTTCCTGTTCGGTCAGTGTCTCATCGAGAATTTGGTTGATAAGTGTTAATGCATCATGCACCGAAAGTGACTTGCCTTCTGCATCGAGGACTTTGGCATAGCTTGTGAAAACTGCCATGCCTGGGCCAATTGCAGCTTGAGCCAAATCAACTGGTGCAATGTTACCGCGTTGCAGATGAACGAGTGCTACAGGAAGCTCCGTTTTAAGTGCCGTGATAAAGTCACGGCGTGTGGCTGTCGGTGTATTGGCTATGCGTTCACGGCAAACGAGAATGATACTTGAAGCTAGAGAGTTTGTTCCTGTCTTGACACCTGTTGGCCGCTCCGTCCGCATTGGCCATGTACCACTAATAGCAAATCCTGCTCGGATTACTGCATCGAGAAATGTCTCCCACCCGGTACTGGCAGTACCGTCAGTATCGTCACGTTCGGACTGTTTAAATGCATAATATATTGTCACAGGAAATGCCGGATGCGTTTGTTTTGCCAATCGGTTCATGGCCTGCGTCATACCTTCTAGGAAGAACTCCTCCGCTTTCAGCTTGCTGCCATGACGGGAAGCTGAGGCCACCAGTTCTGTTGCCTTAGGCACAGCAAGAGTTGCAAAAAGTTCTGGAAACACCGACCGCAGAGATCGACGTAACCAAATGTAAAAGAAGTCAGATAGATCTGCGTAACAAACGTTGTCATAGTATGGAGGATCTGTGGAAATAACTTTTTCCTTTGAAACATTCTGGGTCTGAGCATCCGCTTGTGAAATCCAAGCAATCCGATCCGATGCATTTGAAATGGTATTGGCCACTGAAGCAGTGGTTGCACCAAAGTCTCCCGCTGCTCCTGCGAAAGGATTAACTTCTGGGAAATCCCAAGCCATAGGAATTGCTTGCCGACTGAATAGATTTACGCTCTGCTCCCTGCTCATTGACCACACTGCAAGCGAATTTATTGTATTTGTTGTTCGGCTGACCGCAAGGCCGAGATACACTGCAATAGCATCAGCATAAGCAGTGGCGCCGTTGCCACCGCCGTCGAGATTTTTTCCGTCGCCTGAAATGCCCATGGCAAGAGCTTCAGATATTACACGTTCTCTTGCCTCTTGCACGAGATCGGAGAAAGTTGACAGCCCAAGAAGTTGGCGGGATGTAAATATTTCAGCAAATGTATTCATCCCGTATAGTGGAAGCTGATCCCGACACTTCCCGACAAGTTCATTTTCCGGTTTCCACTCTGGTTTTACCTTTAAGGCAATATTTTCCATTTCCTTTGTTGGAGCAAGATAAACACGTCCTCGCTTGCCTTCAGCAACAATTGCCATTAGCTTTACACCCATGCGACCGGATTGGCCCTCAGCTTTGATATAGTCACCATCAATAGGCGTTCCCGAAATTATGCACTTAAAATTCGCCCCACGGGAAAGTTTGGTGCCATTCTGTGCCATCGACGAATCCTTTGGTTTTCCCATTTTTACTGTAAAATAGTAGTCACCACCATCAATTATCGGTTCTATGTAAGCCTCTTTACCAGCCTTTGTAGAAAGCATGAAGGTCGAGGCTAGTGGTACTTTAATATTTGTAAAAGCCGGATTCGGGCTTTTGACAGTTCGCGCCCAAAGCCAAGCAATGACGGTTAACGATTCTCCGGTATATTGTTTTAAATCGGGACGTTCCTGCACCATTTCTTTGGTAATTTCAATTTTTGGATATAGATGACCTATTCGCTTTTCTGCCTCGTCGCGCATCCATTTTCCATAGTAGCGAACATCCTCTGCAAGTCCCTGCGCCCCAAGCCATTTTTGGTGGGCCATGCTTGTCTGTTTTCTCGCCTCGGGGTTCACTGGAGGTTTCCCGGCAAACTTGGGTGGTATCTCAATCATTGCCTTGCAAATCAGTACGGCAACGGGATTCAAATCACTGGCATATGCTTCCAGTCCCAGCCGTTGCGCTTCCAGTGGCAGTGCTCCCCCACCGGCAAAAGGATCATGAAAAGCGGGCAGTTTATAGCGATCAAAAAGTTTTTTGGCCTGAGGATGGTCGGCATTTTCTGCACAGGTCCGCCGCCAACTTGCCCAGATTTCATCTCTTGCCTTTTGTAATACTGCTTCATTGGTCGTGTTTTCCCATAAAACCAGATCTTCAATAATGCGAAATAATCGCTGCCTTTCTTTATCCTGTTTTTTCACAGTTGGAAATAAATCGGGATGTGCTGATGGATCGTCCACCATTTGAGCAAAGATCACAGCCCGCGCCGCCGCCAGTGGCCGCCTGGCCCACCACAGATGCAGAGTAGAAGGATGCCCGTGGCGAATGGATTTTTCCTTCGCCGACGCTTTATTGATTGCCTCCAACGGCAGCGCCACTTCAATTAATTTTTTCTTATAGGTCATTCTGCTTTCTCTGCATCGGATTCCAGATCCGATGCCTCCTTAATATCTGTGACTTGTTTGATCTCCTGCCATAAACGCTGCTCTCGCCATTTGAGAAATCCTTCGTAATCATCATTTAAAAGAGGCGAATCAGCTCCGGTAGGCAACCAGTGAGATTGTAAAACCGTCTCAAAAGGAAAGCCGGGTGTTTTTTGAATATCGGCAAGATATTTTGAAGGCGCACGATTATTGATCATTTGATTGGTAGTACGGTCAATTAGTGTGCGATTTAAAATGCAATCACGATGTTTTGCGGTTTTTATTTCTTTTACTTTCTCAAGATAGTCTGCGGGGAAAATATGATGATCATCAATGCCTTCTTCATTCATTATCTTACTCGTGATTATGCCCTGCGTATGGAAATCTTTTGTGCCATTAGTCAACATGAGACAAATTGAACCACGATATATCGCCCGCTGACGAGGTGTAATATCGCGAAGCGCTTTGGGGTCGAATTTTAAAGCAGTGATGGATTCCGGCAGCGCCCCGCCGGCAAGCCACTCAAAAAGCTCTAATACATCCTTGGCTGATTTGCTGTTAGGTGCGCTTTCATATACCTGGCCAAAAACCGCACACCAGAACCAGCGTTTAAGTTTTTCACGTTGAACACCGGCTAAAGCAGTTTTCGGTATGCCAGCTTTCGCTAGAACAGCCGCCAACGGGGCAATCATTGTTTGATATGGCACCCATTTTGGTTGGATAACTTTGCAGTCGTCTTTCAGAATTTCGAGACCCGTCTTAAGTCCGATAATCACTTTGGACCACCATTCGTTAATTTCCTTAGCGGGAAGATTCAAAACGTCACTACGTTTACAAGACGGCGCTTTACGGCAAGCAAGCGATATGGCTTGCAGAACGTAATAAGGATCAACTTCAAAATCATCTATAATCGGATATTCTCCTCGTGCCTTTTCCCACAAGTCACGCAAATTAATATTGTGCGGCCAGAAACGGGCTGTCAATAATTCAAATACGCTGAGTTTAACGCCTGTGCGGTTAAGGGTTTCAAATATCGTGCAGAGGGCATCCGGTTCGGTTTCATCCGACAGAGTCACCACAGGAAAATGATAGTCATCAATATTCATAATCCATTGATCATTTATTTTAGTTAGAGCATCAAGCATTTTGGTGCGTTCTTCTTGTGGCATGGGGTTGGTGGCCTTAAGCAACCACTGAAGGAAACCACCTGATCCATTCTTAAGCACACTGAGTGGCAAAATAAGTTCTTGTGCTTGAATATCAAACTTTTCATGTACTTTTACGTACTTAGTTGTGGCACGAATATTAAAAATTGCTTCCTCGAAGTCATTTCCATTCAGAAGTTTTTTTAGATCAAGATAGTAGCAGTGCTCGCCAACACCATAGAAAGCCTGGTATAGAGACGTAAGCCGTTGCTGCCCATCTAGAACAAGAAATGTATGTTTCTTGCCTTCCAGAACGGGCGCACCTTCAAACTCGCGTGCGGCAAAAACCCGCTTTTTATCCCTTACGCGCAAGAGACTACCCGCAGGATAGTTGTTCGCAATTGAAACAATAAGTTCTTGTGTTGCATAGGGGTCCCAAACAAAAGACCTCTGAAAATCAGGAAGTACTGTTGTTAGCGAATGTATCTCTGAAAGAAGTTCTTTTAGTGGTTTTGGATTGGTATCTTCAAAAAGACTCATAATAGATTCCTTCCTTTTTTATTATTAACAACGCATTAGATTCACGCTGTTCTTACACGGATTGTATAGCGAATTGGATATACCTCAATTTCTGCTTTTTGTGCCATTTCTTTTAATTGTGATAATGTATAAAAATTAACCTTGTGGTCATTAATGACCGCAACACAGATTTTTTGATCTCCGGGAATTTGATTCCATATTTCTGCTGGAATTTCGATTCCTCTTTCAATAGACCCGTGCCCTATCCAATAACTTCCAACACGTTCCCCTAATTCATTATATTCTAGCCAGTGGAATACGCCTTCCGCCTTTCTGATTACAGATCCATCATCAGATTTAAAATGTTCGTTCTCTTGAGACCAAAAGAATCCCTTTGACTGAAGAAAAGATTCCAATCCTTTTTTTGCATGATCTTCACGCTTACGAACAGGGGTTTGTTTTTTTTGAACGTTCTCTTCCTCTTCTTCTATGACCTCATCTTTACTCTGATTGTTTAGATCCTCTCCAGCTTGCTGTGGACTTTCAATCTCAATTACAGTTTCAGGATGAACATCTGTTTCAGTAATATCCCTTTCTTCTTCTACAGGCTCATGTGCTTCAGGAATATCAGGTGCTTTTTCCACAAGGTCAAGATTCTCTTTTGCGTATGCATCTATCCATGCCGAATCACGATCAACACAGTCTGCTATTATTTTTCTTACCTCGGGCCGTTGGATTTGACGGGATAATTCGGCCAATAATTCACGATGATGCTCTGGTGGATTTCCCTGAACATATAGAGAATTCGCCTGTAATACGACCTTATTATTTCCGGGTGTGCCTGCTTGCTCATTGTTAAGATAAGGAATTATTTTAAGATACTTAACCTGATGCCATTTCAATTGTTTTAAACGCTCAGCAAATTGTATTTCCGATTTATAATGAGCTTTAATAGTCTCAGATGTTTCACTCTCATCATCTCTACGTAAACGAATTAAAATATCAGCGAGCTTTCCCAACCATAATGGTTTTTCAGTTGATGCGTCATAAAACAAGTTATCAAGCCGATACTCAATTAAACTATCTAAATCCTTGATACCGGCGTCGAGCAAAAATTCATAATTATCACCATCCAAAAATGAAATATCGGCAGTTTGTTTTTTAAAATTGCTAAACAATGTAGAAATAATTTTGTTATTGCTTGTGTACCATTGAAAATCTTCTTTAGCCGCCCAACGTCCTGTCGTGTCCAACCAAGCTCGGCATGTATCCCATACTTGATGTGGAGCACGACGAATAATTTGGATGGCCCGTTCTTTATCTGCTTTATTGAAAGTATCTCCCAAAGGCTTAGTTTTAATCCAATTAATTGCCATTTCCAAAGTTGGCCGTTTGGGGACTTCCATGCGATCCCACATAGCAAGATTCACAGCTTCAGGATGTATCAAACGAACACCGGGAATATCTTCGGGATTGTCTCGAAAGACATTTTTTAGTTTTTCCCAATCATTAGCATTTGTGTAAATCAAAGCTGCCTCATTGAAGAGGACTTTTAACTTGAGCGTCTCATTTATATTCATTCTGAGCAAAACCCGGTCGATAGCTCTATAGAGGTCCACAAGGTGTGTAATGGGAGGTGTAACTGCTTTTGATAAATTTTTAAGTCGTTCCAGTAGAGGCTCAACGCCTGTCGGTTCATTGCGAACACCAAGTAAATCTAAGATTTTTGAATATTGTGGCTTGTCAAAGTCGATGTGAACAAATTTTTCTACATTGTAAAGAGCTTCGGTATTTGCTGTCCTTCGATATAACTCGACTGGTATATAGCAATGATCAAACGTATCCGGTAGACAAGGAAGATTCCTTAATTTCTGTAACCATGCTGCTCGCAGCTTACCATGTCCCAAATGCCTATAGTATTTTTGACCTTCCTGATAGATCTTTGCCTCAATTCTTTTCTCCCAACTATCAGACCAATTGTTCAATATTGCCCAAATCACGTTTTTCATAAACGCAGGGTCAACATCTGTCATATCCTTCCATTCAAACCAAATGGTCTCTTCCCAATCGTAATCTTCAAGCCGAAACCTTGTGCTTTGCAATGGGAAGTTAATCTGACCATTGCCGCCTTTTTCTATACACATCGCCGAGACTGCTTGATGGCTTTTATAAAAAATATTATCTATTAATGAAGGCCATGGAAAATGTAGTAATTTACTTTTTTCGTAATCATTTGCCCAGGCAGACCAACAATTAATATCTTGTAGTGATAATCCATCTTGATATTGACTAGAGATTACTCTCTTTTGATATATTTCTGCGGGAAGAATATTTTCAAGATCCTCTCTGCCATTAATGAGCAAACCTGTGCTCACCTGTCGCCAGTTACCGTCTTGGCAGAGATACTTGAAATTATCTTGTATTCTGACATTGGACAAAGCAGCAACTTGAGCGAGTTTTATTCCTTCTTTGTATGGTATTTTCTGTTCGGCAAACATCTTTTTTGCCGCTGCGGCAACGACCTGCTCCACACCAACCTGTTGATTCAAATTCAGCTTTGCAAATAAATCCTTGGCTGATTCAAGGGAACGACTTGCCTCATGTTTTCCTTGATTCATCATAAGGTTGACCCAAGAGGCATCAACAATATCTATGAGAGAAAGTAGAAATGTCTTATTCTCATTGGAAACATTCCAAGTGGTTCTTCCCAGAACCATTACTTGAGATGCCCGCAGAAGATTTTTCTTCTCAGATACCGGTACAATGCACAAATTTCGAAGTTCCGTTTTTAAATCATTATCTGATGTTGAACACCGATGAAGATAAGCCCAAAGATGTATGAGTTTTTCAATAGGATCAGGACAGATAGGACTCGAATGAAGAAGTTTCTGAATGATATCTTTTAATTCCAACTCCTCCACGAACCCCCAGCTCTTTAATGATTTAAGAGATTGATCGCTAATGTCTTGTGCAAGTGTTTTTTGTTTTTGCGGAGTAAAGATATTTAGGCATTGTTCTGAAGTCCATGTTTTTGCAATCGCTTGCGGTAGCATGATTGTTTTTTCTTTGGAAGCTAGCGTTCTATCATTTGCAAGCAATATGTTATTGCATCTTTCAATATGTTTTTTGAATTCATCACGAATAACTTCTGTACATGCCTGATTTAATCCACTTCCGTTAGTGGAGAACATTGGTAAAAGATCATATGCGTGAGCGCGTTCTTCTATGCTTAAATCATTGTTTCTTAACCATGCAATCATAGATTTTGCTGTTAATTCACCAATTCGCTCAAGAAGCCATTGATTTGTAGAAGATGTTGCCGGATGTTTTATTTCTTTTCTTGCCGGATCTTGAATGAATGGACCATTGAGAGAAAATGGGAGATACGGTTTAACATCTGTAGGCAAAACAGTATATAAATGATGTTCAATATCTTTGCACAAAATAATTTGTACAATTGATGGCGGTAATTCTAACTCTGATGAACCTCGTTCGTCTCTAATTTCCTGTAAAGCGTCCATTGGAAATATTTCCGGTTCAGAATCAATGATCATGACATCGATTGTTTCTCTTCCAGAAAGACGAATATACTTTGCGTTATTAATGGGGCCAGCACGCAATATTTTTTTATTTATAATATCATGTTGTATTTCCAATTTTTTGATGTTGCTAAAGAACAATAAGGGTATAGGACTTTTTATCCAGTGTTCAATTTCTGTTTTTATAGCCGCTATTTTTCTATGATCATCAATTTTAACTCTTATGATTGTTTCCTCGTTACTCAATTTGGCAGAATCTATCCAAAAAGGTTCCGTAAATCGCTTTTTATTAAATCCGAATGAAAGAGTTGGAGTTAGGATAGTTACTTGTGGTCCGATAGAAAAAACCGATTTAAAGCCAACGCCTCTAAATCCTATTGTGTGGAGGTGCCTTTTGTTAGAAAGACCAAATTGGCAAAGCGACTGCAATGCATCCGAATCGAAATCTTCACCATTATGAACAAATTCGAATATATTATTATCTACTGTTGCGCGAATCCAAGTTGCCTTGGCATCATCCGCATTTTGCAATAATTCTGAAAGGACATGACGCGGACTTTGAACCTGTCGGAATAATTGATGCCAGGGACCAGCCAATACAGGATCGGAATCAAGCTGATTCCAGCGTTGACAGGCATCGTTTCGTATATTCTTGAAATGTTCCGGAGGATTAAGGCTCATTTTATTGGCACCGCCCTCTTTGCCAATTCACTTATTAAATAATTTACACTTGTAACCCCAAAATCCGGTTCTTTTAAGAAAGGTGTTTTAACATAATGCATAGGACATTGATTTTCTTGTCTTCCAATGATTTCTTCTGAGGAGGGCACTTCTACTATAGCTAAGATGTAATCATCTGGTTTGTTCAGCGCTGTCAGAATTTCATTTTTTGTTATGGTCACTGTTTCCGCTCCCTCGATGCGACCTTTCACTTCAATAAATCGCAGTTTACCAACACCGGGAATAGACGATTCGATGTCATATCCGCACTTATCACTGCTGACGTCGCGGGGTATGTAACCGAGAGAGGTTTCCATTGACATGACAGCCTGCATTGCCCGTCTTTCGACCTCTTTTGTTTCACGGGCAAACGTGGTGGTTTGTGCGGCTTCAGCATGCCCGCTGAGACTTTCTAACAGTCCAGCAGGAATGACAATGGCGCCACCAATTACCACCGGTGGTAGTGGCGATATCTGGCGTTCTTTTTCCAGGGTCCCAATCCGTCGCGCCAGACGTGCGGAAAGTTCATCTGCTCTGGCTCTCGCCTTGGTCGAATTGAGTCTGGCGTTTTGTTTTCCCGCCAATTCTTGCGCTCTCAAATCCTCCGCGCGGTGATCCCAGTAGTTTATTTCCTTGGTAAGCCTCTCTTTTACCGCATTAATTGTCCTGTTGATTTTTTCCTCAGTACGCTTCTTAATTTCATTAAAATGGTTCTGTACCAAATTGGTAATAGCATATGAAACAGCCATGGATTCTAAATCTACATTTTTCCATTCTCTTTCCAGAACAGAAGTAATAAGGGACTTCTCTTCCTCCTGTAAAGGTCGATAATCTAGGTAGGGCGCATATCCGGCATTTCTGACATTTTCTTGTTGATTTATTTCAACAAATTGCATTTGTCTTGAGACAACTCTCTGAAGGCCTCGCTTGTCAATGCTTGCATCCTGTATGGAATGCTCCAAGTAAAAAAGTGCCTTAATATCCTGACTCTTATCATTCTCATTAACGAAGATTGCTCCCTGCTTGAGGAGATCACGATAGCGTTCTAGAATCAGGTCGATGACAGCATTAAGAAGAGGATGACCAGGACAGATAAAGGCGGCTAAAGGCTTGCCCTGTACGGTAATCAAGTCTTTTTCAAAGCACACACGTTCATACCGTTCCAGAACAGGTTCTCGCGTGCCAATCACACGATCACGATTACGAATGGCAGCAGGCACTTTTTTTATTTCATAACGTTTTGTTTCACGCTCTTGAATACTGCCTCCTAAGATTTTGAAAGCCTCAATAAAAAATGAAGCGATAAAATGGGGCTGAAGGCGACGGGCTTCATAACGTTCCATTTCTTCACGAATTTTTTGAATGCGCGTTGTATCCATAGCGTCATGAACCAGAGCGCGTTCTGCAAAGAGTTCCTGTAACCTCCCATGATCTAACGCTTCTTCCACCTTGCGTGTCAAACGTGCTCTAACGTCTGGTTGGTCGCCATAACGGATGGCTTCAATCAATAATTTGCGGAGTTCTGTTCCACCAATTGCTTTACCAAGAACATCAAATACTCCTCCTCCCAGTGCAGCTCTTTCTGCCTCAATTTTTCTTAACAGAGTTAAATAGACATCACCTTCACGAGTCTCTTCAGCTACCAGATTCCAAAGGTGACAAACTTCAGTTTGCCCGATGCGGTGGATGCGGCCAAACCGCTGTTCTATTCTGTTAGGATTCCAAGGGAGATCATAGTTGACCATCAAGTGTGATCGCTGAAGATTTATTCCTTCTCCGGCAGCATCAGTTGCAACAAGGATTTGAACAGATTTATCCTGCTTGAATAATTCTTCTTTTTTCTTTCGTTCCTCACGCCCCATACCACCATGAATAGTGACGACCGTCTCTTCGCGTCCAACCAGTGCCTTAATTCGGTTTTCCAGATAGCTTAATGTATCGCGGTGTTCTGTAAAAACAATGAGTTTTCTTCTGGACCTGTTTTCATCAAACATCTCAGGATTATCCTGAAGAATTTTAGACAACTCTTCCCACTTTTTGTCCGTACCGCTGTTGCGCACTTTCAGCGCTAGTCCTTCAAGGCGCTTAAGCGTTTCAATTTCTGCCTGAAGTTCCGAAATGGTTCGCGCAGCGGTAGCTTGATCGACAAATTTGTCTTCAACTTGCTCAACTTCGGAATCAGTCATGTCATCTAATTCTTCTATTTCCTCTTCAGTCATAGGTGTCAATACATCTTGGCCGTTAATCCTTGCTTGAGAACCTCTCTTCAATAATTCTTCCTCACGTAGACGTCTCTCCAACCGTTCACGTCGGCGAATCAAGGATTTATAAATAGCTTCAGGTGATGAGGCGAGGCGTCTTTGTAGAATTGTTAAGGCAAAGCCTACGGTACCTTTTCGTCCTTCACCTTCCAATGCATCAGCCCGATTGAATTCTTCCCGCACGTAATTCGTCACCTGCGTATACAGATTGGCTTCTAGGTCTGAAAGTTTATAAGAAACTGTATAAGCCAAGCGCTCAGGGAATAGAGGTGTGCCGTCAAATTTATAAAGCTGTTCTTTTACCATACGGCGCATAAGGTCAGAAGTGTCAGTTACATGAACGCCGTCACGGAAACGGCCTTCAAAACGATCACCATCAAGCAGCGCCATAAAAAGCTGGAAATCTTCTTCCTTTCCATTGTGAGGTGTCGCAGTCATCAGAAGAAAATGCCGGGATAATTCTGATAGAAGTTTCCCCAATTTGTAACGTTTTGTTTCTTTTATCTCGCCACCGAAAAAGGATGCTGACATCTTATGTGCTTCATCACAGATAATCAGATCCCACTCCGTCTGACGGAGCTTTGTTTGTAGATTTTCATCTCGACTCAATTTGTCCAGTCTTGAGATGGCTAGGGGCATCTCCAATAGTGCATTGCCAGATCTTGAAGCCTCGATACGATCATTCGTCAAAATGTCAAAAGGCAGGTGGAAACGTTGGTAAAGTTCGTCCTGCCACTGATCTACTAGATTGCCGGGGCAAACAATAAGGCAACGATCCAAGTCGCCACGTGCCATAAGTTCTTTAATTAGTAAACCGGCCATTATAGTTTTTCCTGCACCAGGATCATCAGCAAGTAAAAATCTTAAAGGTTGCTGAGAAAGCATTTCTTCATAAACAGCTGTAATCTGATGGGGAAAAGGTTCAACAAGCGAGGTGTGTACAGCTAGATGTGGATCGAAAAGATAGGCCATGCGAATACGATAAGCTTCTGACACTAGACGAAGGATGGAGGCCTTGGCATCGAAACTCCAAGGTTGACCAGGTTGAACGACTTCAAGAATAGGCTCACGATCACGAAAGACAAGCTCACTTGCAACTCGACCAGATATGTCTTTGAAAGTCAGTTCAATGACAGCATCTCCATGCCATTTGACATCAATTACCTGGACAGTACCATCAGGCCTGATGCCTTTTATAAAAGAACCCTTATTAATCTCTTCTAAACGTGCCATTAATATTTCTCCAGATAAATTTTAATTCAAAGTCTCAATCATTTGCGAAACGTGAACTATAAAAAACTTCTCTTGAGAAACTGATTCAAATAATCAGATCATTATAACCTCAAACACGGTTATAGGTTCGCATTTCCATTGTAGTTTTAAATACTTTTTAACTATCACGAACTAAATAATATTGCCAGACTGAAACGGGGAAATCGATAATGAAACTGTCTTTATATTTTATCTATTTCCCTTTCTCGAATTGCAAGATCGATGTGTAAGAGCAGCATTCTTAATTACAGTTTTGCCACCTTTGCTATGAGGTTTAATGTGGTCAGCTGTAAAATCTTCCCAGGTAACTGCCTTGCCGCAAATAGCGCATTTCGGTTCATTTTCAGAATTCCATATAAGCCTTCGCTGTTCTCTACTGTATGTTCTTTTTTTGTCTTTCTTTTCATAAAGACTTTCTAAAATGCCTTTAAGAATGTCTTCACGCTTTTTTCTCTGTTTTATTTCGTCAGTGCTCTCTAAAACAGTAAAAAGATATTCTCTATATAATTCTTGACCAGGGTGAATTCCGCGAGCTTTCTTTTGTCTTTCTCTAACCTCATCGACACCATTAGAAAGATTGCGAAGAAGATCAAAGGCTAAAATATTTCTCTTTTTGTCGGTCAATATCATGCCGCTTTTTTCAAATTTCCAAACAAGCACGGCAAGTGTATAAAAATCTGAAAGCTTGCAAAGTCGAGTCGTTTTTAAGTTTGGAAACATTTTATTTAAGCGGTTAAGCGTTGTGACGCATTGCTGCTTTACGTTTTTTATCTGCTTACCTGTAATCGATTTGGAATTCATCACTTTATCAAGTGCCGTTTTTTTATTAATAACGTCTTCATTATATATAGAAACCATTAGCTCACACATTAGTTCAACGTGCTTCATGCGAGATATTTGAGTCTTGCTTAGAATTTTATTGGATAGAAAGTAATTTTCGTAATTTTCTGCAACTTTTCCAGCCATACGAAGAAATTCACTATTGTAATATTTTGCATGACGTTTTTCAGCGGGAGTGAGAGCTTTTCCTGTAGAATTAATTCGAACAAATAAATCAATAATATCTGATAACTCGCCCAATACCTCCATACTTTGAACTTTATAGCCTGTTATCTTATGTTGCCACTTTCTTTTGCATAGCAACTTCCAGTCAATATTTTCTTTTTCACTGTCTTCTGAGATTTGTATATTTGTTGAAAATTTATTTCCCCTTATATCGCCCATAAACATTAAAATTGATTCTATGCGCTGTTTCCCATCAATTACGTCATAGATGTATTGGCCGTCTTGTTCTCTTTTATAAAGAAATATTGAAGGAAGTGGAAAATTGCGTAAAATGGAGTCAATAAGTTTTGCCCGATCAGATTTTGACCAAACAGAATCTCTTTGAAATCCCGGTTCAAGATTTAAAAGACCTTTTTCATATAGATTTTTTAAATCCTGAATTGTTTTTGGATCAGACTCGTATGTAATTTGTTGCATTATCTGAACCTCCCATATTTATAATTTATTTTTACATCACTTTATTCATCTTCCGTATCAACATCATAAACATATGCTCTAAGGACACCTTCAATTGTAGAATCGTCAAACCAAAAGTCAATTTCGTCTTCACTGAAGTCATAACGCAGGTCATAGGTAATCTCTTTTTCAAGTAGTTTCTTTTCCTTAGATGTAAGAGCTTTTCCATCCGTACGGGAAACCCAAAATTGATTATATCCACAAGTTTTGTATTTTGACCAAGGATGGTTATATAAGTCAGCCAGATCAAGACCAGCACCGAACTTTTTTGACACCAATATACGGGCAAAAGCTTTACTACCTAACTCAAATGTGAAGGCATATTTTGCATTACGCGCCTCGGCAGGGTTATATTTCTGCGTTGTTAGGAACTCATCATACGATACCCCATCAATCTGCATATAAGCACAGCAAGCCGCAACCATAAGAACAGTGCCTTCCATCAGGAGTTTCGGCTTGTCCGGTAGGTTCATCTCCAGTAGATGTTTGCTAAACAAAGCAAAGTTATCCGCTTTCGCGTCACGGCGGAATTCGCGTTCCCATTCCTTGAAATTATTTATCGGCATTTATTGATCCTTTATAGCAATCTACTAATTTAGTAATTTTTGATTTTATTCCCTTTACTAACCAGTCCGGTTTTATGAGAGTTGCCTCTTCGCCAAAGGAAAGCAGCCAGCTGAGTAATTCTGGCTCTGAGGATGCCGTAAACTTCAAGATGATTTTATTTTTGCCTTTTTTAATGATTTTCTGATCAGGACTCCATATTCGCTCCGCCACGTAAGCGGCAGACCAGCCAGTAAAGGCCACTTCCACTTCAAATACATCATCCTTGATAACACCGAAATGCTGATTGAATGTTTTCTCAAAATCAAATTTGTCAGGTTGGAATTTAATATCAGTCATTTCAACTGATTTCATACGGTGAACAGCCAGAAGTGGATCAAATTTTGGCGTTCGATATGGTTTTCCTGGCTCCTTGGCTTTTTGCGCGTGGAGATAAACCGCGTCATGATAGGAAAATAATTTCAAAGGTTTTATGTGAAATGTTTTTGGATTTGGTGAATCGATAGCCTGATAGGTCAGTTTGCAGACCTTTTGTTTTTCCATCGCCTCAATCAATGTGTGGATTATTTGATGTTTGGACGTGTAATCAATGGTGCCGGGACGAAAAGCGGTAAAATGGCATTCGCCTATATGCTGTCCATCGGCAAGAGCTGCTTTACTTTTAAGAATCGCCTGCGTGGCTTCCTCATATAGCTTCTTCCCGATAAGATGTTGCGTGAATGATTTGCATATTAACAAAGAATGCAATTCCGCCTCTGACAGAGAGATATTTTTTAGGGAGGAAACAGGTTTTCTTATCCTATAAAAGTTTCTGTTTCCCTCTTTTGTCTCTTCGATATTAACTCCGTACGATTTCCGGATATTATCAAGCAATCTAAGAACTGTCTGTTTGGAGCAATCCAGCATTTGAGCAAGTTCTGTAAGTGAATGACGCTCCCCGGAAAAAAGAAGACGCACAAATAAGCCGATGAGTTTTTCGCCATAACTTTTATAAAGATCAAATTTTTCGGGCATATTTCCTCCGTATAAAAGTTATATTTTATAAGAACATAACTCATCGAAACAGTTATGTAAATACAAAAAATAAAAATCGTGCCGTAATATGGAACGATATCGTGAAATATTGTCTTTATCTGAAACACTTCACTCTACAATGTCAGATTATATCAATATTCAGGATCAGTTTATGAATGCAACGCAATTAAAATCAGCAGTAGATAAATCAAATGAGTTATTTACAAAACTTAAAATGAAATATCCTAGCCTGAATGGCTATCTAGTTTTTTCGTCTCCTTATGGACAGTGCGAATTGACCACTAATGCAGCCGATATATTGAAATCTTTCCCGCTAATGATTGTTGATAGTAAACAAAAGGTGAAAGGGCTACAACTTTGGCAAAAAATTAACGACATAGAAGCGGAGAACAAAAAAAACGTCGGCAATCCCAAGTCTTCTGAAAAATTCAGACTTCAGTTGGATGATATTGTCAAAAACATTGAAGTAAAGGAGGACACTTTTGTAGAAATTCGTTTCAAAGGAACTGATTATGATATGATTTTTGCCCTACAGAAAGATGAACTGATATCTCAGGAACACACGCCACAAACAAAAGCATCAATCAGGATAGTGCTTGGCGTACTTAGAGATTTGCAATAAATGTTTTATAATAATATATTAATATCAACTAGAGACCTCCTTATTATTACAGGATAGATATTTACAGGTGCGAGATGAACATCAGAATATCTAAATCAAAATATCTTAACGGCTTACAATGCAAAAAACTACTCTGGTATATTTATAACGAACCAGAAGCCATTCCAGAACCGGATGACGCTACTCAGGCAATCTTTGATCAAGGTCATCTGGTTGGCGATTATGCCAAGAAATTGTTTTCTAACGGTGTTGAGGTTGATCACAGCGGATCATTTGAATCAGGACTGCAATCCACCAAAGAATTGATCTCAAAAAGAGTGCCGATATTTGAAGCGGCGCTGACATATAAGCAATGTTATGCAAGAGCGGACATACTGGAACCCGTCGGCAAAGACAAATGGGACTTGATTGAAGTTAAGAGCTCCACGGATCTGAAGGATGTCAATTATCACGATATAGGATTTCAGTATTATCTTTATACCGGTGCAGGGCTCAAAATAAATAAATGCTATTTGATGTGTATTGATAATGCCTATGTACGTAAGGGCGATATAGAACCTTACAAATTATTAAAGAAGATCGATGTAACTGAAGAAGTCAAAGCCACATATAGTAAAACCATTGAAAACAATATTGAAGAAATGATTAAAGCTATCTCGGCTGATACCTATATGGACATCGGCATCGGTTCGCATTGTAACAATCCCTACGATTGTCTCTTGATCGATAAATGTTGGTCATTCCTGCCTGAAAGAAATGTCTTTCTTCTCTACAGTAACAATAGACTTCCTATGACGTTAATGAAAGAAGGCATTATTGAGCTTACTCAGATACCTGAAAGCTATGAACTCAATGAAAAACATCAAATACAGGTTGATTGTGAGAAGACCGGTAAACCATATATCAATAAAGAGAAGATAAAAGAATTTTTAAATAAAATTCAATATCCTGCTTATTACATGGATTTTGAGACGTGCGGTTCAGTCATTCCACTATTTGACGGTTCCAGTCCTTACCAGCAAATACCATTTCAGTTTTCTGTTCACGTGGTTAAGGAAAAAGGCGCAAAACCAGAGCATTTTTCATTCTTAGCCGATGGCACTAATGATCCACGGCCTGAGTTCATGAAAAAACTGAAGGACGTAATTGGCACAAAAGGTTCTATAATTGCTTATAATGCCGGCTTTGAGATGGGTATTCTTAAAAAATGTACTGTATTACTCCCTCAATATAAAAGTTGTGTGGAATCAATAGAAGAAAGAATAATTGATTTACTGAAGCCTTTCAGTAGTTTTGCATATTATCATCCCAAACAAGACGGTAGTTGCTCTCTCAAGAAAGTTTTACCGGCGCTGACGGGTAAATCATATGATGATATGGAAATCGGAGATGGGGGAACCGCCAGTGCGGAGTATTGCCGTGTTACGTTCACGGAGAATAATCAGGATAAGGTAAAAGTCAGGAGGCTTTTGGAAGAATACTGCGGCTTGGATACCATGGGCATGGTGGATATAGTAGAAAAGTTATATAGTTTCAAATAAAGGGGTTGTAATATGAAAGACAAAATAGTGACTGGAGAAATAACAAATATGGAAACGGGGGAAACACATGACATAATTCCCTTTCATTACTTCCACTGCAATTGCGAGCTAAACACGATTGTTAAGATCCTTCATGCTGAGTCATTTTTACATCCAGACAACTCCAGACAGATTACCGTCGATTGTTTGGCTTTGGACAGTAACGGATTTGTATTCAAGCTGGGAATGGAATTTATGCCTGAGAGTCGTGAAGATGAGCTAAAGATTCTTTCAGATATACCAGAGGGTAAAATACTGGCTATCAGCGGCCTCTATTCTGTATTGCCGCAAGATGAAGGAGGCATCGCTATTTTTGATCCGACATGTGAGCCATTGCCGCCGCAATACTCGCTTAAAGAAGTCGAAGAGGTTTTCCGCGTCAACAATATGGACAATAAAAACCGTTTAATCTGATTTAATTATTATTGTAAGGGAGAATGAAAATAATGTGGGTTTATCTTAAAACAGGCTTCTACTCAGTAGTACATAAACCGCCATGTAAGGAAGATGAGCTTCTAGTGCGAGTACGGTGCAATGATGATATTAATAAATTGCAGAAACAGCTTAAAGAAAATTATCAATTCGATGGTGAAGTCATATATTCACCAAAGGCCGATTATGCTTATAGGATGATCGTTCCTAGGAATGTATTGGCGTCCTTTATATCAGATGCTGTAATGGAACTGAATTACGACAACTTCAAAAACACTGTTAAAGGGAAAGATTATCAAAGACATGATGCTTATATGCGTTGCTGGGAGGCAATGTATGAATGGCAAAGAGATTTAGAGAGAGTAAAGAAAAAAAATAATTTATAAATATCTAAGCTGCACATTTTTTATTTTTTTAAAAAAAGAATAGTGCTATATATTTGCAATATAAATCAAAAAAGGAGGTGATAAAATGCCCGACGATTTTGAAGTATACAGCGAAGAAACAATAGCAGCAGAAGCAGTTTTTCATGGTCGCTGTCAATGTGGAATAGGCGGTGGTTGTGGCGGTTCTGGCAATGGCGGATGTCAATGTGGAATAGGTGGTGGTTGCGGTGGTGGTGGAACATAGTATATTTTATCGATAAGACTGGGGAGTCAAATTTTCTCCCCAGTCTTATATTATCAGCATATATCAATGAATATTCTAGAAAAGAAACCAAAAATCAAAAATAATATTATAAGAAAAGAATTAGATAATAAAATCTTATTGATCGATTCAGAAAAACCTTCTTGGGTAACTGTATCAAAATCAATGGCTGATTTAATCTGTAAATTAGATGGCAGTAAGACGGTTGACGAAATAGTTAAGGATACAAGCAATAAGATAAATAAAGATGTATCGCAAAAATTGATTGCCGGTTTTGAAAAACTATACAAGCTTAAATTTATTGATAATGATAACAACTATACTACTAATCAGTCAGAAACACTTGATCAGGTATATTTTAATCTTACCAAAAAATGTAATCTCCGATGTGCGTATTGTTACGCAAAAGCCGACATGGTTAATCAATTGCAAGAGAGGCCTTTAAAATTTTGGCATGATACAGTATTGCAACTTAAGAAACTCAACCCAAAGGCAACCATTTGTTTTACTGGAGGGGAATCACTCTTATTTAATGATTTTTGGGAACTTGCCAATATAATAAGAGATAATGATTTGGAGCTTTCATTGATAACAAATGGCACCATTTCAAAACCAGAAGATGCCTCAAAATTCAAGTCGCTGTTTCAAAACATCAAAATTAGTCTTGATTCTCTTGATGAAAACACAAATGCCCTTACCAGAGGTGCTGGCACTTTAAGAAAGAGTAAAAGATTTATTGATGCTCTGATTGCTGAGGATTTTAAACCAACTATTATGGTCGTAGTTACAAAAACAAATGCTGATAAGCTTGCTGATTTTAAGACTATTTATAAGGATAATGTTTTTATAACTTATCAGCCTATGTATATTATGGGACGCGCATCTGACGATGATAGTTTCGGTTTAACAGCAGATGAATATTATAATGCGCTTGAAGTAACTAAGATTGATAAAATGAAAGGTGATGATGCAATTAAAAGGAATCGTAAATTAATATGGTGTGGCATGGGGAGGAATGTTTTAAGTATAGAATCAGACGGGAAAGTGTATCCATGCCAACTACTCCACAACGAGGAATTGCAGCTTGGTGATTTAAACAAAGAAAACATCGAGACTATTTGGTCAAGATCTCCATACAGAACAAACACTGTTGACGATATTGAAGAGTGCTGCACATGTGAGATAAAACATCTTTGTGGCGCTCCTTGTAGGGCGAGGGCTTATCTTGTAACGGGTAACATTCTTAAAAAAGATCCTCTTTGTCCAGATTTTATCAAACGCAGTCATATAGAAAATATGATCAAATCTTAGTCTTGGTGTCTTCTGTTTTTATGTGGAAGACCTAACATTATTTTTGGGGGTAAAGTCTTTAATCTCAACAATCTCTACGTCAAAAGCATTACCCACTTTATTGATCTGATCTAAAAGTCGCTTATTAACGATTTCATTATTATTAGTAAATTCAGGAAAAGCAACAATGGCTGAGCATTCAACTGGATTAAGGCCTCTTTTTTCAAACCAGGAGTGGACTTTTCTTGTTCTTCTAATAAATTCTCTATAAAGAACAGCTTGAGTAATAGCATGGCGAAAGCCTTGACCACGGCTATTGCCTGACGATTCTTTAAGTTCAACAACATAAGGAGTGTTTCCACACTGCATTAAAGCATCTACATATCTTGGCGAGCCATTTGGTCCCCATAGTGTTGGAAACTGAAAAGGCTGGTCTCCGAGTGCATGTTTTAAAACACCTGACTTGGAGGAAATTTTCAGCTGCCCGGACAAAACTTGGCTTTCAAGAAGATGCTCTCTTTGAAATTGGCTTAGTGCGCCATTTTTTCTTGATTCCGCTATAGCGCGTATAACTGAAGCAACTTTATTGAGTTGAGAATGGATAAAAATACCTTCTTTAAAATTTTCTTTATTTAGAATCTCAAGAAAAACTTTACGAGCTGGTCCGTCGTCATTTTTCCCCCTTCTTCCGACTTTTAACTCACTTTTTTGACAACCTAAATCCATTGAACATACTTCAAGACCACCAACTCGGCCAGACCATTTTTGCCCAGTGGCAGATCTATACCATTTAAAAAGATCATTATTGATTGCCTTTTCAAGTTCTTTTGCAAATTCTGGAATTTCCACTTTTTGACTTAAATATTCCATCCACCGTTCAATTTTTCCTGTGGGAGTTATGTCGAAAGATTTGGTGTTAAAATTAACTTTTTTACCATCAACTTCTATCGCAATATTCATGTCTTCAATTTTTATGCTCTTGACCATTAAGGCTACAGCGTTCTCAACTTCGGCTTGTTCGTCTTGGTCTGTGCGCTTACCAAAAATTAGTTTAAGATTTTTCTTTTTGCTTTCAGTTTGCAGATACAGGTGAACAGCATCCACAACCAAGTGTATCTGGTCGTCTTTTTTCATTTCGTTTCCCATGCCTACTATCAGGGTATCATTATCTTCACAGCGGATGACCTTTTCAGAGATGATAAGTTTATTTCTGTCCTGTTCTGCCTTGGGATTTAAGCTCTGGCTTTTCAGAAGATCCATTATTGATTCTTGGTTCATAAATTCAGTTTTCAAACTTTGACCTCTCGGAATATTATACGGCCCAAATTTCTCCATCGTTCCTAATTTCAACATTCTTAAAAAGCTTTTTATAAGCATTGGGCTCGAAAGAGTGAATAGGAATAAGCCTTTTCGATGATATGGCTTCTGCAAATCTTTTTAAGTCGTCCTCAGGTGCATGTCCTGACGTATGGCAATGAGTTAAAGGGATTTGATGCTTTTTAAGCCAATCGTGGAACCACTGATAACGTGCGTCTTTTAAATATCCGGGCCACAATGAGTAAATAAGAGATGCCTCTTCAAGACAACCCGCTTTTTCCAGCTCTTTTGTCATGGATGGTCGAAAAAGCATTACAGATGAACTGGCTAGATTGGATAACTTTTCTGGGTAAATACGGCAGAATGCAACCGATTTGGGAAGATCAAAAAGCTCTTGCTTCTTGACCAGGTTGCGTTGGGAGTTAGGAACAAAAACATGAAAATCTGTGAAGCCAGGTTGAGGCAATCTACGATTCTTTATCGCCATTAAGATGCTGGTCGTATAAAGGTCCACGATGAATTTTTTACCTGATTTGCGGCAGGCTTTGTATATGCTTACGAGCCGGTCAATATTCTGGCCGGCAGTCCAAATGAGCGTCATGCCATTGGCTGCTTTGAAATGATTGATGAAGATGGTTTTTATATCATCTTCTGAAAGGTATTTGTTTTCAAATCCTGATCGGCTAAGAGTCGTGCCCTCCATCAGAAGCACATCGACATCTTTTGGCGGGTTTCGTAGTAGCTTTTCGAATAATTTTCCTTTTCTGCCGTGGCTCCGAAAATCACCAGAGTAGAAGACTTTCTTGCCATTGGCTTCTATAAGATAGGCATACGCATCATAAGCAGAATGATCCATCAAGTAGGGAGTTATGGTAAAAGGCCCCAGTATAATCGGTTTTTCATTTTTGATTTCAATTGTTCTTGTAAAACCGGGCGTGTTGGGGAAAAATTGTCTGGTGGCATTAATGATTCGAAGAGCACCTTTGCCAATAACAACTGGCACTTTTTGCCGGACCTTTGCCATAAGGCCATAGTGGTCAATATGTGCATGACTTATAGCTATTCCCAAAAGAGATTCATCTATATTTTCAAGACCGGAAACATCAGGCAATGGCGTTTCGTCGAGTTCTGCGTCCAATGGAAGACCAAGATCCAGTAAAATTCTCTGGCCTTCCGTTTCTATTTCGACACATGATCCGCCAATTTGTTTGGAGCCGCGATGGATGCAGAGATTCATTAATCCTTCTCTTTTTTTATATCTGTTTCTTCAATATTAATATTTAAGTGAAACAATTGTCAATTCATAGATTATGGCTTTATATTATTAAAGCTATAAGAGGAAATCAGTTCTATTCCTGACATCATCTATTCGTTGAGCAGTTTGAAGAAAAAACTATGATGATTGAGAATATATAAATTCAACAAGTGCCCTTTGTCACAAAACTACTCGAAACTCGCTATAATGTAAAATACACGGTGCATAACTAACGCCCGCCGACCTTGACTAATCCAGTCTATCCGCTATAATTCACAGTCGCATTCCGTACCTTAATAAGCTCATACAGATTACCCTTTCCGGCTTAACTGCCCTAAAGTGGCTTAATATGCCCATTAAGAAGTCTATGATAATAAAAAAATTAAAACTGACATGAACACACAATTTTTGTCAGAAGTTGTTTTTCTTTATTATCTTTAGAACTCTTGGCATAACGCAAGGCCATTGGTAATAAGAAAAATATACTTCATCAGGTTAATATCTTCGGAGCATTTTTTTGTTGTTATCAAAGGTCTTTTTTATTCTCAATTTTCTAATTCTTTACTTCAAATATATGGATATTATCCATAAGCGTTTTCCCGTGGAAGAGATTTCCATTGACGAACTGCGAGAGAAGGAGAATGACGAGAACGAATCCAACTTCTTCGAACGCAGGCTAGGCCTCTTTTGCGAGATGGACACTGACTCCATCGGCATTAAGATCGATCTTTCGCGGCTCTTCAAAAAAGGCGTCTTTTCCGCCAGCGAGAAAAGGGCGATAGTCAAAAAGCTGGCCGACTTACAGTTAAATCCCACCGAAAGAAAGGCGTTTCAGCGCGCCTTGGTTAAATTAAGAAATTTTTACCTAAACAGATGCTTACCCTCGAACAAATGAAAAAATTGCTGGACGATCCGTCCTTTTCTGACGAGCAGATTTTGGAAATCCGCGACCAGCTTTATGCCCTGGCTGAGATCATCTATGAGAAATGGCAGCAGGACAAGAAAGCTGGCAAGCTGCCGGGCAAAAAAGGCCCGGAACTGGACGATTGGTACAGTAGCCAAGAGAGTATTCCTTCGGGTAGATAGGACTACTACCCGTCAATTATTCCCTGCATACGGCACGGCACTTTTAAAGCGATAAAATGGCGTCCTTTAGCGTTTTATGTTGGGGCAAAGGGAGTCTGGGGCTTGTAAGCGGAGCATTACAAATCCCCAGCAAATAGCTTCGGACGCTCCGACATCACGAACCTATTTGCTGGGGCTTCCGCCCACAGACCCCTTGCCCCGTCTTCTTCATTTATGACATCAAAAAGAGACCTGATCAGGTGGTTCATCAAAGAGGTTCATTGGGCGACACCCCGCAACGTAGCCTATTTCATGGAGGGCAGATGCGACAGCGCCATAAGCCGCGTTTATTCGTCGGAACTGTCTGAAATGCGGAAAGTAAAAGATAGGACTATCCGCCTCAAGCGGATCAGGAACCAGGACGGCCACTTCGCCTATACGATTCTTTCCAAGACTCTGCCGACTTTCCTGTTCAACCATAATGTCTGCGTTAGAAACATTATCGGAAAGTTTTTACACGGCAGAGGAATGCAGGAGATTTCTTTCGAGAAGCCAGCCGACGCCTCTATCCGGCAATACCGCTTCGAACTGGACAACGGACATATGAGTGAAAGCCAGCTCGAAGAAAAGATAGTTAAGAATTACTCCCGCCTCAACGTCCAACTCATTTTCATAATGCGACACCGCGAGTGCCCGCATCTCGAAGCCGAAAGGCTCAGGAAGGTATTTCAAATTTCAGCCAAGGTATTTCCCCGCCAGCCTAACAAGGTTTTAGGAGCCTGTTATACCAGCTACCTTGAAAACGGAATCGTTTTCAACCGCAAAGGACAGGCGAAGCTGAAACCTTTTAACCATTAATCAAATTATTAGAAAGGAGGTTTTATGTATTCACCAAAAATAAGTGAAGAGGTCATTCCCTATCTTTACCAATGGGCGAAAAGCGAAGGAGTCTCTATGACTGCCTTGGTTAATCGCATAATCAACAATGAAATTGAAAAAAATCAAAAAAAGGAGAGAACCTATGACGAAAAAGATAAACGAAACCCTCAGTGGGATACTGCAAATATTTAAGTCCGGGCAGATACCCGAAGCTGTTTCCTATGCGGCCTTTCCCTCTTTTGACATTCCCTCGGAGCAATGGAGCTACCTGAACCGTATTATCATGTGGATTCATGGAACGCATGACGCCAGAGGATACCGCCAATGGGAAGAAGCAGGAAGGCACGTTAAAAAAGGCGCAACTGCCTTTCACATTTTCGCCCCACGTTTGAAAAAGGAAAAGAACGAAAATGGCGACGAAGATTTCAGCTTGTTAGGATATTTGCAAGTTCCGGTTTTCTGTTATGAGGACACGGAGGGCGAACCGCTGAATTACAAGAAAACAAAGATCAACTCATTCCATTTGATTGATAAGGCGCAGGAATGGGGGCTGGATGTCCACGCCGTATCGGGAAACGATATGTTTTGGGGAGCGTACAACGGGAAAGAAATAAAATTGGCTACGCCCGAAGAATCAGTCTTTTTCCACGAGTTATCGCACCATGCCCATAAACTTGTGCTTGGCAAACTCAAAGACGGCCAGGACTGGAAGCAGGAAATTGTGGCTGAATTATCAGCCGAAGCCCTTTCCAGAATTTTCGGGCTTCAGTCAACGACTGGCAATTCCTACAAGTACATTGAAAGATATGCAGTTGAAGCCGGGCTTACACCCGTTACGGCTTGTCTGCAAGTTCTAAGTGATACCGAAAAGGTTTTGAAACTGATTTTGCAGGAAGACAAGCCAGAAATCGAAATGGCGGGTAAAATGTAATTAAGCCTATATCGGCAGAACCCCAACGCAAAGCTAAAACATCTTGGTTTACGATGGAGTCCTACCAACCAGCCTGAATTACCATGAGGGCTGAAAGGTGTTTGCTAGTAGCCCCTTTTAACGAATGCGGGCGAAAACTCTTTGGTAGAAATACCGATAGGCCTAGTGCTGAAAAAGACTTTCGCAATGGCAAACATGGAAATCGTGTTTTTTGGCGAAAGAATGACACGCAATCCTAAAGGACTATGGGACTCCTGCCCTCGTATGAGGGCTGGGAGATACCCATTGAAACGAAGTCATTGCTTCCATGCCGAAAGTCTAAGAAATTTTCATATCAAAACTTATGGCAGCAGGATGGCAATGGATAAGATTGAGATAAATCCACCCACAGGAGGAAAGTTATGAACTACAAAGAAACTTTAAAAAGCATTGATACCGAGAAAGCCTTGGCTTTGATCGGCATCGAGTTTGAGTCACAGGGAGCCTATGCGAAATTCGCTTGCCCTCAACCGGATTGCGACGGCAACGCCGCCATCAAAGAGTACGGCGATAAGAAGAACCTTTACTACTGCCCGAAGTGCAAATCAAGCGGCCATATCATTTCCCTGGTGATGAAAATGAAAGGCATTGATTGGAACGCCGCCAATGACTTTTTATCGAAAGCTCATCAGAACCACGCCAAGAGGATTACCGAAGAACTCAATATCAACTATGAATTGTTTTTTAACGATTTCATTAAATCAAAAGGTATCGAAGAAGAGATGTGCAAATTGCTTGAAATTGGTGTTCCGAAAGGCAAGACTATGCTAGCCGGTAGCGTCGCCTTTGCGGTGAGAGATGCCAAAGGAATGAAAGTCGCTTATTACGGAATAAAAATGAAAGACGGCAAACCGGTTTTTCATAATACTTTCAATCCCGAATTGTATCTTTACAATTTTTGCAACATTGATTTCAGTGAGCCGGTCTATTTCACAACTGATATGTTCCGTTGCATCTACAACATAGAGAACGGAAGACAATGCGTCTGCAATTTCGGACTGCCCTATCTTTCTGATGCGCAGCTTGAACTCTTGCATCAGGTGGAGCACATTGTTTTGCTTGTCGATGAACCACTCTTAAAACCGCTGGCAATTCAGATGGCAGAAAACAAAATGAATTACTTTCGGTTTGAGTAAACAACAACGGGCTGTCCCATCGCGGATCAGCCCGTTTCTTTTTTTATAATTATCCACAACACCTCCTTTGCACAAAAATGTATTCCACTTTATAATATAAGTGTCGCCTAAGTTAATAAATACTCCGATTTTTTATTATCATCGCTGTCCTAAAGGGACAGTCTGCCAACGATGTTAATCTTCGGAGTAACTGACTTGGGCGACCAGACTGTCCTTTTAAGTTGTTAAAAAACAAAAATATGAAAGGAGTAATCTATATTCGGGTCTCCAGCGACGAGCAAGTCAAAGGCACATCCTTAGAAAATCAGGATGAGCTTTGCCGCGCCTATTGTAAAAGCAAAGGTATTGAGGTCGTCGGCATTTATCGAGAGGAAGGAGCTTTGAACTGGTATAGTCATAGTGGACACCTCGAAAAGAGTGATATAGAGAATAAACTAATTGAGGTGAGAGATGACAACAGAAAGAAAGAGCTATTCAAAGCAATTTAAAATTGACGCAGTGAA
>Ga0116148_1000896_pt1 | contig 34962 bp, 38 predicted proteins | sample AD_UKC055_MetaG_FD_89786 | JGI IMG/M metagenome (GOLD analysis project Ga0116148, IMG submission 89786) | Active sludge microbial communities of municipal wastewater-treating anaerobic digesters from USA - AD_UKC055_MetaG | ecosystem: Engineered > Bioreactor > Anaerobic > Digestate | place: USA...
CGATCTGCGCGCGGGAGAAATACTCGGCCTGGTCGGAGAAAACGGCGCCGGAAAAACGACACTTATGAGCATTCTGTTCGGCATGCCCGTCATCCGGGAAACAGGCGGATACGGCGGAAAGATTCTGGTCGACGGCAATGAAGTCCGTTTTTCAGGCCCCTTCGACGCTCTCGACGCCGGCATCGGCATGGTCCATCAGGAGTTCTCCCTGATACCCGGCTTTTCTGCAACGGAAAACATCATGCTGAACCGCGAAATCGCCAAAGGCGGAATTATCGCGGATATTTTCGGTCCGCGCCTTTCGACGCTCGACCGCGCAACCATGCATACCAGGGCTAAAACCGCGATTTCCCGCCTCGGCATCGAGATTGATCCCGAGATGAAGGTCGCCGAAATGCCCATCGGACATAAACAGTTTACGGAAATCGCCCGCGAGATCGACCGCGAAAAAGTCAGGATACTCGTGCTCGACGAGCCTACGGCCGTACTGACCGAATCCGAGGCGGAAATCCTCCTCGATGCGGTCAAGCGGCTCGCCGCGACCGGCATCGGAGTAATCTTCATTTCCCACCGCCTCCACGAGATAACCGGGATGTGCGACCGCGTCGTCACGCTGCGCGACGGCAAATCGGTACGCGACGTGCCGGTCGGGGAGACCACGGTCGAAGAAATTGCCGTTTCAATGGTCGGCCGCGACATGGCTCCGCCTGAGAAGAGTCAGGACAACCGTGTCTTCGGCGAGCCGTTACTGTCGGTCAAGAACCTGTGGGTCGACATGCCCGGAGAAGTGGTCAGGAACGTTTCGTTCGATGTCCGGGAGGGCGAGATCTTCGGTATCGGCGGACTGGCCGGCCAGGGCAAGCTCGGCATTCCGAACGGCATCATGAGCCTGTATCCGGCGGGCGGCGAAGTGCTCTTCAAGGGAAAGACGCTGCCCCGCGGAAACCCCAGGACGGCGCTTGCCGAAGGCATCGCCTTCGTGTCGGAAGACCGCCGCGGCGTGGGTCTCCTTCTGGACGAAACGCTCGAATGGAACATCGCTTTTACCGCGATGCAGTCACAGAACCGCTTTCTCAAATCCTTCCTCGGCGGACTCGTGCGCCTTCGCGACGAAAAGGCGATGAAAGAGCTTGCCAACAAATACATCGACATGCTCGAAATCAAGTGCACCGGGTCAAAGCAGGCGGCGAAGGAGCTGTCCGGCGGAAACCAGCAAAAGATATGCCTTGCCAAGGCGTTCTGCCTGGAGCCCGAACTGCTGTTCGTTTCCGAGCCGACACGGGGCATCGACGTCGGAGCAAAGGCGATCGTGCTCGACGTGCTCAGAAAATACAACCGGGAGCTCGGCGTCACCATCGTAATGGTTTCGAGCGAACTCGAAGAACTCCGCTCGGTATGCGACCGCATCGCAATCGTTTCGCAGGGAGCGGTGGCTGACGTGCTGGACCCGTCCGCGTCGCAGGCGGAATTCGCTCTCAGCATGGCGGGCTTGCGCGAATCCGGCAAAAACCGGATCAAGGAGAACTGATGAACACCACTGATATGCACAAGCGGATCAAGGAAGCGGCCGCCGACTTCGGCTGGCCCAGAATCATTATCGCACTGTTTCTCGCGGTTCTGTTCATACTCGCCCCGTTCGTCAAGGTAAGCATCGCGTCGTCCCTGTCGGACATCATCAACCGGTTCGGCATGAACGCGCTGCTCGTGCTCGCGATGGTACCGATGATCCAGTCCGGCTGCGGACTCAACTTCGGCCTTTCGCTCGGCGTCATCGCCGGGCTTCTCGGCTCCACGATGGCGGTGCAGTTCGGTCTTACCGGCTGGGCAGGACTGTTCGGCGCAATCGCCCTTTCCACTCCCTTCGCGGTTGTGCTCGGCTGGCTCTACGCCAAGCTCCTGAACCGGGTCAAGGGCGAGGAAATGACCATAGCTATGTACGTCGGCTTCGCAGCCGTCATGTTCATGTCGATCATGTGGCTCATCCTGCCCTACTCCAGCACGAACATGGTTTGGGGCTACGAAGGCAAAGGACTGCGCACAACGATCACCCTTGACGGCTACTGGAACCGGCAGCTGAGCGACTTCCTCGCGGTCAGGCTGAGCGACAACTTCGTGTTTCCGACGGGGCTCATCCTGTTCGTAGCGGCAAGCTGCGCCGTCATGTGGCTTTTCCTGCGCAGCAAGACGGGTACTGCAATGACCGCGGTAGGCTCGAATCCCGACTTCGCGCGGGCAAGCGGCATCGACATCAACAAAATGCGTACGACCAGCGTCGTCATGTCGACCGTCTTCGGCGCCGTCGGCATCCTCCTGTATCAGCAGAGCTTCGGCTTTATCCAGCTGTATACCGCGCCCCTGTATATGGCGTTCCCCGCAGTGGCCGCCATTTTGATCGGAGGAGCTTCGATCAATAAGGCATCCATCGTACAGGTGGTCGTCGGAACGATTCTCTTTCAGGGAATCCTTACGATGACGCCTTCGGTCATCAACAGTCTCCTGCAAACCGACATGTCCGAGGTTATCCGCATCGTTCTCTCGAACGGCATGATTCTCTATGCGCTGACGCGCAAATCGAAGGTGACGCGATGAAAAAACAGTTCGTACTCAAAAGCTTTATCGCAGACAATCTCGTCGCGGTCATTTTCCTCGCGATTACCATCGCGTCGATTCCCCTTTCGGGCCTCTCGCCGGTGCATATCATCGACGACTTGATGACCCGTATCGGCCGGAACGCATTCCTTGTCTTCTCGCTGATCCTCCCCATCATGGCGGGAATGGGCATCAACTTCGGCATGGTGCTCGGCGCCATGGCAGGCCAGATCGGACTTATCTTCGCCATGGACTGGGGCATCGGCGGCATGCAGGGACTCGGCTTCGCCGCCCTGCTCGGCCTTCCCGTCTCCATCCTTCTGGGCTGGATAGCGGGCTCCATCCTGAACCATGCCCGCGGCCGGGAAATGGTAACGAGCTACATCCTCGGATTTTTCTTCAACGGCATCTACCAGTTCGTGGTGCTCTACCTTTTCGGTTCGGTCATCCCGCTCCACAACCGGGCAATCGCCCTGTCGCGCGGATTCGGCGTGCGCAACACGCTCAACCTCGAGCCGGTCCGGCAGGTGCTGGACAACGCCTGGCTGGTAAAAATCGCCGGCGTCAGGCTTCCGATGCTCTCGTACGCGATTATCGTCGTGCTGTGCGTGTTCATCGTCTGGTTCAAGAAAACCAAACTGGGACAGGACATGCGCGCCGTCGGCCAAAACCAGCATGTGTCGAACGCCGCCGGCATACCGGTCGAAAAGACCAGAATTCTGTCGATCGTCATCTCGACGGTGCTTGCCTGCTTCGGCCAGATCATCTTCCTGCAGAACATGGGCAACATGAATACCTACAACGCCCACGACCAGACCGGCTTCTTCGCGGCAGCCGCTATCCTCGTCGGAGGGGCTTCGCTCACCAAGGCGAGCATCCCCAACGTCTTCGCAGGCGTTCTGCTCCTCCACCTGATGTACATCGTCGTGCCGATGGCGGGACAAAACCTGTTCGGCTCCGCAAACATCGGCGAATACTTCAGGCAGTTCATCGGCTACGGCGTTATCGCGCTGTCGCTGGTCATTCACGCATGGAGATCCAGGCGTGAAGCCGAAAAAGCGCGGGCACTTCTGAGATCCGAAGGAGAAGAAGCATGAAAGGCGAACAGAAGCACGGCGGAACAAAAACACTCGCGCTCCGCGCCGCCATAGGCGTTGCGTACATCGGGCTGCTCGCGCTGTTTCTCGTGACCGGGCGCACGCATACCGTACTGATAGACAACAAGGCCGATCCGGCGGGATCCTGGCAGGCGATACGCGGCATGACCGTCTCGGTCAACGGAGGCGAAGCCGTCGAATACATGAAAGGTGACCGCGACAAGGTTTCGGTCAAAGGACAAAAGATGCGGGTGCGCGTCGAGTTCTTCGACGGCCGCGATACCGAGGAATACTCGCTCAAGATTCCCTTTATCGAGGATACGCTCCTTCTGTCTGTGCCCAAACTGGCGGAAGGGCTCGACAATCCGATGGAGCCATTCAACCTGTACGCCGACAACAAGGCACGGACCGATGCGGAAGAGGGAGAGCGCTTCGGCCAGGAGCCCTGAGCAGTCTACAGCTTGAGATATTTGGCGTACAGCTTGTTTTCTTCGCGCTGTATGCGGTCCTTCAGGAGCGCATGCAGGAACGCGAAATCTTCCGCGAAGCGGCCGGCGCCCTTGCCGGCAATCCAGCCGTCGATCAGGGCGACCGCTTTGGCGGAGATCTCGTTCATTTCGAGACCCATAACTTTCAACATTTCGCGCAACCCTTCGTTCTTCTCAGCAGCAGCGCGCATTTCCGGGTAGAGCTTCCTGTCCTCCCGCTCGAGATGCGCGGCCAGCTGGGCGCGCACATCCTTGAGCAGGAGAACGGCTTCAGCGTCCAGTTCAGGGCGGCCGCTCAGCACGCCGAGCGTCGATGCAAGGCGCGCATGGTCCGCGTTCAGTTCTCGTATCACATCCAGTTTCATAGTAATGCCTCCGCACAGCAGGTTTGCTTCTACTCTACGCAATTCCGCCGGCAGAGAATGTGACATATATCACAAAAACCGACAAAGCACGCCGGATCGAGGATCGAAGGCGCTTGGCGATACGCCCGAGCGCATGCGAGCGGAAAGCTCACGCGCATCGTGGCGCTCGATGCCCGAAATAGCGTCTTATTGTCCGAGCGGAAAGGCTTCATCGCCGTCGGCTTCGAGCAGACGGTTTCCGATAATGCGGATGCCCAGAAGTCCGAGCGGCGCGGTGAAGAGGATCGCGAGTACGGCGATTGCAAGAATGGTCTGGCCTTGGAGAATCCCCCGGGACAGGGCGACGCCGCCGAGAGCTGCCTGGACGGTCGCTTTCGGAAGGTAGGCGATGGGCAAAACAGGCGTTCGCGCACGGTGAGCGGGGAAAAGGCAGTCGCGACCCACACGCCGAGCGATCGGAAAACGAGGCCGCCTGAAATCGCGAGAAGGCCGCGAAAGCCCGCCTCAAAGGCGGCCGAGGGTTCAAGCGAAAAGCCGATCATGACGAAGAGTATGATTTCGGCAAATACCCAAATCTTGGAAAGCTTTGACGCAAGCTCGCGGGCGACTTCTTCGAAATGTTCGAGGAGGACAAAACCGATGGTTATAATGCCCAGAAGCGCGGCAAAATGAAAAGAGTCACCGACCTGCACGAGCAGCGTCGCGCACACCAAGAGGATCAGCGCTTTTTCGGTTGCGCGGATAGTGGCGTAATGACGCCTGAACACGAGCAGCAGGACGAATCCGACGATTGCGCCCGTACCGATGCCTGCGCCGATGGAAAGGGGAACCGAGAGAACCGCCTGCCAAAGAGCGCCCCGAACGACCGGTATACCACGGCTATACGCGGGGAATCAAGACGAACGGTACCGGACGCGCAGAATAAGATTCAGGACCGAACATCATGGGCGCAGCGGGTTCGAAAGCTCGATTACCCTGGTGCACGTTCCGCGTCCGGCCCTTCCGGCCGTCCGCAGAACCTGCAAGACCAAGCGGGTTTGATTCTCGATTCCGCTTATTTTTTGACCGCCTCCAGAGCTTTCGCGTAATCGGGTTCCTGCTTGATCTCGGGAACCTGCTCCGTGTAGAGCACGGTGTTGTCAGCGTCGAGCACGACGACCGCACGAGAGAGCAACCCGGCAAGCGGGCCAGTAGTTATTTCCACCCCCCAGTCGCGGCCGAATTTCCGGTCACGAAGTTGAGAGAGGGAAATAATATTCGAAAGACCCTCTGCCTTGCAGAACCGGCTGATCGCGAAGGGCAGATCATTGGAAACCATCAGGAGTACTGCATCGTCGAGTTTTGCAATCTCGTGGTCGAACCTTCGCGCGCTCGCCGCGCACACACCGGTGTCGAGACTCGGCACGATATTCAAGATCTTCTTCTTTCCTGCGAAATCCTTCAGCGAAACGTCGGAAAGATCCTCGCGCGTCAGCACGAAATCCGGAGCCTTTGCACCGACAGCAGGAAGAGTCCCGCAGGTTTCTATGGGAGAACCGCCAAGCATAATTTTTGCCATACTAACCTCCATAAATGTTAGCCAAAGCATACTCATATTCTAGCAGAAAAGCAAATTCTGTTCGAATTGGAACAGGTGTACCGAAGCAAGAATTCCAGGGATTTACCATAAATGCTGATACGAAGAGTGCGCATTCCATTTTACGCTGGATCATATAGGAAGACAGTATATGTAGCGACGTTGTCGGCATGGGCACTCATCCTGATTGGAGTATACCTCGGGTATAAAACCGGAAAAACCATCGGCTACTTCAACGGCGATGGCTCGGTGATGATGTTCTTCGGCGCAATAATCGGCGGCGGAATCGGATTTGTACTCAGCGCGCTGATAATTCCGCCGATTATCATTTTATTCGCCATCTATGAACGCATGGAAATCATCTCGGATTGCGATGCCGTAAAAAAATATCGGTGGAACGGACAGAGTGCGAGCTCCGCTCGAAGCGAACCGGCTCCCGACATCGGCGAAGTTCCCGGATCGACTTTGAAGTGGAACAGAGACGAAGAAAACTGATTTGCCAGCGCGGTTTTCAGCACCGGATCAGCCGATGCGGAGCATAGAAAGCCGGGCGGCCGGCAGGACAGCCGGTCCTGGGCGGGGTACGTGCATGCACGGTGATCGAGGATCAAAGTTGTTGAGGCGTGCACAGCGGTTCCTCCGCCCTGGGAAGATCGAAGCACGTGCTTCAAGCGGGATCGATATAGGTCCAGAGTAAAAAGTTCTTGTGCGGTATCGCGTTGTGCTGCATAGTTACGGAATGGAATATGTTGAAGTGCGCGTCAGGGATGTTCCCGGGCTGAAGACGTTCGGCAGGGTGCCTGTTTTTTCGGAGGACGGGGCGCTCGAGGTGTTCTGGACCGGCAGCGGTGTCGAGTTTGCGGGGTATTTTTCGGCCGCCTGGATCGAGCTCGAGTCGGACTACGAGACGTATGAAAGCTGGGTAAGCGTGTTCGTGAACGGTGCATGGATCGCCCGCTTTATCCTGGAAAAAGGCAGGCGCTGGTACTGCCTTGCGCGCGGAATGAATGCGTCGAAAGCGCAGAGCATTCGGGTGCTCAAGGACACGCAGGCGATGGGAGACGATCCAGCTCATTCGCTCGTCATGCGCACAGTCCGGGTCGAGACGACGGGCGCAGCGCCGGCGGAAGCAGTACGGGCGGACGAGGTTTTCGTTTCTGTGCCCCGGAAAAAAAGAATGATCGAGTTCGTCGGAGACAGCATAACTTCGGGAGAAGGGACTATCGGCGCAAAAGGCGAGATGGACTGGATATCGATGTGGTTTACCTGCGCCAACACCTGGGCGTACATGGCGGCAGAACGGCTCGATGCCGACTTCCGCTTCGTCAGCCAGAGCGGCTGGGGCGTCTACTGCGCCTGGGACAACGATATCCGGCATGCGCTCCCGCTCCATTACGCAGAACTATGCGGCCCGATGTTGTCTGGTCGACTTGAATCGGGCCATCCCTGCATAAAAAGCCGCCGCGCTTCTGAGGCCGGACGCATCCGGGCTGGCGCGCCCTACGATTTTTCTAAGGAACCGGCAAACGCGGTGGTGATCAATCTCGGCACAAACGACTCAGGTTCGTTCAGAAATCCTGCCTGGACAGACCCGGAAACCGGCACGGTATACAAGCAGCGTCTGAATCCCGACGGATCGCTCAACGCAGACGATGCGGCGAAATTTACGCACGCGGCGGAACGCTTTCTTGCGCTCGTTCGGGAGAAGAATCCGGACGCGCTCATCGTGTGGGCGTACGGGATGCTCGGCTTTGAAATGGAGCGATACATACTGCAGGCGATCGAAAGCCGGAAGGTGGGGGGCGACGGCAGCGTGTCATACCTGCGCTTGCCGGCAATGCTTCCGGGAGAGGAAGGTTCGCGCGACCATCCCGGCTATCCCGCCCACCAGCGGGCAGCCGACTCGGTTGCCGAGTGCCTGACTGAACTGTGGAAGTGATGGGAGAAACTCAGGCGGACTGAAAGGACCCATAAAAGAACCTGAAGTGTTGAGGCGCCCTCTGTCAGTACTTCCCCTTCATTTTCCCGGATAGCCCCAGGATTCGATCAGCTTGCAAAAGCGGTCGAACTTGCTGGAAAGAACTGCTATCCGGTTGCCTTCCACCCGGAGGACGCAGGAGGCAAGTCCGGGATCGCGCGCAAGTATCGTGCGGAATTCACTCCCGTTATCGCCCAGATCGATAACCAGCGCCGATTCGGAAACCATGAAAAACTGCGCGCGCTTTTTGACCGATGAGAAGAACGCCTTCCATTTTGGCGACGGATCCGGCTCAATAAGGCGCTGGAACGACTCTATCCGCCGATCGATATCGCTCATCGTAACGCACCCGTGCGAAAACGAAGAAGCAGTAATCCGATACCGCTCCTCACCCACCGCTTCGCCGATTGCTTCCAAATAGAGTTTGCGCTCAAGTGATTTCCCGCGAAAGGTCACCATTAAAAGTTCGCGGTCGGCGATGGCTTCAAAGGTTCGCTTTTCATTCGCCGGCTTTTCACTGTCGAGCCCGAGGCACCAGCGCCCAAACGGCGTCACTCGCACGGCAAAAACGGTGTCGTAGTTCGATACCGGCCGTTCTTTTTGCGTCTTAACCGTTTTTACCGGGTTTTCACGCTCCGAAATTTCAACCAGACCGAAAACAGCCATCAAATAAAAGTATGCGCGAAACAGGGGATAATGCACTGTATACCGGCGCACAGGTCCGGCAACTGATAGGCGGTCCGAGTATGTGGTTACGACCCTGAATTCGGGCATTCGTAATTCAACAGCCTTGTAATAGACATACGCTGATTCAATTCTGAGGGGCCAGTAGGACCGTTCGAAATTCCTGATTTCCAGACTCAATACCAGTGACTCGATGTCGTACCACTCGGGCTTTTCGGCAATGGAGAGCAAAAGCGACCGAAAAGTTTGCCGGCTCAAGGGTTCATGGAATTCGTTTCGAAGACGGTTTCCGGGTTCGCACGACAAGTGCTCGCACAAGGCATAGTGTTCGAAGCTCGCCCCGGTTAGCGGATCTGGCGTCCGTTCGTACTTCTGAATAAGTTTGATGTCCAGGAAAAACCGTGAAACAGCGTCTTTGATCCATTCGTCAACGTCTTTTGGCCGCTGCGGCTTGTCGGCGTAAAAGGCGCAGACAAAGCGATCCAGGAGTGCCACGGGATCGGGCCCTTTCTTTCCGGAAAGGGGAAGAAAATCGATGCCGATCCGGGACCTGAGCGCATTGAGCTCCGCTTTTTTGAGGGAACCGCGGACGCGTTCTCCACGGGTGTATACGTTGAACGGCGGAATATTTTCAAGCGCGAGTGCGATGTTTTCGCTCCGGAGCTCGCTGTTCGTCCAGACCGGAAAGGGTTCTTCCTGTATGGGGGTATAGTGTACGGCCGCGGGAGGCTCCAGGAGGAGGTTGAACAGTATTTTGAACGGCATCGCCAGGCGTACAGAATCGTGACTGTCCAGAACAAAACAGTGAATGCGTACGTCATCGTTCAGAACCGGGGCGTAGTAGTAAGAGGACTTCCGTTTTGCAAGAAGCATGATTCCATGCTTTTTTTCGAACCGGGAGATAAGGAGCGAATCGTAAAAAGCTCCTTCGTACATCATGTCCAAAAGATAGTCGGGGAGCCTGGAAAAAAAGGCAGCCCAGTCTTCGGCGGTTTCAAACGAGAGGAGCGAAGCGACGAGCGCGGAGAGATCGGCTTTCTTTTTTGTTGGTTCGGGCGCTGTGCCGGTGAAGGTCACCCATATATTTTTTAGTTGCTCTACCGTAAATGATGTATCCAGAACATCGGGAAGCGTCTTGAGCAACGTGTGCAGCTGCTTCGAAGGAAAGGGGGTTTTGAGCTCGATTCGGATTGGTTCCTTTTTCTTTTTTGCCATGTTTTATCCCAGTAAATATTCGATATCATCTTCGGAAAGGCCGCGCACGGCGCCCGAATCGGACGAGAGCAGGGCTTCTGCGATTCCCGCCTTGCGCGTCTGCAGTTCGAGAATTTTTTCTTCTATAGTATCCTTGGCGATCATGCGGTAGCAGAAGACCGGATTTGTCTGCCCGATACGGTGAGTCCGGTCGATCGCCTGATCTTCGGCGGCCCGGTTCCACCAGGGATCGAGGATAAACACGTAGTCTGCGGCGGTCAGGTTGAGCCCCACGCCTCCTGTTTTCAGTGTCATGATGAACGCGCCGATTGACGGATCGGTCTGAAACTGCTGTACAAGCGCCTGACGGTTGACTGTCGCGCCGGTCATGACGAGATTCGGAATTCCAGCCTCGGCAAGGTCGTCGGAAACCTGTTCGACCGAGTCGAGAAAGTTGGTAAAAATTAGGCACTTGTGCCCTTCGGCGATTACTCCGGCAACCATGTCGCGAATATACTCGCGCTTGGCCGATACGCCGGAAAAGCCGGATTCGGAGTCGGGCATTCCAGCAAAGCGCCTGAGTTCGCCGAGCGCTTGCAATATAAGAAAGGAGCTTTTCTGGATTCCCTGCGCATCGATCGCACCGGCTAGCCGCGCCTTGAGTTCGGCCGAGCGCTGGCGGTAGAGGGCGAGGTGGTCGGGCGAGAGTTCAATAAGCGCTGTCTGTTCTGTCTTGGCAGGGAGGTCGGCGAGCACGTCTTTTTTGACGCGGCGAAGCATGAATGGATACAGCCTGAGCTTGAGGTCTTTGAGGGCGTTTTCGTCCTGTCCGTCCTGGATCGGTCGGAGATACCGGCTCATAAATTCTGCTTCGCTGCCAAAAAGAGATGGATTCAGGAATTTGAACAGGCTGTACAGATCGGCGAGGCTGTTTTCAACCGGGGTGCCGCTCATCGCGACGCGATGTTTTGCTTTCAGTGTACGAACGGCTGCTGAGGTGCGGGTTTCACTGTTTTTGACGTTTTGGGCTTCGTCGAGTACGACATACGCGAATTCTATGCCCGAAAAGTCTTTGATATCGTTACGAATTGTGGCGTAGCTGGAGAGGATGACGGTGTTTGTAAGCTTCTTGACGGCTGCGCTGTCGCGGCCGATTCCGTAATGCACATGCACGGGGATGAGCGGCGCAAAGCGGGTGAATTCGGAGCGCCAGTTGAACATGAGGGAGCGAGGTACGAGGACGAGAGAGTTTCCCTGCATCCCGGAAGCATAAGCGTTCCTGAGCGCGACGATAATCTGGACTGTTTTACCCAAGCCCATATCGTCCGCGAGGCATGCGCCAAAGCCGTGTTCCCGCAGGTATTCAAGCCACTGAACGCCGTACGCTTGATACGGCCTGAGCGCTCCGTCCGGTACGGTCGTATCGGTTTTGCGCTGTGACAGATCGTTGAAACCGCGGAGAAAAGAGTCTGTATTGTGCCAGCCTTCGCCGGCCGCGTCGATACCGTCAATAGCCCGAAGCGCCGCAATATCGAACAACGAAACGCTTATCGCGTCCTCCGCTCCCTTCATTTTGGATACCAGACGGCTGAAGCGCTCGACAGTATCGCTTTCGGGCCAGGCTTTGCTGCCGTCGGAAAGCGTGATAAAGCCGTTTTTTCGGTATTGGTTCATAAAGACGCCGAACGGAAGCGATTCGCCTGAAAACTCCACCTCGCCCGTGCCTGCAAACCAGTCGACGCCCGTGCCAAGCGACAGGCGCAGCTTGGGCCGTCCGATGCGGAGTCGATATTTTTCCAGGACTTTTGCTTGCAGCAAGACGAAGTTTTGCAGAAGGTCGCTCATGTGCTCTTCAAGGAATGCGCGTGCGAACGGACCGGCTATGACGAACCGGCCTTCTTCTTCGTACACGGAAGAATCGCTGCCCTTGACGCGTGAAAGCATTGTCCGAAAGATGTCGGCGGGTGTTTCAGGAAACAGTATTTCCGAAACGCGGACGACTGACGATTCGTAATCGAGGCGGACGGTTTCGACGATTTCCTGGTCTTCGAAAAAGCCGGGGGGATAGCCTTCAAGCCAGGCCATGGGGCGGATGTGCACATAGCCGTATTCGTCTATTTCGGAAAAAAGAAGTGCAGGCCGGGCGCTTACCGGGCGCCCCTGCTTTACTGTCCAGCCGTTGGCGGCAATACGGATTGTGGGGACAAGGGAACGACACAGGGAAAGCCAGGCTTCCAGATTTTCCCGTTCGACGGTCTCTGCGCAGTACCGGAATTCGGTGCTCCAGGGGCCAAGGTCCTGGACACTGTATATCGAGCGGCCGTCCAGAAGCAGGGAAGAGGCAAGCGGCACAAGGGTGCCGGATGATGGAGAGCGGGTTTCACCGGTGGAGGGATCGACTAACGCAAATGAGATTTGTATCCGCGGTGCGGTAGGATCAGGAAGTGTTACTGTGCAGAAAAAGTCGCCGGGGACAAGTTCAAGCAGGTCCGAATCGCTATTGAGCAGGATGCCGATCGAAGCGGCCAGAGTCAGGAGGGCTGCGGAAGGTTGAAGGATTGCAGCACTTTGCCCCGCGATGTCCGTAGCATCCCAGCGCACGAACGAACGCGAGCGGGCAAGCTCTGCCGAAAAGGTCCGAAAGAACTCTCGTTCTTTACCGGCAAATGCACGATAGTCTGGCTGAACAGCATTTCCCTTCCAGTCGGTTAACGACAAGGAGAAGGACCCGGGGATACCGGAAAGACGGGCAAAACAGGAACGGCCTGCGGGTTTTCGAGCGCTAACACTTGCGGATATATGTGCAGCCCCTGATGGGGCGTCAGTTCCTGATTCTACTTTTTTTGGGGGACGTCCGCGACCCCGTTTTGCTTCTGCCATAGCGCTCATTATCAAAAAAAAAGAGGATTCTGTACAGAGCTGCAGGGTTGTTAACAAGGAAAAAAGGCTACGAGCGCCACGGTACTTTCGTAGATCATTCCCGTTTCAGTCGTTATCCTTTGACTGCACCTCCAGTAAGGCCGGACACAATGTACTTCTGGCACAAAACATAGATTATGATTGCGGGAATCATTGCAAGCGTCAGAAAGGCCAGGATCAGGTTCCAGTCAGCAGCGTGCTCGCCCATGAAGTCCATGACGCCCATCGGTAGCGTAAACTTGCTCTGCGTGTTGAACACCAGCAGCGGTGTAAAAAAATTGTTCCAGCTCGAAACGAATGTGAGGACGCTGACGGTCGCAAGAATTGGTGTTGACAGGGGCAAGACAATACGGAACAAAAAGCCGAACCGGCCGTAGCCGTCGACGGTGGCTGCTTCTTCGAGCTCCATCGGAATCTGCTTGATAAAGCCGCGCAGCAGCATGATCATCATCGGCAAGCCGAAGGCGGCCTGCGGGAGAACGACGCCCAGATGCGTATCAAGCAAGCCGAATTTTCGGAGCTGTACATACAGCGGAAGTATCGCCACTGCAAGCGGAAACAGGAGTCCGAGCCAGAAGTACGTGTAGATTGCAGCATTCAGGCGAAACTTGATCCGGGCAAGGGCGAAACCTGCCAAGGTGGCTGTGCACAAAACTACGGCGACGGTACCGGCTCCGATGGCGAGACTATTGCCGAGTTCCCTCCAGAAAAAGCCGCTTTTTCCGATAAGCATGTCTGTATACTGGGTTGTTACAAAAGGATTGGGGAGGGCCATCGGAAAGGCGCGCAGCTGGCCGACACTCTTGAAACCGCCCATCACAGAAATATAGAGGGGAACTGCGATTATACAAAAAACAATCGCGCAGATCGCATAACGGAACAAATTGAACAGGCAGTTTTCTTTTGTCATCGATTTCATCAGTTCTCCCTTGCCAGCACACGCTGGTACAGAATGCTAAAGACCAGACAGATCAGGAAGATGCAGACGGCGATCGTGCTGCCGTAACCGATGTTGAACCGGGTCAGGCCGACTTTGTACATGTAGGTTACAATTGTTTCGCCGGCGTTTACTGGATCGCCCTTCCCCATTGCCCAAACAAGGTCGAACAGCTGGAAAGAGCCGATCATTGAAAAAAATACCGAAAGCTGCACCGAGGTGCGCATACCCGGGAGAATAATCGACCAGAACGTCTGGCTCTTCGATGCGCCGTCGATTCTGGCGGCTTCGATTTGTTCCTGGGGAATATCCTGAAGACCTGCGATGTAAATTGTCATGTGCAGGCCGAAATATTTCCAGATAATTACCACCAGAATTGCCCACAGCACTGTCGAGGTGTTTCCCATGAGTGCAGGAGCCTGTGCGTCCGGAAGAAAAAAGGTAAAGAAACTTTTCACCAAACCATATTGCGGATGATAGATGAACTGCCACAGAACTCCGGTAATTACTTCGGAGAGCATGTACGGTAAAAAGAAAAACGTGCGGAAAAAAACAGCACCCTTGAATTTGCGGTCGCTTACGATCAGTGCAAGAGCCATTGCCAGAGGAAGCTCGCCCGCAAGGGAGACCACTGCAATAATCAGATTGTGGCCAAGAGCCTTGTGCACGATCGAATCTTTTACGAACTGCAGGTAATTTGCCAAACCGCGGAAGTCCTTCATCGGACCGAGGCCGTTCCACTTATACAGACTGAATACCGCCGCTTCGAACACCGGAATGACAACGAAAGCCGTAAACAGAATAAGTGCAGGGCCGAGCAGTACAACAAGTGTGAGAAAATCAACCTTGCCGGGCAAGCCCTTGGAAACTCTACGATATGCCATGAAAAAACCTCCCGGCGGCATTGCTATACGGTTGCGCAGGCGCAAACTGCCCGTGCGCAACATAACCTGCCCGTGCGCAACATAACCTGCCCGCGCGCAACCAAAACTGCCCGCGCAACATAACCTGCCCGCGCGCAACCAAAACTGCCAGCGCGGGCAGTTTTCGCCGCTCAGGGTTTCCGGAAGCCCCAGCTTCCGGAAGACCCAGCTTCCGGAAAATAGCCCCGTCAGTTTCCCTTATGGGCCGCTTGTACTGCCGCAGCCGCTTGGGCGGGTGTCTTTGTTCCGGCAAGAATCGCCTGAACCGAATCGTTCAGCACGCCTCCCGCTGCAGGCGAAAGCCCCTGATCCAGGTACAGCTGGAAAAAAGTGCACGAATCAACAAGCGCCTTGACCATCTTTGCATTCGGATCCACCAGGCCAACTTCCGCGCCCTTTGTCGTAACCATTGTTCCATTCGTCTGCGCAATGATAATCTGTGTTTCTTTTTTGGTAAGGAACTTCATAAACTCGATGGCAACATCGGGAGCATTCTTTCCAAAGGCATATCCACCGCCGCCGCCCATCACCTCCGACGCCTTACCCTTTCCGCCCTTAACAGCGGGGAAAGTCGCAGCAGCAAGCTTATCGCCGATGCCAACCTTGCTCGTCGAGTTATCCTTTTCCACATTCGGAGCCCACTGGCCCATCAGTTCCATCGCAGCCTGCCCGTTCCCCATAAGAGCAGCCTGATCGCTGTAGGTTGCACCAAGGAACCCTTCCTGGAACGGCTTGAGCGCCGCAAGATCCGCAAGCATCTGACCGGCCCTCACAAAAGTTTCTTCTTCAAATCCTTTCGCATTCTTGCCGCTGAACGTATCCTGGAACAACTGCGGTCCGCCAAGACGGAGAGCAAGATAAGCCCAGTAGTACATCGTCGGCCACTTGTCGCCGCCGGCAATTGCAATCGGCGTGATTCCCGCCGCCTTCAGTTTCTTGACCAGTACAATAAAATCGTCCCAGTCGGTCGGGAACGAATTATAGCCGACCTTGGCGAGCAGTTCCTTGTTGTACCAGAAGGTAACGCAGCCGGCATCTACCGGAATCGCATGAACCTTATCGTGTACCATGTACGGCTTCCAGACACCCTCGCCCATCGAATCGCCCCAGGCAGTACCCTTCACGAACGATGTAATATCTCGAGTCAAGCCTGCATTCGCATACTCGGCAAGCACACCGCCGCCCCAGGTCTGAAAAATATCCGGTGGCGTTCCCGACTGCATCACAGTCGTCAGTTTCGTTTTAAAAGCCTCATTTTCCAGCACCGTAATCTCGATTTCCACACCCGGATTCTGCTGCATAAACTCATCGGCAAAACCCTGGAACATTACACGGTCGTTCGCTGCCGTACCGATATGCCACCAGCTGAATTTTTTCGTTGCCGCACTACCGCCGACATCTTTTTTACCGCCAGCTGTCACCGCCACAGGAACCAGAAGGGCAAGCGCCGCCGCGAGCGCAACCATTTTACTGCTTTTTCGCATCTTTTCCCCCTTTTTACGCACTTACGCACACCCCTTTATCAGGGCATGCTTTACTGTATGAGGGTTTTTGCTATAAGTCAAGTTTTTTCGTTGTATATCTATTTTATCAATTATACAAATGATTTGTTTTTATTGTCAACTAATTAAACTCAGTATATACAGTTTTTTTACTAACCTGCGAACAACAGTAACGAACTTTTTCGTTACATACTGTTTTTCAATGTTCGGGTTTTAACCATACACCGCCGTATTCCGGATTCATTTTAGATTGAATATGACATGGCCACAACGAGCGAACGAGGGACGCGGTTCGCGCGCGCCGGAGACAGCTACATGCACAAAAAAAAACTTCTGCGCCCCTCGCTGCTCCAGCGCGCGCGGGCGAAAGCTCCAACAACGGGCGGCTTCGATCAGACGTGCTATACTTGTATCCATGAACGGAACAGACAACATCCAGGCGATTCGACGGCTCGAAGCAGTACAAATATCGGACGCAGGACTTTTTGTTCTTGCAGTTCATGCGTTCGCAGAAGCTACAATCAGGCGAACCATCGGCGCGACTACCGAAGAATACCGCGATGCAAACTTTGCATACCTCGTCAACGAATATCGCAGGTATCTGATCGAACAAAACGCAGGAGTCTATCACCGAGACCTTGATGTATTGCGCCATTTGTCCAACACTCATCACAAAACAAACCGGGTTCGGCACGAATTCGAAAGTCTCGATCCGGAAGAAATCCGGATTGCAACCCAGCATCTGGTCAGTTTTTGCTCGCTTGCAGGACTTCCCGTAGAAAAAGAACTCGGCAGGCTTAAACAAGCGCTCGACGTCTGGAACGAGCGAAAAACTCTGGGCGAACTGGAAAGTGAAAACTGCGCGCTCAGGCAGAATTATGAAAAAATCCGGACAGACCATCTCGAGCTGTTACAAAAATACGACGAACTCAGCCGCCACAGGGACGAAAAGGAACATCTGCTCAGAGCGCTCTCCCGGGCTGAAAAAACCCTTGCCGACGAAGAAAAAAGCAGTTCAAAAAAAGCCGAACGGATTGAAGAACTCCGGAAAGAACGGGGAAAACTGAAAAATGAACTTCATGAAAAAAACCGGGAAATCGAATCTCTGAAAGAAGCAGAAAAAAAGCTTGAACAATTCAAGGAATTGCTCGTACATGCACAAACTCGCATGGATTATGAACGTATGGTTGTCCGTCTCACCGCAGAACAGACAGCAGTTCTGTCGCAGATTGCGCTCGACAAAGACTTCCTCATAAAGGGAACAGCAGGAACAGGCAAGACACTCGTCCTGCTCAAGGCTATCGAAAAAGCAAAAGGACGCGGAACAGGAAAAGCAAATGCACAAAACGAACTGGGTTTGCAGGAAATTTCCGGTTCGGTTGCCCTGCTCACCTATACCAATACGCTCGTCAAATACGACCAGTGGCTGTCGGCACTCATGCTCGAAAACCTGCTCGACGGCGACGATACAATTTGTACTGCCGACAGTTTTATCAAAATAGAAGCCGATAAAATAATCCCCGGACTCCAGCTCGTTTTCGACCAAAAGCAACTGGAGGCTGCAGCAGCTCCGTTTGCCGAAAACTCCGGGCTTTCGGCCAAGGAACTCGTCGCCGAAGCGGAACAGTTCGTCTGGGCCAACGCAATCACAGAAACTGAATATCTCCAGGATATGATACCCAGAACCGGACGCAAAACACCCCTGTCCCTGGAAAAAAGAAAACCAGTCTGGGCTGCAATCGTTGCTTTCGGGGACAGCCTTCTTTCAAGCGGCACCGCCACCCGCTGTCAGGCGGCGAATCTTGTTCTTGAACATTCCCCGGAACCGGTCGTAGACTATCTGTTTATCGACGAAGCCCAGGATCTCCCGGCAGCTGTCATCAGGGCATGCAAGAATCTAACCCGAAAAGCAGTGATTCTCGCAGGTGACGCTGACCAGTCGATCTACCAGAATGGCTTTACATTCAAGCGGGCGGGCATCGATATAACCGGCAAAACGCGCATACTCCGTTCAAATTTCCGAAACACAGTGCAGGTTCATGCCCTTGCCGAACGCTACCGGAACTCGACCGGCGGCGACACGGAAACCGGAGCATCCGCCTGGCGGGAAGGACCCGAACCAGCCCATATCCAGGCGCCGAACGGTACCGATCTGACAGATGCGCTTGCAAGACGCGCCCGCTTGTACATCAACGACCTTGGCTATGAACCGCACAACCTGTGCATCCTTGCCTCTACCGGAAAAGACATCGAACGAATCATCGAAACCCTCGGCAGTTTCGGACTTCCATGCACCGACATCCGCAACCGCGAGTTTAACTTCGGAACCAGGGGCAGCATCCGCGTCTCGACCCTGCATTCTGCAAAGGGTCTCGACTTCCCGATTGTACTGCTGTACCTCAACCGGCTTCCGGGTTACTCCCACAACAGCGAAGAACCCAATACCGACCAGGACCGCATGACCAGAAACCTCATCTATGTTTCGCTCACCCGTGCAATGGAACATCTCGACATCTTCACGCTGGAAAATCCTTCGGCAGCACCAATAGCAGATCTGGTAGCACTTGTGGAATAATCCGATCATGGAGCCTCAAAAACCTTCAACATCTCTTAAATAGCGTTCGTCCGTGCTCATACTCGTTCGCCAGCCAACATCTTCTTCCCGAATCAGATTATGGCCTTGTATTATTGACAAATACAACTGTTGTATATTACAACTAAACCATAAACCAACACGCAATGAGAGGTTTCAGGAGGGCGATGCGTTCGCTCGAACGGGAGACAGGCATGCTGCTGGCCGGCGAAACCGCCTGCTGCTCGGTTACTGTGGCTCAGTGTCACCTTTTGCTCGAGATGGAAGCGCGCGGAACGTCGAACCTGCAGGAACTGGCGGACGCCCTTGCGCTCGATAAAAGCACACTGAGCCGTACTGTCGATTCGCTGGTCCGCGAAGGATGGGCCGAACGCAGAGAAGATCCGTCAAACCGGCGGAAGGTGTCGCTCTCGCTGACAGCTTCCGGCCAGGAAAAGTGCAACCATATCAATGCCAAGTGTGATGACGAATACCGTTCACTGCTTGCGCGCATTCCTGCTGACAAGCATGCACTGATTCTCGAAGCAGTCGGCAGTATTGCCCATGCAATGGAAGAAGCCCGAAAAGAAAAAGCCGAATCAGGCAACGGAGGCAGTCCCCTATGCTGCGCCCGGTAATCAGCTCGAACGGGCACTTGTCCAAACACTCCCGTCGGCAGATCCCGCACACTCCGCTTGTTCACACTCCGCTTGTTCACGCTCCGTTTGTTTACGCTCCCCTTGCCTGCGCTCCCCTTGCCCGCAAAACGGCAACCCGGCTTTCCGCAACGGACAAGCTTTCGGCAGCCGCTCTCAGGCTCGGTATCGGCCGAAACAAGGCAAGCGTCACTCCAGGACTTTATTTTGTCGGTTCGCCGGGAGCAGCTTCCCCTGTCCTTGTAAGTGCCAATTACCGGCTCTCGTTCGACGCGCTCAGGAAAGAGCTTTCAGGTATCGACGCATGGATACTTGTTGTGGACACCCGGGGCGTAAATGTATGGTGCGCGGCGGGAAAAGAACCTTCTGCGCACAAGAGGTCGTCCAAAAAGTCAGGGCTAGCGCCCTGGTCACGCTCGCTCCAGGCGCTCCGCTCGTGCTTCCCCAACTGTCTGCAAGCGGCGTGAACGCGAATGAACTGCGCACGTTGACCGGACGGCGCGTGGTTTTTGGACCGGTGCGGGCACGCGACATTCCCGCATTCCTAGCCGCCGGGCTCAAAAAAACTGCAGCCATGCGCCGTGCAAGCTTCACGCTTTCCGAGCGTGCGGTGCTCATTCCGGTCGAACTCGTTCACTCAGGGCCGCTCTATCTAGCTTCTCTTGCGGTATCGCTCGCACTTGCGCTTCCCGCCGATCCGCACGTTACCATCCGCTGGTTTTTTTACGCAGCCTGGCTTTCATCCTCGCTAACACTTGGCGCCGCAGGCTTCCCGCTCTTTTTGCCTCTTTTGCCCGGCCGTTTTTTTTCAGTTCGGTCTATTCTGCCCTTTACGGTACTGAGCGTCATCGCGGCAGTGTGTGCGCACCTCATCCTGCCAGCAGCAGTTGCCATTGAACCCTCCCGTGCCTTTCTGTACCTCATTCCGACCATTGCGGCTTTTCTGCTTTCGGGAGCGGCGGTTGCGTATCTCGCAATGAACTTCACCGGATCGTCGACGTTTACCAACCAGAAAGGAGTCGAACGCGAGGTCAGCCGGTCCTTGCCGGTCATTACAGGCACTGCCGCTATCGGCATGATTATGGCATTAGTCTGGGCGGTCTCAGCGATCGCAACAAAGGGAGGCATGCAGTGAATGAGCACTATCCCCTGAACGGAGAATCGCTTGAGCTCGATGCAAATAGATGCACAGGGTGCGGAACCTGCATTGATGTCTGCCCGCACAGTGTGTTCGCATTCGCCAAGACCCGGGGTGCCACAACATCGCATAATACAGGCAGAACCGCCTGCATCGCATCTGCAGACCGATGCATGGCCTGCGGCGCGTGCGCACTCAACTGTCCTGCCAAAGCGATCCAGGTAGCATCCGGAGTCGGCTGTGCTGCTGCCGTCATCAACCGACTGCTCGGAAAGAGCCGCGACTGTTCGTGCGGCGACGGCATCCGCTGCTGCTGACAGACACATACTTACCCGCTATAGATTCAAAGGAGAAAACAGAACATGACGAAAGCAGAAAAAGGAAAGGACATGTTCCGATCATCGTACAACTGCGCACAATCGGTCGCGGTTCAATTCGCTGCTGATGCAGGATTCGATGAAAACACCGTCTGCAAAATGGCCTGCGCGTTCGGTGCCGGCGGAGGCCGCAAGCAGTATACCTGCGGAGCAGTCACGGGAGCGTTGCTCGCAATTTCGATGCTGAAGGGACGCGGACTCGGCGGAGTCAAGAGCGGGCAGGACGAAGCCTATGCGTTCGCGCGGGAGCTTATCGACCGCTTTGAAGCAACGTTCGGTACGGTCCAGTGCAGAACTCTTGTCGACGATGCCGATCTTCTGACGAGCGAAGGCCAGGCCCGGTTCCGCGATGAGCGGCTTGGTGAAAAATGCTCGACGTACGTCGCCGAATCGATTTGCATCCTTGAAGAGATTCTCGCACGTTGATTCTGCTTTCGCCCCGCGTTTCGCAGGACGCCCTTGCGCGGCTCACTTGCGCGGCTCACTTGCCCGGCTCACTTGCGCCGGATTCCGCGTTCTGATACCTTCGAACGCATGAAATTTGTAATCCGTCTTGTCAGGCTTGTTTTCGGACTTTTCCTGTACGCTCTGGGAATCGCGCTCACGATTCAGGCGCATATAGGCTATGCGCCCTGGGATATTTTCCACGCGGGCGTAGCCAAGCTCGCAGGCATACAGCTCGGAACGGCATCGATTGCTGCAGGGATTGTAATAGTCGCACTTACAGTGCTGCTCGGCGAAAAAATCGGTCTGGGTACGATTCTCAATATGGTGCTGATTGGTCTGTTCCTGAATGCGATTTTTGCGCTCGACATCATTCCGCTCGCTTTTTCTGTGCCGGCAGGAATCGGCATGCTCGTAGCCGGACTGTTTGTGATTGCTCTTGCTTCGTACTTTTATATCGGCTCCGGTTTCGGGGCCGGCCCACGTGACAGCCTTATGATCGCGCTGCGACGGCTCACCAAGATTCCCATCGGTATATGCAGGGCCGTAATAGAAGGCACAGTCCTCCTTGCCGGCTGGGCACTGGGCGGACTTTTCGGGTTCGGCACCGTCCTGAGCGCTATCGCGACCGGGTTTTGTATTGAACTGACCTTCACGCTCCTCCGGTTCGACGTCACGGAGGTCTGCCATGAGACTCTCGCCGAAACGATACAGCGGTTCAGGCAGTAGCCGCGCACAGCACGCCTGACCGGATGCACCGGTCAGGCGTGCCAGGCTTCTGCATTACAACGGCAGCAATGTAAAGTCCCAGGCCGGAATCCGGTTACAACGGTACCATTTCGCGCGGTCGGTATGATTGACGACGACCTCGACTTCAGATCCGTCCTGGCACCGCCGCCGTACAACCTCCAGCCCCAAACCGGCAAAACGGTGCGGAACGCCGGCTTTCCGGAAGAGTGAGCGGTACAACAGAAAAACACCCGCAGGGTTGAGTGATGTGCCGACATAAAAAACGCGCCCCGCTCCGTACCTGTTTTCTGTGATTGCCGGTTTGCCTGCATAGAATTTTTTCTTGCCGCTGTACCGCGCAAGCACACGGGCCGTCACCGGCTCGAGCACATCCGCCCACACTTCGCCCTGTACAGGGATGCATCCGATGCGCACACCAACACGGGTTTCGTTCAGCGATTCCGAAGCGGATATGCGCACGCCGGAGAGTTGAGAGAACTCCCCTGGAAGCGCTTTCGCTGAATTGTGGTTATCGGTCGTCCGGGCCCCCGTTCTCCATCCCAGTATTAGAGTCCCTCCTTCCTGCACCCATGCTTCGAGTCGGCGCACAAAGGCTGGATCGGTCATCTGGTAGACGTTCAGGCTGATTATGCGGTAACGCGAAAGATCGACGCTCCGCGCGCTTTTTACGTCCGCATTGACTCCGAAAATAGAGAACGGTGCAAAGGAGCGGGTCATTTCCTGATCATAGCCCGCTTCGGCAATCATTCCGATGTGCCTTTTCAAGCCGCGCGATAAATGCTGGAATTTGACCAGGCGGGAATTATCGCGGTCGTACACCAGGCACGCCTGTGCTTCGAACGGAAGATGGGCGAACCGGTTGTATTCCGCCGATCTCGTTGCAATGTTGCATGTAATTGCCCGGAGCCGGTCGTTATCTTCGTTATCGGTGTCGAGTATACCGGAGCACAGCTGTTCCTGAGCCCAGGCTGCGGTACGCCAGCGAAAATAAAACAGCCGGTCGGCGCCCAGTGCGATAGCCTGATGCGTAAAAGAAATCATCTCCTTTTCATTCGGCCGGTAGCCAAGGCAGGTGTGGCCCTGAAAGCCGGATATCTGTTCGAATATGGTATAGTTGCCGGTATCCTTGAGGCCGCGGATGTACGAGAGGGCGTACGCATTGAAGTACCAGGGAAGCGGTTCGTCCATGTCGCCCCACACCGGATAGTTGTCATAGCCGGGAAAATCCATTTTTGCGTTCAGATCTTCCATGTCGATTACCGTACCGGTCGGCGGTGCGTAGAGGTTGGTTGAAATCCAGGCTGAATCGGGAATGTATGTGCGCAAGATGTCCGCCTGGGCCGACGCGTGGCGTACGGCGGAATCGGACATAAAGCGGTAATAATCGAGCAGGAGGCCGGGATTGTGCACAAGGTGCATGTCGCTTGCGGGAAGTTCAACGTCGTCGAACGACGCGTAGGTCTGGGACCAGAACACGGTTCCCCAGGCTTCGTTCATTGCTGCCGGAATGCCGTATGTTGCGCGGAGCCATTCAGTCCACTGTGCGCGACAGTGTTCGCATACGCAGCGGTCAGAGCCTTCGTGGCCGATTTCGTTATCTATCTGCCAACCTACGACTGCTGGATTGGCGCCAAAGTGTTCGCTGACAGCACGAACGATCTGTGTGCACGCATCGCGGTATGCCGGTGCGTTATAGCATGGCTGTCTGCGGATTCCGAAGGGGCGCGAACCGCCGGAAGGATGAATCTGCATCACCGAAGGAGCGGAGCGGTAGAGCCAGATCGGAATCGTCGCGGTCGGTGTTCCCAGAACTACCGAAAGGCCGCAGTTCGCTGCGCAGGCTATTGCATCATCGAAAAGTGCAAAGTCGAAGCGGCCTCGCTCGGGCTCGAGAATCGCCCAGGCGAACTCCATCATGCGAACGGATTGCGCTCCCATATTCCTGATGCGTTCGAAGTCCCGCTCCCACATATCGCGGGGCCACTGATCGGGATAGTAGTCGACACCGAACTCGATTCTGTTGGTTCTTCCTCTCATATAGTTTGACTCCATTTCAAGTCGTTGGATACATCTCAAGTATACAACGACGAGGGTAAAAAAAAACCGGCATCTTGCGTGATGCCGGTTCTTTGATCGATTTGATCCGCGTACTGCTGAATGAATCAGTCTTCGCGTTTTGCGGAGATAAGAGTCTTGATCTTCGCAGCCTTACCGATTTTCTCGCGGATGTAGTACAGCTTCGCGCGGCGCACTTTACCGGGGCGAACTACTTCAACGTTGGCGATGCGGGGTGAATGAAGGGGGAATACGCGTTCTACGCCGACTCCGTAGGAGTTCTTGCGGACAGTAAACGTCCGGCCGATTCCACTGTTCTTGAAGCACAGAACAAGACCTTCATAAATCTGAATTCGCTCGTTCTTTCCTTCGATAATCTTGAAATGAACCTTTACTGTATCGCCGACCTTGAAGTTGAGTTCATTCTCGCGTTTCTGGCTCTCTTCGATTTTCTGGATCAATTCCATTCCCATTTTGCAACTCCTTGACGATTTTCTCCGTTTCTCTGTTCAGGGAACCGGAATCCCGCATCTTCACCAGAAGATCGGGCCTGACGCGCAGCGTTTTCTCGATGCGTTTCCGCAAACGCCAGCGCCGTATGTTTTCATGATGCCCCGAAAGGAGCACCTCCGGAACCCGAAGATCCCGGAATATTTCAGGTCTTGTATACTGCGGGTATTCAAGCAGTCCGTCCGAAAAACTTTCGTCCTCGAGCGATTCGCTGGAAATGACTCCGTCTATCAGCCGGTACACAGTGTCGATGATCACTGTTGCAGCAAGTTCGCCGGAGGACATAACATAGTCCCCAATCGAAATTTCGTCGTCGACATACAGATCTATAATCCGCTGGTCGATTCCTTCGTACCTGCCGCACACGAACACCAGCTCTTCTTCCCGGGCAAGCTCGCAAGCAAGCTTCTGCGTGAGAGGTTTTCCGGAAGGAGTCACATAAATCACCCGTTTTCGGGGTGTGCGCTCCGCAACGACTGACGATTCCGCCGATTCCGCAAGGACTACCGGTTCCGGCGATTCTGCCAGTTTTGCCGGTTCCGCATCGCGGGCGCTGCATCCTGCAGATTCCAGGGCAAGCGAAAGAGGCTCGCACATCATCAGCATTCCGGGCACATGCCGCTCATTGACGGCGCCGTATGGTTTGTCATCGCAAGACTTGTGTTTGTTGAACGCAAAATCGCGGATGTTAATCAGATTGTAGGCAATAATTCCCTTTTTACCGCACGGGCCATTATCGAACTTTCGAAAAAAGCCCTCGGTATTTCAGGGAACAAGGTCAGCACATGGAATATCACGGATTCAATCCAGTATCCAGCGGTGCATCAGCTCCACGGTTTTGGCTCCAATATCGATTTCACCGATAAACTCCTTCCGGAGCGGAACCAGCCGTTTTTCTCCGCTTTCGGCAAGAGAAACCTCGAGCAGGTCTCCCGCGCCGCCTTCCATTACATCTGTTATGGAACCAACGACAGTACCTTGATATACAAGATTACACTGACAAAGATCATTGACGTAGAACTCGCCTTCTTCAAGAGGACAAGCCTTGTCGCGGGGAACCAGAATCTCTGCGCCGGCAAGCTCTTTAGCCTGTTCGGGCGTATCGATTCCCCTCAATTTCAACAGCAGGCAGCCTGCATGACCTTCAACGGCTTCGATTACGAATGGCCGTTCGGTTCCTTTCAAACCGCCTGTTCTGAGAGTGACATCGGTCAGACCGGCAAAATGACCAACCTCGCCCGAAGCGCTCTCAACCTTGACGAAACCGTCAACCCCATGGGATGAACGGATATAACCGGTAACCAGTCTATCCATCAGTCGAGAATTTCCAGTGTCACCCTTTTCCCTGATTTTCCGGTAGAAGCGCTCAGCACAGTCCGCATGGCTTTTGCAATGCGTCCGTATTTGCCGATCACTTTTCCGATATCCGACGGCGCGACACGGAGCTCGAGAATTGTGGACTTGTCGCCCTCAACCTCAGTAACCGTTACCGCACCGGGATCGTCGACCAGGGATTTAGCGATATATTCAACTAAATCTTTTTCCACGCTCGGTGCCTTTCCCCTAAACTCAGAGGGTAAAATTGTTTCTGTTCAGAAGGCCGCGAACGGTATCGGTCGGCTGCGCGCCGTTGTTGATCCATTTGCGTACTTTGTCGGAATCGAAAGAAACTTGCTTGTCTTCGGCAGCAATAGGATGATAGATGCCCAGTTCTTCTATAGTGCGGCCATCGCGGGGTTCGCGGGCATCCTGCACTACAATGCGGTAAAAGGGACGGGCTTTGCTTCCGAATTTCTTTAATCTGATCTTTACGCTCACTATATCCTCCTGGGATTACACCCATAAATTCCTGTGTATACGGGAACCCTATTTATACCGGAAACGGCGGAAACGGTCAAGACGCACAAGACTTTTCAGTCAATACCACCTCTCTCTGCTCCGGATTTTCCGTTCAGGGTGCCTGGCCGGAATCCGAAAAAGAGACCGTTTAGCACACGTACAGAAAATAATCCGGATAAAATGAGTTTTTTATTGTATACTGATACAATGAAACGGCACAACAGCAGTCAGTCGAAATTCATTTTCCTTTCCGATCGCAAACCAGTGTGGCCCGTCGTTCTAAAATTAACTTTCATATATATGTGCTTCGGTCTTCTCTGGATTCTGATTTCCGATTCGGTTGTCAACATTATTATCCGCGAACCTGAACTCAGGGCCAATATCGGGATATTCAAAGGAATCCTGTTTGTCCTGATCAGCACAATCTTTCAATATCTGCTGTTATATCCGGCCCTGAAAAAGCTGTCCGACAACGAACAGGTTATTCTTGAAAAGCGCAACGAGCTGAAAACCATGCTGTACTACGATCATCTGACCGGACTTTCTAACCGCAGAAAACTGCTGGAGCGGCTGCCGGACTATCTGGATGACGGAACCAGCAAAGGAAAAGCGCTCATCTATCTCGATATTGACGATATAAAACTTATAAATGATACCTTAGGCCATCCGGTTGGCGACAGACTTATTATCGAAACCTCGCAACGACTGGCCAGAAATCTGATCCCTCCGGACGAGCTGTTCCGCATCGGGGGGGACGAACTGGTAATCCTGACGACATTTTCCCGCGTATCCAGTCTGAAGGAAAAAGCAGAATCGATTCTGAAACTCTTTGACGAACCGTTCTTGATCGATACAACCTACATCCACAGTACGGTCAGCGTAGGTATATCGCTGTATCCCATTCACAGCGATAATGCGGATGAACTGCTCAAATATGCCGACATGGCTATGTTTCATTCCAAAAAAACAGGAAAAAATTGTTCTGTTCTGTACAATGCAAACATGCTTGCCGCAGTTCATGAACGGGCCACCATCGGTGAACACCTGCATACCGCGCTCGAAAAAAAGGAACTGGAGCTGTATTATCAACCCCAGATCAATACGGAGACGCGAAGCATTTCCGGCTTTGAAGCACTGCTTCGATGGCACAATCCGATACTGGGCAAGGTTCCGCCGGACAAATTCATTCCAATTGCGGAAGAAACGCATCTGATTATACAAATTGGCGAACAAGTGCTGAGGCAGGCGTGCAAGTTTATTCACCGGCTGCATCAACAGGGGTACACCAATCTGAATGTTTCGGTGAATATTTCCATGATACAGCTACTGCAGGACAACTTTGCACAAATGGTTTTTCAAATACTGGAAGAGACGGAAACCAATCCGGCTCGACTGGAAGTAGAAATTACGGAATCCATTCTGCTGGAATCCCAGCACATCACCGTGCAACACTTGACCAAGCTTCGAGAAAAAGGAATCAGTATTGCGCTCGACGACTTCGGCAAGGGATACTCGTCTCTGAGCTATCTCGACAAGCTTCCGATTTCGACACTGAAAATCGATAAAACCTTCATAGACAATATTGTGGAAGCCGACAAGGACACGTCCATAACCGGCAACATTGTAAAAATCGGAAAGAAGCTGGGGCTTACAGTTATTGCCGAGGGTGTGGAAAATGAAACGCAGCTTGCCTATCTGGCAAACCAAAAATGCGACCGTATCCAGGGCTGGGTGTTTTCAAAAGCGCTCCCCGAAGACGAAGCTGTGCAGTTCGCAATCTCAAACCTGAAACCCCGAAGCTGAACACAGGCTGCGGCAGTCAAGCCGGTTTTGTCCTGCACAGACAAAGACACTCAGGCTTTTTATTCGCTGAAACGCCTGAGAAAAAGACGGGTGCGTTCATTTTTAGGATTATTGATCACTTCGGAAGCAATTCCTTCTTCGACAATTACTCCTGAATCCATAAAGATAACACGGTCGGCAACATCGCGGGCAAAGGACATTTCGTGGGTAACAATCACCATTGTCATTTTTTCGGCGGCAAGGTCGCGGATAACCTTGAGAATCTCGCCGGTCAGCTCGGGATCAAGCGCGCTCGTCGGTTCGTCGAAAAAGAGCACCTCCGGGTCAAGCGCGAGCGCGCGGGCTATGGAAACCCGTTGCTGCTGGCCGCCGGAAAGCTCGCAGGGATAGGCATGAATCTTGTCGGAAAGACCCATTTTATCCAGAAGGGAAAGCGCCCGCCGGTTTGCTTCGGCAGAAGTCCGTCCTAACACGCGAAGCTGCGCTTCAGTAATATTCCGCAGCACCGAAAAATGGGGGAACAGATTGAAGTTCTGGAACACGAGGCCGACTTTCAGGCAAATTGCGCGCAATTCGGCTGGAGTTGCATAGGCGCCGTCAGCAACCATATTGCTGCCAAGCACGGAAATAGTACCCCCGGAGACGGTTTCAAGATGGTTTACGCAGCGAAGCAGCGTCGATTTTCCTGATCCGGAAGGTCCAATAATGGAAAGAACCTCTCCGCGGTGAACCGAAAACGATATATCCTTGAGCACTTCGAGATCGCCGAACGATTTCGACAGGTGGCTGACATTCAAAATTTCCATATATGCCTCTGTGTTTACCGGTAATACGACAGTTTTTTTTCAAAACGGGTAAAGAGCGCCGACACCAGCCAATTCATCAGAAAATAAAATATGCCGGCAATAAAAATCGGCATTGTGGAAAATTGGCGTGCAGACGCGTTCTGGGCGACGCGGAACAGCTCGGCGACTCCGATTGTCTGGGCAAGCGCGGTATCCTTTACCAGAGTAATCACCTCATTCGCAGTAGACGGTAAAATCCGTTTGACCACCTGCGGAAGAATAATCCGGAAAAACGTTTGGGTTTTGGTGAACCCGAGCACCTTGGCAGCTTCGTACTGCCCCAGCCCGATAGATTCGATCCCGCCGCGGTATATCTCCGCAAAGTAAGCCGCATAATTGATGACAAACGCGATTATTACTGCGGTAAACCGGTCGTACGAAATCTTGAACAGATAATACGGCGCGAAATACACGAAAATAAGCTGCAGAATAAGCGGAGTTCCCCGCATAATCAGCAGATATACATTAACAGCGCCTGAAATCAGGCGGCTCCGGGACATGCGCCCCAGAGCCACCGGAAGCGCCAGCGGAAGCGAAAACAGCAGGGTCAACACGAATATTTCTATTGAAATGAGCGAGCCCTGAAGCATCGCTTCCAGCATTTTCAGCATTGATTACTTTCCAACGATCGAAATATCAGCCTTGAACCATTTTTCGCTGATCTTGGCGATAGTGCCGTCTGCAGCCATAGCCTCGAGGGTTTCCTGAACCTTCTGCATCAGGGCAATATCCGCCTTACGGAAACCAATACCGTAGTTCTCGGGAGAAAGAGATTCTTCCAGAATGCGGTAGTCTTTTCCGGAGCGGTTGATATTGTCGTTTGCAACCATCAGATCCATAACAACCGCGTCGACTCCCTTGATTTCCAGATCCATCAGAGCGGTCAGGTTGTCCTTGAACTCCACGACGCCTGTCAGGCTCGCCTTGAATTCAACTGCGGCTTCAAGCGCGTCGGAAGCCGACGATCCGGCCTGCAATCCGACTTTCTTTCCGGAAAGGTCGGCAAGAGAATTATAGACAGAGTCTCCGCGAACCACTACCACCTGGGCGTTCTTGAGATAGGGCTTGGAGAAAGTCAGCGCCTGTTCGCGTTCCGGAGTCATGGTAAAACCGTTCCAGATGCAGTCGATTTTACCGGTATTCAGCTCCTGCTCCTTCGCATTCCAGTCGATCGGCTGGAGAACCAGCTCGACGCCCATTCTGCGGGTAACTTCGCGGGCAAGATCAATATCGTAGCCGACGATCTCGTTGTTTTCATCCCGGAAGCCCATCGGGGGGAACGAATCGTCAAGACCAAGAATGAAGCTCTTTTTGTCCATGACAGCCTTGAGCGAGTTGTCGGCGCCGGAGTCGGCCTTTTTTGCGCATGAAACAGCGAGCAGCGCACAAGCTGCAACGCACAGTGCGCGGGTAACAATTTTATTCATAGAAATCTCCTCTGGACAAATACTACAGGTTTTTCAGTTTTCTGTAAATCGAGGAGGCCGGGAAAGTAGTCAGTCGGCCTTTCCGCGAAGAACGAGGGCAATCTCTTTCCAGACAATCTTGTCGGCATCAGAAAGCCGGGCAAAATCGTCCTGGCGGCCCCATGCGGAACACTCGATATAGGTGCGAACGCGGGCAAGAAGAGAATCAAATTTGTCGACCTGTGACTGTTCGATCCATGCGGGAATACGTTTGACGGTCTGTATCAGTTTTCTATAGTGGGGGACGCACAAACCGTCGGACGCGGTAAAAAAGGAAATAAAATCGGGGTCGGTAATTTCGGCGATGAATCCGAGGAATTCTTTTTCGATCCGGTCGGTTTCGGCGCAGGCGGGGCATACGCCGGGGTACTTCAAGAATTTGCGCTTCTTCAACGACGGCAGCGCATCGGCAAGGATGTCTTCGCCAAGAATAGCAACCGCAAGACCGTCGCGATAGGAATCCAGGCTCCGTGCATGATCGGCGCAAAACCCGCCGGAAGAGCGGTATTTTGCCCGAAATCCGCGGTCGGAGACGTGCTCAAACAGCATGTTGTCGATATAACGCTTTGAACGGTCTGCAACGATAGTGCACAGGGGACAGCCTTTTTGTGCGCACGCTTTTTCGAGCGCAAACCAGTTTACGTGTTTTTCAGCAGCCATTGCGCATTCCGGTTACACTTCGTAGTCGCACACCATGCGGGAAACCCGCACTGTACCGATGTACTCGCTTACTTTTACATGATCCGGATGCACCGCGTACAAATCAAGATCGTTCTTTGAATCGAATTCCGTTACCAAAACCATATCCGCAGACATTGTGGATGTATACGCGTTCAGGCCGACTTCGAGCTTCCGGATAAACGGAATCTTCGCAGGAAGAGCTTCGAGCAGCGCCTTGGCGTATGCGCAGTTTTCGGCTTTGGTCCGGCCCTCGGCCTCATCCTTGAATTGCCACATAACAATGTGTTTTAACATACCGGTTCCTCACTTGATCTGGCTGAATCTGCCGGAAATATCTGTCCGCCAGTTTTCTTTCTGTTCGCGTTTTTCCCATTCGATAGTCCGGATAATTTTGAATTTTCTGGTATCTACCGGGTTTTCAAAATACATGACTGCAAAACGACCCTGCCCGATGTACACGATCCGCTCATTCTGGGCAAGCTCTTCCGCCCCTTGCAAAAACTTCAGGACGCAGTCGAAATGGACAGGAGCGCCCGAGTCGCGATCGTTCATTGCCGAGGTAATGTCCTGAATCGGTTCACCGCATCTGGCGCACAGAGGGGTCGGCAATTTGGGAAGCATCGGAGCCGGCTCCAGCCGTTCGCGGTCGCGAGCAGACGATTTTCCGGAGTTTTTCTGCCCGGTCCCACCAGACTGCGACTGGGCTGAATTTCTGGACGTCTGGGCAGTACTTCTGGACGTCTGGGCCGTATTCTTGGGCGACTGGCGTTCGTCGCGGTTTTTATGTCTTCTGTGCCGGTCTCGTCGGCGCTGGCTGTCAGCGTTGTCGCTCATGTATATTCCTACCCTCTATCAATTTATTGCTCAACACAAGAGCTATTCTCTGAATTGCGTCCTGAACATACCCATAATCCTTTATTTTCTCGCGAAGTTCACGAATCTTGGGACTTTCAGCAACAATTTTCTTGGTCATTCTGCACGCTCCGAAAAGGCATCTTTAATGTGACGAAGCTCTGCCTTCTGACCCGATTCGGGATCCCATCGTGCAAATACTACGTCGAACCGCACATACATACCACTATATTGTCGATGCGTGTCCAAAAAACATTTAGCCGTTTCAATGATCCTTTTCTGTTTTGTCCGCCCCACAGCAAGTTCAAGATCCTCCTGAACCCCATGCGGCCAGTTTTTTACTTCTATAAAAACAAGACAGTCCCCGTCTGCAGCAATTATATCAACTTCGCCCCGGTACGAACGCCAGTTGCGAGATATAAGCTTCCAGCCCCGGGACTCGAGCCAGCGGGCAACCAGCTCCTCTCCGGCATCGCCTGTCGTTTTGTTCACGCGATAGACCGGTACTCCGCGGTATCGATAGCCCGGGCAATGAACAGGTTCCTGTTTACCAGAAGATCGATCAGCTCACCCTCATTCTGCGGAAACAGCGTTCCGAATTCGTCTACCAGAATTCGGAGAACCGGCCGAAGCGGCGCTTCGCGATGACTTTCGACAACCCGTGCAATGGCAGAATTGTTCAACAGTACCAGCGATCCAATGGGAAATATCCCCATGCACTGAATCATCGCCTTGATTACTTCCGGATCAAAGCGGCGGCAGTTGTCCGAAAGGAGATTCTTCATTGCCAGATATCCTACCATAGAATCGCGCCAGCTGCGCGGAGACACCATCGCTTCAAAGGCGTCTGCAACAGAAATTATCCGGGCAATCAGTTCAATCCGATCCCCTGCGAGGCCTGCCGGATAGCCCGTCCCGTCCCAGCGTTCATGATGATGCATTGCGGCCTTGCCGACTTCGTCGGGGTACAGAAGATCGTTGACAATAATTTTATATCCGTAATTCGCATGGGAACGCATCGCGTACAGCTCTCCGTCGTCCAGCTTGCCCTCCTTGCGAACTATGGCATCGGGAACGCGAAGCATGCCGACATCATGGAGCAAAGCAGCAATTGCAACCTGCATAATCCGGTGCCGCGGAAATTCCAGATGCGTCGCAATAATTGTAGACAAAATGGCGGTATTTACGGAGCTTTTTGCAAGATCCATATCTACGATCTCTCCGCCCAGAATAAAACCGACCACTTCCGACCGGTTTGTCTGGATGAGCGCAAGCAGATTCGTTGCCAGGCGGTCTATCGCGCGGCTTTTACCCTCCGAGCCTTCCTTAAGCTGCGAGTAAATAGCATCAAGTTCGGTAATCAGCCCGGTGTACGCTTCATACACAGAATCCTGGACAAGAACCGCAGGAAGCTTCAGTATCTGCTCGGACGTAAAGGCAAGCTCGTCTATGGCCGGCGTTTCTTTCAGAGCGTCAGAAGTCTTTTTTTTTTCCTGCCCGGAGGAAAACTGCTTGACGTGCGCCGGAGCGGGCTCTTTTTCGATCTCGTCAACAACCGCTTCAGCTTCACAGTCCACTTCTTCGAGGTCGACAACCTCGTCGACGGAATCGGAAACAGGAAAATCGCCAGTTACGACCGAACCGGCAGTCAGCACATAGGGGATTTTCCATCGGTCGAGCGCATCAAGCTCCCGCGCCTTAAGGGGAACACCCTTGGCTACCAGCATATTCGCTCCGTCATCAAAGAACACATTGGCGGAGAATCGCATTCCTTCAGCAAGATCTTTTCGATACACTTTTTTCAACATACTCGTCCTCTTACATAAGGCTCTTACATAAGGCTCTTTCAAAAGTAATCGCCTTTTGAAATCGGCTCACATGAACCATCGTTTTTTAATGCCTTCATCCAGAAAAGCAAACACGGCAGCAACAGAATTCCATGCTTCGGGAGGAATATACGAACCTACGCTGCTCTCCGCAAGAAGAACCGTAAGGATTGGATCGGATACCGTTTTGATTCCATATTCCCGAGCAATCTCCAGCATCCGCTCTGCAAGCGCATCTTTTCCGCTCGCGATAATTACCGGAGAACAAAGGTCGACAGTCCAGGCCAGTGCAACAGCTTTTTTACTCATACATCACCGCTGAATATCGACAGAACCGGCAGATACTTGAGCTTCCGGCCGATAGCAGAAAACGTTTTCTACACCGAAAGACGACAACAGCTTCTCTAAATATACACGTAAACGCTCAAAAGTAACAGAGGAAAATTCCGGTACGGACGAAAACGAGTACTCTGAACCTGTAAAATAAAACTCCCATACCCGGTTGTCGACTTCGCACCAGACTTCCGTCCGCACCGTACACGTGTTCACCAGATCCACCAAAATTCTGACAGACCCCCTGATGGCCGAATCGCCTGTTCCCCGTTCAAACGGAACCACAATCCAGTGTTTGTCCGCACCCCTGGAATGGTTCAGATACGCAAACAGAGACGAAAATTCTGTACCGCCTTCAAGCCCCCGCACAACTTTTTCAAGAAGCTCCGGATCGGCTTCTACAGACGCATCCTGAAGCAGCCAGGACGCAAACAGAAGGTTTTTGTCGAGCTTCCCGTTGCGGCTCCGGCTGTGACTGAAGCTGCGAATTGCATCCTCTCCTGCGCGGCGAGTTTTCAGAAACACCCGGCAGGCTGCAGCATTCTCGGCAGCGCGTACAACAG
>Ga0116148_1000908_pt1 | contig 34678 bp, 25 predicted proteins | sample AD_UKC055_MetaG_FD_89786 | JGI IMG/M metagenome (GOLD analysis project Ga0116148, IMG submission 89786) | Active sludge microbial communities of municipal wastewater-treating anaerobic digesters from USA - AD_UKC055_MetaG | ecosystem: Engineered > Bioreactor > Anaerobic > Digestate | place: USA...
CCGATCCGCGCGACGCCGACTTCATCGACGAGGCCTCGCGCATCTTCCAGCACGTGGTCGACGCCTGCGACGGCCGCACGCTGGGCCTCTTCACGTCGTACCGGAACCTGAACGCCGTCTACGAGCGGCTCGATGGGCGGGAGCACCGCGTTCTGCGCCAGGGCGACCTTCCGCGCGCGGAGCTGACGCGCCTCTTCAAGGAGGACGTCGGCTCCATCCTCCTCGGGACCGAGAGCTTCTGGACCGGCATCGACGTCGCGGGCGAGGCGCTGACCGGGCTCGTTATCGACAAGCTGCCGTTCCCGCCGCCCGACGACCCGGTCATCGACGCCATCTGCGAGCGCGATCCGCGCGCGTTCGACAACTATCTGGTGCCGCTCGCCATCATCGCGCTGCGCCAGGGTGTGGGCCGCCTCATCCGCTGCAAGACGGACGTGGGCGTCGCCGTCATCCTCGACAAGCGCATCGCAGAGAAGGGCTACGGGAAGAAGTTCCTCAAGAGCCTGCCGCCGATGCTCACCACCCGGCGCGTCGAGAACATCACCCGCTTCCTCGAGGAGTCTGCCTATGCGCGCGCGAGTTGATGCGGCGCTGACGCTCGACGCCCGCGAGGTGCCGCCGAAGGTCGTCGAGCGCCTGTGCCGGATGCTGTCGTTCCCGAATCCCGCGTTCCTCGACCGCCTTCGCCTCGGGCTGAACCCCGGCGCCGAGCTCGAGACGGTGTGCTTCGCCGAGCAGCGCGCAGGCGAGCTGCGCCTCCCGCGCGGGGCCATCCACGTGCTCAGGCGCGCGGCCGCGCAGGACGGGCTCATCGTCGCCTGCGAGGACGCTCGCGTGCTGCCCGAAGCGACGCTCGACGTGCCCGCGCTCGGCCTCCGCGACTACCAGTCGGCGGCGGTCGAGAAGCTCGCGAAGGTCACGCAGGGCACGGTCGTCATCCCGTGTGGCGGCGGCAAGACGCGCGTGGGCATGGGGGCGATCGCCAAGCTGCGCACGCCGACGCTCATCCTCGTCCACACGCTGGACCTCGCCGAGCAGTGGCTCGGGGAGCTGAAGGACAAGCTCGGCCTCGAGGCCGGGCTGATCGGAGACGGAGAGGAGCACCCGGCGCCCGTGACCGTCGCGGTCATCCAGGCGTTGGTGCGCTGGGAGCCATCGAAGCTCGACGCCTTCCTCGGCGGCGTCGGCCTGCTCATCCTCGACGAGGCCCATCACGTTGCCGCGAGCACGTTCCACTCGGTCGTCGATCGCTGCCCCGCGCGCTACCGCCTCGGGCTCACCGCGACGCCTGAACGCGAAGACGGGCTGACCGCGCTGCTCGACCTGTTCATGGGCGCGCCGCTCGTCACCGTCACGCACGACGAGCTAGTCGCGGCGGGCGTCCTCACGGTGCCCGACATCCACAGCGTCGAGACGGACTTCACGTACCTCTACACCGGCGCCGAGGACTACGCGCCGATGCTCGCCGCCGTCGCGAGCGATCCCGCGCGCAACGCGCTCATCGTCGAGCACGTCGCTCGCGAAGCCCATGCCGGCCACGTCTGCCTCGTGCTCTCCGGCCGCATCGACCACTGCCACACGCTCGCCAACGCCATCGAGGCCGAGGGCGTCTCGGCGGCGGTGCTCACCGGGGAGGTCAAGCGCGCGGTCCGCAAGGAGCTGCTCGATCGCGCCCGCGCCGGAGAGCTGGCGGTCATCGTCGCAACCAGCCTTGCCGATGAAGGTCTCGACCTGCCGCGTCTCTCCCGCGTGTTCCTCGCGTACCCCGGCCGCGCGCGCGGTCGCACGGTGCAGCGCCTCGGGCGCCTGATGCGCCCGCACGCCGAGAAGACCGACGCCGCGCTCTTCGACTTCGTCGATCGGAAGGTGCCGCTCCTGCGTCGCCACCACCTCGAGCGGCGGAAGCTCTACGCCGAGGTGCTGGGCGTGCCTGCGTCGAAGCTCGGGACGCGCAGAGGAGCCGCATGAGCGCGCTCGGCCCCGACGAGAGCACCATCCGAGCCACCTGGCGCTGGCTCGCCCACGGCGCGCACGGCGTCTCGGAGGTGCGCGTCATCCGCCCCGCCGGCGGCATCATCGGCATCGGCTTCTTCGACGACGAGGAGGCCTTCGTCCGCGAGTGCGTGCGCACCAACGCGGCGGGCAACGTCTATGTCGGCATCCAGCCGCGCCCACGCCGCCTGTTCGACGCCGCGCCGAACGTCGTGCGCCCGCTCAAGATCGGCGCCGGTCGCAAGGACATCGAGATCATCACCGCGACGGTCATCGACCTCGACCCGGTGCGCCCCAAGGACACCGCCAGCACCGACGCCGAGCTGGCGCTGGCGATGGCCGCCGCGAACGAGGCGATCGCGTGGTGCGAGTCCGAGGGGCTCATGCGTCCGCGCCTGATGATGAGCGGCAACGGCGCGCAGCTCTGGTTCGCGTTGCCGCCTACCGCGCTCGAAGGTGAGCGCCGCGAGCGGCTTCAGGCGGGGCTCAAGGCCTTCGAGACGAAGGTCCGCGAGCGCGCGCAGACCGACGCGGTCCACGTCGACTCCATTCACGACGTCGCCCGCATCATCAAGGTCATCGGCACGGTCAGCCACAAGGGCGACGGCCAAGGCGACCGCCCGCACCGCGTGAGCGCCGCGCACTCCGGCTTCGACCGCGTCGAGGACGAGAGGCTCCTCGCGCGTCTCGACGTCGAACCCGAGCTCACGCTGCCCGTGGCGGCTCCCCGCGTGTCGCTGCCGGTCGTCGGCAACGTGCCCGCGCCGGGCACCACCAAGGCGAAGCGCACGCCCGAAGGCGAGTACGACTGGGAGCACCCGGTCGAGATGTGCGGCCCCATCCAGCGGCTCTGGGACCACGGCGCCGAGGACCGCAGCGTCGCCATCTTCGACATGGTGCGCTTCTTCGCGCACAAGGGGCTCGGGCTCAATGAGATCACCGAGCTGGTGATCGAGTACGACCGCCGGGGCTTGGGCAAGCTGCGCGGTCGCGACGGCGTTCGTTACATCGCCAAGGCCCATGAGAAGGTGCTCGCCACTGCGCGCGCCGACGGATCCATCGCGCCGCCGTGCCACTCGCTCCAGAAGATCGGCTTCTGCAAGGTGAACGTCGAGCCGACCGCGCGCTGCGACCTCTACGACGTCGTCTTCGACATCGAGAAGGCCATCGAGGCCGTGCCCGCCGAGACGCCTGCGCGCGAGCTGGAGTACCGGCTCAAGCCCATCCTCGACGCCATCGCCCACCGCGATCCGTCGGTGCAGTCGAAGTACCTCGGTGCCGTCGAGAAGCGCTTCGGGCTCAAGGCCAAAGACCTGCGCAAGGCGGTCGCCAAGGCGGCGACCACGCCGGCGCGCGACGAGGGCGACGGCAGCGATCCCGAGGGCAGCGACGAGGACATGGAGGGCGCGATCTTCGAGGACGCGTCCTGCTACTACTGCATGACCGCGCGCGGCGAGTCGAAGGTCATCTCGTCGTTCACCATCGAGCCGACGACGCGCGTGGAGACCGAGGAAGGAGAGCTCATCCTCGGCTACGCGAACACCGACCGGGGTGGGCGCGTCCCGAACCTGCGCTTCCCGCTGTCGTCGTTCCACAGCAAGCGAGACCTCATTCGCCAGCTTCCGTCCGCCGACCTCCAGTGGACCGGCAGCGACAACAACGTCCAGGGACTCCTCCGTGTGCTCGCGCGTCGAGACGTCCCGCGCCGACCGGGCTCGAACATGCTTGGCGACTACAAGAAGGGCGAGCACCACGTCTGGCTCGGCCCCGCCGGCGCCATCGGGAAGGAAGGCTTCATGGAACCGGCACCCGTCCTGTACGTCCCGAGCGGTGGCTCGCTCGACAAGCGCATCTCGTACGTCGACTGCGACGAGGACACGTTCCTCGAGGTGGCCTCGACCGTCTTCAAGCACCTGCCGTTCGTGAACAAGCCCGAGGTCATCCTGCCCATCCTCGGCTGGTTCTTCGCGACGCCGGTGAAGCCGCGGTTCATGGAAAAGGTCGGAACGTTCCCGACGCTCTTCGTCTGGGGCACGCAGGGCTCGGGCAAGTCGAGCATGTGCATCGACATCATGTGGCCGCTGTTCGGCGTTCGCGACGCGGAGCCCTACAGCGCGACCGAGACCGAGTTCGCGCTCCTGAAGCTGCTGTCGTCGACGCGCTCTGTGCCGGTCTTCATCGACGAGTACAAGCCCTACGACATGCAGCGGCAGCGGCTCAACACGCTGCACCGCTACCTGCGCCGCCTCTACCGGGGCGAGGTCGAGGAGCGCGGTCGCCCCGATCTCAAGGTCGTGAGCTACCAGCTCCAGGCGCCGGTCTGCGTCGCGGGCGAGACGCGGCCTACGGAGTCTGCGCTGCTCGAGCGCATCATCACGTCGAACCCCGATAAGACGACGCTCGCCGAGAAGCCCGGAGCACGCCAGGCGTACCGCGAGCTGCGCTCGGTGGACCTTCTACTGTTCGCGCCCCGGTACATCCAGTTCTGCCTCGGGCGCGACTTCGCCGCCGACCTCGAGGTGGCGCGCGCCGTAGCCAAGGCGCTGCTCGATGGGCGCAAGGTGCCGGTGCGCGTCGTCGAGAACCTCACCGCCATGCTGCTCGGCATCCACCTCTTCGAGGAGTTCGCCAAGCAATGCGGCTGCGAGCTGGCCGACGACCTCGGCGTGGAGGCGGCCGTCAACGCGGTGCTCGACGACGTGCTCGAGACCGATCACGGCGTGAAGAACGCCCTCGATCACTTCCTCGAGATGCTGGGCGTGATGGCCGTGCAGGGGGACCTCAAGCACAAGGTCCACTACGTCTTCGACGAGGGGCGCCTCGCGCTCCACCTCGAGAGCGCGTACGACGCGTTCCGCGCCCACTGCAAGCGCATCGACTACGACGGCGAGATGGTCGACCTCAAGCAGCTCCGGCGCCTGGTCGCCGAGAGCAAGAAGCAGGGCGGCTTCGTCATCGCCGAGAGCGAGCGCGTCACCTTCGACAGCGGACGGCGGCGCGCGGTGGTGATCGACTTCGAGAAGACTAAGGTCGTCACCGCCGACGACTTCCCGACGCCCGAGCCAGGAAGCGGCGGCGGGTTCCGCGAGAACTTCAAGGGGCGCTACGGCCACGACGACTCGTAGCCGCCGGGGTCCTGGCGTCCTCGACCTCGCCAGGAGCGCCGAGGCGGCGGCAGTCGCGGAGCAGGGTGGCGGCGTTCTGCAGCCCCTCCTCCTGCTTCTTCGTCGGCTTGGTCTTGGTGCCGTCCTTCTTCGTGGTGGTCGTCGTGGCCACGAACGTGAGCTCGGCGAGCGAGGCGTCGAGCGTGATGTTCTCGGGCGGCACGCCGAGCCGGATGAGGCCCGTGCCGCGCTGCACTCGGATGAGCGCCTTCCGCTCCTCCTCGCAGAGCCCGTAGAGGTCGTACTTGCCGAGGTCGGCGCGCAGATCGTTCAGCGCCGGGTCCTTGTCGCTGCCGTCGCGCAGGCGCGACTTGTCGAGCCAGCCGTCGTCCTTGCCGTTCTTCCGCGCCGCCGCGAGGAGCAAGAAGCGCAAGAACTTCAGGTCGCTCTTGCGGAAGCCGCCGAAGTCTTGGCCGTTGAGCTCGACGACGTGGCGCTCGCCCGGGCGCGTCGCGAGGCGCACATGAACGTAGTCGAGGTCGAGCATCGGTTCATCGAGGACGCGCGTGCGGTAGTCGGGCGTCAGCTCCTCGATGGCGCGCGGCAGCCCAATGCGCCCCGCGGCGTCGAGGTCGAGCTCGAAGGGGACGACCTTGTCGGCGGCGGTGAGCGACGTCGGAGGCCGCGTCGCGACCAGCACGACGAGGCCGTCGACGCCGAGGTCGGCGCGCAGGCCGCGGCAGGTCTGCTCGAACCCGAGCTTGGGCGCGCGCAGCCACACGACGCCGATGTTCATCCCGCGCCGGTGCGTCATTCCCACGCCGAGGAACGGCTTGGGCACGGGCTTCGGCAGCGGCTGCAGGCGGTGGGTCGCGGCGATCTTGGCGAAGACGTCTTTCGCGCGGCAGCGCAGGGCATCGACCTCGGTGCGTGGCACCATCGTCCACCCCGGCCAGCACGGCGGCTCCTCCGGGCACGCGACCGCCACGAGCCCCTCGGCGGCGCCGAGCTCGTAGTTCACGTTCGGGAAGCAGCCGTGCAGGCACCCAGGCGGCTCGTAGTCGTCGGCCTTGCCGTACTCGAGGACGCGCTCGCGCACGACGAGCACCTCCGGCTGCCAGCCGGTGCGGAGCACCTCGTCGTAGCTCACGCGCGAGTCGTCACTGCGCCGCAGCTTCGAGAGCAGCAGCTTCCACGGGAGAACGTCGTCCGCTGGCATCGATGCCCCACTCCTTCAGGTAGCGACGGATGACGCGGTCGCGCTCCGTGTCGTTGAGGTTCGAGTTGTTCGGGTTGAACAGGCTGACGGTGCGGTACTTCGAGCGGCCCTTGCCCTCGAAGACGAACTGCAGCCGCACGCCGTGGATCGCGTCGCTCGCGAGGTCGACGCCGTGCTCCCCCAGGAGCCCGCGCACACCGAGCACGGTGAAGCCCGGCTTCATCTCGACGGTCACTCGCTTCACGTCGCGGCTCGCGGGCTTGGCCACGACGCGCACGATGGACACGTCCTGGATCTTGTCGAAGCCGCGCACGGGGAAGTCGAAGTCATCGTCACGCAGCGGATCGAACGAGAACTTCGGGCTCTTGTTCGTGTCCTCGAAGTAGCTCGGGTCGCCGACGAAGACCTGCGCGAAGAGGTCGCGCAGCTTCTCTCGCTCGGCCACGCGCGGCGCCTTCACGAGCAGCGTCGAGGTCTCGAACTGGAACACGGCCGCGAGCCGCACGACGGGGCGCTGCCAGTCCGGCTCGACGACGCCCCTGTCGTTGAAGCGATCGAACGGGGCGACCTCGTCCTCGTGGAAGATGAACAGCGCGAACTTCTCGTCGTTGGCGAAGTCCTCGACCTGGCAGCGCGCGCCGAACGCGGTTTCGCGGAAGTGGCTCGCCATCGCCGCCTTCATCGCCGTCTTGGCCTCGGCGGTCGGCTTGAGCGTCACCGGGTAGCGCCCGTGGAACTCGGTCAGGTGCTCCATCATGTCGAGGGCGTGGGCCTGGTGCGCCTCCAGGAAGCGCGCCTCGTCAGCGACGAAGAGACGCACCGCGAGGTCCTGCGCTGACCACCCGCGGCTGTCCTCGACGAGCTGCGAATGGCCGTTGGTCCAGACCTGCTGCGCCAGCCGCTCGAGGTACGGGCGCGCGTGCGGCCCGCACAGGTCGTTGACCGGCAGGAGCTTCGTCTCGATGGCGACGCGCTCGGCCTCGGGGAGCGCCTTCCACCCGCGATAGACCTGCTCGCCCACGGGCCCCTCGCCGTCGAGCGTGAGCTCCACGGCTGCCCACTCGAGCAGGACCTCGAGGGCGTCGGGGGTGAGGTGGCGGAAGAAGGACTTCGGGTTCCATTCGCGGTTTGCCATGCGTTCTCCAGGTTGTTTACCGTTGCCAAAACAGGGGACATCGAGAGCGCACGAAACCGCTCCCCCCACACTTCAGAAGAGGCGTCCTTGGGCGCCGTCGACCACGAGCTTCAGCGCCTCCAGGCGGATCTGCATCGCCTGGTTCGACACGTTGGTGAAGCCGCCCTTCGCAATCACCTCGGCGGCGAAGTCGCGCAGCTCGGCGATGCGCTCGCCGGCCTTCTTGCGGGCGACGAAGTTGTCGATGGCGAGCGGCTCGCCGGACACCAGCTTCACCGCCGCGCGCACGTCGCTCGCCGGCATGAGCAGCAGCGCTGCGAACTTGTCCGCCTGGATCTCGGCCGAGTCGCGCTGCCCGTCGCGACAGACGATGGCGGCCGTCGCCTTGGCGCCGGGCTCGCGCGAGAACAGCGGGAACGTGACCTTGTCCATCTCGCGGAGCGGGCGGTGGAGCTGCCAGTGGCCGACCTCGTGGCCAAGGGTGAAGCAGTAGCGGCCCTCGTTCCCCTCGAGCGACGAGTCGATGACGACCAGCGCGTCGTCGAGCCACGTCGCACCAAGCACATCGGGCTTGCCGAGCTTCTTGCGCAGGTCCCCCATCTCGAGCGTGAGCCCGAGGACGCTCTCGGCGATCGCGTCGACGGGGATCGGCGGTCGCGGCGGCTCACCCTTCGCCTTGGCGTACTGGCGCAGCAGCTCCTGAACCGCGCTCTCGATCTGCGCGTCGGAGCGGAAGGGAACCTTGAAGGTCATCAGCGCTTCCCCTTCTTCGGCTCGTTGGGCAGGAGCTTCATGAGGTCTTCCGCCGACAGCTTCCGCTCGCCGACGGTGCGCAGGAACTCCGGCATCCCCGAGTCGGCCTTGATGACGTTGAGCGACTCCTCGGACACGCGCCCGGCGAGCGTCATCAGCTCGTCGAAGCTGTCCGAGAGCTGGGCGGCCATCTTGCGGATGACGTCCTCCGCGGGGGGCGCCTTCTCCTCCGAGGTCTCGATGCGCGACAGGTACGTGGGCGAGATGCCGACCTTCGTGGCAAACTCGCGGAGCCCGAGCTTCTGCTCGGTCCTCAGGCGACGAATGCGTTCTCCAAACCGTTCCTTCACGTTTCCTCGCTGAGCGCCCCCCGGAAGCGGGGCGCGATGTTCTGTTGCCTAAATACTAAACAGAGACTCCCCGGTCAATGGCGACGTGCAGGTCGGTGACGATCTCCTGTCCCGTTTCGGCGCGCGGGACCGCGTTTCCCACCTGTGGAAGCGACGATCCCGAAGACGCGGTCCGGCGCGGCCGCGGCCAACACCGTGAGCGCCGAGGTGCGCCGCGCCGAGGTCGAGCGACGTCTCGACGAGGCGGCTGACGTCCTCGCCGAGACGCTCCTCGACATGTGGCGCAAGGAGCAGCGCAGCCGACGCGCTGCCGCGCACGGAGGTACGTCGTGACCTCTCTGCTCTCTCCGGCTCTCGCCTTGTCTTCTACCGGGGAAGAAGCCGTCATGCCGACGACGCGCGAGCACGGTGCGCGCGCGAACAACGGAGGCACGATGAACAACAAGGCGACCGCCAGAGCCCGCACCGCGATGCGCGAGCTCGACGACGTCCCGACTCAGCTCGCGGCGCTCGAGGCGATGACCGTCGGCCAGCTCGCCGAGAGGTGGCGCGAGCTCTACGGCGAGCCGACGCGGACGAGGAACAAGGACTACCTGAAGAAGCGCCTCGCCTGGCGCATCCAGGAGCTCGCCGAGGGCGGGCTCTCGCAGGGCGCGCTCGCGCGCATCCACCAGCTCGGTGACCAGATGCCCGAGCGCTGGCGCATGCGTCAGAGCCAGGGCCAGGGTGCGAGCGACGCGGCCACGCCGACGGAGGCGCTGCATGCGGTGCAGGCGATCGAGCCGCGCGATCCGCGCGTGCCGCCCGTAGGCACCGTCCTGCGCCGCGTCTTCGAGGGGAAGGCCCACGAGGTGACGGTCTGCGCGGAGGGCTTCGAGTACGAAGGGCGGCGGTACAAGTCGCTCTCGGCGATCGCGACGGAGATCGCCGGCACACGCTGGAACGGGTTCCTCTTCTTCGGGCTCAAGAAGCGCGGCGAGGCGGGGCGCGAGGAGTCCGCGGCATGAGCGAGTTCTTCCGCACACAGATGGGCCACCGCTTCTACGAGTCGACGATGCCGTCGCTCGTGCGGGAGCTGGCGCGGCTCAACGCGAACCTCGAGCGGCTGCTCGCCGTCGCCGAGCGCGACGCCGCGAAGCCCGACGACGGCGAGCTTACGCCGGCTCCGTCGAAGGAGCCGCGATGAGCAAGCCGCGCCAGCGAGCGAGCGCGCCGGCGCCGGAGGCGAAGCGCTGCGCCATCTACACGCGCAAGTCGACGACGATGGGCCTCGAGCAGGAGTTCAACTCCCTCGACGCCCAGCGCGAGTCGTGCCTCGCGTACATCGAGCGGCAGCAGGGCTGGACGCTCGTCGACGAGCGCTACGACGACGGCGGCTTCACGGGCGCGAACATCGACCGCCCCGCGTTCACGCGCCTCATGGCGGACGTCGAGGCCGGCAAGGTCGACGTCATCGTCGTCTACAAGGTCGACCGCCTCTCGCGCTCGCTGCTCGACTTCGTGAAGGTCATGGAGCGCCTCAGTACCGCGGGCGCGTCTTTCGTCTCCATCACCCAGAACTTCTCGACGGCCGACGCGATGGGTCGGCTGACGATGAACATGTTGATGAGTTTCGCGGAATTTGAGCGCGAAATGATCAGCGAGCGGACGCGCGACAAGATCGCCGGTGCGCGCCGCAAGGGGAAGTGGACGGGCGGACCCGTGCCCTTCGGCTACTCGGCGAAGGACAAGAAGCTCGTCGTGAACGAGGCCGAGGCCCACATCGTGCGGGAGGCCTTTGCGCTGTTCCTCGCGCACCGCCAGATGGCCGTCGTCGCCCGCGAGCTGAACAAGCGCGGGCTCCTGCCGCGCTCTTCGAAGCGCGGCCGCAAGGGAGGCCCGCTCTGGAGCAAGGACGGCATCGCGCGCGTGCTGCGGAGCCCGCTCTACGCCGGACGCATGATGTACGGCGACGACTTGTTCGACGGCGAGCATCCTCCGCTCATCGACGACGTGACCTACCGCCAGGCGCAGCGGCTCCTCGGGGCGGCAGGCCGGGAGCTGCGCGTCACCGGCACGAACCCCGAGTACGTGCTCCGCGGGCTCCTCCGCTGCGGGGGCTGCGGCGAGGCGATGTGCCCGGCGTCGACCACGAAGAAGAGCGGGAAGACGTACAGGTTCTACAGGTGCTCGACCCGCGACAAGTACGGCACGGACCGGTGCTCCGGGAGGCCGCTCCCCGCAGGCGCACTCGAGGACTTCGTCGTGGATCGCATCATGGAAGCGACCGCCGACGGCACACTGGCCGAGCGCATTCAGACCAAGCTCTCGGCGCGCGTCGCGAAGGAGCGCGCGACGTTCGTCGAGGTGCGTAGAGCGCTGGCGGCGCAGATCGCCGAGGCCTCCGCCACCACCGCGAAGCTCACCGACGAGGTGGTGCGGCTCGAGGGCCGCGCACGCGAGCTCGTCGAAGCGAAGCTCCGCGCCGAGGCTGCCCGGCTCGACGACGCCGAGCGCCGGCTGCGGGCGCTCGAGGACGATGCCCTCGACCTCGAGCTCGTCGAGAGCCAGCGTGAGTGGTTCGTCGGCGCGCTCCGCAACTTCGGGAAGGTCTGGGGCGGGATGACGCCCGAGAACCAGGGGCGCCTACTGCGCGCGCTCGTCGCCAAGGTCAGCGTCGACGAGAAGACCGGGATGTGCCGCGTCGAGCTGGTGAACTTCGACGCCGTCACGAGCGCGAAGGAGGCCGCGTGAGCGACGGCGATAGCAGCGGGGTGGGCGCGAGGAAGAACACGGACGCCGAGGGCGACGCCTTCCGCGTCATCGAGAAGCCGCTCTTCCGCCACAAGAGCCGGAGCGTCACCCTCGCCGAGACGCCGCCGCCCCCCAAGCCCGAGCCTGTGCGCCGGCCCGCCAAGGTCGCCCAGCAGCTCGCCCTCGCGCATCACCTGCAGGCCGCCATCGACCGGGGCGCCGTCGCCGACCGGGCCGCCGTAGCGCGCAAGCTCGGGCTGACGCGGGCGCGGGTGACCCAGCTCCTCGACCTCCTGCTTCTGGCGCCCGATCTCCAAGCCGCCGTCCTGGCCCTCGAAGCCGTGGACGGCGCCGAGCCGATGGCCGAGCGCACCCTCCGGGCGGTCGCCCACGCGGGGACGTGGGCCGGGCAGCGGGCGGCATGGGCCCGGTCGGGCAATATTGGGCGCGTGAGCGCGTGACGCTGTTGACGAACTAGCCGGTGCTGAGTATTCTCAGTTCCGTCATTGGGCGCGTGAGCGCGTGACGGAGCGAATCTTGGACGGCATCGCCTACCTCAACAGCTTGGGACTCAAGGTCACCGACGCCGCCCAGCGGTCGATCGGTCGCCTCGCCCTTGCTGGCGAGTTCGTCCTCGACGAGCGACGGGGCGTGCTGCTTCGACCGAAGCGAGGAGGCGTCTCCGATCGCTACCTCGAGCTGTTGGCCGCCGAAGGCTACGCGTTCGTCGTCGTCGACGATGGCGCCTACCCCTCGATGTACGCTCTCGAGGCCGAGAGCCTCGTGCCGGTCCGCGCGCTGCCCGTGAAGACGCCGTCGCGGTTCCCCTCGCGCGATGTGCTGGCGGGGTGGGCGCGGCTCATCCGATCGGCCGCTGGTCGTGGCGATGCCGCACGCCTCGGAGCCGCCCAGCTCGTTGCGTACTTCGACGACGGCGGGGTCTTCACGCCTGCCCTCGTTCAGAGCAAGGGCGACGCTCCGCTCGCCAGCATCGGCGGAGGCCCGGAGGAAGACGCCGAGCCCCTTCGGACTGCGGCGGCCCTTCTCGCGGGCTTCGAGCTTCGCCCCGGCTCTCGCGTTGAACTCACGTGGTTGTTGGGTGCGCTCGCTTCGCTCCTTCATCACAAGGGCGAGGTCTCGGGGCTGGCCGAGGGGTTGGCGGGGTTGCTCGAGTTCCCGCAGCTCGGTGCGCGTCGCCTCGTCGTTTCGGGGGGCGCCGGTGCCGAGCTGTCTGTGCTCTTCCGCTCGAGCGGCTCGGCGGCGCTGCCCGCCGCGCTCGACGCCTTGGGGCCGGTGCTCCGGCGGCTCCTTCCGAACGTGGAGCTCGAACTCGGCGACTTTCTCCACTCGTCCACGCGGACCGACTACTCGGGGGTGATCGTTGTTCCCCCTCTTGGGATCGAGTTCCGCGGAGCCGAGTTCGAAGGTTTCGATCTCTCCAAGCGCGCCGGGAAGCCCCTCTCGCGGGTCTCGGCAGAGTTGCTCTACGTCGAGCACGGCCTCGCGGCTACGGCCCCGGGCGGTCTGCTCGTTGCCGTCCTACCGGAAGGGCTGCTCTCGAGCGCTGGTCACGCTCCGTTTCGCGAGTGGCTCCTTGCGCGGACCCGCCTCCTCGCTGTCGTTAGCCTCCCGGCTGGCTCGTGCTTCCAAGGCACGGGCGTCAAGTGCTCGGTGGTGCTGCTGAAGAAGGGTGCCCCGGAAGCTGACTACCCGATCCTGATGGTCGATGCGGACGACGGCGATGGGCTCGCTGCGGCCAAGACGACGCTCGACGACTTCCTCAACAGGGAGGTGTCAGCGTGCGCGTAGTGACCCTCTCCAGGAACGATCTCGGCAAGCGGCAGGTTCGCTTCGATCCGGCCTTCTACGTCGGACGTGAGTACGTGCGCTCGGCGGAGAACACGGACGGCAGCCGTCGTGTGCGACTCGGCGACATCGTCGAGTCCATTCATGAGGGCGCTCGCCTCCCGACTGTCGACGTGGGCATCCCGATGCTCCGCCTCAACAGCGTTCGTCCGTGCGAGCTCGACCTCGCCACCGCCGTCCAGGTCGATGGGTCGGCGGCGAAGTGGATGAACGTCGAGGCCGGGGACGTGCTGTTCACGCGTGCCGCTCAGCCGTTCCGTGCGGCTGCAGTACCCGGCAATGTTCCACGCGAACTCGCCGTCTCGTCGGAGCTGACGGTCATCCGTCCTCGTCCCGCGGTGGTGTCTGAATATCTCGCCGCCGTGCTCTGCACGCCCACGCTGAACAGCCTCCTGCGCGACCTTGCCTATCAAGGCCGGTCCTCTGCGCTGCCGAGGCTTCGCCTCGTGGACATCGAGCGTCTGCCGATACCGCTGCCCCCGCGCAGCCTTCAGGAGTCGGTGCGGAGCCAGTACCAACGAGCGCTGGAGCTGACGTTCCAGGCACACGCCGAGATCAAGTCCGTCGTGACAGCGCTCTACACCGAGATCGACCATCGCGTTCCTGCTGCGACGTCATCGGCTCGCACGCAAGAGGTGCGGCGTGCTGCACTCGGGAGCCGCTGGGATGTGTCGTTCGCTCGAGCGCGAGCCATTCGCGGAGCCTTGGCCGCTTCAGTGAACATGCGCCCGCTCCGGGAGATCGCGAGTCCCGTGTCGCCCAGCCTGCGCGGGCTGCACGACGACGAGAACGTGGTCGCCATCCAGGCTGATGACGTGAACGAGGCGACCTTTCTCGTTGAGGGAGCGGGGCTCCGCGCCGTCTCTGAACTCTCGTCCCGCATGCGTCAGCGTGTTCAAGTGGGTGACGTGCTGCTCTGCACGACGGGCGACGGCGATCAGGTCGCCTTCCTCGACGACGAACTTGCCCACGGCGGTCACCCGCTCCTCGCCAGCGCGACCTTCACGGTCCTTCGCTTCTCGGAGACCCCGCGGGTGTTCGCAGCGACCCTGCGGCACCCTCTGGTTCGTGCACAACTGCGGCTCCTCTCCTCCGGCTCCGTTCAGCGCTTCGTCAACAAGCGTGACCTCGACGAGCTCCTCGTGCCTGTCCTCGGAACGATCTGGCGGGAGGACTTCGAGGCTAGGCTCACGCGCGCGATGCAGAGACGCCGCGAGGCGCTTCTGGCGCGCGCGGCGCTCATCGAGGCTGCGGATGACTACGTGCGGGAGGGGACCCAGTGACTGCAGCGAGCATCAAGGCTCCGGACGGGCTGGCTCATCTTGCGCGGCGTGACGTGCTCCAACGAGCACTCGGGGCGTCGCCTCGGCTCGCCGTCGTGCCGGGGGGCAAGATGTCATCACTAGATCGGGTCGTTCCGCAGGCAACGCAGCTCCCGCTGTTGAACCGGCTGGTCCAGATGATCGTGCTGGGCGAGAGCGACCTGGCCTGGCTGCAGAAGAAGATCGGCTTCAAGAGCCTGCGCAACGTCTACTACTACGTCGAGGCGGCGCGGTGGGCTCGGCTCCTGGACGAGGACGAGGTTCGACCGACCAGCCTAGGGCGACGCTACGTCGACTCCCGCTTCGATCCGCGCGTCGTGCTCGAGGGCGTTCGCGGGCGCGCGCTCTTCGAGGAAGTGATGCGCGTGACCGGCGGCGACGTGCCGACGCCCGACGTCGTTGCCGGCGTCCTGCGTCGCTGGAGCTTCCGCTACAGCAAGGGCACGCTGGCGCGGCGCGCCCGCGACTTCTGCAGGTTGTTCGGCAGCATCATCGAGCAGGCGGCAAGCCCGGCGGAGATCAAGCTCGTCGTCCACACGGCCTGGGTCGAGCCACGCGAGCTCCTGACGATCGACGGCATGGCGATCGTGTGGCCGGTCCACCAGCTCGTTCCGCTTGCTGGTTTTCGACGCGGGACGGCTGATGCAGCGCCGGCCGCAGATGACCCGCAGCTGCGCTTGCGACTTGGGGAGGACGGATGAGCGCCACCCTCACCGAGCAGATTCGAGAGCTACTCATCGTCCGTGGGCCGGCGACCGCGGAGCGCGTGGCCGAGGCGATTCCTGAACTCGGCGCACACGGCGGCGCTCAGCGGGCGCTGCTTCTCTTGCGCCTCGACCCGGCCCTCGAACGGACGGGCGCGGACATGTGGGCCGCGCGCGGGACGGCGCTGACCGACGAGCGTCGCGTCCGAAAGTCATTCGAGAAGTTCATCGAGGGGCGCCAGGGCGCGCCACTCACCAGTGCAGTCCGCGCCATCGCGGGCGATACAGGCATCCCGGAGTACCGCGCACACGAGTTGCTGACGGCACAGTTCGTCGTCGTGGGCCCCAACATCTTCAACCGACGACGGTAGCGAGAGGACTTCGAATGGCGACGAAGAAGAAGAACCCGACAGACGCACTGCGCGAAGCCGCGCGGGAGAAGCTCTCGCAGCTTGGCTACAAGCAGGTGCAGGCGGACTTCGCGCTCTTCGATCCACTGGGCGATGGATCGATGGCGGCCACGGCAGAACTCGTCGCTCTCGATGACAAGGAGCCCGTCATCCTCTTCGCGAGCGGCGAGCCCGGCGACGCCTCTCGGCCCCCCGTGCAGGACGATGCGAAGTTCAAGGCCGGCCTTGGCGCGGCCAAGGGCAAGCCGTTCCGCTTCGTCTGGGTCTGGGACGGCGAGAACGACTTTATTTTCGACGTCGAGAAGGACGCGCAGGTGTCTGCGCTACCGGCGCGTGACGAGTGGAAGTCCGTCGCCCGCCCAATCTCGGACACGCGCACTCGGCTGGTGCAGGAGGTATCGGCCGAGTACCACCGCGGCGACTTCCGCACGATCCAGCGCAAGTTCGACGAGCTCCACGAGGCCATCTATTCGCGCGGGGGCGTCAAGCCCACCAACGCGGCCATCGACGAGCTCGGCAAGCTGCTCTTCTTGAAGGTTCACCTCGAGAAAGCGCCCACGTACGTCCTCAAGACTGGTGCCGCCAAGGGCAAGAAGTTCGCCGACATCTACTCGGCCGATCACGTGCGTGCGCAAAAGAAGGACGCCGTCATCCAGCTCAAGGATTCGTTCCGCGAGATCAACAACTTGCCGCAGTACAAGGCGACCGACATCACCGGCGAGGAGCACACGATCTTCTCCTATGACGAGCCGCTTCGTCTCGAGAACCCCGATGTCCTGGCGCTCGCGATCGAGGCCCTCGAGCTGCGCGACCGCGAGGGGAAGCCGATCCGGCTCTCCATCCCGGATCGAGAGCTGCTCGGGAACGGCGCGAAGGCACGCGACATGCGCGCCCACCTCATCCACGAGGACTTGCTCGGCTGGGCCTTCGATGTGTTCCTTCGCGGCAAGTACGCCAGCGACGAAGGGCTCGCGACGTACCTGACGCCCAGCCAGGTCGTGGAGTGCATGGCCCGCATGGCGTTCCACGACATTCCCGACGCCGACCTCTGGGCCCGCCGCGGCGACGACGGACAGCGTGAGCGCTGGAAGCCGCAGACCGACGCGGAGGCAGCACTCCCGGCCTTCCTGTGCGGCGACGTCTGTTGCGGCACCGGGCGCTTTCCCGTCGGCGCGCTTCGCGAAGTGAAGCGGCGGATCCTCGACGACAAGCACGTCGGGCACTCCGACGACGACAAGCTTCAGTGGCTCTCGCAGATGAAGCGCTACAGCCTGTTCGGCGCCGATCAGGCGGCGGGGTCGATCCAGAAGGCTCGGATCAACATGCTCCTCTACGGAGAGGACCATGGCCAGCTCCTGAAGGTCGATGACTCGCTCACCGACCCGCACCTCGATCGTCTCATCGGCAAGTTCGACCTCATCCTGACGAACCCGCCGTTTGGATCCGGAAAGTACGAGGACCCACGCGGCATGGCGCGGATGCGAGACGCCAACGCGGGACTCGAACTTGGATGGTCGTGGACCGCTGGCGACCGGAGCAAGCGCAAGCCGCTCGAGAAGGCGGACCCTGCGTCGCTTTTCATCGACCGGAACCTCCAGCTGCTCAAGCCCGGCGGACGCCTCCTCATCGTCGTTCCCGACGGCATCCTCTGCAATTCCGGTGACGCGTACATCCGCGAGTACTTCATGGGGATGAAAGATGAGGAGAGCGGCGAGTTCTTGGGGGGCAAGGCCATTGTCCGCGCTGTCGTGAGCTTGCCGACCGAGACGTTCTCCATCGCGGGAACGGGAGCAAAGACCAGCTTCATCTACCTGCAGAAGAAGCGTCACGCTGCCGAGAAGCAGGGCTCGGTGTTCATGGCCGTCGCGGAACACGTCGGATACCTCAAGAAGGGCAAGGCCGAGGTGCCGGATCCCGATGGCAACGACCTCGTCTCGATCGCTTCGAGTTACATCAAGGGGGGCCCCGCATGAGCGGCATCATCTCCTGGGTCACCTCGAAGGACCTTCGTCACCGTCTCGACGCGGACTTCTATCGTCCCGAGTACCTCAGCATTGATCACCGGGCGGCCGCGCACGGCCTCCCGCTTCGGCCGGTGGTTGCGCTCTCATCGCTCGTGACCGACGGAACGCATAAGACTCCGGCCTACGTCGACTCCGGTGTTCCGTTCTTGAGCGCGAAGAATATTGGCGGCGGCTTCGTAAACGCGAGCAGCGGCCACAAGTACGTGAGCGCCGACGAGTTCACGCAGCTCAAGAGGTGGAACTGCGCCCCGGAGGCCGACGACGTGCTCGTCGCCAAGAGCGGGTCTATTGGTTCCGCCGGCCTCGCGCGCGGGGCATACCCCCAATACGCAGTGTTCGAGAGTGTTGCGATCATCCGACCGCGCGGTGTCCGACCGTCGTACCTGTCGGCGTTTCTCAACTCGAGGCTCGGGCAGCTTCAGATTCGCCGCCACAGCAAGGGCGCTGTCATTCGGCACCTGCATCTTGAAGACCTTCGTGATGTTGATGTGCCTCTTCCGGATCAGCGGGTCCAGGACTACATCGGCGCGAAGATCGAGCTAGCCGAGCGCTGTCGTGCTCTCGCGTCCCGCGAGCACGTGAAACTCGCCGCGGACCTCGCGACCCTCTACCAGGGCTGCCCGCATGATGCGGAATCGTCGCTCTCCACGGTGGTGGGACCCGCGGAAGTCGATGGTTCGCGGTTGGACGCTTGGTACCACCAACGGCACTTCATCACGCTGACGGATTGGCTGCGCCGGAACCCCGCTTTCGTTGAGCTGGGAAAGGTCGCGAGTCTCTCGGCGGACCGATGGTCTCCGGGCGGTCACGCGCAGAGCACGTTTCGGTACATCGAGATCTCCAACGTCGATCCTTCCACTGGCCACGTATCCCACTCCGAAGTGCCGGTCGAGAGTGCGCCGAGCCGCGCACGCAAGCTCGTGCGTCGCTTCGATGTGCTCGCGTCGACGGTGAGGCCGAACCGCGGTGCTGTGGGACTCGTGCCGGAATCGCTCGATGGTGCGGTCGCTACGACCGGCTTTGCAGTCGTGCGGCCTGCCAACAAGACGGACGCGTTCTTCCTGTTGGCGGTGCTCCGCCACCCGGCTTCCACGGCTCAACTGATGCGGTGCAACACCGGCTCGGCGTATCCGGCCATCGAGGAGTCTGTGTTGCCGCAGATGTGGATCCCTGGGGCAAAGCCGGAAACCCGGAAGAGCCTGGGTGCGCGCGAGCTCATGCGAACAACGTTGCTGCACACCGCGGTCGACCTGGTGAACCAGGCCAAGGCCGACGTCGAGGCGTTGATCGAGGGCACGCTCGACGTGCAAGCGATCCTCGCCGGGACGCTCGAGGCTCCGACCGCGGACGGCATCCCGGAGCTGGCGGAGGTGACTGCGTGAACCTTCCCGCGCGCCCGGCCGACGCGACCGCTCTCTTCGATCACCTCGCCACGTGGGGCGAGCTGTCGAGGGATGAGTTGCGCCACCTGCGCGCGGAAGCCTGGGCGCCTGTTCTCGTCGAAGCCGGAGTCCTCGAGGAGGTGCACGACGGTAGCGCTGACGCTGTCGCCTGGCACTTCGCGGCTGGCTTCGTGTTCCTCTTGGACCGCGACAGCACACAGGTTGCCCGGCGGGCGTGCTTCGCGGTGCCCGCGTACCGCGACTATCTCGTCGGCATTCTCACGGAGGGCTTGGTCGACGCCGCGCGCGCGTCGATGACCTCGGAGTTGGAGGAGTGGACCAAGGGCGAGCTCGCTCTTCTCATGGCCGAAGTGAACCGCTTGCTCGATGGTCTCGAGACTCAGGGGCGGCTCGTCGACTCGTCCCCCACGGACCTCGACGCGCGGATGGCGAGCCTGCCCGGGCGCGACGGATCTTTCGCCTCATGGGACCACTTCCTGCTCGGTCAGTCGGGTCGCCCCAAGACGCTCTTCGACTTCGTCCTTCGCCGCTTCGCGCCGAACTCGCATCCGGCGCAGCGTGTCGAGGAGCCAGCCGCTGTGCTGCGGCCACTCCCGCTGAGTCGCGACGATGGCTTCGACCTTGGGTCGGCGTCGTTGCCCGCACCCTGGAACACCCGGCGCCGCGGCGTCTTCAGCGGGATCGCGCTCATCGACGAGCACGGTCGCCGGCTGTTCGATGAAGACCGCCCGCTTACCGAGGTGCTCCCGAACCTGATTCGCGACGCGATCGTCGAGCATCCGTTCTACGGCGCCGTCGTCCACCTCGCGATCTGCGCGTGGCGTTCGCCCGCCGCGAGCATTCCGTCCATCGAGCTCTTCGTCCCGGCGTCGGGCGCGCTTCACGATGTGTCAATCCTCGTCGGTTCTCGTGACGCCGGCCGCCTCGCGGATCTCCTCGGGGATCTGGTGCGAGCGCAGGGCTTCGCTCCCTTCGGCCTCCGCGAGGGCCGCGTGCCCGACGACCTCATGGCGAACCTGCTTCGCAACCTGATCGAGCTCCGGATGCTGCGGCAGCAGGATGAGCTCTTGGTGCTCGACGAGCAGTACCAGTCGTCGCTGATGGCCTCGCGTCTGCGGACGGTGTTCCGGCCTGGCAAGCAGGTCCAGACCCGCATCGTGGCCGAGCTGGTCGCGCGCGCGCCGAACGGGGTCCGCCCATGAAGCCGCGCAAGGTCGATCTCGCGTTCGAGTGGATGAGCGCCCAGCCTCGTCGCCCGCATCACTACCGCGACGAAGTCTGGCCGGCTCTAGCGAAGCTGCACCCAGACGAATTCGCAGAGACCAAGAGCCGGAAGACACCGTGGTACTCGCTTCACCGCGACATGTCCGAAGACGAGCGCTTCGTCCGCGGCGAGGCGGGCCTGTTCGAGCTCGCAGCGAGCGTCGGCGCAACGGCTGCGCCTGAGGGCGAGCCTGTTGTCAGCAGCGAGGGTCAGCCCGCCAGCGACACGGTCTGGATCTTCCAAGCCAACCCGAAATTCTATCGGATCCTCGAGGCGCTGCAGCGACTCGACCGAATGCAGTTCCTGACCAACCGGTACAAGGACCGGATCGCTGTCGGCGACGTCGTCCTGCTCTGGATGTCCGGCGAGCACGCGGGGATCTACGCCCAGGCTCGCGTCGTCGAAGGCGTCGCAGAGCGGACGTCGGATGGGGAGGACGCGGCGTTCTGGACCGATGGCGCGGACGGGAACACATCGCGACCTCGGGTGGTCCTCGCGATCGAGAAGCGGTTCCTGGGCAACCCGCTTCTGAAGAACACCATCGCGGCGCGGACCGGGCTCGAGGGCTTGATGATTCTGCGTCAGCCGAACGGCACCAACTTCGCCGTCACGGACGAAGAGTGGTCTCACCTGCGTGCCCTCTTGCCGAGCGAGGAGAACGCCGAGCCCTCCGCCAAGGTGCTCGCCTGGGCGAAGAAGCGCGCGACGCGCGCCGGGAAGCTCTACGAGGAGAGCTGCGGCGAGCTTCTCGAACGATTCGTCTCGGAGGCGTTTGCAGATGGGGAGGAGCACTCGCGCGACGAGATCACGCAGTGGTTCTTCGAGTCGTACCCGCTGTTCAAGCCGATTACGGTCCAGTGCCACATCGAGAAGTACACGACGAACTTCCGAAGCCGGGTCCACTACGGAGCCACGGCTGACCATGACTTGCTCTTTCGGGTCGCCGACGACTGGTCTCGGCTCCGACTCTTCCGTCCCGGAGACGATCCTGCTCCAATCCACGAGCTACCCGGGAACGGCAAGTCGCCGAAGGTCGTGACGGGCAAGGCCCGCAAGCAGTCACCGGTCGAACGCAACCGCCGTGTCCTTCAGCATCTCGCCAGCTACGGCGAGCTGACAGACCGCGACCTCGAGGACCTCGGGCTCGGTGACGCCGCTCTGTCGGAATGGCTCGATGCGCTGCTGGTCCGGCGCCCCGGCGCCTACGTCGCCACGCCGCTCTTCTTCCAGTTGGTGGAGGGCGACGCCACCCCGGCCGTCTTCACGACGAGGCTCGCCGCGCGCTTCATGGGTGAGCACCTGCGGCGTCACGCGAGCGATCCCATTCCTGAGCTCGAGGAACACGTCTGGTCGCGCTTCGGCTCGTGGCACCTCACCCAGCCGAACGCGGGCGACATCAAGACGCATGCGTACCTGAGCGTGCCGCTGCTCGAAGCACGAGACGTGGCAGCGTCGGAGCGCCTTGACCTCTTTGCGCAGCTGCCCTCCAAGGTGATCGGGGAGCTGATCCGCGAGCCGGACTTCCTCTCCGAGCAGCAGTCGTGGAGTGCTGACGCTGCGGACAAGACCGCCGAGGGCCCCTTGAGCCGCCAGCTGCGCCGAAGTTGGCGGCGCCCCCTGTTGTTGAGCGCGGTCGAGGTGCCGCTCGGCGATGACGGCCAGGTGCTGGTTGGCGAGATGGACCGCTCCGAGGTCTCGACTCGCAGCCATGTCGCCAGCGGGCAGCCGCTGCTCGCGAGCGACGAGTGGGAGCCCGGGCTCACGCTCGGGCGCGACGAAGCAGCGGATCGACTCCTTCGCCATCCACTGGCGACGGCGATCGTGCAGTTCGAGGTGCACCGCCTTTTCGCGGGGCTGTCCGGCGAACCCGCGGCGCTCCTCACGACCGAAGGAACCGACGTCTCCCTTGAGCTCGACGGGATCTCCCGCGGCCCGCTCTGGCAGCACCTGCGCGCGCTCCTCGAGCAGGTTGGCTATTGGCCTGTCGCAGCCACCACTCGTGACAGTTCCTGGGCGTCCGCAGTCGGCGCGACAGTCAGGAACCTGGAGCAGCTCGCCGTGCTCGAGCGTCACGGCGCCACCCTCAGACTCAACGAGTCCTACCAGTCTCTCATCAAGGCCCATCCCGGACACCCGCAGAACCGCGGTGAAAAGCCGTACCGCGTTCGCCTGGCTCAGTTCCTCTCGGCCATCCGTGGAGGGAAGGAATGACGACGGCATCGGTACGCGTCGCGCTCCCGAAGTTGTTCCTCTGGAGCGAACCGGGACGCATCCAAGAGTACCCCGAGGCGGCATCGCGGGCCGAGGCGGGGCGCATCTACTCGCGCACCGAGCTCGAGCGCGAGGTCTTCGACATCGCCGCAACGATGGAGTTCAAGGGCGGCGCGCCGCGCGGAAAGGGAACCGACGGCGTCGTCAACAGCTACGGCCTCGAGCGCAGCGGTGCCCGCTACCGCATCAACGGCATCAATCTCTTCGAGCAGCTTCCGAAGGGCGTTCGAGCGACGAGCGAGTGCCTCGAGCTAGGCCGCGCCTACCGCGACGCCGGAACGGACAAGGACTGGGCACGCCGGCTCGCGCACCAGCTGCTCCGGCGAGAGCCCAGGACTCGGCTCATCATCGGACTCGGCCTGCGAGGTTGGCGGCTTGGCGTGGAGGCGCAGGGTGGCATCCCGACCGGCGCGCTCACCCTCACGTCGCCAACGGGAGAGACGCTCGCAATCGCGCAGCGAAACTGCGAGGGGTTCAACGCACTGCTCGGGGACCACGCGGAACTCGCACTCGGCCCTGCATGGCGGGCGGACCTGACCGCGCTCGGGGCAACCGGTCCCATCGCATGGGAAGGCGTCCAGGGCGGCACGCCTTCCACGAATGACCTCCCGACAGCGCTGAAGAAGGCTCTCGCCGTCTTCTTTCACATCGACGCCTTCGAGGGTGGGCCGACGTCGTGGGAGCTCGACGGAGCAGCCTTCGCGGAGGCGCTTGGCCTCGAGGACCTCGGCCCGCTCGGGTTCGAGGATGTGGCATCGCCTGCCGCGCTGACGGACGACGAGGCCTTCACGCGTGCGGTGCGCGACTGCGCCGGCGCCGACGGCTTCGTCATCGTGAGTCAGCTCGCCGATCGCTTTGGGGAGCTGCTCCAGGTTCCCGCACAAGACCGCGCTGCAGTGCTCGACAGCTTCGCGCGCACCGCCATGTACCACGACCACCTTCGAGTGCTGGACCGCCACCCGGGCCAGCCGCGAATGGGGCGAGGGCTCTTCGGAGAGCCTGGCAGCCGACGCGTTCGGCTCGACTTCACGCCGCTCGCGGCGGCCAACCAGCAACCTCGGTCCGCGGCCCAGACGTCCGCGGTGATGACTTCCAGCGAGAAACAGGGAGAAGAACGATGACCATTTCCAAGCCGTGGGCCGCCAAGGGCGTCGCTCTCTACCCGCCGTCCTTCTCCATGGTGGGCCAGAACCAGGTGTTCAACGCCCTCCACCAGTTCCGCCGTTCCTTCTGGGACGGCGCGACGAACGACATCGCTGGCTTCTTCGTTGCGTTCGGCGACTGGGGCCTCGGCAAGACGCGGTTGGGTTACGAGCTGATCGCGGAGGCAACCGGGCGAGTCGACCAGTGGCTGCTCAACAAGAACGAGTACGTCATTCCGCCGTTCCATCAGGCGGACAAGAAGCCGCGGGTGCTCGAACCTGCGCTCCAGGACGGAGTGCTGCCGCTTTACATTCGGTACAGCACGGTCTGCGACGACGACCTCGACGCTGCCACCTGGGTGGCGCGGCTGTCGGTCGAAGCGCTCCGGCACACGCTCCTCGCCGACCCGGCCGCCGGAGGCCCCCGCGACCTCTACGAAGACCTGAAGGCCGCGATGACCGCGAAGGGCGTCAATCTCAAGGCGCTTTCGGTTGTGCACGACGAGGCGCGTTCGTTCCCCGATCGCCTTACCGCAGCGAAGAAGATTCTTCGCGACGCCGGCCTCAACCACCTCTGGATCATCGTCGACGAGGTCGAGACGCCGGGCGACCTCAAGCGCGGCCTCCGCGAGGACGCGCAGACCAAGGTGGACGACGAGTATCTGCTGATGGTCTCGGAGGTCATCAAGCACGAGAACTGGCGAAGCCAGCACCCGGACGTGAACTTCCTCTTGCTCTGCAGCATGGGCATGAGGGACCAGATTCACATCGGTCCGAACCTCCGTCGTGCCAGCTCGGTGACCATCGAGCCGAACCAACTGACCGACGTGCAGAGCTACGTCGACCACATCAAGGGCAGCCTCGCGGATCCGAACGGCGTGAACTACCCGGTGGGGACTCTCGAGGGCGCGTTCCTCTCGGCCAATCGGAACTTCGGCTGGCTCAACGTGCTCATGGCGTCCGTCCACGAGACGCACACGCGCCATCTCGAGCGGGGCGAGCAGGTGCAGGCGTGGCAGCTGCTCAAGGACTTCGCCAAGACCGACGCCCGGGCGACGCACATCTTCAGCGACGGAGCAGTTCTTCCGCTCCTCGGCAGCGTCACTGGGGTCTCGAAGTCCGAGGTCGAACGCCTCGTCTACGGTCAGCTGCCGGCTCCGGTGGGTGGCGCGGCATCATCCGCTCTTACGGAGAGCATGGCCAACGCGCTTCTCGCCCACGAGATGGCCGGGCGCGGCCGGGCGTTCGCGGAGTTGTTCCAGGTTCACATCGACGAGCGGGCCCTCGCCAACGAGCTGACGCGCCCCGAGTTCGGCTTCAAGGCCAAGGAGGGCCGAGCCGACACCTACTTCACGCCGAATTGCGAAGTCTCCGTGGTCGGCCTGCTCGAGGCTCTGCGCGCCTTCTCGGTCGCCGTCGGCGGTGCACCGGGGACGGCCGGTGACTTCGTCGTGTACGGCGATCTCGAGCAATGGGGTGAGCAACTCGCTGCGCTCTACCCTCGCGAGGGGATCGAGTTCGCGGCGGAGTCGCTGCATCGAATCTTCTCCAAAGTGGAGTACCGGGTCGACGGGACTCGCTTCGTCGGAATGTCGTTCCGCTTGTGGCGCGAGTTCAACAAGCTGCTGGTGTCAGCGGCTGAGAGCGTCCGTTTCTTCAAGGACGGCAAGTACGAGGCGGCGCTCGACCAGTACGTGCGGGATGTCAGCCAGACCAAGGCGAAGCGAGGCGCGGGCGTCTGTCTCGGGCTCGCGAAGCTCCTCGATGAGCGGCTGGAGGACGCGGCAGCGAAGCAGGTGTCCGGTCTCAAGGACGTCCCGCACAAGGCGTTCACGTCGGCCTTCGTTTCGCCGTCTCTCGACGGTCTTCGGGTGACGCCCGATGGACGCTGCACTGTTCTGTATTGTCTCGACGTACAGGAGACTCTCGACAGGCTCCGCGCGTACATCGGGCTCGAGAGGGTGCACCCGATCCTCGTCCTCTTTCCCGCGACCGCAGACGTCGTCTCGTTCGAGCAGCAGCTCGATGCGCTTCCCGCCCTGCGACGCTGCGTTATCACGCGCCGGCTCGTCTCGCAGGAGGAGGAGTTCCTGCTCAAGTACTCGGGGCGAGGGGTTGCATACAACCCGCTCGAGGCGCGACTGAGCAAGGTCGCGAAGGGGCTCGAAGGTTCCTACCGCGACGAATGGCAGTCGAAGACCCGCGAATGGGCCAATCTGCTGCGCAAGGGGGGCTACCTCATCGCCCCCATCTGGACCCGCAAGATGGGCTCGATCGCGGACTTCGCGAAGGGCTACCGCTACATGCTCGCGAAGGACTGCTCCCTCGATGCGGCCGACGAGAATTCGGGTGGCCCGCTCAACAACGTGGAGTTCGAGAACTGCAGACAGGCCGCGAAGAAGAACATCGACACGCCCGCGGCGTGGAAGTACGGCGACCTCCTCGGCGTGCTCACGACCGATGGCACGACCCGCCCGAGGGTGCCGCGGTGCTTCTTCGCGTTGCTGCAGGAACTGCGGACGCAGTCGGCCGTGACGAAGTTGACGAACAACTTCTTCTTCGCGGTGCCCGACGGCGAGATGAAGGCAAGCCAGCAGCTCGAGCAGATCCTCGAGGTGCTCATCGGCATCGGCTTGGTTCGCAAGAAGGGCGACCTCTACAAAGCCGTCGACCGCACGCTGCTCGAAGCCCGGCGGCAGTCCGCATCGACGTGGCTCGAGGGAGAGTGCAAGGACTCCATCAAGAAGCTGACGGATCTCTTCCCGACCCAGGCGGGGATCCTGCTCAACAACAACTACCCGGCCGCGAAGCAGCAGCTCGGTTCCGCAGAGAAGAGCATCCAGCAGGTCGGGTTCGACCACCTCACCTCGGACATCGAGAGCCTCACGGACGACGCCCTGCGCCTGACGGTGGGGCAGATCCTCGACATCGAGAAGCTCATCGTCGACGTCTGCCCACTCGACATCGGTGAAAGCAACCTCGGATTCGACTGCTCAGCGGCACGGATCCTCTCGTACGAAACGCGGTACGCAAGCCTCTCGCTCTGGGAACGAGTGGCGTTCCTCGCGTGGCTGAAGAAGACCTTCGTTGGGACCCGCGACGAGATGATCGACGAGATCGACCAGCTGCTCGCCGAGGCTGGCAAGCTGGATGTCGCGGAGGGGCAGCCGTTCCCGGTTGTCCCCGTCACGCTGCCGCTCAAGGCCATCAAGTCGGAGCTCGAGAACGCGGTGAAGGGACCCGCGCCAGCGGGATCTCAGACGCGCATGGCGACGATCCCCGTCGCCAACTACGTGCTTCTGATCGATCAGTATCTGGTCAACTCGCAGTACGAATCGGCGTGGAAGCGGATGGACGCGCTGAAGGACCTCATCAGCAAGGAGCGTCCCGGTAGCTTCTTCGCCAGGTTCAAGAAGCTGCACGAGCAGTGGACCAACGCGGTGAAGGACTACAAGCAGGCAGCGGCAGCATGGAGCGGGCTCGCTGCCTTTGCTGCCGACGCGCCGAGCCAGGTTCAGTCTGCGCTGAACCCGCTGAAGCTCGAGGTCCAGAAGTACAAGAGCCTCGTCGAAGGCGGGCTCAAGCAGCAGGTCCAGGCGCAGAGCGATCAGGTGGCGGAGGCCGAGCTGCTGAAGGTCCTCGAGACTGAGGTCGTCGCCACCGCTCAAGTCGTCCAGGGACTGCCATCACAGGTGAGCGAGAAGTTCGATGACCTCAAGCGCGACCTGCGGACCGTGATCCAGCAGCGAGAACTTCGCGCGCTGAACCGTGTCTTGAAGGTCCAGGGTAAGCCGGCGAAGACCGAGCCGACCGCCGCCGACACCTACGCGACCACGAAGAGCCGGTATGAGGCCTTCAACGGTCAGGTCACCAACGACGGCGCAGGGTGCTTCGAGAACGCTGGCAAGCAGGTCCACTTCGGGCTGTGGGTCGACATCTCAGGTGAGCTCGAGGCCAACACCTACGACGAGGACAAGCACCCCGACCACGCCGAAGCCATCCGGGAACTCAAGGCCATGAAGCTGCTCCGGTCGAAGCTGGAGCTCCGATGAAGGCGCGAGTGCTTCAGGAGCAGGCGGACCTCTTCGAAGTCGGGGTCCTGTCGCAGACGGCGGAGATCGCCGCGCTGTCGATGGAGGATCTCCTCACGTCGCCGGCGGGACCGCCAGTTGTCATTGTCGGGCGACTGCTGGCGGCCGCCCGACTGACGGAGCTTCGGCGCCTCTCGGTAGCCGCCGCGCGCGCGCAGGTTGCCATCGTCCTCGTGCCGCCGTTCAACGATCTGGAGCTCGGCCGCTACTTCGAAACCCCCGTTGAGCTTAGGGCCCAGCGGCGAACGTCGTCGGAGGCGGCTCGCATCGTCGACCAGTCGGCCGTGGCAGTGCTTGGCGGAACGGCAAAGGTGCGCTCGGACCACTACCTCGACACCGCCTCGGGAGCGGGCGTGGTGGCCGTTGACGACCAGGGGAAGCCGGTCCTCATCCGCTTCCATGCGACGAACACATCAGGGCCCGTGTTCTTCTCCGCGCTACAGCTCCTCACCTACACGGCACTGACGGACGAAGGGCAGCGTCAAGCCGCACTCGCATACCTGCTCTCGTGGGTGCCCGATGCGCAGACGAAGCCAACGGGTCAACGTGGCGCTGCGCTGCCATCGCAGGAACACGAGGTGAGCGCCGATGCGGTCGTTCCAGTGGCGCTGCTGCTCGCCGCCGGCGGCGCGCAGGCGAGCGAGGTGCTGGTCCGGCGCGCGAGCGAGCTTCTGGGTACGGACGTCAGCGTCACGCTGGTGAACGAAGCGCTTGTTGCGCTCGGCGCCCAGGGGCTTGTGGAGGGCTCACCGGGTGACTGGACGCCCACGCCGAATCTCCTCCGCGAGTACTTGGAACGACTCGGGCTTCACGCCTACCTGCGGGAGCTGAAGACAATGCTCGCCATCGAGGAGAGGCACGCATGAAGAGCATCGAACTGTCCCGAGCGCTGGCAGCAGCGATGAGCCTCCGCCTTCCCGGCACCGTCGGGAAGATCGCGAACAAGATGCGGTACATCGATGCGAAGGCCCCGCAGTTCATCCGCGGCGGGATCATTCGCACCGTCGACGCGCAGCGGTTCGAGCGCGTTCACGCGGTAGGAATCTCGTCGAAGAGCCGAAGCATGCCCGCCCTGGGCGGCGTCCTCTACGGCGCAGCGGCGCTTCGCCATGATGTGATCGTCTCCGGCAACCAGGTCACCGAGGGCTTCCAGGATAGTCGTGTCGACATCAACGACATGAACTTCCTCGACGCCTCGGAGCGTCTCGCGTGGAAGGAGTACATCCTCGTCTATCGGCTTTTGACGGACCTCATGGAGGCGGACGTCAGGCCGGACGTGATCTTCGTCGACATCCCGTTGCTCGTGCCTCGGGCGGAGCAGAGCGTGAGCTTGGGCGAGCCGGAGGTCGCAGCAGAATGGGACGAGCTCCTCGAGGTGATGGAGGGCTTCTGGCAGCGATACCTTCCGTCTGTCTTTCCGAACGATCCGAAAGGGCCGTTTCTCGTATCTCTGCAGTCCCGACGAGACCTCAACGCGGCGGTGCTGAACGCGCTCAGAGAGAAGGGCGCGGACGGGTCTCCTGAAGCGATCAGCTCTGAAGCCCTCGACCTGGTGCAGAACGAGTGGCTGCAGCTCCGGCAGGTCGGTGTCCTTCGCTTCCTGCGCGGAGCTCTCCGCGCCGGTCACCGCACGGCGGCCTACTACTACGAGGCACTGGGGCGGCAGATGAAGCGGTTCGAACCGAAGACGGTCGCGAACCATGGCCTCATCGGCTTCCACATCCAGGTCGGCATTCGCACGCCGATCTGGAAGCTCGAAACGGTCGGCGCCGCGGGACAGTGGGACTCCGCGTCGCTCGACAAGCTGGCCAGCATGACCGCGTACCTGACGCTGAACGACAACCCCCACATGACGCCGTTGCCGCTTTGGTACGCCGAGCAACTCGTGAAGATGCCGCGTGAGGTTCTTTCCAACTACCTTCGTTCGACCCTGGGCATGCTCAAAGATCGTGCCGTGGACCGGGCCTGGCTCGAGGGTGTCGACACCATGGATGAGGAGTGAGCATGTTCCGAGACGACGACAATTACATTGGCAAGCTCGTAGGAAACACCGGTCAGCCCGATAAGCTCACCGTGGCCCTCCGCACGAGCTTCTCTGCGCGCCGTGGCGAGTTCGTGCGTGTCGCGCACCAAGAACGCGAGTCGGACTCCTCGCTCGACGTGCTCGGGCGGATCGTGGGGCTCTCACGGTCCAACATCCTCTTCAGCCCGGCTCTCGGTGAGGGCATCAGTGAGGTCGAGCTCCTCCCGCAGTCTCGGCTCTCGGGCGAGACCGTCTACGCGACCCTCGAACTGGTCGGCTACAAGGACCCGTTCACGGGGGAGATTCGCATTCCTCGACGCCCGTTGACCCCGGGCACGAAGGTCTACGGGGTCGACTACGGATTCCTCACCAGCTTCTACGAGTTCTCAGAGGACACGAGCATCCACCTCGGAAACCTCGTCGGCTACGAGAAGGGTGAGAACATCGTTCCGGTCTTCCTCGAAGCCAACACGCTGGTCACAGAGCATCTCGCGGTGCTCGCGATGACCGGGTCCGGCAAGAGCTACACGGTGGGGCGGATCATCGAGCGCCTCGTTTCGCAGCTCAACGCCTCCGTCGTCGTGTTCGACCCGCACGGTGAATACGGCAAAGCCTTTCGTGGGGGGAAGCTCAACTTCAACGAGCGCCTCGACAAGGTGGAGGACCCTCGGGACCGGCAGAAGCTCGACGAGATCCAGGTGGCGCTGCAGAAGCTGCAAGACCGCGGTGGAGGCATCAAGGTCTACACGCCCCAGCTCCGAACGTTCGACGAGAAGTACGCGGGGAAGAACAAGCGTCTCGCCCTCCAACTGGACCACTTCGATGTTGACGAGTTCTCGGGCGTCCTTCCTGGTCTGACCGAGCCGCAGCAGCGCGTGTTGGATGTGGCTCTCCGGTACTGGAAGGAGAACGTCGACGAGCCCCGCGACATCCAGGAGCTGTTCGCCATCCTCGACGATCTCGACCGCCTGAAGGAGTGGGTGGGCGAATCGGGCAGCCAGGGCGAAGCGAACGCGCTGAAGGGAGGAAGCGCCAACATCGCGGCGATGCGCCTGCGACGGATGATCAACGAGGCTCAGAGCTTCTACTCCCGCGCGGCCGGCGAGCCATTCGACGTCTACGAGATGGTGGGCGATGACAGCACCACGACGGGTCGTCTCTGCATCGTCGACCTGCAGGGCCTTTCGAACACGGCCCGCCAGGTAATCGTGGCGCTGATCTCGAGCGAGCTCATGAAGGCCGCCGGCGACAAGCAGCGGCCGACGAGGCCCGTGTTCATCGTCTACGAGGAAGGCCACAACTTCGCACCGGCTGGTGAGCCCGCGATCTCGAAGAACATCATCAAGCGGATTGCAGCCGAGGGGCGAAAGTTCGGCGTTGGTTTTGCGATCGTGAGTCAGCGTCCGAGCAAGCTCGATTCCGACGTCACGAGCCAGTGCAACACGATCGTGGCCATGCGGATCAAGAACCCGGATGACCAGCGCTTCATCCAGAAGACCTCCGACTACTTCTCCGCCGCCGATCTCGCGGAGCTCCCGACGCTGTCCACGGGCGAGGCACTCATCTGCGGGCGGGCGATCATCGCTCCGCTCGTCGTGAAAGTCGGCACCAAGGCGCTGATCCACGGGGGCGAGTCGCCGCGTGTCTGCGAACGCTGGGGGAAGTCGGGGGAATGATGCCTGCTGGCCGACATTCTCTCGCCGACGAGGTCTTCACGGCGCTCATCGACCAGCGCGTGATGGCGGAGCATTTTCCGATGCTTCTGGCGGGCGGCATTCCTGATGTCGGCGTGACGATCCACTCCCACTTTCTCACCGTGCTCGCGGGTGTCGGTCAGTCGATGCACTACGCGGCAGTTACGGAGTGCCCGATCTGGTGGGCGCGCGAAGACGGAGTCGGGGACGTTCGCGCCGACTCGGTGTGGTTCGACAAGGCGTCTCTCTGTCCCCGGCTCGCATTCGAGTTCGAGCGCTTCGAGCGTGGGGACGAGAGCAAGCTGCGGGGGAAGCTCGAGAATCTCTCCATCGCGTCCAACAACACGGAGGACCTGCGCCTCTGCGTCCTTGTGTACTGGGTGCGAAGCGGCTCGGCTGCGCGAAGCATGGACGCGATCGTCGCCTCGTATCGCGACGGTTTTCGGCGCAACGGCAAGTCGGTCGCACCGGCCCGCACGCCTCTGATGCTGGTCAAGTGCGTGATGCGCGAGGTGGCCGGGACAGACCGCCTTGTATTCGGAGAATTCCTGCGCGACGAGCGCAACGAGCGGCTCGCGCTCGGGAGGGCGTAGGCATGGCCCTGATCGTCTTCCGCGGCAGACCTGGCGAGGAACTTGGGGATCGTTTCCGGTTGCTAGCCGAGCTGGGCAAAGGGAGCTTCGGCGAGGTGTGGCAGGCGCGCCGCTTGAAGGACGGGGTCACCGTAGCGATCAAGATTCCGAAGGACCAAGAGAAGGGCGAGGAGGTCCTGCGCAAGGAGTCGGACATCATCAAGGACATCCACCATCCCAACATCGTGCAGGTGCACGGCTTCCACAAAATCAGCGAGCTCTTCGTCATCGAGATGGAGTTCGTCGATGGTTACGACCTTGCCAAGGTTCTCGACAACGTCAGCACGCAGGCGCCGCTCACGTTCGAGCGAATGCTCGAGTGGACGTTGCAGATCCTCGACGGCCTCGCGGCGGTTCACGCCGCGGACATCTCGCACAACGACCTCAAGCCGCAGAACATCCTCGTCGACAAGGTGACCGGCACGGCCAAGCTCACCGACTTCGGGTCCAGTCGGAGGCTTGAGGACGTCTGGGTGTGGACGAAGCGCCACGGGACCGAGGCGTACATGGCGCCCGAGGTGGCGCTCGAGGGCAAGCGCGCGAAGGACGTCAGCGACATCTACTCGATCGGCGTGTTGCTCTACGAGATGGCGACGGGACGCCTGCCGTACTCGAGTCCGCACCAGCTTCTGACGGGCGTCCAGATCGCGAAGCCGCGAGAGGTTAACCGCGACATTCCCGCCGACCTCGAAGCAGTCATCCTGCGCGCGATGGCGCGCCGGCCAGAGAGCCGGTTTCCCAACTGCGCGTCGATGAGAATCTCAGTCGAGGCGTGCCTGGACTCGCTGCGCACGGTCAACGCGAGCGCAGCGATGCCCTCGCGTTCGGAGCCGAGCCAGCTCGGCTTCCGACCACCCACGTCGAGCCCGCTCTACTACCTCGAGCTGGCCAAGGAGCGCCTCGCTGCCGACGATGCTCAGGGCGCGTTGGAGGCGGCCGAGGCGGCCGTCGATCGGAGCGACGGACATCCGCAGTACCTGCGGATGCTCGGCGGCATCTGCCTGCGCCTTGGCTACCAGCGCAAGGCTGCGGAGGCGTACGAGCAGCTGCTGGCGACGTTCGAGCGCGGCTACCCCGTCGAGGGCCACCAGCGCAGAGAGGTGCTTGAGCGCCTCGGGCAGCTGTACGTCGGCCTTCAGCGATACGCAGAAGCCGTGGCGATCTATGAGCGCCTGCTCGAACACGTCGACCGGCCCTACACGCGCTTCCGCCTTGCTGTCGCGGTGGGGCTCGATGGCAACTACAAGAGGTCCATCCAACTTCTCGAGAGCGTGCGGGCTGAGCGCCCCGATGCCGTTGTCGTGTACTCGAAGCTCGGCTGGGCGCACGCGCTGGACGGGAACGACCGCCAGGCTCTGAGCTTCTACAACCAAGCCTTGGCGCTCGACGCCTACGACCTGTTCAGCCTCTTCGAACTCGGGAAGTACTACTTCATGATGGGCGACCGCCGGCGCGCTCGGGAGTTCTTCCAGCGGGTCCTTGATGGTGACAAGCAGGGCAACTACGCCGACCGCGTCCGCGAGATCACGGGGCCAGCGGTCTGATGGTCCCCGGCACGGCAGCACCGTCCACGGGCGACGGCTGGGTCCACGACCAGACCCGCAACGCACCACGATCGCCCCGCCACGCGCCAACGTGGACGCTCGCTCGGCGCTCGCGCGGGACAGCGCCCCGTTGGTCAACAGTCCCAACCTGCGCGGGACAGTTGATCGCCGGGTCACGGTCCCGGAAACCGAGGGTCGGCTGTTAACCGCGTCTCGGCTTCTCTCTCCCCACGGGACCGAGAAGAGAGCGCGAACGCTGTCCCGCGCGCGCTCGACGCGCTCGACTTCACGCGCGCGGCGCTCTCTGCGCGATCGCCATCACGGCGCGCGCGATGCTCGCAGACGCGCAAACCCGCGGGGAATCAGGGGAGAAAAGGCAACGGCCCCGGAGATCGCTCTCAGGGGCCGCTGTTAAAAGGTGCGGGGTCGCGTTTCCGCGACCCCGCATGAATGGCTCCGCACGCCGGACCCCAACCCGCGACCCGGCGCTTAACACCAACCGCCACTCATAACGATCCTCACCGAACCGGCTGTCGATTCCGAAACCCTCCGCTGAAGTCCCTGTCCCCACCCGCAACACCACACCCTCTGTCGGGTCATGGAAACAACAATCCCCGACCCGCAGTCGGCTCCCCCGACTGCCACGCAAGACTCACCCATCATGACCATCGACGAGGTCGCCGCGCTCCTACGACTCAATCGTAAGACCGTGTATGAACTCGCGCGCAACGGGGAAATTCCCGTGCGCCGCGTGGGAAGAAGCCTACGAGCTCACCGGGAAACGGTGCTAAAGTGGCTGTCGGAAAGCCAAGTGCCTGTCTCGCGCAAACGGAGGAATCCATGAGTGTGAGGCAAGCGAAGTACAAGAACCCGGTATCGGGCGTCATCACCAACCCCACGGGAGCCCCAAATCCAATACGAAAGGGTCCCCTGCAAGAGCTGTTGGAGACAAAGGGATCCATAAGAACGGGCCCCCCACGTGAGGTGGATGTTTGCAACAAG
>Ga0116148_1000912_pt1 | contig 34470 bp, 33 predicted proteins | sample AD_UKC055_MetaG_FD_89786 | JGI IMG/M metagenome (GOLD analysis project Ga0116148, IMG submission 89786) | Active sludge microbial communities of municipal wastewater-treating anaerobic digesters from USA - AD_UKC055_MetaG | ecosystem: Engineered > Bioreactor > Anaerobic > Digestate | place: USA...
CTTCCGAGAATTTCATGGGATTATCTTTTTTATAGTTTCGATAAGCTTCTCGTTATTAAACGGTTTCACAATCCAGCCGGTAGCTCCGGCTTTCTTTCCCTCCTCAACAACGGAGCCCTGGGATTCTGTGGTCAAAACCAATATGGGAACAAACTTGTTCGAAGCCGATTCCCGAACTTTTTTTACCATAGTAAGTCCGTCCATATTTGGCATGTTCACATCTGTTATTATCAGTTGTACTTTCTGTTCAGAAAGCGTATTCAAGCCCTCCTGCCCATCCGAAGCCTCTAATACTGTGTACCCGTTCTGTTCAAGAATAAACCGAATGCTTTGTCTGATAGATACAGAATCGTCTACAATAAGTATTGATGCACCCATTCACAGCCTCCCGAATACCGCCACATCAGCAGTTATTTGATATTTTACAAGCATACCCGGAAGATAGCAAGTTTTATCCGGGACTCTTTCAAAAGCAGACGACTTTTGAAATCGGCTTATCGAGCTTTGCTTTTCTTAATCACCAGATCGGCGATTTCTTCCAACGGTACAATTTTATCAACAGCTCCCAGCTTGATTGCCTCTTTAGGCATGCCGAACACCACGCACGTTTCCTCGTTCTGGGCAATCGTAAAAGCACCGGCGTTTTTCATCTCGAGCATGCCATGGGAGCCGTCGTCTCCCATCCCGGTCATAATAACCCCAATTGCGTTTTTGCCCGCATACCTGGCGGTCGACCGGAACAGGACGTCGACCGAAGGGCGATGGCGGGAAACGAGAGGTCCGGTTTTTACTTCCACAAAGTAGCGGGCACCCGCCCGCTTGAGCAGTACATGCTTGTTGCCCGGTGCAATCAGCACCCGCCCGCGCAGAACACTGTCATTGTCTTGTGCTTCCTTGACGCTCACTTCGCACGTGCTGTCAAGCCGCGAAGCGAACGCAGCCGTAAAATGCTCGGGCATGTGCTGAACAACAACAACGCCGGGACAGTCGATCGGAAGCTGCTCCAAAAAAACCTTCAGCGCTTCCGTGCCGCCGGTGGACGCACCGACGACGACAACGCTTTCTGTAGTCTCGATAAACACATTCGGCACCGGCATCGGCATGATAACATCTGCGGTCAACTTCGGAGCTACCGTCAGGTTGGCGGCAGTAATCTTTTTTACTTTTGACATGTTTGCCGCTCGAATTGCATCCGATATCATGACGCCGGACTCCTCGATAAAATCTCTTGTTCCGATTTTAGGTTTTTGAATAATATCAACAGCGCCAAACTGCATCGCCTGAAATACATTGTTCGATCCGTCCTCCGCCTTGCTTGAACAGATAATAACCGGGATCGGATGTTGAGACATGAGTTTTTTCAGAAAGGTCAATCCATCCATTCGTGGCATTTCGATATCAAGAACAATAACGTCCGGAACACAGCTTTTCAGTTTTTCCGCAGCGTCGTACGGATCGGAAGCCGTCGCAATAACCTGTATGTCCGCCTGGCTTGAAAGCACTTCTGTCATAGTTCGGCGAACGACAGCCGAATCATCAATGATCATGACATCAATCATTCAGCCCCCTGCGTGTTTCGATACACTGCAGCAGAAACACTTTTCAGCGGCAGATCGGTGCTCCCGATATTTTCGGAATGGCCCATAAACAGATAGCCCCCGGGAGACAAATGCGAATACAATTCCGCAAGAATTCGTCTCTGGTTCGGCCTGTCAAAATAAATGAACACATTTCTGCAGAATATTATATGATACTTTTTTCCGACCGGATAATGGTCTTCCATCAAATTCAATTTCCTAAACCGGATTTTGCTTCTGATATCCGGTTTGATCCGTATTGTTTTCTGTTCAGCCTTTTTGCTTTTCAGACAATAGCGCCGCATCAGGTCGCGGGGTATTTTTTCCGCCTGGTGTTCAGTATAAATGCCGGTTGTCGCGACTTTCAACACAGTTTCCGAGATGTCTGTTCCCAAAATTGAATAGGGTACAGGAGCATGCGCGCGACAGAATTCTTCAAACACCATCGCCAGTGTATACGCCTCCTGCCCGGTAGAAGCCGCGACAGACCAGATATTAACCGGCGAAATCTTTTTGTGAAGTACCAGCTCGGGAAGAATGCTGTCTTTCAGCAGCGTGTAATGCTGTGCTTCGCGAAAAAAATCCGTCTCGTTTGTCGTTACGACATCGATCAATTGCTGAATCTCGCGATCGAATCCTTCAGGGCTGAATACATAATCACAGTATTCTTCGTACGATCCCAATTTCAACGCACGAATCCGCTTTGCAAGACGAGCTTCGAGCATCACCTTTTTAGAAGGCGGAATCTTTATCCCCAGATTCGGTTCGATGAAGGCTTTGAATCGCTCGAACGATTCCTGCGTCATGCTTCATCCTTCTCGGCAAAATCGACAATCTGTTCAACATCCAGAATCAGGGCAACAGATCCGTCTCCAAGTATTGTTCCGCTGGAAACCCCTTCCGCCTGCTTGAATAGTTTTCCCAGAGGCTTGATTACTGTTTGATTGCCTCCGATCACCTGATCCACCAGAATTCCAACATGCTGATCCTTGATGTTCACAATTACAATTTGCTCGATAGCCTGCCGTTCTCCGGGAAGATCGAAAAACTCGCGCATATTGACAAAGGGCAGCTGCTTGTCATGGAAAATCACAATGTTGTGGTCATTTACCTGTTTGGACTGCGCAAATTCCATGCACCCGACAACAACAGATAACGGAACAACAAAATAGGAGCCTTGTATGCGGACAAGAAGTCCGTCAATAATTGCAAGAGTCAGCGGAATTTTCAGAGTTATTGTAGAACCTTTCAACGGACGGCTTTCGATCGACACGGTGCCGTTAATCATCTCCATTTGACGGTTCACGACATCCATGCCCACTCCACGGCCGGAGACAGAGGATACGGTTTCTTTTGTGGAAAATCCGGCGGCAAATATCAGACGATATATTTCTTCATCGGTCAGAACATCGTCGCTTTGTATCAGTCCGTTCCTGACGGCCTTTCTGAAGATCGCATCCTTGTCGAGTCCGTTTCCGTCATCCTCTATGGTGATATAGACTGACGCACCGGTTTGCAAGGCGCTGAGCCTGATAATTCCGCATTCTGGTTTGTTTCGTTCCTTACGGATTACAGGCACTTCAATACCATGATCAAGGCTGTTCCTGATAATATGAATCAGAGGGTCGTTGAGCTTTTCAATAACGGTTTTATCCAGCTCGGTTTCCCCGCCGTCAGTTTCAAGTTCTACTTTTTTACCAAGCTCCACTGATAAATCCCGAACAAGACGTTTAAAGCTGCTGAACGTAGTGCCAATCGGAACCATCCGGATGCTCATCGTATTGCTGCGCAGGTCGTCGGTCAGTCTCCCGAATTGTTCGACTACCGATATCAGTTCTTCATTGTGCGTGTTCTTGCTGGTTTCAAGTATCCGGGCATGCACTGTAACCAGTTCTCCAACCAGACCCATGAGCAGATCGAGTTTTTCAGATTTCACCCGTATAGTGCTCATATCGGTCGCAGCAACTTTTGCTTTCTGCACTTTCTGCAACTGTTTTTGCTCCTCAAGTGCTACCTTCAGATCGGTATGCGATACCAGTTTTTCTTCAACCAGTATTTCACCAATCTTCCGTTGGGATCCGAGATACTTTTCCAGCGTTGACCGTTCAAGCTTCCCGGAATCTACAAGAATTTCGCCCAGTTTTTTATGAACCGGAGTGTTTTCGTCTATCAGATTTTCCAGACACACTATCTTGATGGAAGAATAGTCTTCTACAAAAATAAACACATCCCGAATTTCATTTTCAGAAACACTGGTAGTCAGATATAAAAACCAGCTGGTTCTGCATTCTTCAGGTTCGAATTCCGTTAGCGGAGGGATGTCGGAAAAAACCGGAATGACGACCAGTTCCCCGAAGGAACGAAGCTCCTGGATAAGCCCCAGGGGATTTCCTCCACGCCTGAACATTTCGGGTCCGGGCTTGAACACAATTTGCCAGGTCTCGCTTTTTTCGCTGTGCTGCACACTGTTTTTCCTGGCCTCGCGAGTGTGTGCCGGAGCTTCGTCGCGTTCGGATTCGATATCCGCAGCAGAGCCTTCCTTTACAACCTGTTTCGGGGAATCTGCGCCAAAGCCCACGGCCAGTTTGAATTCCTCCAGAAATTGCAGCAGGCTGTCGGGAACCGGATCTGCTGCTCCCGACAGGGCTTCCAGCATTCCAAGAATATGATCTCGTGCAAGAAGCGTATGTCCGATCAATTCTTTGGAGACGGTAATTTTCCCGTCCCGCAGAGCAGACAGAATCGATTCGACTTCATGCGCAAAGCCCGAAATCTTCTCCAGACCAAACATTGCCGCAGAACCTTTAATCGTATGCATTACCCGGAATACCGCAGACAGCAGCTCCTTGTCCTGTGGGGATTCCTCTAGATCCAGCAGGGCGGCTTCAAGATTTCCAAGCAGTTCCAGCGCTTCTTCCTTGAAGGTTTCAATAAACTGGTCTTCGTTCATACTTATACCGCCCTCAGTATCTGCGCCAGAGACGCAGCTTGTTCGCACGAGTGTTCCACCAGACCGCATAATTCAATCGTCCGCTGGACATTCACAGACAGGCCGCCGGTAAAAACCACTTTTTTTTGTTTTTTTTCCGCATCCTTCATGAAGGATATCAACAATTGCAGCCCGCTCATGTCCATATCCTGTATGCCGGAAAAATTCAGCTCGACTTCGTGTTCGTTATCAAGGAGAGCCAGAAAGAGTTCTTTGTTCATACTGGCGTTTTCAATCGTCAATGCACTGATTTTTTTGTTCATAGAGACGACCTCCGGGATTTTCCGGTTACCAGTTCTGATTCCGAGAGGATTCTATCGATATTCAAAATAATAACGAAACCTTCTTCCAGCTCGCCCATGCCGATAATAAAACCTGTATCGATAGACACGCCGATTCGCGGCGGCGGCTGTATCTGATCCGGCTCTATGGTGACAACCTTCTGAACTTCATCGCTCAGCAACCCGATTGTAATCCCCGAATCGTCCTCATCGTTGAACACCTTTCCGATTTCCGTCACAATTACTCCGGTATCTTCTCCGGTGATTGTCTGTCCAATTCCGAATTTCATTTTCAGGTCCAGCAGCGGGATAATATTCCCCCGCAAATTGAACACGCCATTCAGAAACTCGGGCATCCTCGGTACATGTGTAATCCTGGGAACTTCAAGAACTTCTTTGATATTGGCGACAGTAATTGCAAACAGTTCATCGCCAAGCTTAAACGTCAGATACTGATTAATGCCATCCCGGTCTATCGTTTCCACACATACTCCTTGTAAGCCCCTCCGTTGCCGGCACAAACCGGCAATGGGGATACGTTACTGTCCTTGAGCCACTTCTGCCTGCAGTTCCAGAAGCTCCGAACCGGATAAAATCTTGTTGATATTAAGGATAATAATAAACTCGTTATCCACATGACCCATTCCCTGGATAAAGGCGGTATCGATTGCAATTCCGATTTTCGGAGGTGGCTCGATACTTTCCGGTTCGATAGTAATCACTTTTTGAACCACATCGCTGTAGATACCGATAATCAGCAACTCTTCAGAATCGGCAGAAGGTCTAATCTCTGTCACAATGATTCCGGTATCTGGCGTATGTGTTACTTCTCCAATCCCGAATTTCTTGCATAAATCGATGACAGGAACAACCGTGCCCCGCAAATTGATAATTCCGCACATAAAATCCGGCATTTTAGGTATTCTGGTCACCTTCGGGACGCCCAGAACTTCCTTGATAGAACCGACATTGATCGCATACTGCTCTTGTGCAAGCCTGAACGTCAGATACTGATGAATGGTGCTGGCGGTTTCTTTCATTTAAAACTCCTGATATTCATTGTCGAGTGCATCTCGTCCGGTTCCGGACACATCATCATCCAGGACCAGATGAATTCCGGGTACCGTATTCTTTCCAAGAACAGACCTGGAAGCTTTCAGACTCTCTTTTTTGTAGACTTTTTCAGCGACGCCCTCCGCAGCCTTGCTTCCTGTAGCGCCTGCAGTCTTTTTTGCGGCAGGAGCAGCAGATGCCACAGGTTTCGGCTGAATCGATGCCGCAGCTTTTCCCGCCGTCACTGCTTTTCCCGCCGTCACTGCTTTTCCCGCCGCCACTGCTTTTCCCGCCGCCGCAGGTTGTGCAGAAGGCCGCACACCAGAGGTCCCGGGTTCTTTACCGGCCCTCGACTGTCGCTTTTCTGCCGGAGAGGCAACAAGCTCTTTTTCGGGAGCAGCCTGTCTCACCGGCAACAGTTCGCCGGCCGTTCGAACTTTCGGAAGTTCCACCTTATCGGAGGGAATAGAACTTACAGAAGACGGCTGTACGGTGCTTTTTTTGGTATCGCTATTCTTGGTATTGCTGTTCTTTGCTTCGCTGTTCTGCACTGCGAAAAAAGCTATATTCTCTCTCATTTGCTGCGACTGTGCTGCCAGTTCTTCGGACATGGAAGCAGATTCTTCAGCAGAAGAAGCGTTCTGCTGTACAACCTTGTCAAGCTGAATGATGGACTGATTGATCTGTTCGGCTCCCGTCGTCTGTTCATTGCTTGCAGCGCTGATCTCCTGCACCAGTTCAGCAGTCCGCTTGATTTCCGGAATTACAGAAGCAATCGTTGATCCGGCCTGTTCCGCAATCAGTACGCTTTCACGCGACAAGGAACTAATTTCACCGGCCTCTTTCTGGCTCCGTTCTGCAAGTTTTCCTACTTCGGCCGCGACAACGGCAAATCCCTTGCCAAATTCTCCGGCACGGGCAGCTTCTATAGAGGCATTCAAAGAAAGCATGTTGGTAGAACGCGCAATTTCCTCAATTATGGAAATCTTGGAGGCAATCTCTTTCATAGCGTTCACTGTTGCAGCCACGGCTTGGCCGCCAACTTCAACCGCCTGGACAGACTTTTGGGCAATTTTTTCAGTTTGCAAGGAGTTGTCCGCATTCTGTTTAATATTGGAAGACATCTCCTCCATTGCTGCCGAAATCTGTTCAACAGAAGCTGCCTGTTCGGTAGCTCCCTGTGAAATTTGCTGAGATGTAGAACTCATCTGCTGGGCGCCGGACAAAACCTGTAACGAAGCTTCATCAATATCCCGGATAACAGACCGCAACCGTTCTATCATATTTTGCAGCGAACGGGCCAGATTGCCGAACTCGTCATTTCTGCGCAACAGAGCCTTATCAAAATCCATTTCCAAATCGCCGGTGGCGATGCTTTCTGCATGACTGCAGGCTATGGCCAGCGGTGCGGTCATCGAATGTGTTATAAAGAAGGAAAGAACAATAACAGCCGCAACAGCCAGAACGCTGATCAGTACCAGACGATATGCAAAAGACCACAGCGGTGCATAAATATCCGACAAGGGACCAAACGTAATAAAGGTCCAGTCTGTGCTTTGCATCCTGATCGACGAATAGTAGTATCTATTTCCATTGAAGTAGCCGAAAGAATCCTCGGAACCAAGAACGATGTTCCGCAACTCTGCCAGTGCTTCGTTATCGAACGGAGAGCTCTTCAATACAAGGCTTTCATCCGGATTGGTCACAAACAGGCCATCCCTGTTCAGCATAAAAGATGAACCGTTTTCAGACAGTTTTTTTGTTTCGACCAGTTCTCCGACCCGCGTGATAAAAAGATCCAGACCGATCACGCCTGCCGGGGATCCGTCCAAAGCGGTTATCGATCTGGTTGCGGAAACGACAACCTTGTCGGTAATCAAATCGACATAGGGATCGGTTACAACGTTTGAAGCGGTACTCTTTGCCTGCCGGAACCAGCTTCGGGTTGTCTGATCATAATCCGGAGCCGGGACCCACCCGGTCGCATCGATAAAAAACCCGCCATCAAGATATGGCCGCTCTCCGGTGTAATAAATTGTAGAAATATCGGCCTTGCTTGCATGCAGCTCTTTTAGCAAGGGAATAAGATCCGGGGGATTCCCGGCCATCTTGGCAGCCCCGGACACGGTATCGATGTCGGAAAAAAACGACTCAAACCACAATTCCACTTCATCTCGAAGAAACAAACTCTGGATTGTGGCCTTTTCTTTCAGGTTCGCATCCAGCGAAGTCTTGAAAGAAAAGAAAACGACAATAGCCACGCACAGCAGAACCAGTGCGATGGTTCCGAGAAACATACCAGACAATTTGGTTCGTATACCACCCTTCACGTATTCCTCCTGATGTACCCGAGAATCTTATTCCAGTAGAGGCGAGGCTCTAAAACATTGTAAAGTCTTGTTGTCATTTCAGAAAAAAGCACCGAAACTGTCGTTCAGATTCAAGAGCTAGTCTCAGTAATTCTAGTTCCGGGTACAGGGCTTGTCAAATTCAGGCAATCTTTACGCACCGTGCGGAATACCCTACAATACCTGCTATGCTCAGTTACAGACATGCATACCATGCAGGAAATCATGCTGATGTTTTAAAACATTCCATATTATCGCTGATACTTTCCTATTTGGGCCTCAAAAAAAATCCCTACACCTTTTTCGACACGCACGCAGGCCAGGGCCGATACCGGCTGGACAGAACGCCAGAGGAAGACAAGGGAGACAGCTTTTCCGGAATCAGGAAAGTTCTCGAATCCGCCAATTATCCGGCACAATTGAATCCCTACATTACGCTGTGCAAAAATTTGGCAGAAAAATCGTTCATATACCCGGGATCTCCGGAAGTCGCACGAAATTTGTCCAGACCCGATGACACCCTGATTTTGATGGAGCTTCATCCCTCCGAAACCCCGGTTCTGCGGGCGAATTTCCGGAACGATAAACGAATTCACATTCATCACCGGGACGGATTTTCTGGACTCGCCGCACTGACGCCGCCCCAAACGGTGCGCGGCATAGCCCACATCGATCCGAGCTACGAAACTGCTGATGACTGGGTACAAGCGGCAGAAACGCTCGTTTCGGTGCACAAAAAATGGCCGCAAGGAATTCTGGCCCTCTGGTATCCGGTTGTCGGCCGAAAACTCCACGAGCTGAACACCTTAAAACAGAGCCTCGCTTCATCACGTATCCCGGGAATTCTGGACGCAGAACTCCTGGTCACCGACGTCCAGTCCGGACCCGACGGATACGGTCTTTCAGGTTCCGGCATGATACTCGTCAATCCGCCCTGGACGCTGCATGACGACATCGCCGGATTTCTCCCCTGGCTTGCTTCCGTTCTTGGAGAAAACGGCGCCGGGCACTGGAACCTGCACTGGCTGAGTGAACCAGTATGACACGAGCACAACGCTCCCCAAAAAACAAGACGCTCCAATTGCTTCCCGCAGAAATTCCCGAACTTTCGGCATCTTTGCTCCGCGGCGGGGCACAGGCGAACGCTTTCCAAACCGAAAACATCCTGAACAAGATCATTCATGCCGACCTTTTCGAAATTCTTCCGGCGCTGCCCCGCGCTTTTGCCGATCTGGTCTTCATCGATCCGCCGTATAATATGGATAAAGAATTTCACGGTGTGCAGTTCAAGGAAACATCCGCCGGCAATTACCAAGAGTATATCGAATCCTGGCTGCCCGGGGTTCTCGCTTGCGCAAAAGAGAACGCATCGATCTATATTTGCGGCGACTGGAAGTCGACCCCGCAGATATATGCAGCTCTGGAAAAGCGGACCATAATCAGAAACCGGATAACCTGGCAACGCGAAAAAGGCCGCAAGGCACACACAAACTGGAAAAACTGTTCGGAAGACATCTGGTATGCAACAATGGGAAAAACGTACTATTTTAACGTCGATTCCGTCTTGCACCGCAAAAAAGTCCTCGCCCCGTATCGGGACAAGGGCCAGCCAAAAGACTGGACCGAATCGGAAGAAGGCAAATTCCGACTGACGGGACCGTCGAATTTCTGGGACGACATTACCGTCCCCTATTGGTTCATGAGCGAAAACACCGACCACCCGACGCAAAAACCGGAAAAACTGCTGGCAAAGCTCATTCTTGCCAGCACACAACCGGGCGCAGTGGTGTTCGACCCCTTCGCCGGCTCCGGATCAACTGCAGCGGCGGCCAAAAAACTCGGAAGGAACTATGTCTGCATCGAACAGAACGAACGCTACTGCCTGTGGGCTGCAAAGCGGGTGAAGGCCGCAGATGAAGATGCGCGCATCCAGGGATACCATAACGGCGTCTTCCTCGAACGGAACGCCAAGCTCTAATTCCTACCGTACTTCTTCAAGGACAGCGTCCTCGACGACCGTTTGACCGTCCACACGCCATTCACGCCGGCACTCTATGCGAATCCTGCCGTTTTCCGGAATAACGGCCGCAGCCTTGCAGGAACCGGTGAACAGACGCATAGCGTGATCGATATGCTGGCATGATAATTCTATCTCCCCGGACTCTGATACGCTGCCCACCATAAAGCCCTTCTGTATCGGTCCCCCTTCGTATTCGCCCCACAGAACCTGCCCCTCCTGGCGAACTATCCAAGACGTTTCTCCGTTCACAAAGTCCAAAGGTCCGGCAGTCTGCCTGAACACATGATTGTCAAAATGGGGAAAGGGATACGCCTCGGGGCTCGCATCCTCGGGACGCAGCGTTTTTTCCATCTCGTGATAGCACAACACCTGCCCGCCGGGCGTGCTGATCATCTTGTAGGCAACAGGCCGATACCCGAGCTTCAAATACAGATTATAGCCGGGAAGAGACGAATCGAGTCTGGCAACGCGGCTGGTTCGGGCGATAATCGACTCGAGCTCTCTCATAATCTGAGTACCGTACCCCTTGCGCTGATGCGCCGGCGTGACGAACACCCGGGTAATTTCGTTTCCATGAATGGTGCCGGTTCCAACCGTCGCACCATCCACATCGAGCAGAAACACATTGTCTTCGGCTATGTCGCGCCGGATCGCTTCATCATCGTGATTATCTAGAAAAAACTTGACAACGTCTTCGGGATAGAAGGCTGAATAAACGGCTTGTATCGTCCCGCTTACGATCGACCGGACGAGCTCGAAGTCTCCTCCGCTTGCATTGTGGATGTTCATACTGCTTCCTCCTCAGTGTCAGACTCGCCTGCGCGAACGAGCGTCCTGCGTCTTGCAAGAGGCTCGAACAATTATCAAATTTACTATACAGTCGTCAGTATGGCAAAGACTTTTGACGACAAGAAAATCATTTACACAATGGACGGCGTATCCAAGAGCCACGGCACCAAGCAGGTTCTCAAGGATATCAGCCTCTCCTACTATTATGGCGCAAAAATTGGCGTTCTGGGCCTCAACGGCTCCGGAAAATCGAGCCTTCTAAAAATACTCGCCGGCGTCGATACCGAGTTTATCGGCGAAACTTCCTGCGCACCCGGGTATTCGATCGGCTTTCTTGAACAGGAACCCCACCTCGAACCGGGCAAAACGGTAAAGGAAGTCGTGTCGGAGGGCGTTAAGGAAATCATCGACCTGCTCGCCGAATTCGATTCGATCAACGAAGCTTTCGGCGACCCCGATGCGGACATGGACAAACTTATGGACCGCCAGGCAAAAGTCCAGGAAAAGCTTGATGCGAGCAACGCGTGGGAACTGGACAGCCAGCTCGAATTGGCTATGGACGCATTACGTTGTCCGCCAGCCGATCAGACCGTGGACGTGCTCTCGGGCGGAGAGCGCCGCCGGGTTGCCCTGTGCAGGCTGCTTCTCCAGAAGCCCGATATTCTGCTTCTCGACGAACCGACCAACCACCTCGACGCGGAAACCGTCGCCTGGCTCGAACGCCATTTGCAGCAGTACGAAGGCACTATCATCGCCGTTACGCATGACCGCTACTTCCTGGACAACGTCGCCGGCTGGATACTCGAACTCGACCGTGGCGAAGGCATCCCCTGGAAGGGCAATTACTCCAGCTGGCTTGAGCAAAAGTCAAACAGGCTTTCCATGGAAGAAAAAGGCGAATCGGATCGGCGCAAGCAGCTCGACCGCGAACTCGAGTGGATCCGCATGAGCCCCAAAGGGCGGCACGCGAAAAGCAAAGCCCGCATCAATCAGTACGAAAAGCTGCTTTCCGAAGAAGGTAAAGAAAAGATCAAGGATACCAAGATCACTATTCCTGCCGGGCCCCGGCTGGGAAGCCTGGTCATCGAGGCAAAGGGGGTGTCAAAGAGCTTCGGCGACCGGCTCCTGTTCGACAACGTCAATTTCCTCGTTCCCCCGGGAGCAATCGTCGGCATCATCGGGCCGAACGGCGCCGGTAAAACGACGCTGTTCAAGCTGATAGCCGGAGCAGCGGGCCAGCCTGTCCCGACCGGCGGCCCGAACGGGGAAACTGCCATAATGACGCCCGATTCGGGAACAATCCGTCTCGGCGAAAGTGTAAAGCTTACCTACGTGGACCAGATGCGCGGCAAGCTTGATCCGAACCTGACCGTGTACGAGCAGCTCTCCGGCGGCGCCGACATCATCAAGCTTGGTGCCATGGATGCGAACGGCCGGCCTTTGAACGGCCCGGTTCGCGAAGTCAACGCCCGGGCGTACTGCTCCTGGTTCAATTTTTCCGGCGCGGACCAATCGCGAAAAGTCGGCGTGCTTTCCGGTGGAGAGCGCAACAGGCTCAATCTTGCCATGATGGTAAAAGAAGCGGCGAACGTGCTTCTTCTGGACGAACCGACAAACGATCTCGACGTGAACACGATGCGCGCGCTCGAAGAAGCGCTCGACACCTTTGCCGGCTGCGCCATGGTTATCAGCCACGACCGCTGGTTCCTGGACCGCGTGTGCACCCATCTGATTGCGTTCGAAGCGGACGGCGAAGTTCTCTGGTATGACGGAAACTGGAGCGAATACGCCGAATGGCGGCGCGAAAAATACGGATCGTCGGCAGACACGCCCCATCGCGGCGTATACCGAAAACTGGAAAGATAATCATCGCATCTGAAAACCTGATCTGAAAACAAAAAGGCTGTCCGGCTTGGTGCCGCTGACAGCCTTTTTTATGCTACAGGATGCTCGATAAAAACTCCGCCATTTTTTCAAGCATGGTTTGTTCCTCGCCTCCGAAGCGGGCAAGAAACGGACTGTCGACATCGAGAACGCCCAATAGGGACACCCCCCGTTTAATCGGCACGACAATCTCGCTTCGGGAGGCGCTGTCACAGGCAATATGCCCCGGAAACGCATGAACATCCGGAACGACAAGTGTTTCCAGCCGTTCCGCTGCAGTTCCGCAGACGCCTCTGCCTAACGGAATTCTGATGCAAGCCGGCAATCCTTGAAACGGTCCCAAGACGAGTTCGGTTCCGTCGAACAGATAAAACCCGGCCCAGTTGACGTCCGGCAGCACCATTTTAATCAGCGCTGACGCGTTCGAAAGAACTGCTGTACGGTCGCGTTCAGTACCTGTCAAGGCTTCGAGCATCGCGCACGGATCAGCGGAGGAATCCAGATTCGTCATCCTTATACCCGCTCGAACGCCTGCGAAAGATCAGCAAGAATGTCGTCGATATTCTCAAGCCCGACAGACAGTCTGATAAGCCCGGGTGTAACGCCGGCGGCAATAAGCTGTTCGTCGGTCATCTGGCGGTGCGTCGCGCTTGCAGGATGCAGCACGCAGGTTCTGATGTCTGCAACGTGCACCACATTCGAAGCGAGCTTCAGACTGTCCATAAACCGGACAGCGTTTTCGCGGCCGCCGCGGATCGAAAACGCGATTACTCCGCTCGTACCGTCGGGCAGATACTTCCCGGCCAGACTGTTGTACGGGCTCGATGCAAGGCGAGGATATTTGACGAATTCAACCTTCGGATTTTTTTCAAGGAATTCCGCGACCCGTTCGGCGTTTCTGCAGTGCCGCTCCATCCTGACCGGCATCGTTTCCAGTCCAAGATTCAGCAAAAAGGCCCCCATTGCTGTCGGACAGGCGCCCAAATCGCGCATAAGCTGCACGCGCGCTTTGGTAATATACGCAGCCTTTCCGAACGATTTTGTATACACCAGGCCATGATACGACTCGTCCGGCTCCGAAAGTCCGGGAAATTTCCCGTTATTCCAGTCAAAGGTTCCCAAATCGACAATCGCGCCCCCCAACTGGACTGCGTGGCCGTCCATATACTTCGAAGTCGAATGAATCACAATATCCGCCCCGAATTCCTTGGGCCTGCACAAGATCGGCGTCGCAAACGTGTTGTCGACAAGCAGGGGGATTCCATTCCGGTGCGCAAGAGCCGCAAATTTTTCAATGTCCAGCACGGTTATCGCGGGATTGGCAATCGTTTCTCCGAATACCGCGCGCGTATTCGGTTTCACGAATTTCTGCAGTTCTTCAAGCGACAAATCCAGATCCACGAAGGTTGACTCGATCCCGTATTTCTTCAGCGTTACGCCGAAAAGATTGAACGTACCCCCGTAAATCGTCGAAGACGCCAGCACATGATCTCCGGCTTGCAGAATGTTCATCAAAGCAATCATCGAAGCAGCCTGACCTGAAGAGGTAAGCAAGGCGCCAACGCCGCCTTCAAGCGCCGCAATTTTCTTTTCGACGCATTCGACCGTCGGATTGGAAATCCGCGAATACATATGACCCGCGGCAGTCAGGTCGAATAACTTTCCAATATGCTCCGTAGAATCATACGTATACGTCGTACTCTGATATATGGGGAGCGCGCGCGGCTCCCCGTTTCCGGGTTCGTATCCCGAATGCAGACACTGTGTTTCTATTTTCATACCGGATATCATACCCGATCGATTTCTTTTGTCCAGCTCTCGTCGGGAATCTTAAAATACTGCAGAAGATCCGCAAGCTGTTCTGCCTGGGCAGAAAGCTCCTCAGCCGTGGAGGCAAGTTCCTCCGACACGCTCGCATTCTGCTGTATAACCGAATCAAGCTGCAAAATCGCCGAAGTGCTCTGATCCACGCCGGTTCGCTGTTCCGCCGTGGCAGCGCTGATTTCCTGAACCAGGTCGGCGGTTTTCTTGATATCCGGAACCAGTTGCTCAAGCAGCGCAGCAACATTGCTCGCCGCCGCCACCGTCGTACCGGAAAGCGAACCGATCTCCCCAGCCGAGCTCTGGCTTCGTTCCGCCAGTTTTCGCACTTCGGACGCGACTACGGCAAAACCTTTCCCGTGCTCACCGGCGCGCGCCGCCTCGATTGCTGCATTCAATGCAAGAAGATTGGTCTGACGGGCAATCTCTTCTACAATGGAAATCTTCGTCGCAATCTGGTTCATCATATCAACAGCTTCTTTCACTGCCGTACCGCTCTTTTCGGCATCCAGGGAAGCCTTTACCGCAATCGTGTCTGTCTGCCGTGCGTTATCGGCAGTCTGCTGGATAGTCCCGCTCATTTCCTCCATCGAAGAAGACACTTCTTCCGCAATCGACGCCTGTTTCGCCGCTCCCACAGACAGAGCCTGGGCCGACGAGCTCAGTTCGACACTGCCGGTTTTTACCGTCAGAGACACATCCCGGACACCGGCGATGACATCTACCAGACGCTCCCGCATCTCTGACAAGGCTCTGGATAACTCGCCGAATTCATTTTTCTGCGCCAGCAGCGAAGCATCCATTGCCACCGTCAGGTCACCCTTCCCGATCGCCTCGACGATTTTTTTAACCTCATCAACCGGTCGGGTTATCGCACGCGACAAAGCTATGGCAAAAAAAACAGAAAGAAGCAGAATGCCCGCAAGAACAACGCCGAGCTGTACCAGTATCTGCCGGTACGAATTCACCGCCTGCTGATAATTGTCCTCGGTTTCTTCCAGCATCACCGCAGTCAGCTCATCCATCGCACCCCGGGCAGCTTCGAACGACCCAGAATACGTTCCCAGATAGATGTCCCGGGCAGCAGCATACTCCCCGGAAGCCAGCAATGCTTTCAGCTTCCCGGTAATCGAAAGTAAAAGAGAAAAATGGGTGTCAAACACACCAAAGGCTGCATGCTTTCCGGCATGTATCTCCAAATAAATAGCAGTGAATTTTTCAAACCGCTCCCGAACCTGGATCAGATTCGTATCTGCAGCTTCCATCAGTTCCTGTTTTTTTCCACTTCCGGCATTGTTTTCCAGTATAAACAGATCTGCAAGAGCCATGCTGCTCTGATACGCATCGCGATCAGCCTCGATCAGGTTTTCAACTCCCACCAGTCCACGATTATAAATAGCGGAAGTCGCCTCGTTAATCCGCATCAGCGAAAAAAGAACCGAAACAAACCCAAAGGTAAAAACAACCAGAATTACCGCAAACACCACAAAAAGTTTCTGGCCAATACGCATATTTCTGAACATACTGCACACACCCTCCGGCTTTAAAGCCTATGGTTCAAGTATAGCTATCAGGTACCTGATTGCAACAACAGCTCGGTACCGAAAAGTCGGTAAGAGCACCTCGAAAAACTCGTGTAATGAGGTGCATTTCTGTGCTAAACTGAAGTCAGCAAACCACAGGGAGGCTGTAATGCCGGAAAAATTCAAAAACATCGCTGTCCTGATAGACGCGGAAAACATATCGCACAGTTTTCTGGACGACATCTCGGAAAACATTGCCCTGTATGGAATTGTTTCTGTCCGCCGCATCTACGGCGACTGGACCTCTGAAAAAATGAAAGGGTGGAAAGTCCTCCTGCTCGAGTACGCAATCCAGCCCATCCAACAGTTCAGCAACACCGTCGGAAAAAATTCCACAGACAGCGCACTCATAATCGATGCGATGGATCTCCTGTATCTGAAGCATGTCGACTGTTTTTGCATCGTTTCAAGCGACAGCGACTTCACGCGCCTGGCAAGCCGCATCCGCGAACAGGGAAGATACGTAATCGGCATAGGCGAAAAAAAGACTCCAACCTCCTTCGTCAATGCCTGTAACGAGTTCCTCCACATCGAACCACCCAAGAAAGAATCAAAAAATGACAAGAAGCCTCAAGAACAACGCAACAAGACAGAAATACTCCTGGACAAAGCTGTCGACCAGCTTGCCGACGCATCAGGATGGGTAATGCTTTCCCAGTTGATGCAGTACATCAGGCAAGTAAAACCTGATTTTGATCTCAGAGAACTCGGTGTACGCAAACCCGTCGATTATTTCGCAAACCGGAAAGAAAAATACCGCGTCCAGAAAGAACGGGAAGATGCTCCGAGTACCGTCTTTATTTCGCGCATACGCTAAAACGGAACATCGGAATGCATCAACACCAATGGAGCGCCTTTTTGGCTTTCAGAGAAGCTTTTCGCGCTGTCTGTCTGGAATGGGAGTCCAATTCGGACTGGCTCAGTCCCCTTGCCAGAGCGGCAGCAGTCAACGACGCCACCCCGGAGTATCCGCTGGAAACGCCGGTAGTCTACAACCGCGCACTCGACGATATTACTACAGGCGATACGATTTCTCTCATTGTCATCGGCGACAATCCCGGCAAGGACGAGCAGCTGATCAAAAACAGGCGGTATCTTGTCGGACAGGCAGGAAAACTGGGCGAAAGTTTTTTCAGGAACAATCCTGAACTCGGAATAGATTTCCGCTCAAACGTACTCATCCTGAACAAGACACCGATCCATACTGCCAAAACAAAGCAATTGAGCTATATGGCGCGGCTCGGCGGCACCCGGTTCGCCTCCTTTTTCAAAGAGACGCAGCACTGGATGGCCCGGGAAACGGCAAAACTCCATACCGGGCTCGGCTGCGGGCTGTGGCTTGTCGGTTACAGCGAGCTTAAACCGTCCGGCTTGTTCTCGGAATATGCTGCAACTCTTTCTGCCTGCTATGCAGGCATTCCGCCTCTTGCTCCGGAGAAACAGGTGCTGGTATTCCAGCACTTTTCCATGAACAGGTTTTCCATAGACCTGAAAGCCCATTTCGATGCACAACGAAGTCTTTCCGAAAACCTGATCGAGCTCGGAACCGCACACAGAAGCGAGCTACTCGGATGGTAGCCCTGGCGTCTGACAGGACAAAATCTGTTCATCGCGCGCAGATAACGGATCTTGATGCCATACTGCGGATAGAAAGAGAATGCTTTCCTGTTGGAATCAGGGAGACAAAAGGCACCTTTGAATCCAGGTTGACTGTTTTTCCCGAAGGGTTTTTCGCACTGAAAGCCCTGGATTCTGCGACCCCTTCGGGAAACAGTACGATATCGGGATATTTTTGCAGCGAAATCTGGGATTCCATTCCGCAGGGAGCTCAGGACGCATACCAGCTTGATCATGATACCGGAAACAGACATTGCAAGGACGGATCCGTTCTATATATATCATCCTTTGCTGTCCTTCCTGCTGTTCGTGGAGGAGCAGGAAGATTTCTCTTCAAAACGGCGGTCTCTCACCTCCTGTCCTGCTTTCCCTCAATACAGGCCATTCATTTTATAGTCAACGAACAGTGGTTCGCAGCGCGCCATATCTACGAAACCGAAGGATTCAGCTACACAGGTCAAATACCGGCATTCTTCAGACAGCAACACAGAACCGATTCCGCGCTGATCATGACAAAAAAACTCTGATTCACGAGCCTATTGCTACACTTTCCGAGTTTTAAGAGAGCCTCCATCAACAAAAAAGGCCGGAACCCCTCAGGATTACCAGCCTTCTGCACAGATTTCGTCAGCAGTATTCTTCCAGAAACAGGTTATCTACCGCAGCACTGTTTATACTTTTTTCCGCTGCCGCAGGGGCACGGCTCGTTTCGGCCTACTTTGGGCTGAGCTCGCACGACGGTTGTTGCCGCAACCTGGCCTTCCGCATAGAACCACTGCCCATCGACTTTTTTGAAGCCGGCTACTTCACGATACTCGTCCTTCAATCCGTCAAGCACATAAAAAGCGGAAAACTCGACAATTCCCTCAGAGTCTTCCGGTCCACCCTGCTTGGTCCCGTGGATTTTCAGGCCGAGCCATTCGGACTTCTCGCTCCACCGGCGGGTTTCATCCATATCGATATCAGTATCGCCGTCTTCTTTCAGGCAGGATTTCGCTATAAAATCAATTTCAGTTTTAACATATGCCGAATACCGGGCTCTCATCAAAGCTTCAGCCGTCACTGCTTTTTGTTTTCCTGTGATTACCGGTTCGCAGCAGTCGCTGTATTTTTTTCCTGAGCCGCACGGGCACACCTGTTTTTCCATACGTGTTCTCTCCCTGTATTATACCTACTGGTATATCATAAACCATGTTCAGGTACAATGATAAAAACCTGACCAGACAACGATAATAATCTGTCTTTTTCTGTTGTCTGGTGTATACTCTTTACCAGAGTCTGATGGAAAAGACACCAATTCTGTCCGTCTGCTCAGTATAACGGTTTCATCGGGCCCGACAACCGGACTCTTGACTCTTCGGGCGTCATTTTGCTATACTTCCTTTACCTCGGGGGTGTAGCTCAGTTGGCTAGAGCGCTTGCATGGCATGCAAGAGGTCAGGGGTTCAATTCCCCTCACCTCCACGAGTCCCTTTCTAGCCCCGTACATCACAACAGAAGAAGAATCAAAGTATGGATGATTTAGGACTTGATCCTGAACTTGCCGCACTTCTTGACAACAGTCCGGCAGTTTTGTCGCCTCAGATACCAAAAAAGACATTATTCTCTACATCCCTTGAAGCCAGCGGCGTTGCCCAGGATAACGAAAACTCGGTAGATCTGACCGTACGATCCTTTGAAACAATAACGCATTTCTTTGAAGAAACCCCTCATACTGTTTTCGACGACCCTGCGTACTACAAAAAAGTTCTGGGAAACGAAAACGAAAGCGCACAACGCTTGCATACCGTACTTTCCCGGTATGTAACCTGTCAGGACCCAAAGGACAGGGGAGTGTACCGCCAACAACTGATCACCGCATACTGGGACTTCGCATCGAATATTGCCATCAAGACAGGTTCAGGAAGAGCAGAGCCGGCAAAACGGCTTGCCCTCAGATTCGGACTCCTTCTTCCCTCTCTGTTGACACCCGAACAAAAAACCATGTTTGCCAAAATCATAGATAAAAAAACTACCCGCGAAGCTGTTTTCTATCTTGATGAATGGTTCAGAGAAATCGGAGCCGGCAAGATAAATCCTTCCTCCACAGACGAAGCTAAAACGGCACGAAAAGATGAATCGTCAAGATTCCAGCAACTCCTCAACAAGGCAGAAGGAAAGCTCCAAAGCGCAGAAAATCTGTTGCGGGCAAAATCCGAGGAAAAAAACAGGGCAGAAAATGAAATTCGTCAGCGTCTGGAATCCGTATTCCAGCATGCCAGTCTCGGCGGCTTTTCAGGAATTCAGGAAGCCTATACAGACGTACAGAAAAAAGCTCTTGTCGAAATTGTCGAAACTCTAAAAAACCTGTTAAGCCTTGATAAAGAACTGGTATCCTTTATCAGGGATTACGAATCTGCAGATTCCGACGTAAAATCGCTACAACAGAAAGTCGATGCCAGCGGCGGTGGTCAGACAAACACATCCGGCATATCTGCTGAATTTGACACTATCAGGCAAATGGCAAAAATGACCTGCGGAAGGCAGGGGAATCACTTCCCGATTCTCACCCGGGAATACTTCCATGCCTCGCCGCGAGAAATCGGAATTCGCGAAAATGTGATCGAAACCCTCCGCTGGATTGAAAGCATAGATCCCGAAGCCTATTGCCGCATCTATAAATCGCAACTGAACCGCATACCGCCATTTGCAATTTTGATCCCCTCATACGGCGATTACGGCTTTTGCTGGGAACCCTTCGACCGATACAATCGGATTACCAGTCGCGGAAGAATAGCGGTACCCATGTATTCCAAGAATCTCCAGTTAGCAGTACTGACCGCTATCGCCGATCTCCGATGGCAGGTTGCCAAAGAAAAAGCTTCCTACTACTGGATGGAAGAAGGCCTCACGGGAAATTACTACCAATGGTTCCAGGCGCAGAAGCTCAAAGGCGACGTCAAGGAATACTTTATCAACGATTATGTCATGTGGATTCTAAAAGAAAGCGACGGGATACAAAAACTCGACAAAGAAGTTCGGGGCGTGTTCTGGCGGTATATGCCCTTCCCTCCGGAAATCAAGGCAAAACTGAAGACACGGGCACTGGTCTATCAGGAATTATGCCAACGGGATGCAAACCGGGAAATGTCGGACGGATATTGATAGGCATTGCTTGATATTGATAGCCATTGCCTGGTATTGATTGGTGTGTGCAACATTCGTCCCGACGATCAAAAGTCAGTCGCGCCTTTTTTTAGACCGCAGGCTGAACAGCGGGTCCATTTTATCTTCCAGATTAAATCGCCGGATAACCCATTTTGAAAGCTTCTGATACATAATCATACCCAACAAAATCCCTCCCAGAAACACAAAGGGAATAAACGTAGCGGTTTGTTCGCCCAAAAAGGGTTCCACCCTGCCCAACAGAAACAACAACAGTCCGATTGAAACAAGTGCGAGCACAAGATTCACGAACGTGCCGCCAAGCAGAAAAAGCACCGTATTCAGTTTTTTATTCATCACTCTCATCCTTTCTTTCGCGTATTCCCAATACAAGAGACAACATCAGGATAATTCCGCAGATAACAACGCTTGAATCCGCAATATTGAAAGTCGGCCATCGTTCAAGCCCAAATATTCCGTAGAATTTTACATCCAGGAAATCAAGGACTCCTTCAGCTCTGAAGAACCGGTCAATCAGATTGCCCAAGCCCCCTCCTATTATTCCTGCAATGCACCATCGCTGCAACACGGAAAATTCGTCACTGCGAAAATACACAATCAACACAATGACAATCACCAGTAACGGCATCAAACCGAACAGGACTCCGCGGACAGAATCCGACAAGGAGCCGCCGATACTGAATGCAATTCCAGGATTATACACGTGAATTATCCGAAAAAAATCATCCCAAATGGTAAAGCCGACAGTCCAGGGTTTTACCAGTATACTGACCAGCCACTTTGTAATCTGATCTGCCAAAACAACCAACCCGGTCAACAAAAGCGGCAGAAATTTTCTGCGCAAGGATTCCTGCATAAAAACTCCAGTTGCAATAAAATTATTGTATGAGGCTCTCAAAAGACGCTGATTTTTGCAATAGCCTCATCAGAGCTCACTCAAAGAAATGCAGCCTTATAAACCGGTAGGGACATCAATAAACACGGTTTCGAGCCCTGTTTCAAGGGCAAGCTTTTCTGAAAGAAGTTTTAACCCAACGGTTTCTGTTTGATAATGTCCGCCGGCAATCACAGAAATTCCATGTTCCTGGCTCGGATGATATATTTCATGAGAGATTTCTCCTGTTATGAACAGATCCAGTTTTTCATCGATCGCCTGCCAGACCTCATCGGAAGCACCGCCGGATACGATCCCAACCGAACAGACATTCTGCTGGCCGAACGGCAAAACAGCAAGCGGTTTCTTTCCGTCGGGAAATAGTCTGCTCAATACAACATCAAGATGTACAGGTTCTGAAAAAAAGCCTTTAAAACCGATAGGCAATCCGCGCCATATACCGAACGGCTCAAGACGTTCAAGGCCTATTCGTGCGGCAAGACCGGCATTATGCCCCACAAGAGGATGCGCATCCAGCGGAAGATGCGAAGCATACAGGGCGATATTATTGTCAAAAAGTGTCTTAATGCGCTGATACAGAGGGCCGGTTACGCATTCGGCCTCTTTCCAGAAAAGACCATGGTGCACCACCAGCATTCCTGCGCCTGCCGCAGCCGCCCGCTCAAAAGAATCCCTGCATGCGTCCACGGCAAAAGCAACGCAAGAGATATCTCTGCCGTCATTATCCACTTGAAGGCCGTTTCTCGACGGATCAGCTTCTGCAAACATCTCGGGCTTAAGCACCCCGGACAACCACCGATCAAGGTCTACTGCTGTCATTTTCACTCCGCTTTTGAATCCATGTCAGAATTTTCCGCCCGACAAGCTCCGCAGTACGATGCCCCTCATCACGGAAACCGCCCAGCAGAATTGCCTGAAGCACGTCTGTACTTCCAATTTCGCCCAGCCCAAAAAGATACGAATCCGGCGCAGTTAGAAAGAGCCGTCCGGAAGCATAGGCTTCTGGAGGCAAAGAGCCCAGCACCGAAGTCGGCACACACGGATCGGGAACTTTTGCCGACAAGGTTTCAAATTCTGTTGATCCGGCAATGCATACCACGCCCTTAAAAACACCGGGATTGCTACTATAAGCCTGCAAGGCCGCTTTATTTGCGCTCCCTTCTGCGCATATATAAATACTGGAAGTCGAACCGAATTTTTCTGTGCAAAAAGAGAGCATCCGGTTTAATTCCATTATCTGAATCGCCTCAAGATTTTCATTCCTGAATACCAATTCGCTTTGGCCGAACACGCGCAGCAACGACCCTGCAATGCGACGTCCATTCATCGTTTTATGAAGTATGGATGTATATCCGCAATTGCCGGTAAACGATGCTTCAACAACATAAAAACCTTCACTAGAAAGCAACGAAGCCGCTATCGGGCGGGACTCGGGCGCAGTACTGGCATCATGAAGAAAGAGTACAATATTCCTGTTCCATTGGTCAGCTTCAGGCGGAGACCACAGGCTGTAGGTCGCAAACAATCCATTTCCTTCATACCTGAATTCTGATTCTTTTTTGAACATTTTCTCTGTTTCGCTATATGGCTCAGGCATGTAAAGAATGGAAACACACACCACCCCTGTATACACAATACTCAACAGGACACACCCCAGTATCGCCCCTGGTCCGAAAAAATCGGTAGGAAGACCCCTAGTGTATTGTACCATGCGGGGAAGAGTAACAAGAAACATCAAAACAGCGAAAGCAAGAACAGGAAACAGTGTCAGCGATAAGCCTTCGGCAAGCACAACGAACACAGCCACTACGACTGCGGTAACCGGAAGCAGTGTTAGTCCTTCCATATATCGAAGCTTGGGAACAAACGGCCGCGCAAGTACAGGAATGAGTAAAATCAGAACAAGTATCTCTCCGACAAATAAATCAGACATACTGCTCTCTCCGTCTATAATAAGATATACTGTTGTTATTCTCGAAATGAATACCAAGATTGTCAGAATTCATTTCAGGTTTGCATACAAACGTCCAAACCGTCGTGATCAATTACTTGTAATACAAGGAGTATCGTATGCCCATACACAGTTCGGAGCTCACCCCTGCGCAAGCAGTCTTTTCGATACCAGAAGCTCTTGTCCATAACCTTCGCACACATACGCCCTCAAATCCCATCATCGGTCAGGACCGCGCAATGCAGGCCCTGGAACTCGGACTTGGAATACATGCTGATGGATACAATATTTTTATAATGGGCGCATCCGGAACAGGAAGACGAACCGTCCTGACTTCGCTGTTGTCTGACTATAAAGCAAATCAGGATGAGCTACAAGATATTGCGTATGTATACAATTTTTCCCGGCCCCTAGAACCAAAAGCCCTTTTTTTTCCGGCAGGAACAGGAGCCCGGTTCAAGCAGACAATGCACTCGGCAATTGAATCTATTCGCCGCCAAGCGCTCCAAATAACAAAATCGGAAGTGTTCTCTGCTGCAAGCAAAAAACTGCAGGCAAAAGCAGACACTGAAGAAAATCAGCTTCTTTCGGAATTTGAAACCCGCATGAACGAAAAAAATTTCAAGCTTCGAACGATTAAGGACGATGAATCCCGGTCAATGGATCTTGTTCCGGTCTATAAAAACAAACCGGTAACATTTGAAGAGCTGCAGGATTTGGTTGACCGGGGTAAGTATCCTGCTCACCAATTGGCTGCAGTCAAAGAACAGTACTTTACGTGCCTTGATCAGATGGCAGAGCTCTTCAAATTACTCCGGGAAAAACGCAAGCAAACAGAAAAACAGATTCGAATTCTTAAAACAGAATCCGCATCTCCCATAATCGACAATGAACTGGCCCTGTTGAACTCGCTGTATCGTAAAGATCCGGTTAACCAGGAAGTTGTCTCGTGGCTTGAAGCAGTCCGGGAAGACCTGCTTTCGCGGGTACATGTCTACACAGAACCCTTTAAGAATCTTTCGCACAAGAAACACTTTTTCGGCCGTTATTCTGTCAATTTAGTATGCGAAAACTCGATTTCAAAAAATTATGTAATTCAGGAAGAACTTCCAACATTCGCAAACCTGTTTGGATCTATTGAAGCCCCGGAAGGAACCGACGAATCTTCGCATAACGGACATCTGCGCATTCGTCCCGGCGCTGTACACAGAGCCTTTGGCGGCTATCTTGTATTACGTTTACAGGATGTACTGATCGAGGACGGATCCTGGCTGTATCTGAAACGAATCCTCCAGTCAGGAAAAGTAGAAATTCAAAATCCTCCATCCAGCAGCCACTTGCCGAGCGTCATCAAACCCCAACCCTTGCCGATCAACTTCAAGGTAATCCTCATTGGTGGAGAGATGTCTTATGATTACCTGTATCAGGAAGATCCCGATTTCCAGAAACTCTTCAAAGTATGTGCAGAATTTGATTCGGTAATGCCGCGCACAGAAGAAAACATGACTCATTTCATTTCTTTTGTTGACGGAATCATCAAACGGAATAACTTTCTTCCAGTTGATGATTCAGGGGTATCGCGAATTTTAACCTACGCATCCCGGGTTGCAGACGACAGAACAAAAATAACCACTCGTTTTACCGTCATTGCTGACCTTCTCAGAGAGGCAGATTTTCATGCCAGAAAAGAGAAACACCACATCATTTCTGGCAAGACCATTTCTGCAACTCTTGCATACCACAGATTACTCCAGCAGTTGCCGGAAGAGAAGTACAAGGAAATGATTAAAACCAAAGAAATTCTGTTGGATGTAACCGGCACCATGATCGGAAAAGTAAATGGACTGGCAGTACATGATCGAGGATATCTTTCGTTCGGAATACCAGTGGCAGTAACAGCGCAAGCAGCCCCGGGAAACAGGGGCATCATCAATATAGAAGGAGAATCAGGCTTGTCCGGTGAAATTTACGACAAAGCCCACCTTATTATCCAGGGACTGCTCCACAGAAAATTCGCCCGCGACATACCCTTGGCTGTTTCCGCAAGTATATGCTTCGAGCAGTCCTATACCGAAGTTGACGGAGACTCTGCCTCATGTGCCGCTTTTTTTTCTCTGCTGTCTGCCATCGCAAATCTTCCGCTTCGCCAGGATATTGCAGTAACCGGTAGCCTGAACCAAATCGGAGATGTCCAGCCGGTCGGCGGAATCCCGGAAAAAATCGAAGCATTTTTCGATGCATGTACAATCCTGGGATTGACCGGTACACAAGGTGTGATGATCCCGTTCAGAAATTTAAACAACCTTATTCTTGAAGAACGAGTAGAGAGTGCAATTCAACAAAAAACCTTTCATATTTGGGCAATCAAGACGGTAGAAGAAGGTCTGGAAATCCTGTCCGGTGTTCCGCACGAAGATTTTTCGTTAAAAGTGTATAAAACCTTACAGGACTATGCCCGGCGAATGCAGAGATTATTATCGTAGCATATCAAAGTCTGCTGGAAAAATGGCAATTACTGGAGTACACTATCGATAATGCAGAATATAAATAAAAGCGCAGTCGATACACAAAAGATACAAAAAGCCACACGAATGGGAGTTCCGCTGTCCATAACAACCTATACACTTCCGCATGAAATAGAACTGTATATATCCGAGGTACTCGAAAGCTTCCTGGAAGAAATAAACCAGGACAAGCTAAAAGACTATCTTGCCTACTGTATCAACGAATTGACAACGAATGCAAAAAAAGCAAACACCAAGCGAGTCTACTTCAGGGAAAAAAATCTGGACATCAACGATCCGGACGATTATGAAATCGGAATGAAAACGTTCAAGGAAGACACGCTCTCGAACATAAACTATTACTTACAGCTTCAAAAAGAAGCAGGTTTGTACGTTAAGGTTATTCTTCAGCTGAAAGGCCACAATATACTCGTCGAAATCCGCAACAATGCAGAAATGACCAAAACAGAATTTATGCGTGTGTTCGACAAAATAGCTCGTTCACGGCAGTTTACAACCCTTGAAGAAGCGCTGTCGCAAGTTCTTGACGACTCGGAAGGTGCTGGCCTGGGTTTGGTTATCATGATACTCATGCTCAAAAAAGTAGGATTGAATGATGAAAGCTATAATGTTCTTGTCGAAAAAGGCGAAACTATAACCCGTATATCCGTACCGCTCGATATCGTCCTCATCGACCAGATAAATCAACTCTCATCAGAAATCGTTAAATACATAGACACGCTTCCCAAATTCCCGGAAAACATAGCCCGAATTGAAAAACTCTTGAACGACCCGGATTCAAAGCTTTCGCAAATTGCGCTCCATATCAGCAACGACGTTTCCCTTACTGCAGATTTACTCAAACTGGTCAATTCAGCCGCATTCGCCCTCTCCAAAAAATGCACCTCCATCACCGAAGCAGTAAAAATGATTGGAATACGAGGCATAAAAAATCTGGTGTTGACCGTCGGAACCCTGAAAGTGCTGGGACCTCAATCTGAAGAACAAAAGCAATTATGGGCTCATTCGTACAAGGCAGCATTCTTTTCATATAATCTCGCACGAAATTTTCTGCACAACCGTATTGTTATGGAAGATGCGTATGTGTGTGGACTCCTGCACGATATCGGAAAAATTGTCTTCAGCGCTGTTCATCCTGACACGCTGCAAAAAATTGAAGAAGCACGAAAACTTCATGGAATTCCGGAGAAAATATTCAACACAATTATCTCCGGACAGAATCATGCAGAGATCGGTGCAGCTCTTGCAGAAAAGTGGAATTTCCCTCAATCTATCATCAATTCAATCCGTTATCATCATCAACCGGAAATTACACCTGATGACAATGTCGTTCTTGCCTCGACAGTCTGTTTTGCCGATCTTTTGATTCATTATCTGGACAATGAAATTGATTACTATCAAATCAATCCTGAACTGCTGAAGCTGTTCAATATAGCCGATGAAACCCAACTCCAGAAAATTGCCCGGTCTATAGAAAAAGTATTTGTTCAAGAATCAACCAGATAGGCAGACCAATACTGCATTAAAATTCCAAAGGCAACACCCACATTCAGCGAAGCTTTAATTCCATACATAGGGATCGAAACCCGTCCATACCGGGCTCTTGCTAGAGCTTCCGGACTGATTCCGAGCTCTTCAGAACCTACAATGACAATACCTTGTTCAGGAAAAGCAAACTCGTCGATCGGAGTACCGCCTGTTTCCAGAGCAAACACAGGCAAATCGGCTGGAAGATTGGCTAAGTCCATGACTTCCCAGGGAAGATACTCTGTGCACCCCATTGCAGAACGTTGCGCCCGCTGATGTTCCGGTGAAACACAGAGAGGCGAAACAAGCACCTTTTCTGCGCCAAAAGCTTCTGCCGTCCGAAAAATTGATCCAATATTGAACGGCGACCGAATATCTTCTGCATACACAGAAACACCAGGAAAAAAAGGGCGCTTCCCGGAATCTGACAATTGAGCCCACGGGACAACAAGATCCCATTCAGCAGGAAGAGCTCCTGTGACAGAAAGAAGAGCATGCCTTGCTGTATTCACAATTCTTCGCGCATCGGAGAAGGTCTCGTCACGGCCATGCAGCAACAGATCAAGTTCACTCCGAGCCTTGTCACTCAATGACTCATCTTCCAAAACCAGCGTAATGATCGACACAATCACGTCTGCAGATAGGGAATTCGATTCCGTATTTTCCCCAGGATGCAGCATCGACTGTTCTATCTGAGAAAGCATCATTATCAGCTTTCGCCTTCGCTGTCCAGGAGGAAGTCTTTGCAGTTTGTAAACCGGTATCATCAATACGCTTGCTTGATCAGGTCGAACAACTCATCGCTCGACATCGCTCGCGGTATGTAATTCATCATATCAAGCGCCGCAGCGTCTTCAGCTGCCGGAACAAGCTGGTCTATAGACAACGAAAGATCCTTCAGGCGGGTCGGAATGCCAGCCAAGGCGAGGCGTCGGCGAATATCATCAACTGCTGCCTTGGCGCAGTCGCTGGAGGAAAGGCCTGCAGAACCGACCCCGAGCATTTTACCGATTGTTGCAATTCTGTCCACTCTTGCACGCGATGCATCCTCCATTATGTATGGAAGCAACACAGCACAAACAAGAGAAGTCGATGTTTTATACCTGGCATTGCATGCAAGAGAAATTGCTGACGCTACCCCGGGCGAGCTGACCGCAACACCCATGGATGCCAGACAGCCGCCCTGAGCAACGAGCATCTCTGAAGGAGTCCCGACAAGCTTGCTTTGTTCGGGATCCAGCGCCAAAAGAAGCATCTCGATCGCCTTTCCAAGGATCGTCTCGGAAAAAAAGTTGGATTTTGTCGAAACATACCCTTCTACTGCCAGTGTAATCGCATGGAAAATCATAGAAGTTGCTGTATTTGGAGAAAGATACATGTATAAATTTGGATCCATAATTACTGCCTTACAGATCCCGGATTGGGTTTTCATCAGCTTGATTTGTCTGTTCCGAGCGTCTATAACCGGAGTTCTGTCCATAAACATGCATAAATCTCTGCCCGTCGAAGGAATTTCAATATATGGCAAAGCGCCTGAATACGGTTGCGCGCCGGACAGATATTCATAAATATCATGATCTTCGTTATAAAGAGCCGCTACTGCCCTGCCTAATGATGCTGTTTTCATTCCGCCAAAAGAAATCACACCATGAACATGAGCACCCCGGGCTAATGACAAAGCTTGTTCGAGTGTTGTAGAAGTTGCAGCAGAAGGGATTTCATCAAAAACAAAAACAGAAATTCCTTTTTCTTCTAGGGAAGAAACAGCCTTTTCTATGAGCTTGTACTCTTTGAGCACAGGATCAGCTATCAGCATGTAATTTGTACCCCATGCTGATGCAATTTGCCCGGTTCGAGCCAGTGTGTACGGGCCAAGAATGACATTTGGAGATATTCTGAACACAAAATCAGCCATACTGTATAATTCCCTCTTATATTTTTAGCTATAGAGCACCTCGAACACGTACAGTTTTTTGCGGTCCCCTATATTTGTTCCATGTGCTTCATAGTATAGACCCTTTATTAGGGCGACTCCTGTCAATCAAGAAAAAAAAAGCGGAACTGTACAGTTCCGCTGAGGCTATCGTTGTGCCTAAAAGCAAACACGCATGTTATAACCCGTATACATCCATTAACCGGTCTGCAACAAGATCAACAACAGAGGAGTTTATATAGTTGGGATCTTTAATTTTCTGAATAACCTCTGCTACTTTGTCAGCGCGAACATCAGGTGCAGCTGTTACCGTTTCCATTGCACTGTACACTTCAGAAAGCTCTTTCGCCTCTGCAGAGACGGTAATGGAATCATGCTGGGCAGCTCCGCTTACCCGCTGCATCTTGGGGCTTTTCTGAATGTTGTCTATCGGGTTAATTCCACCCAAGCGGTCTATCATCATATTATCCTGCCTTCAACAAAATTATCGGCTATTCCTTTATACAAGTTAAGCGTTTTTTTCCGGAAACATATACTGCAAACTCTCCAAGAATTTTTTGCCTCGCGGCAAAATCAGTCAGAACCTCGGCAGCAGTTCCAGAAACAAGTTCTTCATGCAATTTTGTCAGCTCCCTGCCGACAACCACGTTCCGTTCACCGTCAATTTCGGCAAGATCAGTCAATAACTTGACAATTCTGAATGGAGATTCATACAGAACAAAGCCGTACCCCGTATCCAGAAGCTCTTTACATCGCGAACGGCGGCGTCCCGGTTTCGGAGACAGGAAGCCTTCAAAAACCACCGTTTTATCCGAAGTCCCGGAAACACTCAACAATGTAGCAAACGCAGACGCTCCGGGAATTGGTACAACCGTATGACCTGCTTCCCGTACTTTCTGTACCAGAACCGCCCCGGGGTCGCTTAATGCAGGCGTTCCTGCGTCACTGGCATAGGCAGCATTCTGACCTTTTGCCAGTACAGAAAGCACCTTCTCCGAAGCTTCGTGTTCATTGCGCGCCCTGCACGACAACAAAGGCTTTCTGATATCAAAATGCGTCAACAACTGGAGCGTGTGGCGAGTATCCTCGCACACGATGACATCAACAGACCTGAAGGTTTCCAGGGCACGAAACGTAATATCTCCAAGGTTGCCGATCGGTGTAGCTACAATATATAACGTTGACACAAATTTATGATAAACCAGAAACAGCATTGCGACAAGTCCGGTTTCATGTCACTATCTTAGTATGACAGCAAGCTCGTGGTTTATCGTTATCCTCGTGTTAGTCGGATCCCTTCTTCTGGTTTACGGATTCAGCATTCGTTTTCCTACCCACCAAAATAAGAAACGCTCAAAAAACGCCGACAAATCTCAGCGCGGAACAGCAACCTGTCCGGTCTGCGCTTCGACGCTGAATCTGGGAGAACAACTGAAATCGGCCGTGTTTACCGGCAGTTCCGATCAAATTTGCCATATTTTCGGTTGTCCCCACTGCTATCCCTTTGTTGAAGACCAGATAGAAAGAATCTGCCCGGTATGCAAACAGGAAATTCCGCCAGAAGGGTATTTGATTGCCCGTATGTTTGCACGAAAAAACCAGAAAAATCATGTTCACATAACCGGATGTACAGAATGTAAAAAACGGAGACGCTAACGGTTCCGATCACCGCATTTAAAAAAACAATTCTCTTTTCAGTTTCTGCTTAAGACTTTTCCTGCAACTCCGATACACAAAGTACAGTCTCTTTCAACCCGGACAGCTGCCGGTAGAAAGAACTGGCCGTCTTCTGCGCGGGTGACGTCAGAAGAACCGGTTCACTGTGAAAGATCGGCAGGGATGCCGTGGATCCATAGGAAGTATACGATCCAAAACCGCCAAAGGAGTAGCATTATGATCATCAATCACAATCTGAGCGCTATGTTTTCTTCCCGCCAGCTCGGAGAAACTTCCGGAGCCAACCAGAAGAACATAGAAAAACTTTCATCCGGTATGCGTATCAATCGCGCCGGAGACGATGCATCCGGACTCGCAGTTTCAGAAAAAATGCGCAGTCAGGTTCGGGGTTTGAATCAGGCGACAACCAACGCACAAAACGGTATTTCCTTTATTCAAACAACCGAAGGGTTTCTCCAGGAAACCCAGAACATCCTCCAGCGCATCCGCGAATTAAGCGTACAGTCTTCAAACGGAATCTATACCGCAGAAGACCGCATGCAGATTCAAGTCGAAGTTTCGCAACTTGTTGCAGAAATCGACCGAATCGCAAGCCAGGCGCAGTTTAACGGAATGAACATGCTTACCGGACGTTTCGCAAAAGAAACCGGAGACAATACAGTGACAGGATCTATGTGGTTCCATATCGGTGCCAACATGGATCAGAGAACCCGTGTATACATCGGCACCATGACAGCCATGGCGCTTGGTGTAAGAAATGTCGGCGACGAGAAGACAATAACTCTCGACAACGCAGACAACGCAAACCGTGCAATCGGAACTCTCGACGAAGCGCTCAAAAAGGTCAACAAGCAGAGAGCAGATCTCGGAGCTTATCAGAACCGCCTTGAGTACACCATGAAAGGACTGAGCATTGGCGCAGAAAACCTTCAGGCTGCAGAATCGCGAATACGCGATACAGACATGGCCAAGGAAATGGTTGATTACACCAAGAATCAGATTCTTTCCCAGGCAGGAACAGCTATGCTTGCTCAAGCAAACCAGTCAACCCAAGGCGTTCTGAGCCTCTTGCAGTAATTCTTCCGCACAGCAGACGGAAAGGGTTAATTTTTGGATCGCATATATGATATGATCCGGAAATTAACCCTTTTTTTTACACAAAGGCTTGAGCATGAACATGTTGTCAGACATACAAAAGCGAATTCTCACGCAGGAATATCCAAATATTAGCCTCGACAGCGATTTGGATGTTGAACGCTATTTCGATCTTCGTTCATCAGGAAGACAAGCCGAAGCACTCAAATTATACAACACCAAAATTGCCCAAAAATATCCGGATCCAGAAAAACGGGCTCAACTGATTCGCCTGTATCGTTCTCATGATTCCCGGTTTCAAGAATTACTTGCCGAAAGCCTGCTCGCCCTTGCTGATCGGTTAATAGAACGAACCAAAAAAATAATACTGATATTAACGCGGGATATAGATTCCTTGCGGCAGGACGATGCATATTCAGTCATCAAGCTGGCCGAAAGTCTGCTCTCCATTATTTCTCCTGATCGTTACGAAGCCATAGCTTTTACCGAGAAATATGTACGATATGCAAAAGTGCTCGATTTCAGAAGTGTGCAAATGGAACGCACAGCAGAACTCATTCGATTGTATGTCACAGACAATCTGGTTGTACTCCATGAATTCCGCAAGGAAAATGAACGGAAAAAAAACGTTAAACACAAACAAACTCAGATCGAAAAAAAATCCCGTCCAACCATCGATTTGTCAACAATTGTCTTTGATCCTGCAGACATAGCCCGCATCTGCCTTCCGCCGCAAATCACCAGGACAGAAGATATTGTTATTGCATATTGCCTTAAATACTGGAATCTCGTATTCAATCCAACTTTCGAGAAAACTATTTTTTTGTACAGCAGAAAAAATAAAACCTGTCATCATGAAATCTTTCAGGCAATAAAAAAAGGCAGAGAACACAACTGGAAAGATGAAGAGATTCTGAACAGTGTCTTGTCAAATGTAGTCACCGGGTATTATTACAGCATAAACGGCGATTTATATCTTCAACGTACCTGGGCTGCATATAAAGACAGAGTTGCCGCTCCAATACCCGCAGCCGAAGCTGTCAGGCCAGTTAAAACTGCAACGTATACACACAGACGAAAGCAAACCATCAAACGGAACAAGCGAAAACAAGAAACTCGTATAGCGCCTGTTTCCAAAAAAACCAAAACGCACACGACGGCCAAGATTCTTACCAGCAAAACTGCAGCGAAACCCTCTCGGCCTTTCACCAGGACACAGGGAACACGCACCATAGAACTTCCGAAGCAGCCCGAGAGAGTTCTGTCTGCCCCGAATTCTATAGCAGATATCATCAGAAAAAAAACTGGAAAAACCTATACCGTATATAAAGAACTTTTTTTCCGGGGAATACGTCCCTCAATTCGTACAGTCTTGTCAGGTTCTACAACAAAAAAAGGCTCGTTTTTTAATAAAAAGCAGAATGAAGCCGAAGAAATAATTTACACCTTTCTTTTTGAACACTATAACGATCCATATCAAAACTGGAAAGACAGCCCCGACCGCAAACAGGTAGAAGAATTGGGGTATTATTTACCGGAGATTGAACTGGTCATTGAAGGCTGGATCAAAGAAAACAGATAACCGAGCCGCTTTCAAAAGTCGATTACTTTTTAAAATCGACTTTTGGAGATAAATCACAAGTCTTTCTATAATAATGACTTGTGATTTATCTCCATGTACATCTAAGGTTGCTCTTTCAAAACTTTCCGAGTTTTGAAAGAGCCTCAACCACATTCGCA
>Ga0116148_1000926_pt1 | contig 34194 bp, 31 predicted proteins | sample AD_UKC055_MetaG_FD_89786 | JGI IMG/M metagenome (GOLD analysis project Ga0116148, IMG submission 89786) | Active sludge microbial communities of municipal wastewater-treating anaerobic digesters from USA - AD_UKC055_MetaG | ecosystem: Engineered > Bioreactor > Anaerobic > Digestate | place: USA...
CCACCGGAACGACCGACGCTGACGTGTTCCTCGGCGTGTCGGCGATGGACCTCCCGCGCGCCCTCGCGGCGGAGGTCTTCCAACCCTACGATCCAACCCTCATCCCCAACCTCGCCCACGTCCCGGAGGACCTCCACTTCGACAGTGCGGGACGGGTTGTCCCGTTCGATCACGGCTACGTCGCGTTCGTGGCGAGCGACGCCCTGCCCGCCGATCTTCTTCCGCGGACGTTTGCCGACCTCCTCCGGCCGGAGCTCACGGGGAAGATCATCCTCCAGGACCCGCGGACCTCCACCACCGGGCTCGCGTTCCTCCTGTGGACAGTGGCCCATTTTGGGGACGACTGGCCCGCGTTTTGGAAGGCGCTCCTCCCCAACACGCTCACCATCACCAAGGGGTGGAGCGAGGCGTTCGCGATGTTCGAGGCGGGCGAGGCGCCGATCGTCCTTTCCTACTCCACCGATGCGGCCTACGCCTACCTCACGGGGGGCGCGGCGACCTACCACGTGCTGACCCTAGATGGGGAGGGATACCGTCTCATCGAGGGGATGGGGATCGTGCGGACCTCAGCGAAGCTTGATCTTGCGCATTCGTTCCTGGATATCGTCCTCTCGCCGGAGATCCAGGAGTTGATCCCCACGTCCCAGTGGATGTTCCCCATTCACGATGGGGTCGAGCTCCTGCCGGACTTCGCCCGTTACGCCGTGCTTCCCCCGCACCCAGTGTTCATCCTCCCCACCGATGCCGCCGACCACCTCGAAGAGTGGATTACCACGTGGCAGCAGATCCTCGGCGCGCCATAAGCTTCCGTAATGGGGCAGGATGGGCGCTCGCCCTCCTGCCCCTCCTCTTCTTGGGGGTCACGTTCTTCTGGCCCCTGGGGGACGTTCTCCGCACGGGGCTCCAGGTCGAGGGGCGGTGGAGTGGGGAGCGGATCCTCGCTGCCCTCTCCGACCCCTATGTGCAGCGGCTGATCCTGTTCACCCTAGAGCAGGCCGGCCTGTCCGCCCTCCTTTCGCTCGCCCTCGGGTTCCCCCTCGGCTGGTTCCTCACCCGGTACCACTTCCCCGGGCGGGGGCTCCTGCGGGCGTTCACGATCGTCCCGTTCGTCCTCCCCTCGATCACGGTCGCGCTCGGGTTCATCCTCTTCTTCGGCCGCTCCGGGCACCTCAATCGGTTCCTGATGGGCCTGTTCGGGCTTGGGGAGCCACCGATCCGGGTCCTGTACACCCTGTGGGCGGTCGTCCTCGCCCACGCGTTCTACAACGCGCCGGTGGTGGCGCGGTTTGTGAACGCGGCGTGGGAGGGGGCTGACCCAGGTCTGGTTGAGGCGGCGCGGACCCTCGGCGCGCGGCCGGCCCGCGCGTTCGCGACGGTGACGCTTCCCCTGCTCCTCCCTTCCCTCCTTTCCTCCCTTGCCCTCGTGTTCATGCTTTGCACCCTCTCGTTCTCGATCCCGCTCGCCCTGGGGGGGGCGCGCTACGCCACGATCGAGGTCGGGGTGTACCTCTACGCCCGCGGTGTGCTGATGGACTTGCCCCGCGCGGCGGCGCTGGCCACGATCACCCTCGGCCTGTCCCTCGTCCTCACCTACCTCCACCTGTGGGGAGGGGGCGCGTTCTCCGCTCCCCAGGACGGGGGCCGGCCCGCCCCAACGGTCCCCCTCTTCTCCCGGGACCGGCCCGTCCGGGCGTTGTGGCTCCTCTACCTCCTTCCGGCGGCGGTCGTCTTCCTCGGCCCGATCGGGGCGGTGATCGCTGACTCGTTCCTCCACCCCGCTCCCGGTGGCGCGTCCCCCACCCTCCACTGGTACCGGATGATCGCCTCCCCGGCCTGGAACCCGTTCATCGAGTCCTCCCCCCGGGGTGCGGTGCGGATGAGCCTCTTGGTCGGCCTCGGGGCGACGGGCCTTGCCCTCGTCCTCGGGATCAGCGTGAGCGCTGTCCTGCGCCGGGTGAGGTCGCGGCTCCTGGAGACGCTCCTCATGGCCCCCTTGGCCGTGTCGTCGGTCGTCCTGGGGCTCGCGCTCCTCCTCGCGTTCCGCCGGCCGCCCCTCTCCGCGCTCGGGGGGGGATGGGCGATCGTCCTTGCCCACACGTTGATCGTGTACCCGTTTGTGGTGCGGGCGATCCGCCCCCGGTGGGATTCCCTTGACCCCACTCTCACCGAGGCCGCGCGGACCCTCGGGGCGGGCCCGCTCAGCGCGTTCCGCACCGTGACCCTGCCGTTGCTCGGGAACGGGGTCCTCGCCGCGGGCGCCTTCGCGTTCGCCCTTTCGTTGGGGGAGATGACCGCGGTCGCGATGCTGTCTGGACCGGGCGTGATGACGATGCCGATGGCGATCTACCACTTCCTGGGGAGCCGCGACTTCGGGGCGGCGTCGGCGATGGCGACCGTGCTCATGGTCACCACGGCCCTCGCCGCGTGGGCGTGGGACCGGGTCGGCTCCCGCTGGCTGGGGGGATCCCGTGCTTGAGGTCCGCGGGCTCACCAAGCGGTTCGGGGAGGTGACCGCGGTCGCCGACTTCTCCCTCGCCGTGGCCGACGGGGAGACCGTTGCCCTCCTCGGCCCGTCCGGGTGCGGGAAGACGACCGTCCTGCGGATAATCGCGGGCCTGGAGCAGCCCGATGCGGGCCAGGTCCTCCTCGCCGGCCGCGACGCCACCGACTGGCCGCCGGAGAGGCGGGGAGTGGGGCTCGTGTTCCAGAGCTACGCCCTGTTCCCCCACCTCTCCGTGGAGGCGAACGTCGCGTACGGCCTCCGGTTCCGGCGGGGCGTGGACCGGGTGGCGCGGGTAGAGGAGCTCCTCTCGCTCGTCGGCCTTTCCGGGTACGAACGGAGGAAGCCGCACCAGCTCTCTGCCGGGCAGCAGCAGCGGGTGGCCCTGGCCCGGGCCCTTGCCCCCGAGCCGGGGATCCTCCTCCTCGACGAGCCCCTGTCCGCGCTCGACGCCGCGCTGCGCAAGGAGCTTCGCGCCGAGCTGCGCGCGCTCCTCGGGAAGCTCGGGATGACCGCCCTCTATGTGACCCACGACCAGGAGGAGGCGCTCGCCCTCGCCGATCGGGTGGCGGTGATGCGGGAGGGGAGGCTCGACCAGGTCGCCCCGCCGGCGGAGCTCTACGCGCGGCCGCGGACCCCGTTCGTGGCTGCCTTCCTCGGCCGGGCCAACCTCTGGCCAGGCAAGGTTGTGTCCGTGGACGGCGACCGGGCTCTGGTCGAGGTCGCTGGAGAGAGGTTTCCCGCCGAGCGCGGGGAGGCAAGGGAAGGGGACGAGGTGTTCCTCTTCTTCCGGCCGGAGTGGGTGCACCTGGGAGATGGGCCGTTCGTGGCCGCGGTCGAGGGCGCCGAGTACCTCGGGGACCGTTGGGAACTCCGCGCCCGCTTTCGCGACCTCCCCCTCGTGCTTATCGCAGCCCAAGACCCCCGAGCGAGCACTGCACTTTCGTTCGCCCTTCCGACCTCTCAGGCGATCCGCCGGCAGTAGTCTCGCCTGCTGTCCGACAACGAGCCACAACCGCTAGCAGGGACGGGCGGAGTGTGCTGGGCGGCAGTAGAAGGGGCGGGTGCAGTTAGGTGGGAATCTTAAGAACAAAGGTCTGACCCCGTCGGCCGCCGCTTCTTTCGGTCAGCCCTGTGACCTCCCTATATTTACAACCCCAACCGCCGGCTCGCAACGCTTCCGGGGCCAAAAGCCAGACGCGATCGGCTGGATTGTCCCCAAGCTCCCTACCGGTAGAGCGGTCAAGGGACAAAAATCGGCTCCGGTGGAGCATACACATAACCAGCACGCGTCTCTTCCTCCTCAGGTAGCACGTATGGCTGATCGTGTGGAGATGTACAGCCGGACAGAATCCATCGCTTGTCCGTTAGACGGAGAAAGATTGCAGCATGTACCATCTTCTCACCATCCATAGCTACCCAGAACCAAGCGAAAGCCCTGTTTCCTTCTTGATATACACCGTCATATACTCCATATTCATATTCCTCTCCCCACTCTTCCTCCTCTTGTTTAACAAAGATATCAATGGCCGCTTTGGCTTTTTCGCTTGTTAACGTATCCCCTTTGTAAAAACCCGTGGCCAGAAGAACGACTCCAGCGAGAAGGACCAACCCGACCGCTCCCATCGCCACTCTACGCCGCACTCGAACGTCCATACCTCCTCCTTTCTATCCCGCAACTTCGGGATAGCCGGCGTTTATACGGGCCGCCGCTCCCAGATTTTCCTACATTAATCCGCTATTTCTTGGGAGTTACGCAGCTCTCTACAACCCTCCTTTCATGGCACACTATAGCACAAAAGGCGGAAGCCTGTGAAGAGGGGAAGATAACTCCACCCACAAATCATCTGAGCCCGGTTTCTTCAGCATCGCTTCTCGGGCGTACACCCAAGGATTCCGGCTGGGGGATAGTGGAGGATCGGGGAACTGATGGGAGGAGAGGATGAAGCGCAGTCGGTTCGCCGAGAGATCTTGGCGATCCTTGCGGAAGCGGTTTTGGGGGATGGGGGTGAACGAGGTGCGAGACTACTGGCGGCTAAGGCAGGAGAACACGCAGTTCAGGAAGATGATCGCTGACCGCGACCTTGAGATCGAGGCAATGAAGGGGGTGATTTGAAAAAACCGTAGCGCCGCCGGCGCGACGCAACTGTGGGGGCAGCTTGTGAAGTTGCAGGTGCCGGAGCGGCGTAGCTGCCAACTGGTCGGGATGTCTCGCTCGGCCTACCCAGCGCCGTTTGGTGAAGCGGAAGGAGGACGAGGAGCTTGAGGCACGGCTGTAGGTCATTGCCCGGGAGCATCCTTATGCCGGTTACCGCACGGCGTGGGCGGTGCTGCGTCGGGAAGGGTGTGGGATCACCACAAGACAGTGCAGCGGTTGGGGCGGGCTGACGCAGCCACGGAAGCGCAAGCGTCAGCGCCGTGGGGCGTCCCGGTTCGGGCACCCAGGAGGACCATGTGTGGACCTACGACTTCCTCCACGACCGGACGGAGAGTGGCGCGCCAGTGCGGATGCTGACGGTGGTGGACGAGTACAGCCGGGAGTGTCTGGCGATCACGGTGGGCCGCAGGTTGCGATCGGCGGATGTGATCGACATGCTGGCGGATCTGTTCGTGGAACGGGGAGCGCCCGAGTTCTGCTCCCAGCAGGTGGACCTGCCACCGGCGGCGGGCCACCCCCGCTGCGGAACCTCTCCTCTCCTTCGTTGCGTCAGTTGTGAACAGGATTGATCTGGCTTGTGGACGATCTTCCAGGGAGCACGTCACCACTCCGCGGCGGACGCGGGCCTTAGTCGCTGATGTGCCGTTCGTGGCCGGTGTGGGCGCAGGGTCGGATCGTGCAGTGAACTACGTTGAGTTCTCGCAGCTTTTCCTCAAGCTCGGTGACAAGCCGATCGGCCTCCTGAACCGTGGTGTTAGGTGCCAGTTCGAGATCGAGATCGAGGTGAATCGCGTCGGGGCCGATGAACTCGGCGATCATGTCGTGTACCCCCGCCACTCCGGCCACGCTCTGGGCGACCGACTTCACCCTCTCGTAGAACTTCGCACTGGGCGAGAGGCCGAGGAGGACGTACGTGTTCTCGCGGATCAATTTGCCCGCCATGACCCCGATCAGTCCGGCAACGAACATCGCCGCAATGGGGTCCGCGAGGGGGAACCCCCGTTGGGCCGCGAGGACGCCGATCACCGACGCGAGGATCGTGATCTCGTCGTTGATGTTGTCGTAGAGCGCGGTCTTCACCGTGATGTCGCGCCTCTGGCCGATGAGCATGAGCCCGAGGGGGATCAGGTTGACCACGAACGAGAAGGCGAGCACGTAGAGCGCGATCTCCGGGTGCTCAAGCGGTACCGGAGAGATGAGCCGCGCGATCGCCTCGCGGAGGATCTGTAGCCCGGTGACGGTGATGAACGCAACGGACACGATGAGGGAAACGACGTACCGGAACCGCATATGGCCGAATGGATGCTCGCGGTCGGCGGCGCGGCGCCCCATCCGTTGGCTGAGGAGGAGGGACGACGTGACGACGATGTCCACGAGGTTGTTCAGGGCCTCGCTGAGCATGATGAGGAACCCTGTGTAGGCGAACGCGCCCAGCTTTACCGCGAGGAGGAGGACTCGGGTGAAGAGGTTGACCCGGAGCTTCCACGCGCCGTCGGAGCTCGCGCGGGTGCGCGTCGTCGGTTCGGTCATGGGTACGAGCTCCCTCCTTGGGTGCACGCTCTCGGTGGGGGAACGAAACAACCAAGGGAAAGTGTACCCTACAGTCGGCGGGTCAGCCTACGGGGCCGCCGTTTCGCCCCCGATGGAGGCGAGGGCATCTCCACACCGTAGCCACAACTCTGCCACGATGCACCGACCCGTCGCGGCTACCCTCCCCGGCCTTGGAGGTACGAGACCATGCACCGATCGAAGTGGACGGTTGGCGTGATCGCTCTCGCCCTGGCGGCCGCGGTCGCCGGTGGCGTGACGCAGCGGGGGAGGGAAGGGGCGGACCAAGCGGCGGCCGACGCCTCGGGAGGGGCTGCGATTCTGGCATTGGGGAGCGGCTTCACGACCGCATTGGCCGCAGCCTCAACAAGCCCCACCGTGACCGAGATCGTCCTCGCCGGGAGCGCGATCCAGGTGACGGGGACCGGGGCCGTTGCCCAAGGGTCCCGGCTCCTCATCACGGCCGGGGGGACGTACCACATCCGCGGCACCCTGGATGACGGCCAGGTCGTTGTCTCCTCGGCGGACAACAGTCCCGTGAACCTGGTCCTCGGCGGGGCGCGGATCACCTGCTCGACGAGCTCTCCGATCTACATCGCTCAGGCCAAGGACGTCGTGATCAGCCTGGCCGCGGGCACGGACAACACCCTCACGGACGGGAGCTCCTACCTGTACGAGGTTGCGGGGGCCGATGAGCCGAACGCTGCCTTGTTCAGTGCGGACGACCTCGTGATCACAGGGACCGGATCCCTCACCGTGAACGGAAACTACAGTAATGGGATCCAGAGCAAGGATGACCTGGCGCTCAGCGGGGCGACGGTCACGGTGGCGGCGGTCAACGACGGGATCAAGGGCCGGGACTCGATCACCGTCAGTGAGGCCACGATCACGATCCGCGCTGGTGCCGACGGGATGCAATCGAATAACGACGAGGATCCAGAGCGAGGCACGGTCACGATCGAGAGCGGCACGATCCGCATCACATCCGGGGAGGATGGGATCCAGGCCGAGACACGCCTCGTCGTGCACGGCGGGACGATCGAAGTCCTGTCGGGGGGCGGGAGTGCCAACAACGTTGGACAGAACCCGGTCGGCGGGATGGGGTTCCCCGGGCGGCCCCCGTCAACGGCCACGAGCCTCCCAAGCATGAAGGGGCTCAAAGCCGGTGTGGACCTGATGATCACCGGTGGCACGATCCTCGTTGACTCCGCCGATGATGCGCTTCACTCGAATGGAACGATCACGATTGACGGCGGAACCCTCACCCTCGCCTCGGGCGACGACGCGATCCACGCCGACGAGGCGGTGACCGTCAATGGGGGGCAGATCCAGGTCAAGGCGTCGTACGAGGGGGTGGAGGGGAACACGATCACGGTCAACTCCGGCGAGGTCCGCATCACCTCCACCGACGATGGGGTCAACGCCACCTCCGGCGGGGCGGCGGCGATGCCGCTGGGCCGTCCCGGGATGGCCTCGTCCTCCAGCACGTGCCTGTTCGTGAATGGGGGATGGATCGTTATCAACTCCGGTGGAGACGGGCTTGACGTCAACAGCTCGATCGCGATGACGGGGGGGACCGTGCTCATCCACGGTCCGACGCGGAGCGACAACGGGGCGCTCGACTACTACGGCACGTTCAAGATCACGGGCGGACTCCTCGTCGCTGCCGGCAGCGCGGGGATGGCGCAAGCCCCGAGCACCTCCTCGACCGTGAACTCGGTGCTGATGACCTTCACCACGCCCCAGCCGGCGGGGAGCCTGTTCCACATCGCCGCGGCAGGGGGTGGGGACGTGTTGACCTTCGCCCCGGCCAAGGCGTACCAGTCCGTGGTCGTCGCCTCTCCGCTCCTTACGAACGGCTCCACCTACGCCATCTACCTCGGGGGGCGTTCCGCCGGCGCGGCGACGGATGGCCTCTCCGCGGGGGGGGACTACACCCCCGGGACCGAGGTCGCCCGGTTCACGGTCGCCGGGAATGTCACCTACGCCGGGGCGTCTCGGATCAGGCCGCCAGGCTGGTAGGCGAGGTCTGGCGACGATCAGGGGGCCATCATGGGACCGATGAGGAGGACGGAGTTTCAGTTCGCGGAAGGCGGACGAGGATGTCCCTTGAGTGGGTCGGCCGGGGGTGACCCGGGTGCCCTCCATCGCGCCTCGTCCGAAACGGTGCAGCCCCCATCCCATCGTTACGGCCTCTTTCGGCGCGGCACCGGAAGCGGTGCGGGCTCCGCGGGTCCCGGCCTCGACGCCGTGGCCGAGGCCTTGCGCGGAAGCGGGAACGGCGGCCACGGGCCGGGGACGACGAGCCGCCTTGAGCGCAAGTACCTCCTCTCGCCCGAGGAGGCACGGCAGGTCTCCCGGTTCCTCGCCGCCCGCCTCGAGGTGGATCCCCATGCTCGAGGGAGGCCCGGGAACGCCTACACGGTCCGCAGCGTGTACTTCGACTCCCCAGGGCTCATCTGTTACCACGCCAAACAGAACGGCGCACCGGTCCGGGAGAAGTACCGCGTCCGCACCTACAATGAGCCGGGGTCGGCCCCCATCTTTCTCGAACGCAAAGCCCGTCAGGGACACCTTTACCGCAAGGAGAAGGCGCGGCTGAACGATGCCTGGCTGGGATGTCTTGCCGCACGGGATGGGCTGGGCTCCCCAGCCGCGGCGGGCTGTCCGACCGTCGTGCAACGCCTCCTCTACCGCATGGACCGCCAGGCGTTCGTCCCCACGGTGCTCATCGCCTACGAGCGCGAGGCGTACGTGGAATGGGCGGACCAGGATACGGTGAGGATCACCCTCGATCGGAACCTCCGGGCCCAGGCGGTCCCACGCCTCGAGGAGATGTACGATGAGGGGGACCTCCGTCCGCTCCTCACCCGGTGGGCGATCCTCGAGGTCAAGTTCAGCGGTGTGGTCCCGTGGACCCTGCGCGAGCTCACGCGGCGGTTTCCCCTCCTCTGGCGGGCGTGTTCCAAATACGCCGCGAGCATTGAACATGTCGTTCTTAACTCAGCCACAACGAATGGGGTAGGGGCCCATGCTCAGCTCCTCTGAACCGCTTCTTGGCAACCTGCTGCCGGTGCTCGCGGCGGTCGGGGTCAGCCTTGGCCTTGGCCTGTACGTGGCCTTCGTCTACCGCCTCGCCACGCCGGGGGCCGCGTTCTCGATCACGATCCAACACACGCTTCTCTACCTCGCACTCATCGTGTCGCTCGTCATGGTCATCATCTCCAATCAGGTTGCGCGGGCGTTCACCCTCGTCGGGGCGCTGGCCGTGGTCCGGTTCCGCACGCCGGTGAAGGACACCCGGGATGCGGCGTTCATCTTCCTCGGCCTGGCGGCGGGGATGGGGGCTGGGGTGGGGATGTACGCCGAGACGGCCGCGGGCGTGGGGCTCATCGGGCTATGCATGATCGCTGTCCGGTTCCTCCGCCTGGGGAAGCGCCCCCATGGTGAGACGCTGGTGAAGTTCACCATCCCCAGCGGAGGGGGGGGCGAGCCTGCCTACCCCCGCGACGCATTCGAACGCCACTTCCAGTCCGTTCGCCTCATCGGCACCCGCTCCGCTTGCGACGGGGAGCGTGTGGAGTTGACCTACCTCGTGAAGCCGCGGCGGGATGCGGACCTTGTCGCGTTCTCGCGCGCCCTGTCCGCCTACCCCCTTGTGGAGAAGGCGACCGTCATCGTCTGCGACGATGAGGGGCTTGCGGAGAACGTGTTCTAGGGCGGTGGACGGATAGAAAACGGCGCAGCGGAGTGGATGGGCCCCGCTGCGCCGGTGGGGGAGGCTAGGACTCGCCGCGGGGGGGACCGGGAACCCCTCCTTGTTGCGCGAGGGACGGGGCCGGGCACAGGATGCTCTCGTTCCCGAGCGGGGTTCTCTCGCTCGCTACGGAGGGCCCCCGGGGGACAGGAGCGCGGACCGGCCGCAGAGCAGTGCTCCTCCACGCCCAGCGGAGCAGGGCGACGGACATGCCCGACGTGAACACCGCAAGCCCTGTCAGGAGAACCACATTCCATTGGGTCATCGTCGTTCCTCCTTTGCCTCCTGGTGGGGAGGCGCGACGAGGGTGCCCCGGTGGGATGGAGATGGTGGAGCGACGGTGCGGCAGTTCCGTGGAGATGGGCTAGGGCGGGAGGATTCGAACCTCCGAATGGCGGCTCCAAAGGCCGCTGCCTTGCCACTTGGCTACGCCCTAGTGCTAAAGGAGGATAGCCCGTTCCCTTCCGTGGGACAAGGTTCCCCTGTTGGCGGGGGATCGCGTAGACTCCGGCGATGGCCGATCGGGCAGGGGGGTGCCGATCCGGGGGGTGGGGATGACGGTCCTCCTCTTCTTTCTCCTCGGCTTCGGACTGGGATCGCTCCCGTTCGCAGTTTGGGTGGGGAAAATTTGGACCAAGACCGATGTCCGCGCCCGGGGGGACGGGAACCCGGGAGCGGTCAACGCATGGCGGGCGGAGGGGTGGCGGGTCGGGCTCCTCGCCCTCGTCCTCGACGTGGCCAAGGGCGCCCTCCCCGTCGCGCTCGCCCGCTCGCGCGGGGGCCTCGGAGGCTGGGCCCTTCTCCCGGTGGCGTTGGCCCCCCTCCTCGGCCACGCGTTCTCTCCCTGGCTCGCCTTCCGGGGCGGGAAGGCCGTGGCATCCACATTCGGGGCGTGGTCCGCTCTCACGTACTGGGAGGTCCCGACCGTGCTCGGGCTCTCGTTTGCCCTCGTCCGGACCGTGCAGGCGGTGGACGGGTGGACGGTGATCCTGTCCTTCCCCGTTGTCGCCGTGTACCTCATCCTGCGTCGGGCCGAGCCGTGGCTCCTTGCGACCTTGGGAGCGAACTTTGCCCTCCTCGTCTGGACCCACCGCCGTGAGCTCCGCTCCCCGCCGCGGTGGCGCCCGCGAGGGGGATCCACATGAGCTTTTTCGTCTCCCACGAGTGGAGCCTGGCCGTGTTCATGGCGGTCCTGGCGGGCATTTCCCTCACGAACCTCGTCGCGATGCGGCGGCTCGGCAGGCACCCCCCTCTGTCCAAGTACCCCGCGGTCTCAATCCTCGTCCCCGCCCGCGATGAGGAGCGGAACATTGAAGCTTGCGTGGAGTCCCTCCTCCGCCAGGACTATCCGCAGTTCGAGGTGATCGTCCTCGACGATGACTCCCACGATGGGACGTGGGCGTTGCTCCAGGAGATCGCGGCGCGGTCCGGGGGACGGGTACGGGTCCTCGCCGGGGAGCCGGTCCCCGCTGGCTGGCTCGGGAAGCACTGGGCGTGCCACCAGCTCGCCCAGGCTGCCCAGAGCGAGCTCCTCCTGTTCACGGATGCCGACACGGTCCACCATCCGTTGGCGCTGCGCGACGCGGTGGGGGCCCTTCACGCGGAGCGGGCGGGCGTGCTGAGCGTCCTCCCCCGCCAGGCGGTGGGGAGCTGGGGCGAGAGGCTCGTGATCCCGGTCCTGGCATGGGTCATCCACACGTTTGTCCTGTTCATCCTCCCCCGACGGATACCGACCGCGGTGGGGCAGTTCATGCTCTTCCGGCGGGGAACGTACGAGGCAGTCGGGGGCCACGCCGCGATCCGGTCCGAGGTCGTGGACGACCTCGCCCTGGCCCGCAACGTGCACCGGGCAGGCCTCGGCTGGGCGTTCCTCGACGGATCCGGGCGGGTCACGACGCGGATGTACCAGGGGTGGAACGAGGCGGCGCGGGGCCTGGCGAAGAACCTGTTCCCCGTGTTCCGGTACAACGTCCCGCTATACCTGTTCGTGTGGACCTGGCTCCTGTGGCTCGCCTGTCAACCCCCGCTTGTCCTCATCTTGAATGCCGTGGGCGGCAGGGTGGCCGAGGGGATGATCGTCCCCGCAGCGGCCACGATCGGGCTGTCCCTCGTCACGTGGGTGCTCTCCGCAGTGCGGTTCCGGCTGCCGCTTGCTCAGGTCCTCCTCTACCCGGTGACGATCCTCCTCGTCTTCGGGATCGCCCTGCGATCGCTCCTCTGGCACCTGCGGGGCCGCGGCACGTGGAAGGGGAGGGAGATCCACGTCGAGCACGATCCGCGCTAGCGATCGAACAGGGTCCGCCAGTTCGCCGTGAGATTCGCGCAGGTCGTCCCCGCTGGGACGCGGATCGCCACGAAGTAGCTCCGCTCCCGCACCGGGTCGACCTGGGCCTCCCCGCCCGCGTTGAGGAATGGGTTGCTCGCCCCGAGCGTCACCTGCTCGTTCGTCCACGTGAGGAGCCCGCGGATGAGGTCGGGAGCCAGCACCTGCCCGTCGAGGAGCTTCGACAGGCGCTGCACAACGTACACCTCACCCGAGATGAGGCCGAGGACCCTCACCCGCACCGTGATCCCGGGTTGGCCATCCCCGTCTTGGTCGAACATGCGGGGATCATCGGCGGTCGTGGGCAGCGGGTCGCTCACGGGATCGGCGAGCCGGGCCCCGTGGACCTCGGTCGGCCAGGGTTCGACGAACCGCCACCCTTCGCCCGTTCCTTCCAGCGTGGCTATCCGGTCCACAGTGCCGAGCGAGCGGAGGAAGGCGTCCGGGATCTCGGTGACGACCATGCCCGTCCCGTCGTCGGTATCCACGAGACAGTGGGTCTCCGACACCGTGACGATGCTCCCAGTCTGCCCCATCTCGACGTGGAGGATGAGGGTCGTGGTGCGGATGCGCTGGCCCACGAACGGGTAGACGACGATGTCCGAGGTCACCTGCATCACCGCCCACGTTCCGGTGAGGTCGAATGGAGGCATTCCTTCCCCACTCCTGAAGGCGGGGAGCCCAATTCCCAGGGCCACCAACAGGCAGGCAGCGGTTTCCCTCATATTTCTCTCCTTGGTCGGGCAGAAGACACGGGCCCCACCCCGACCCCTCATCGTACCCGGTTGCGGGCAATGGGGCCCCGTGGGGCGCCCCGCGACCTCGACAGAAGAAGGGGGACCAGCTATATATCCCCGTTGTGAAGAAAGTAAGGATCTACACCGACGGCGCGTGCATCGGGAACCCCGGCCCCGGTGGATGGGGGGCGGTCCTTCTCTCCGGCCCTCACCGCAAGGAGCTCTCCGGAGGCGAGGAGCGGACGACGAACAACCGGATGGAACTCCGGGCGGCGATCGAGGCCCTCCGTGCCCTCCGCGAGCCAGCGGAAGTGGACCTGTTCACGGACTCCGTCTACCTCAAGCGGGGGATCACGGAATGGCTCCCCCGCTGGAAGGAGGAGGGCTGGCGGCGGCGGGAGGGGAAGCGGCTCCTCCCGCTGGCGAACGAGGACCTATGGCGGGAGCTCGATCGGCTGACGGGGATGCACCGAGTGCACTTCCACTGGCTCGCCGGCCACGCCGGGGATGCGGAGAACGAGCGCGCCGACCGCCTCGCCCGCCGTGCCGCCGAGGGTCGGTAGCAGGCCCTGAGGGATCGCCCGCGGCGCCTGCGACTGGCGGATCCGGCAACAGCGCGTATACTTCGTTCAAGAAAACCCAAACGATGCATCGCATACCCCAATCGCGGGGTTGCCAACCGAGACCCTGAGCTGAGAGTGCGACTTGGCTCACGAAGGCCAAGGAGGCTTTCAGTGGATTTTAGAAGTTTCGCGTTTCACCCCCGGATCCTGTCCGGGATCGAGGCCGCTGGCTACACCCACCCTACTCCGATCCAACAGCAGGCGATCCCCGCCATCCTGGAGGGGCACGACATGATCGGCGTCGCCCAGACCGGAACCGGGAAGACGGCGGCGTTCATGCTCCCCATCCTCCACCGCCTCGCAGAGCGGCCGGGGGACCACGTGCGCGCGGTCGTGCTCGCCCCGACGCGGGAGCTCGCCGAGCAGATCCACCAGGCGACCCGCCTGCTCGGGAGGGACATCGGCGTTCGCAGTGTCGCCCTCTACGGCGGGGTGAAGAAGCGGCCCCAGGCGGCCGCGCTCCGGCGGGGCGTGGACGTCGTGATCGCGTGCCCCGGGCGGTTCCTCGATCTCGATGGGGATCGGGCGCTCGATCTCTCCCATGTCGAGGTGCTCGTCCTCGACGAGGCCGACCGGATGTGCGACATGGGGTTCCTCCCCGACATCCGGCGCATCCTCGCCCTCCTGCCCAACGATCGGCAGACCCTGTTCTTCTCGGCAACGATGCCCCCCGAGATCCGCCGCCTGGCGCAGGGGATCCTCCGCGCTCCGGTCACGGTGCAGGTGGACGCGGGTGTCCCGGCGAAGACGGTGTCCCACGCGTTCTACCCGATCACCGAGGGGCGAAAGCGGGACCTCCTCCTCGCCCTCCTCCAGGGCCCGGCGACGGGGCGGGTGCTCGTGTTCACGCGCACCAAGAGCCGCGCCCAGAGCCTTGCCTCGTTCCTGTCCGGTGCGGGGCTCAACGTGGCGGCGATCGAGGGTGACATGTCGCAACGGGACCGGCAGGGAGCACTCGACGGGTTCCGGTCCGGGGAGTACGAGATCCTCGTTGCCACCGATGTCGCGGCGCGGGGGATTGACGTGGAGGACATCACGCACGTCATCAACTTCGACCTGCCCGATAGTGTGGACGCCTACACCCACCGCGTGGGCCGCACGGGGCGGCTCGCCAAGACCGGCCACGCCCTCAGTTTGTCCGCGCCGGCGGACCGCCTCCTGCGGAGCTGGGTGGAGAAGGCGGTGGGGAAGCCGATCGAGTCGCGACGGCTTCCCGGGTTCGACTACGGCGGGGCGGTGGCAGGTGAGGCGCGGCCTGGCTCATCCCGGTTCGCCCGCCGGGCGCGCCTCCGCCGGTAGGGGCCCGTCCGCGCCCGGCTAGGGGACCGCGCCGAGGACGAACCGCACCCGCTCCGGCGTGAACGGAGCGCGGACCATCCGCGCCCCCACTGCGTCGTAGATCGCATTCGAGATCGCAGGCAGCGGCCCGTTGATCCCGACCTCGGAGATGGACTTCGCCCCCCACGGCCCGGTCGGTTCCTCGCTCGGGACGAGGATCGCCTCGATCTCGGGCGCATCGAGGGATGACGGGATCTTGTAATCGAAGAACCCGGCGTTCACGCAGCGGCCCCGTGGGGAGAAGAGCATCTCCTCGCACAGGGCATGGCCGATTCCCTGGAGGACCGCCCCCTCGAGCTGCCCCTCCGCCGCCTGGGGGTGGATCGCCACCCCGCAGTCGGCGGCGACCACGAACCGCTCGACCCGCACCACGCCCGTCTCGCGGTCCACCGCGACCTCGCAGAAGAACGCGGCAAACGGGGGCGGGGACTCGGGACAGGCGAAGGATGCCGTGGCCGCGATCTGGCGCTGATCAGCCACGTAGGTCGCGCGGTGGCCGACCTCGCTCAGGGTGAGGGACTTCCCCGATTTGCGGCTGCGCACCACGCCAGCGGCGAGTTCGAGGGCGGAGGCGCGCTCCCCCAGGGCCGCGGCTGCTACGTCCAGGATCTGGGCCCGCACCTCGGACGCGGCCCGGAGGACGGCGTTCCCCGACACGTAGGTCGTGCTGGAGGCGTAGGCCCCGGTGTCAAACGGGGTGAAGTCGGTGTCCGAGGAGTAGACGAGGACCCGGTCCACCGGCACGCCGAGCTCCTGAGCGGCGATCTGGGCGAGGATCGTGTCCGACCCCGTCCCGAGGTCGGTGGCCCCCACGAGGAGCCGGAAGCTCCCGTCGTCCTGCATGACGAGGGTCGCTGCCGCCATGTCCACGCCCGTGATCCCCGATCCCTGCATCGCACACGCCATCCCCAGGCCGTGGACCCATGGCCCTTCCTCGCGTCGCTGGCCCCGCTTCTCGCGCCACCCGATCCGCTCCGCCCCGATCCTGAGGCACTCCTCGAGGGCGCACGACCGCACGATCTGCGCCGTTCCCTCGCGGCCTTCCCCGATCTTCTCGAAGATGGGCGACGTCTCCCCGACCCGGATGTGGTTCCTCCTCCGGAGCTCCACCGGGTCAAGGCCCAGCTTCTCGGCGAGTTTGTCCATCGCCACCTCGAGGGCGAAGTACCCTTGCGTCGCCCCGTACCCGCGGTAGGCACCGGCCACGGGGAGGTTCGTGTACACCGCTCTCCCGTGGAAGTGGACGTGAGGTGCCTTGTTGTACAAGGGGAGCGTCTTCGATCCCACGTTGGAGAGCACGGTCAGGGCGTGGGCCCCGTAGGCGCCGGTGTTGGAGAGGACGCCCATCTCCAGGGCGTGGAGGGTTCCGTCCTTGCTCGCTCCCAGCCTCACCGTGACCTTCATCGGGTGCCGGGTCCGGCTCGCCACGAACACCTCCTGGCGGGTGTAGGTCATCCGCACCGGCCGGCCCGTCCGCCGGGCAAGCAGCGCCGCCACCGGTTCGAGGAGGACTTCCTGCTTGGACCCAAACCCCCCGCCGATGCGGGGTTTGACGACCCGGATCCGGGCCGGGTCGAGCCCAACGACCCTCGCTACGATCCGCCGGACGTGGAACGGGACTTGGGTCGAGGTGCGCAGGATGAGCCGCCCCGCGTCGTCGAAGTAGGCGATCACGCAGTGAGGCTCGATCGTCGCGTGCTGGGAGTACGGGATCTCGCACGTCGCCTCGGCCGTCACCGGGGCCGCGGCGAGGGCCGCCGCCACGTCCCCGATCGGGATGTCCACTGCCGCGGCGATGTTGTGCGCAGCATCGTAGATCCCCTCCGCATCCGGCTCGTCGTGGATGATCGGGGCTCCGGCGGCGAGGGCCTCCTCGGAGGAGAGGACGGGGGGAAGGAGTTCGTACTCCACGCGGATCTTAGCTAGCGCCTCCGCCGCTGCGTCCTCCGTCTCCGCGGCCACCGCCGCCACCCGGTCCCCGACGAAGCGGACTTTCGTATCGAACAGGACCGTATCGTAGGGGGAGGGCTCCGGCCACCCTTGCCCGGCGGTGGTGTACGGGACACGGGGCACGTTCCCGTGGTGGAGGATCGCCCGCACCCCCGGGACCTGTTCCGCCTCGGACGTATCCACGCTGACGATCCGGGCGTGGGCGTGAGGGGAGGGGAGGATTGCCCCCACGAGGGATCCCGGGATGTCGAGGTCGAGGGTGAACAGGGGCTTCCCCGCGACGAGGGACGGCCCGTCCACCTTGCGCACGCTCTGGCCCACTGCCCCCCTCTGCTGCGTCTCTACCGCCATCTTCCCTCCCGCTTCCACTCCGCAGCGCGGAGGACCGCATCCACGATTTTCACGTACCCCGTGCACCGGCACAGGTTCCCTGCGATTGCCTTCCGCACGTCGTCGGGCGTGGGATCGCCGGTGCGGGCGAGGAGCTCATAGGCGACGAGGATCATCCCCGGCGTGCAGAACCCACACTGCACAGCCCCACATTCGAGGAACGCTTCCTGGAGCGGGTGAGGATCGTCCACCGTGCCCAGCCCTTCGAGGGTCATGACCCGCTTCCCCTGGACTTGGGGGGCGACCATAAGGCACGACCGCACCGCCCGCCCATTCAAAAGCACGGTGCACGCCCCGCAGTCTCCGGTCCCACATCCTTCCTTCACAGATTTCATCCCCAACCGACGGAGGAGGGAGAGGAGCGGCTCGCCCGGCTCGACATCGAGGTAGTGCTCGATTCCGTTCAATTCAAAGGAGAGTTTCATCCTGTCTCCGCACTGGTCCTGCTGAAAAGGGAACATCACGTCCCACCCCGTTGGGCAGCGCGGGCGAGGGCCCGGCGGACGAGGACCCCCGCGGTGCGGCGGCGCCAGATGGCCCCCGCGCGGCGGTCATCTCCCACTTCGACCCGGCTCTCCACCAGCCTCTGAACCTCGTTCCATAGCTCCCCTCCGGGCTTGCGGCCGATCAGGGCCTCCTCGGCCCAAGGGAGCCTCTCCCCTCGGTTGGGCCGTGCTCCGACGGCGACCCGCGCCCACCGGATCTCCTCCCCGTCGAGCCCTACGCCGCAGCACGCGTTGAGGAGGGCGATATCGTACCGGGTGCGGGAGACCTTCTCGTGGACGAAGGCTCCCTCCCACGGCGGGAGGACCACCTCCAGCGCTACGGCGCGGCGGAACAGCCCGCGGAACGAGGTCCCGTACAGCTCCTCAACCGGCGCCTTCCCTTCCTTCTCCCCCTGCCAGCGGACCTCCGCCCCGAGGGCCACGAGGACGGTGGGGATGTCGGCCCACGGATGGGCCGATACGAGCGCCCCCCCGAGCGTGGCCATGTTCCGGAGCGGGGGGACCGCCACCTGGCTCAGGGCGGAGGCGAGCAGGCCTCCGGCGTACGCGGGGGCCGCAGCGGAGGCGAGGACCTCGGTGAGGGTCGTCGTGGCCCCGATCACGAGGCCGCCGCGGGACTCGCGAACGTAGGAGAGGCCGATCCGCGTGATGTCAATGACCCCTTCGATGTCGCCCCGCGGGGACCGCAGGAGGTCGACCCCGCCCGCGAGGAGGGCCGCCCGGCCGTCGTAGGCGGCGAGGAGGGAAAGGGCTTCCTCTGCATCCCGGGCGAAGTGGAACCGGCGAATTCCCGTCAGGCGCACCTCAACTCACCGGGCGCAGTATAGCGGCCGCCCAACCTGTCAGGCAACTTGACCATCGCAACGGGGGGTCGCTATACTGGTCCCTCATGATGGCCGCCCCGGGCGCTGGCGATCTCGATGGGAACCAGAACTACCCGCCTCTGATCCTCCTCGAGGGGGTCACCAAGTCGTTCCCGGGGGTCGTGGCCAATGACCGGATCACCCTCGATGTCCGCCCCGGCGAAATCCACGCCCTCCTCGGGGAGAACGGTGCCGGGAAGACGACCTTGATGAACATCCTTTACGGCCTCTACCACCCGGACGCAGGGGAGATCTACGTCAAGGGCAGGAAGGTGAACATCCGCTCCCCCCGCGATGCCATCGCGTGCGGGATCGGCATGGTCCACCAGCACTTCAAGCTCGTCTATCCCCATACAGTGGCGGAGAACGTGGCGTTGGGCCTTCAGGGGACCCCATTCTTCGGCCCGGCCCGGGTTGTGGAGCGGGGCCTCCGGGAGCTCGGCGAGCGCTACCACCTCCCCGTCGACCCCAAGGCCCGGGTGTGGCAGCTCTCCGCCGGCGAGCAGCAGCGCGTGGAGATCCTGAAGGCCCTGTACCGCGGGGCGGATGTCCTGATCTTGGACGAGCCCACCAGCGTCCTTACCCCCCAGGAGACGGCGGAGCTATTCAAGGTCCTGGCGCGCATGAAGGAGGAGGGGCATGCGGTCATCTTCATCACCCACAAGCTGGACGAGGTGATGGAGGCGGCGGACCGGGTGACGGTGATGCGCCGGGGCAAGGTGGTCGACACCCTGCCCGTGGCGGAGACGGACAAGGCTTCCTTGGCGAGGATGATGGTGGGGCGGGACGTGGTGTTCCGCATCTCCAAGGCGGAGTGTACGCCGGGGACGGAGGCCCTCGTCCTCCGAGATCTCCGGGCCCTGAACGATCGGGGGCTTCCCGCCCTCCGGGGCATTTCCCTCACCGTGTGCCGGGGGGAGATCGTGGGGATCGCCGGGGTGGCGGGGAATGGGCAGCGGGAGCTGGTGGAGGTGATCTGCGGTCTCCGGCGGGCCCAGGGGGGGGAGGTGGTGGTGTTGGGGCAAAGCCTCACCAACAGGTCGCCGCGAACGGTGGCCGATGCTGGGGTGGCCCACATCCCCGAGGAGCGCCTCCGAATGGGGATCGTTCCCGGGATGACCGTGGAGGAGAACCTCATCCTGAAGAAGCACCACCGGCCCCCGTTCTCCAGTGGACCGCTCCTGCGGCTTTCGGAGGTGAGGAAGTTTGCCGAGCAGGCGATCGAGGAGTATGAGATCATGACGCCCTCCCCCCGAACCCCGGCCAAGCTCCTCTCCGGGGGGAACATCCAGAAGCTCATCCTCGCCCGGGAGCTCTCCGGGGAGCCAGGGCTGGTGGTGGCCGCCCATCCCACCTATGGGCTGGACGTGGGGGCCACCGAGCTCATCCGGCAGCTCCTCCTCCGGCAGCGGGACGCGGGGGCCGGGGTGCTCCTCGTATCGGAGGACCTGGAGGAGATCGTATCGCTTGCTGACCGGATCGCCGTGATGTTCCGCGGGGAGATCATGGGGATAGTCGAGGCTTCCGAGGCAGAGCTTGGGGAGATCGGGCTCATGATGGCCGGCACAAGATCCGTGATGGGTGATCCGCGATGAAGAGGATTGGACCGTTCGTGGTGGAGAGGCGCCTTGCCCCATCGCGGGGGGCGGTGCTCGGGATCTCCCTGCTCGCGGTGGTGCTGGCGCTTCTGGTGGCAGCGGTGATCTTTTGGGGCTACGGGGTGAACCCGTGGCATGCCTACCGGGTCATCTTCCAGGGGACGCTCCAAAGCCCCCAGGGGTGGGCGGAGGTGGTGCGGCGGGCGATCCCCCTCATCCTGTGCGGGGTGGGGCTGGTGGTGGCCTTCCGCGCCCAGTTTTGGAACATCGGCGCCGAGGGGCAGATCCTCGCCGGGGCGGTGGCCGCCACCGGGGTGGCCCTGTTCTCCGGCCTCCCGGATCCATGGCTCCTCCCAGCCATGTTTTTGGCCGGGTTCCTCGCCGGCGCCGTGTGGGGGATGATCCCCGCCCTGCTCAAGGTGAAGTTCCAAGTGAACGACGTCATCTCCACCCTGATGATGAACTACATCATGATGTACATCGTGGAGTGGCTGGTCCATGGCCCTTGGAAGGGGCCCACCGCCCGTGGGTTTGCCTATAGCGACCTCTTTCCCCCAGCGGCACGCCTGCCCCTGATCCCCGGTACCCGCATCCATTGGATCACCCTGGTGGTGGGGGTGGCCATGGCTATCGCCTGCGCGTTCCTCCTCTCCCGGACGAAGCTTGGCTACGAGACCCGGGTGGTGGGGCAGTCCCAGGACGCCGCCCGCTACGCGGGGATCGATTTCCTCAAAGTGACGCTCTGGGTGATGCTCATCTCGGGGGGACTGGCGGGGCTGGCCGGGGCGGGGGAGATGGCGGGGGTCCACTACCGGCTGCGTAGCCCGGCCCACATCTCCATGGGCTATGGCTACACCGCGATCATCGTTGCCTGGCTGGCCAGGGGGAGCCCCCTCGCCGCCGTGGTGACCGCACTCCTGTTTGGGCTCATCTTCGCCGCCGGGGACGTGATCAAGGTGGCGCTGGCGATGCCGTTCCAGGTCACGGACGTGTTCAACGGACTGATCCTATTTTTCTTGATCGGGAGCGAACTCCTCATGTATTGGCATGTCCGCTGGGCACCCCAACGGGCCGAGAGCGAGGGGTGAGAGATGGGTTGGGAAGAGTGGCTCATCAGCACGATCGGGAGGGCGCTCGCCTACGGGACCCCGCTCCTGTGGGGGACCTTGGGGGAGGTGTACGCGGAGCGGTCCGGGGTGGTGAACCTGGGGGTGGAGGGGATGATGGCCATCGGAGCGTTCTCCGCGTTTGCCGTGGCCCAATCCACCGGGAACCCTGGGCTGGGGATCCTGGTGGCAGCAGCAGCGGGGGGCGGGGCCGCCCTGATCCACGCCTTCCTCACCGTGACCCTGCGGGCCAACCAGTACGTCTCCGGCCTCGCCCTCACCATGTTCGGCCTGGGACTTTCGGGCTTGCTTGGACGGGGGTGGGAGGGCATCCCCCTCAAGCACCCCCTGTCCCCGGTCACCGTGCCGGGGCTAGCAGAGATCCCGGTGCTGGGGCCGATGCTCTTTCAGAACCAAAGCATCATCACCTACCTGGGTCTGGTCCTGGCGGTGGTGCTGTGGGTGCTCCTGTACCGCACCCGGTGGGGGATCACGCTGCGGTCGGTGGGGGAGTCCCCAGCCACCGCCGATGCCCTGGGGGTGAACGTGTACCTGGTGCGGTACCTGGCGGTCATCCTCGGGGGGATCCTCGCCGGGGTGGCCGGGGGTTACCTGTCCGTGGAGTACCGCCCCGCCTGGACGGAGGGGATGACCGGGGGGATGGGCTGGATCGTGATCGCCCTCACCATCTTCGTGGCCTGGGACCCCGTTCAGGCGATCGGGGGGGCGGTCCTGTTCGGCGCCCTGTATCACCTGTCCTATCGGCTGCAGCCCTGGGTGGCTCCGGAGCTCCTCAAGCTCATGCCCTACGCTGCCGCTATAATTGTCCTGACCTTTGTGGGGCTCGGGGGCGCCCAGCGCCGCCGGGGAGCACCGGGGGCCCTCGGCGTCCCGTATGCCCGGGGAGAGAAGTGAACGGGGGGGTGAGAACCGGGGATGAATCGGTGATCAGCGAGGAGTCATGGGTGACGAGCCAGAGCATACAAGGAGGTTAAAGTGAGGAAGGGACTGAAGATAGCGGCGATCGTGGCAGCGGTGGCCGGTCTTTCCACCCTTGGCCTGGCCGCGGAGACCGTGAAGGTGGGGTTCATCTACGTCGGGCCTATCGGGGACTACGGTTGGTCCCACGCTCACAACGTGGCCCGCGAGATCTGCGAAGAGCACTTCCCCTGGCTGGAGACGGTGTACGTGGAGTCGGTGCCCGAGGGCGAGGTGGAGACCTACATCGACCAGCTGGTCCGTCAGGGCTGTGACATCGTGTTCACCACGAGCTTCGGGTTCATGGATGGGACCTACGCCGCCGCCCTGCGCTACCCGGAGGTGGTCCTCGCCCACTGCTCGGGGTTCATGAGGGCCCCGAACCTCGCTACCTACATGGCCGACTTCTACCAGGTCTATTACCTGAACGGCCTCATGGCCGGAGCGCTCACCAAGACGGGCAAGGTAGCCTACGTGGGCGCGTTCCCCATCCCGGAAGTGAAGCGGCACCTCAACGCCTTCGCCATCGGGGTCCGGGAGGTCAACCCCCAGGCCGAGGTCCATGTGCGCTGGATCTACGAGTGGTTCAACCCGGCGGCGGCCAAGGAGGCCGCTGAGGCCCTGGTGGCCGAGGGGTGTGACGTGTTCGCGTTCACCGAGGACTCCCCCACCGTGGTCCAGGTGGCGGCGGAGCATGGCCTGCCCAGCTTCGGCCACTATTCCCCGATGTACGATTTCGCCCCCGACTACGTGGTGTCCGGCCAGCTCGTCCACTGGGAGGCGATCTACCTCGACTTCCTCCAGAAGGTCCACGACGGGATCTACACCAACGAGAACCTGGAGCATGTGGATTACTGGTGGCTCCTTTCCCAGAAGGCGGTGGAGGTCGGGGCCAAGCCGGGGATGATGATCAACCCCGTGTTCGAGGACGACCTTAAGGCCTACAGCGTAGACCATCCCGTCTTCGGCAAGATTTCCGCCTACGACCTCGTGATGACGCGCTACAACCAGATGGCCGACCCGGGCGTGACCTTCGACCCGTTCCACGGCCCGATCTACGACCGGAAGGGGATCTTGCGCGTGCCCGAGGGCATGTGGATGTCTGTGGATGCCCTCATCACCCTGGAGTGGGCGGTGGAGGGCGTGGTCGGCCCCTGGCCGGGTGAGCCGTAAGGGGCGTGACGCGGGTGTGGGGGGCGGCCGCGGTGGCCGCCCCTCTTTCCTATCATGAACGGCTCCCGCAGGCCTCTCCATGAAGTGACGCGGGATCTCGTGGCGGTGGCGATGGGGCGTCGCCCGGCGGACCTCGTGGTCCGCGACGGCCGGTGGGTGAACGTGCACTCCGGCGAGATCCTTGACCACACGGATATCGCTGTGGTGGAGGGCCGTATCGCCTACTGCGGGCCGAACGCGAAGGCGCTGATCGGCCCGTCGACGCGGGTCATCCCCGCCCGGGGCCGGTACCTCGTCCCCGGCCTCCTCGATGCGCATGTCCACATCGAGAGCTCGATGCTCACCGTGTCCGAGTTCGCCCGGGCCGTCCTCCCCCACGGGACGACGGGCGTGTTCGCTGATCCGCACGAGATCGCGAACGTCCTCGGGCTCCGCGGGGTGCGGTTCATCCTCGACGGGGCGCAGGGGACCCCGCTCCGGGTCTACGGCCAGGTCCCGTCGTGTGTCCCCGCCGCGCCGGGCTTGGAGACGGCCGGGGCTGCCCTCGGCCCGGAGGAGGTGGCGGAGGCGCTCCGCTGGCCGGAGGTCGTCGGCCTGGGAGAGGTGATGAACTACCCCGGGGTGGTCGCGGGGGACGAGGTAGTCCACGCGAAGATCGCCTCCGCCCTGGCAGCGGGGAAGGTCGTGGGGGGGCATTACGCATCGCCCGATCTGGGACCGACCTTCCACGCCTACGCTGCGGGGGGGCCGGCCGACTGCCACGAGGGGACGCGGCCTGAGGATGCCCTGGCCCGGGTTCGGCAGGGGATGCGGGCCATCCTCCGCCAGGGTTCAGCCTGGCAGGATCTCCTGGCGGGGGTGCGCGGGGTGTGCGAGGCGGGGATCGACCTCCGCCACGTCCTCCTCTGCACCGATGACCGTCATGCGGAGACGATCCTCTCCCACGGCCATATGGACGAGGTGGTGCGCCTGACGATCGAGGCAGGGATCCCCCCGGTGGTCGCGATCCAGATGGCCACGTTGAACACAGCTGAGCACTTCGGGGTGGCGCGGGACGTGGGCGCGATCGCGCCGGGGCGCTGGGCCGATATCCTCCTCGTGCCCGACCTCGGCCGGTTCTCCGTTGACATGGTGATCGCGGGGGGGGAGGTCGTGGACGAGGGACGGACAGCCGTCCACCCCTTTGCCTCCCTCCCCCAGCCGGCGTGGGCAAAGAACACGGTGCGGCTCGCCCGGCCCCTCGTCGCGGCCGACTTCGCCGTAGGGGCCCCCGACAGGGAAGTCGAGGTATGGGCAATCGAGGTCATCGAGAACCAGGCCCCGACCCGCGCTGTGACGATGAGCCTCCCCGTGCGCGAGGGGACGGTCGAGCTCGTCCCCGACGTGGCGTACGCCGCGGTGGTCGAACGGCATCAGCGTAGCGGCCGGATCGGGCAGGGGTTCGTGCGGGGGTTGGGTCTCGCCGCCGGGTGCGCCCTGGCGAGCACGGTCGCCCATGACAGCCACAACCTCCTCGTCGTCGGCACCGATCGGGAGGCGATGGCCCGCGCGGGGAACCAAGTGGCGGAGGAAGGCGGGGGGGTGTGCCTCGTCCGGGGCGAGGAAGTGTTGGCGTGGATCCCCCTCCCCATTGCCGGGCTCCTCTCCACCGGGTCGGCCGAGGAGGTGGCGCAGGGGATGGATGCCCTCCACGAAGGCCTCCGCCGGTGTGGATGTACGCTCACCAACGCGTTCATGACCCTTTCCCTCCTCGCGCTGCCCGTGATCCCCGCCCTCCGCCTCACGGATCAGGGACTTGTGGACGTGGAATCCGGTTCCACGATCCCCCTGTTCCGGGAGGGGTGAGGCCGTTGGTCCCTGCAAGGGGAGCCGGTACACTTGTGGCATGGCCTTGATCATCGAACGGGCGCGGATTGCCGACCTGGGGGGGACGTGCCACCCCTCCGGGTACCTCCTCATCGAGGGAGATAGGATCGCGGCGACAAGCTCTGGCCCAGCGCCGGAGGTCGCGGGGGCTGAGCGGATCGATGCGGGGGGGCGCCTCGTCACCCCCGGTCTCGTCAACGCTCACGCTCACCTCTACTCGTCCCTCGCTCGGGGGATGCCCCTCCCTCACTTCTCCCCCCATTCGTTCCGGGAGATCCTGGACCAGCTGTGGTGGAAGCTCGACCGGGCCCTCGACCTGGACACGGTCTACCAGTCGGCGCTCGTGGGGGCAGTGGGCCATCTCCGGTGCGGGGTGACGTCCCTGTTCGACCACCATGCGTCTCCGGCCGCGATCACGGGGTCGCTCTCCCAGCTCAAACGGGCCATCTCCCAGGTCGGGCTGCGGGCCGACCTCTGCTACGAGGTCACGGACCGCGGCGGGGAGAGGGAGCGCGAGGAGGGGATCGCGGAGAACGTCCGGTTCGCCCGTGAGGAGAGGGAGGGGGGGCACTTCGCTGCCCACATGGGGCTCCACGCCTCGTTCACCCTCTCCGATGAGACCCTCGCCCGCGCGGGGGAGGCGGCTGCTCCCCTCAAGCTTCCGTTCCACATCCACCTCGCCGAGGGGAAGGAGGACCCGCTGGACGCCCTCCACCAACACGGTGTTCGCACCGCAGAGAGGCTGGATCGGTTCGGGATCCTCACCGAGGGGACGCTCCTCATCCACGGGGTCCACCTCGCGGGGGCCGAGCTCGCCCTCCTCGCCCAGCGGCCGGCGAGCGTGATCCACAACCCGCGCTCGAACATGAACAACGCGGTGGGGGCGGCCCAGGTGGGGGCGATGCTCGCCCGCGGGGTCCGGGTCGGGATCGGAACGGACGGGTTCGGATGTGACATCGTGGGGGAGCTCCTCGCGGCGCGGCTGCTCGCGCACCACGTCACGGGCGATCCGACGGCGCTTGGGGATCCCGCCCTTCTCTCCCTCGTCCACCACAACTACGCCCTCGCCGAACGCGCGTTCGGGGTCCCGTTGGGGAAACTTGCCCCGGGCTACGCGGCCGACCTCGTGGTGTGGGACTACGACCCGCCGACCCCCCTCGACGCGGGGAACCTCCTTGCCCACCTCCTGTTCGGCTCGATCAACGAGGGGCTGCGGCCGTGGGCGGTGATCGTGGGCGGGGAGGTGCGCCTCCGGGAGGGGCAGGTCCTGGGACTGGACGAAACGGCGGCCCTCGCGACTGCCCGGGGCGCCGCGGAGCGGCTGTGGGCGCGCGTGTAGGGGCGAGGCATGTCTGATCGGATGAGGGTCCAGCCGTTCGAGGATCTCCTCCGATGGGCCCTCGGCGAGCTCAAGGAGAAGGATGCCATCTTCGGGATCCCGCGGTCCTTGTTCCACGTCCCCCGGGCCGATGCCCCGTACCGCGGGGAGTTCGTCGGCCATCCCCTGGCGACGCCGATCGGCCCCGCCGCCGGCCCCCACACCCAGCTCGCCCAGAACATCGTCGCCTCCTGGCTCTGTGGGGGGAGGTTCATCGAGCTGAAGACGGTGCAAGCCAACGACGAGCTCCAGATCCCCCGCCCGTGCATTGACATGGCGGACGAGGGGTACAACGTAGAGTGGTCCCAGGAGCTCAAGCTCGACCAGTCCGCGGGCGAGTACGTGAAGGCCTGGGTCCTCATCCACGTCCTCCACCACGCCCTCGGGTTCCCTGGCCCGGTGGGGACGGTGTTCAACATGAGCGTGGGCTATGACCTTGAGGGGATTCGGAGCCCGCGCATGGCCGCGTTCATGGACCGCTTGACCGATGCGTCGCCGGAGATCGCGGAGTTGCGCCAGACCCTGCGGAGGAACTTCCCGCGTTTCGCCGAGATCGAGATCCCATCCCGGATCACGGACAACGTGACCCTGTCCACGATGCACGGCTGCCCACCTGACGAGATCGAGAAGATCGGGCGTCACCTCCTCGTGGAGCGGGGCCTCCACACGTTCGTCAAGCTGAACCCGACCCTCCTCGGCAAGGAGGAGGTGCTCGGGATCCTCCATGATCGCCTTGGGTTCCGGGAGATCGCGATCCCGGACCGCGTGTTCGGCCATGACCTTCCGTACGACCGGGCGGTGGAGCTCATCACGGCCCTCGACGGAGTGGCCGGCCGGGAAGGGCTGACCTTCGGGGTCAAGCTCTCCAACACCCTGGCCATGGCCAACCACAAGCGAACCCTTCCCGGGGACGAGGTCTACATGTCCGGGCGGGCCCTGTACCCGATCACGATGGCCCTCTTCCGGCGCCTCGCCCGGGAGTTTGAGGGCGATCTCGCCGTGTCCTACGCTGGAGGGGCCGATAGCGTGAACGTCCCAACGATCCTCGCCTGTGGGGCCCGCACCGTCACCGCGGCGTCCGACCTCCTCAAGCCAGGGGGGTACGCCCGCCTCGGCGGGTGGCTGGAGAACCTGGAAGGGGCAATGCGCGCCCGCCGGGCGCGGAACCTGGACGAGCTGGCGCAGAACAAGCTCGCAGCCCTCGATCGGGCCGCGGAGGAGGCCCTCGCCGCGCCGCGGTACCGGAAGGGCTACTTCCCGGACGGCTTGCCCAAGGTCACGTCGGGGCTCGCCCTCTTCGACTGCATCACCGCCCCGTGCACGGAGGCGTGCCCGATCGGCCAGGACGTCCCGAGCTACGCGTGCCGCATCGCCCGCGGCGCAGCCGGGGAGGTTCTGGCGGGGATCCTGAACCAGAATCCCCTCCCCGGCGTGACGGGCTACGTTTGCCCCCACCCCTGCGAGCGCCGCTGCACGCGGAATAACTACGAACAGGCGGTAGGGATCCGTGCCCTGAAGCGGTTCGCGGTTGAACGGGGGGTGGCCCCCGTCCTCCCTCTGCCAGCGCCCGCCACCGGCCGCAAGGTGGCGATTGTGGGGAGCGGTCCATCCGGGCTCTCCGCGGCGTACTTCCTTTCCCTGAGCGGGGTTCGCGTCACGGTGTTCGAGAAGGACGGCGAACCAGGGGGAATGCTTCGCCTCGCCCCGCCGTTCCGGCTCCCGCGGTCGGTGGTGGGAGCGGACATTCAACGGATCCGGGACCTCGGGGTGGAGATCGTCCTCGACCACCCGGTCGCGGGGCCACCGGAGGGGCTCCTCGATGACGGGTTCGCCGCGGTGTATGTGGGGTGCGGGTTCCAAGGGGAGGCGAAGCTTGGGATCGCGGGCGAGGAGGGGGAGGGGGTGTGGGGAGCTCTCTCCTTCCTCCGTGCCGTGGCCGCAGGGAGGGAACCCGCGCTCGGATCCCCCGTCGTTGTCATCGGAGGGGGGAACACGGCGATGGACGCGGCGCGGACCGCCCACCGTCTGACTGGGCAGCCGGTGACCGTCCTCTACCGCCGCAGCCGGGCGGAGATGCCCGCCGAGTGGGAGGAGGTGGAGGACCTCCTCGCCGAGGGGAATGCCCTCCTCGAGCTCGTTTCCCCCGAGCGCATCGTGCGCTGCTCCGGCCGGGTGGTGGGGGTGGCCTGTGTGAAGACGACCCTCGGCGCGCCCGGGCCAGACGGACGGCGGAGCCCAATCCCCGTTCCGGGAAGCGGATTCGAGGTCCCGGCGGGGGCGGTCCTCGTCGCCGTGGGCCAACGCCCGGAGATGGGGTTTCTCGCTGGGAGCCGGATCCAAATTGGAAAGGACGGGCGAATCGCCGCCGATCCGGAGACGGGGGCCGCCGGACCGGCGCGCGTGTACGCGGGAGGGGACGCGGTGCGGGGCCCGGCGACGATCGTCGCGGCCTGTGCCGACGGTCGGCGCGCGGCGGCCGCGATCTGCCGGGAGATCGGGATCCCGTTCCGGTCATGGCCGGCCCCAAGACTGACCCTCTCCCGGGACGAGATGGGACGGGCCAAACGGGCGCGGGCGCGGATCCTCCCCCGCCGCAGTCCGGCCGTGCTCCCGCGGGAACGGCGCACGGGGTTCGACCTCGTCGAGGCGACCCTCGGCGCGGAGGAGGCGCGGGCTGAGGCGAGCCGCTGTGTTCAGTGCGCGACGTTCTGCGACAAGTGCGTCGAGGTCTGCCCGAACCGAAGTAACCTCGCCTATGCGGTGGACCCCCTGCGGTGGGCGCTCCCCGTCCTCGCCTGTCGCCACGGCACGCTCGTGGCCGTGAGGGAGGAGGCGTTCGAGGTCCGGCAGGGGCGGCAGATCGTCCACCTGGACGACCTGTGCAACGAGTGCGGGAACTGCGCCACGTTCTGCGTCCACAATGGGAAGCCGTACCGCGATAAGCCCCGCCTGTTCCTGGACGAGGAGGCGTTCGCCCGTGACGCAGGTCCCGCCTTTTTCATCCGCCACGGGTCGGTCCGCCGTCGGGAGGGAGGGATCGAGTCCACCCTCGCGGTGGAGGAGGGGGGGATGATGTTCGAGGATCCCTTCGTGACCGTGGCCTTCACGCCGGACCTCCGCGTGCGGGAGCAGACCCTGAAGCAGCCGTTCTCCGGGGAGAGGTCGCTGCGGCCGGCCGCGGAGATGCTCGTCCTCCTCCGTGGGGTGACGGGCTCGCTTTCGTTCCTGATCCGAGGGGGGGCCGATGGGTGAGCCGATTGCCTTCCGCTGCCTGACCTGCGGGCGGGAGTACGCGCCGTGGACCGTGGATCACGTCTGTCCCCGCTGCGGAGCGGTGGCCGGCGCGCTCGACGTCCTCTACGACTACCGCGCCCTCCGTCGGCGCCTCGATCCGAGGGCGTTCGCCGCGGGGCGACGGTTCTCCCTGTGGCGGTACGAGCCTCTCCTTCCCGTGGCCGCGGGGTACGGTGTACCGTTGCGGGCGGGGTGGACGCCGCTCTACGCCTGCCCCACCCTCGCTGTGGAGCTCGACCTCGGTTCCCTGTGGGTGAAGGACGATACGGCCAACCCCACCGCCTCGTGCAAGGATCGGGGCACTGCGGTCACGGTCGCCGCGGCGCGGATGCTCGGGCGGGGGGCGCTCGTGTGCGCTTCCACCGGGAACGCGGCCACGTCCGCCGCCGGGTTCTGCGCCGCGGCGGGGATCCCGTGCTCCATCTTCGTCCCCCAGGCTGCCCCCCGGGCCAAGCTCGCCCAGCTCCTCGCATTCGGGGCGACCGTGTTCCCAGTGGAGGGAACGTACGACGAGGCCTATGGCCTTGCGGTCCAGGCGGCGGACCGGTTCCGGTGGTACAACCGTTCCGACGGGCAGAACCCGATGGTCGTCGAGGGGAACAAGACGGGGGCCCTCGAGGTGGGGGAGGAGCTGCACTACGCCCTGCCCGACTTCGCCCTCGTCGCAGCGGGCGACGGGGCGGTGGTGGCGGGGATCGCCAAGGGGTTTCAGGAATTGGTCAAGGTGGGGCTTGCCGAGCGGGCGCCCCGGGTGTACGGGGTTCAGGCGGCTGGCGCGGCGGCGATCGCCCACGCCTTCGCCCGCTACCGGGAGGGCAAGCCGGTCCTCCCCGCCGCGGAGGGAGCGGAGACGATCGCTGACTCGATCCGCGTCGGGAACCCCCAGGACGCCCTGCGTGCCGTGCTCTCCGTTGCGGAGACGGACGGAGGGTTCGTGACCGTGACCGACGAGGAGATCGTGGCCGCGGGGCAGGAGTTGGCCCGCCGGACGGGGGTGTTCGCGGAGCCATCTGGGGCCGCCCCCTACGCCGCGCTCCTCCGCCTCCTGCGGGAGGGGACGATCCCCCCCGGCTCCCGCGTCGTCCTGTTCGTGACCGGCTCCGGCCTCAAGGATCCCGAGGGCGCCCTGCGGGGGGTGGAGATGCCGCGGGCCATCCCGCCCACGCTCGCCGCGGTGGCGGAGGTGGTGGAGGGATGACCCTCTCGTTCCGCGTGAACGGCCGCCCGGTCACGGTGGATGTGGCGCCGGGGCGGCGGCTCCTTGACCTCCTCCGCGAGGACCTTGGCCTGACAGGGACGAAGGAGGGGTGCGGAGAAGGGGAGTGTGGGGCATGTACGGTGCTCGTGGATGGGAAGCCACGTCTTTCCTGCCTCACCGCGGCGGTCCAGGTGGAGGGAAAGGATGTCCTCACCATCGAGGGGCTCGCCGCCTCCGGCCAGCTCCACCCGTTGCAGGAGGCGTTCCTCGCCACCGCGGGTGTTCAGTGCGGGTTCTGCACGCCGGGGTTGATCATGGCCGCCCAGGCCCTCCTCGCGGAGAACCCCTCCCCGACCGCCGATGAGGTCCGGGAGCATCTGTCCGGGAACCTGTGCCGGTGCACGGGGTACGAGCAGGTGGTGGAGGCGGTGCTCCGGGCGGCGGAGCGGAGGCGATGACCGGGGTCGTGCTCGCCGCGGGGGAGGGACGACGGATGGGGCGCCCCAAGCTCCTCCTTCCCGTGGAGGGCCGGCCGCTCCTTTCGTGGGTCGTGGACCTCGTGGAGCGGCTTCCCGTGGACGAACGCCTGATCGTCCTCGGCGCGGAGGCAACCGCCATCCGGGAAGCGTTCTTCTCCTCTCGGGGAGAGGGGGCTCACCTCCCCTGGCACCTGGTTGTGAACGAGGATTGGCATGACGGGATGGGGAGCTCCCTCCGCCGAGCGGCGGAAGCGGTGGCGGGCGGGATGCTCGTGTTTCTGGGGGATATGCCGTGGGTCCCTGAGGCCGCGGCGCGGGCCGTCCTCGGCCGGGCGGGCGATCGTCCGGTTGCGCCCGCCTACCGCGGACGACGGGGGTTCCCCGTCTATCTCCCTCCCTCCCTGCGGCCCGCCCTCCTCCAGCTCTCCGGGGACCGCGGGGCACGCGACCTCGTGGGGGACTGCGAGGTTATCCCGTGGGACGATCCGGGCGTGGTCCGGGACGTGGACGCTCCGGCGGACCTCCCGGGCTCCCGTCTCGGGGAGGAGGTGAGGGATCGTGGGCCTGCCTGAGATCGTCCGGCCGCGGGACCTTGCGGACGCCGTCCGCCTCACCGGCGAGGGGGGCAAGCCCCTCGCTGGCGGAACGGACCTTTTCGTTCGCCTGCGGAAGGGCGCCGAACGCCCACCGTTCCTCGTCTACGTGGGGGAGATCCCCGAGCTCCGCGGGATCCGCACGACGGAGGGTGGGGTCGAGATCGGGGCCGCCGCGACCCACGCCGAGATCCTCTCTGCCCCAGCCACGGCCCAGCTCCCGATCCTCAGGCTCGCCCTCGCCACGATCGGCTCCCCCGCCCTTCGCCACATGGGAACCCTGGGGGGAAACGTCGCCAACGCCTCTCCGGCGGGGGATGGGCTCATCCCCCTGTACCTCCTCGGGGCGCGGGTGAACGTGGTGGGACCCGCTCGGGAGCGGTCGTTGCCCGTGGAGGAGTTCGTCCTCGGCCCAGGGAGGACCGCCCTTCAACCGGGGGAGCTCATCCGTTCCCTCGCGATCCCCCTGCCGCAGGACGGGGCCCACCCCTATTTCCGCAAGGTGGGGAGGAGGCAGGCCCTCCTTATCGCTGTGGCCTCGCTGGGGGCCCTGGTGTGGGTGGAGGACGGGGCGGTTCGCGAGGCGCGTCTGGCCCTCGGGTCGGTGGCGCCCACCGTGCTCCGGCCGCGGGAGGTGGAGCGGGCGCTCGTGGGACGCCCGCTTACGGTGGAGGCACTGGCCGAGCTCCGCGATGCCCTCTCGTCCGCGGCGCGACCGATCTCCGATCTCCGGGCCTCGGCCGACTACCGGCGTCGCGTTTCCGGGAACCTCCTCCTCGACCTCTCGTCCCTCGCGAGCGGTTGACGGGTGGAGCGCGACCGCGGTAAGCTGGGTCCCTCCCCGTCCGGAATCTGGCGGGGAGGGTGTTCCTCGGGAGGGCACGTGGAGACAGCGTGGATGGACAAGATCGAACGGGTGGTGATCTCGGCGGACGAGATCGCCCGGAGGGTGCGGGACCTCGGGCGGGAGATCGCCGCCGACTACCGGGGCGGCACAGGGCGGGATCCCCGCCGCCGACCGCTCCTCGTGGTGGGGATCCTGAAGGGGGCGATGCCGTTCATGGCTGACCTCATCCGCGCGCTTGACCTCGCGATCGAGTACGACTTCATGGCCGTGTCGAGCTACGGCAACGGCACGAGCCCCGGCGAGGTGCGGATCCTCAAGGACCTCGACTGTGCGATCGGCGGCCGCGATGTGCTCCTCGTGGAGGATATCGTGGACACGGGCCACACCCTGCACCACCTCCTCGCTGGCCTGTCCGCCCGTGGACCGGCCACCCTCCGCGTGTGCACCCTCCTCGACAAGCCGCACCGCCGGGAGGTCGAGGTGACGGTGGACTACGTGGGGTTCGTCCTCCCGGAGAACCTGTTCGTCGTGGGATATGGGCTCGACTATGCGGAGGTGTACCGCAACCTCCCGTTCGTGGCCATCCTCAAGCCGGAATGCATCCGTGACGGGTAACAAGCCTTTGCGAACTGCGTGGACCGTTCCCGGGTCACCGATCCCCCGACCATGATCGCCCTCGGTATCGAGACCTCCTGTGACGAGACGGCGGTGGCGGTCCTCCGGGGAGGCGACGAGATCCTGGCGAACCTCGTCTACTCCCAGACCGACCTCCACGCCCGCTATGGGGGGGTGATGCCGGAAGCGGCGTCGCGGGACCACTTGCGCAAGCTGCCGTCCCTCGTCGCGGAAGCCCTCGCCACGGCGGGGATCGGCTGGGACGGGATCGAACTGGTCGGGGTGACCTACGGCCCGGGCCTCGTCGGCCCGCTCCTCGTGGGGATGTCGCATGCCGCGGGGATCGCCGTGGCGCGGGACGTGCCCCTGATCGGGG